>Ga0315541_1000221_pt1 | contig 60458 bp, 57 predicted proteins | sample SalMarSW160190MG_FD_203095 | JGI IMG/M metagenome (GOLD analysis project Ga0315541, IMG submission 203095) | Salt marsh sediment microbial communities from the Plum Island Ecosystem LTER, Massachusetts, United States - Salt Marsh Sediment SW1601-190 ... | reverse complement strand
TTTACGTTTTGGGACTCTCAAAAATACAAAATCCCCATTTTCTGGGCGGTTTTTGGGTTACTTTTCAAAATAGTGCCCTAAATATGCAATTATATCAATAGATTAGCATATTGAACGGGCTCAAATTGCGGAGTGATCAAAGTTCAAAGATTTTGGCTTAAAGCTGGCACCTAAATTTTTCGTGGTCATGGTGAGAAATGCCAGACTTCATATACTTCTATGTTCTTTTGAATCTTATTTTGCTATTGGTAGTATCGATTTAACATATCGGCAAGGCTCTCCTGCCACGGCCTAAGACTAATACCAAAATTTTTTGTTATCAGAGAACAGTCCATACCGGAATTTGCAGGCCTTTTTGCTGGAGTAGGATATTCTGACGTGGTGATAGGCACCACCTTTTTTACTTGAAACGTATCATATTGGTTTGCCAGACTAAAAATTGCTTGTGCAAAACCGTGCCAGGTAGTCACGCCCTTCCCACAGTAGTGGTAGGTACCCCAGATAACATCACGTTTTTCACTGATTTGAGTTGCAATTGTCAAGATCGCATCAGCGAGATCAGCTGCATATGTGGGACAGCCATATTGATCAGCCACCACACGAAATATCTCTTTCTCTGCTCGTAAAGAGAGCATAGTCTTAACAAAATTATTTCCATGGAGGCCATAGAGCCAGGCTGTGCGAATAATAATGTGCTCTTTCAAATTGTCCCTTATTTCTGTTTCCCCCGCCGCCTTACTTTTGCCATAAATCCCCAAAGGAGAGACTGGTTCTGTTTCGAGGTAATGGCCTTTTTTACTACCATCAAAGACATAGTCGGTAGAAACATGAATAAGTGGGATTCCAATTTCAGCACAGGAAGCGGCTAGGTAAGCCGGGCCATCACGATTTACTGCAAAGGCTAACTCTGGCTCTGATTCTGCCTTATCAACTGCCGTATAGGCTGATGCATTAATAACCAACGAGACACCAGCCTGACTTACTGCTTTTTTAACTGCAGAAGGCTCAGTAACATCGAAGTCAGGAAGATCTAAGCCTGACATATCAATACCCTGATTTTTCCCCTTTCTGCATACCTCCCAGCCAAGCTGGCCATTTTCCCCAATAACGAGCAGTTTCATATTCTCTCCTTTTTATAACCCTCTGGCTTAATACACAGGGAGGCGCTCCGGGGCCACATCACTCAAACAAGGATATTGGCTATCCTTATCTGAAAGCATAGGATCGATTATCGGCCAGTCAATATCAATACCTGGATCGGACCAGAGGATGCCTCCTTCATCATCAGGGGAATAGAAATCCGTGCATTTGTAAAGGACATCTGCTGTTTCGCTGAGCACACAAAATCCGTGGGCGAATCCTTCTGGTACAAATATCTGGTGCCGGTTTTGGTCTGAGATATAAGCACCTACCCACTTCCCAAAGGTTGGGGAACCCTGCCGAATATCCACTGCTACATCAAAGATAGCACCATGAATAACCTGAATCAATTTCGCCTGGGGATACTGAACTTGATAGTGCAAGCCTCTGAGAATACCACAAACCGAGTAAGAAAAATTATCCTGAACGAAAATGCAATCTATGTTAAATTGCTTGTATCTTTTTTGATGATACGTCTCCATAAAAAACCCTCGTTTGTCTTGAAAGACCTTGGGTTCAATGATGAGAACATCCGGAAGAGATGTATGGGTGACTTTCATATTTATAAGCCTATGGCTTACCAACTGCTCTCATGCTTGGTTATTTCTATAAGATATTTACCATATCCATTTTTCTGCATTGGCTGTGCAAGCCTGTAAACTTGGTCTGCACTAATGTAGCCTACTCGGTATGCAATCTCTTCAATACACGCTATTTTTAAGCCCTGGCGTTTTTCAAGGGTCTCAATAAATGTGCTCGCCTCAAGAAGTGATTCATGGGTACCTGTATCCAGCCAGGCGAATCCTCTACCCAGTTTTTCAACATAAAGCTCTCCTAACTGGAGGTAAGTGCGGATGACATCTGCAATCTCCAACTCTCCCCGAGCCGAGGGCTTGAGCCCAGCAGCAATATCGAGCACTCTATTATCACAAAAGTAGAGGCCTGTGACTGCATAATTTGATTTGGGATAAGTTGGCTTTTCCTCGATATCTACCACCTGACCATCCTCATCAAAAAATACCACACCATATCGCTCCGGATCTTTCACCCAATACCCAAAGACAGTTGCACCCTCTTTTCTGGAGTATGCATCTCGAAGTCTGTCTGGAAGACCATGTCCATAGAAAATATTGTCCCCAAGAATCAGGCACACATTATCCTTGCCTATAAATTCACTACCAATTATAAATGCCTGGGCCAGTCCTTCAGGGTGAGGCTGTTCAGCAAATGAAAAGGAAAGGCCCCACTGTGAGCCATCTCCTAAAAGCTCCTGGAACCTTGGTAGATCTTCAGGTGTAGAAATGATGAGAATCTCTCGAATTCCTGCCAACATAAGTACCGAGAGTGGATAGTAAATCATAGGCTTATCATAGACCGGTAAAAGTTGTTTGCTGACTACCCTGGTGATTGGATATAGACGCGTTCCTGAACCACCAGCAAGTATGATCCCTTTCATTACGCTATTCTCCCTTTTATTTTATTCGCAGATACACTCAGACCAACACAGACTGATCCCTGGCTGGAATGGCCAGGGATTAAGCGTCATGCCCTTTGGGCAGATTTTGAACTAGCTATTTTGCTAAAATTATTTTCGCGTTTAACAATTTCATCGTTTAATAAGCCCAAGTCTTATTAACCGTTTTCCCTTTTCTGATAGTTTATTTCTACCCATTTCCTGTACTCTCCACTTCGTACCGAATCAACCCAATCCATATGATTCATATACCAATCTACAGTAGTTTCAAGGGCGTCCTCAAAATGGTGATGAGGACCCCACTCTAATTCCTGCTTAATCTTGGTAAAGTCAATGGCGTAACGAAAGTCGTGCCCAGGCCGATCAGCTACAAAGTGAATAAGGCTCCGACTTTGTTTCTTTCCAGACCGTCCCAGACGCTTATCCATAAGGTCACATAGAAGATAAACAATTTCAATGTTTTGACGCTCTGCACCCCCACCTATGTTATACGTCTCACCGGGTTTTCCCTGCTCAAAGACTTTAATAAGGCCATCACAATGATCAATAACATAAAGCCAATCTCGAACATTTTTACCATCCCCATAAACGGGTAAAGGTTTTTCCTCAAGGATATTTAAAATCATCAAAGGAATGAGCTTTTCAGGAAACTGAAAAGGTCCGTAGTTATTAGAGCAGTTTGTAATCAGGGTAGGCAGGTCATAGGTACGAAAATAGGCATTTACAAAATGATCAGAAGCAGCCTTGGAGGCTGAGTAGGGGCTTGAAGGATCATATGGTGTATTCTCAGTGAAGTAACCTTGAGTGCCCAGGCTCCCGTAGACCTCGTCAGTTGATATGTGCAGAAAACGAAATTTATCTGGCCTTCCCATGGTTTTCCAAAATTTAAGACCTTCGTCAAGCAATCGGAAAGTGCCCATAATATTTGTTTCCAGAAACTTCTCAGGCCCTCTAATGGATCGATCCACATGAGATTCAGCTGCAAAGTGAATAATTCCTTCTATGCTTTCATCAGAAAAGATCTGTTCAATAAGAGAGGTATCTCCTATATCACCATGGATGAAGCGATACCTTTCTGCCTGCTCTGAAGCAAGATCTTCGAAGTTGGCGGGGTTTCCTGCGTAGGTAAGTGCATCCAGATTAACGATACGCCAATCTGGCCTAATAGCAAGAGCATGGCGTATAAAGTTTGTGCCGATAAACCCAGCACCACCGGTAACAAGAATATTCATATAAATATGCTCAACTTGTAAGATTATATATTAAACATTACCGAACTTTAATGTAATACTTAATGCCTGCAAATATCGCAGGCCCAATACCCTCAACCTTTTTTATATCTTCAACATTCTTAAAAATCCCGTTTGTCTCTCTAAATCTGTAGATTTTAACTGCTGTAACAGGACCAATGTTGGGCAAACGTACCAAATTTTCAAGGTTTGCAGTGTTAATGTCGATGGCTTTCTGTATTCCCTCTTTTGTCTGATTAAGCTTAAACCTGTAGTAGTGCTCTTCAAGGCATTTTCGGGCTGTCTCTATGTTTTCAGGCTTTAACCATGTTTCAGCACTAAATGTCCCCAGGCAATATATTACTTGGTTGATGGCAATATGACCATGTATATCCCTATAGGCAAAGTGCCTTACCTTTGTTCCATCTTCTGTAACCTCTATCATTGTAAAGGAGGAATCAGGTAAGGATTGAATTTTAGTGATAGGCCATTGTTGAGAATAAGCACAGCATGGGAAGACAAATATAGAAAACAATATACAAAAAATATACACCTTTCCAATATTTTTAATCATACATGCCTCCCTATTAACAATTGCAACATTATTCCACAGTGATCCTATCTTGATTTAACTTAAAGGTTTTGGGCCCTATACCCTTAACTTTCATGATATCCTTAGGCAGCACAAATGGACCATAGCTCTCGCGATACTCTACAATTCTTTTACCAATTTTGGGCCCTATTCGCTTAAGTTGGGTGAGTTCCGCTACTGAAGCCTCATTTATATTTATTTTTTTTATCTCCTTTGCCGATAATATCGGTACTAAGCATATGCTAAAGACAATTATTATGACCAAAAGTAAAGTTTTTCTATAATGCTTCATTATATACCTCCCTTTATGGTTCCAGCTTCTTTGAACTTTTTTTCTACTCAAGCATAATAATTTTTTCTCGTGGAATATTTTTTTCTACAAGCTTTTTGACCATATGCTCCTTTGATTCTAAAGCAGTTAGAATAATGCTATCAAATTCGAGGTTTTTCAACTCCGATGTCGACATTACAGTAAAATCTAAAAATTGTGTTCCCTTTTTTCCATCGTCCACCACTCCGACCAGCTTAATATTTGTTGTTTTCAAAGAGATAAAGGTAATTTCAGCCAGATCACTTGCACCATAGAAAATTACCGTTTTTACTCTCCTTTTTTCAAGTTCATTTACTAAACCCTCAAACTTCTTGAGAGCCTCCTTATATAAATTAAAAGAATGCTTGATAAATTCATAAGTAAGTCGACCTTTTTCTGTAAAACCCTGTGGCGTGATTATATACTTCACCCGATTTCGGGGGATAGTAGTAATTTTTACATATCCCTTCTTTGCTAAGCGCTTAACAAAGGAGTTTGCAAGCCCAAGAGAAATATTAAGCTTTCTTGCCAGATACCTCTGGCTTGGGCTATGAGTGTTGCCTATTTCTTCAAGTATTTGAAGGGATCTAAAGTCTTGAGGGTCCATCTTAATTAGCTAAACGCATAGCGTAGTCAAAGCTCCGCCCCTTGAGTTACAGATAGGATTGAATATAGCTTATTGATATTAATGAAAATAATAATAATTTTATTGAAACAGAGTAGCGTTCAGAATATGAACATTCCTTCTGGCAAATGTCAAGCAAAAAACAGGAGTGTTCAAAATGAGGTAAAACATTGTCACGCGTGTTCGCGGCTTGTCTGAAACAATCTTCTATTGCACATATTCATAATTGGAATACTGGCCCGCACTTGGCGACTTCCCTGTAATTAGCCGCTATTGCAATAATATTTTGTCTGTTGTATCAGCTGAACTCCGGCAATACAACTTGGACTGGCCAGGGAATGATGGAATACACATTCAACGAGTTGTAGAATCACCGATACATTTAATCATGCTCTCCAATCCTATATGAGCTAGCTCTTTTGCTGTAAGCCATTTACCTCTACTTTTTATAAAGGTTGAGAGGTCAAGTAAATTCTCTGATAGAGCTAATTGCGTCTTCTTAAAACTATCCTTCCATAGGATAGAACCAGTATCAGTGCTTACAAGATGAAGATCAAAGGCTACAGAGGCAGGTGACTCAATGCCATATGCTGTTCCTACCCTCTCTGTCCAGCGATAAATGTATCCGAATAACACTGCATCCGATGAAAAGGATTTACCTATGTTTTGCAGCATGTCTTTTATGCCAATGGTTATGTTTTGAGAAAGGATAGTTGAATATACTCCTTTTGCCTGTCCAGGTGGAACGAGAGTATATTTTTGATTCTTCTCCAGACAGTTGAAAAGAGAAACACTCATTGCCTCTGCCACATCACCTGATACAGATTCTGCCATGAATGTTGCTCCACAGATAGGGCAGCGAAAAAGAGAAGGCCTCTTTTCCTCTGAAAGGGCAGGTTTAAAACCTACAACGACAATCTTTTCAATCGTCAGAGGAAAGGAACTTTTCTGTTCAGATGTGTAATTGGGTATATGACAGCTAACAATTAAGATCAGGGTAAAAAAGAGAAGAACAACCTTAAGGAGCTTATTAAAAGAAGATAAAAATTTACTATAAAAGGCCTTTTGTGGATGGAACATCATCCAGCCTTTCTTCTCTTTGAGAGGCTTGATCTAACGCTCTTGCAAAGGCCTTAAAGATTGCCTCGGCAATATGATGCGCATCACTGCCAGATATAAGTTTAATGTGCATGGTAATGCCTGCATAATTTACCAATGCCCTAAAGAATTCTTTCAAAAGACCTACATCAAATTTTCCTGTCATGCTCTTTTTTAGGGGGACCTTGTATGAAAGATACGGTCGGTTTGAGATATCAATTACTACCTCTGCCAGGGCCTCATCCATGGGAACCATGGCCAGCCCATATCTTTTGATTGCCTTCTTATCTCCTAAGGACTGATTTATAGCTTTACCCAGACATATGCCCAGATCCTCAACAGTGTGGTGATAATCGATCTCTATGTCTCCCTTTGCCTTAACATTAAGATCCATGAAACCATGGGCTGCCATCAACTCAAACATATGGCCAAGAAAAGGGATATCGATATCGATAGATGAGTGGCCCTTTCCGTCGAGATTTAGCCCTAATTGGATGTCTGTTTCACGTGTCTTTCGCTCAATATCTGCATCTCGTTTCATTTAATATATCCTCATCTTTTAAAATGATGGTGGAGATGAGGGGAATCGAACCCCTGACCTGTACGTTGCGAACGTACCGCTCTCCCATCTGAGCTACATCCCCACGGTTATTACAGAAATTCTACAATATATTAACAACAAAAAGCCTTTAATGAAAACTAATCTATGCTATCCATATAAGTTAATGGAATGCTTGCCCTGTTAAATAGGGTTTTTTATTAGAATATAACATAATTATGCTCCTCAGATTATCTTATAATTAAGGTGTTTAAAAGCTATTATTTAACGAGGTAAAAATAATGAAATATTGGTCATGTAATGTGCCATTTTTTTCTTTTGGATTCAAGCCTAAATAAAAAACAAAAAAGAATTTCTGTAGTTTTCTTTATAGATTTTTTCGTTTAATTTAATGGATGCCATCCAGCGGGAAACAGCAAGAAAGTGCATAGTGCTTAGAGAATAGGATTTCACAGAGAAATTGGGCTAAGTTTATTCCTTTTCCTTAAACACCTTTAATAGCTCTTTCAGAGAGGATAACTCTTTGCTTCCTAAAACATATGCAGAGATAACATATATAACAAGCCCTGCGCATATTATTATCAAAATTCCTAAAGCGAGATTAAAAGTTTTTTGTTCCAACATGCTACTCAAAACCTTGAAGGCCAGAAAATAAATACAGATACTCATAATAAAAGAGGATACAAAAGACCTTACCATTGAGCGTATCACGACACTTCCTTCAATACCTCCCAGCCTCTTTTGTAATAAAAAAATGAGCATAAATAGTTGTAGGGTGGAAGCAAGGGAAAGAGCCAAGGCCAGCCCCCCATGCTTTAAGGGACCCATTAAAGCAAGAGAAAAGGCGATATTTGCAATCATAGCCACTACTGCCACTTTCACGGGGGTTTTGGTATCTTGCAGCGAGTAAAATGCTGATACAAACACCCGAAGGCCAGCAAATGCCCAAAGCCCAATAGAATAATAAAGGAGGGCCTGCGCAGTCATTATTGTGGTAAATGAGGTAAAGGCACCCCTTTGAAATAATAGCGCAATAATTGGTTGCCTAAGAACAATTAATCCTGCCATTGCTGGTATTGTGATAAACATAGTAAGTCTTAGGGCATGAGAAAGTGTTTGCTTTAATCTGTAAATATCCCCCTCTGCCGCCTCTCTTGAAAGAGATGGTAAAACAGCTGTACTGATTGCTATTGCAAAAACACCAAGAGGAAATTGGACGAGTCTATCAGCATAATAGAGATATGAGACGCTGCCCTCTCTAAGCAGAGATGCTAACAGTGTACCAATTAGTTGATTTATTTGATAAATAGCTGAACCAAAGATGGTTGGAAGCATTAACATACCAATCTTCTTTAAGGCTGGATGCCTTATGTTCCATTTCGGTGCAAAAGACATACCCACGCTCATCAAGAAAGGTATCTGCAATGCCATCTGAATAACCCCTCCCACGATTACACCGATAGCCAAGCCTACTGTTGGTGTTCTCATATTGGGAATGATGAAAAGAAGAACAGTAATCATTGATAGATTTAAAAAGATAGGTGCTATGGCAGGGGCTGCAAAATGCTTAAGAGAGTTAAGGATACCCATGAAAAGGGCAAGCAGGCTAACCAGAAATATGTAGGGAAACATGATCCTTGTCAAAAGAACAGTGAGGGCATATTTTTCACCCATGCCCCCAAAGCCCGGAGCGATAATTCTCACAATTACCGGAGAAAGGATAATGCCGAGAATTGTAATAACTGTTACAATACAAACAAGAAACGTTAAAACAACCCGTGCAAGTAAAAAGGCCTCTTCTCTTGATTTATTCTGTAAATATTCCGTGAAGACAGGGATAAAGGATACAGTGAGCGAACCTTCTGCAAAAAGTCTCCTCAAAAGATTGGGAATCCGAAACGCAACAAAAAATGCGTCTGCAGACATACCAGAGCCAAAGAAATTGGCAATGAGTATGTCCCTTACCAATCCCAGAATCCTGCTTAGGAAGGTAAAAATACCGACTACACCGGCTGCCCTTGTAACAAGATCATTTTCATTCATGAAAAACCTTGACACAGTTTCAGGATTAGTTTAATGAATATAGCCACCAATATCACAATTTACAATTTAAAATTAGCAATTTAAAATTGATGTTTTCAGACTATTAGGAGGTAAACACGTGGCAAATCATAAATCTGCTATCAAAAGAGATAGACAAAGCAAAGTGCAAAGGTTAAGGAATGTGGGATACAAAACCATGGCTAAAAATGCAGTCAAAGAGCTAAGACTCGCCATTGCTAATAAAAAAATCGAAGATGCAAATCTATCCCTTAATAAGGCTATTTCCACACTCCAAAAGGTTCAATCCAAAGGTGCTCTACACAAAAATACAGCAAGTAGAAAAATCTCCAGATTAACCCGTCAGGTAAACAAACTTGCTATTGTAAGTGCTGAGGAAAACAAAGAAGAAAAATTAGATTCTCCAAAACAAGATCCCCCCTCGAGCCAGTCCTGATCAAGCCATCAGCATCATATATATTGTGTAAGGCCTCCTCTAACTCCTCTTCCTGCCAGAATCTTTCCTGAGCCAAATATTTTTCGATCACAAAAGTGGGAAGAGGTTGTAATCTTTTTATCGCTCCCATCCTCCCTCCTCCTTTCATAAGCCCTGACTTGGCTTTCAAAATTAACCTAATTTGTCTCGCCAACATCCCTAAAAGGCCTAATAATGTATTTGCATCCCGCCCTTGTGTTTCAAAAAGCTTGCTTAAAACAACGATAGCATGGTCAGCATCCTTTTTAGACACATAATCTACTAGATCAAAAACTGTAAAAAGCCTGCTAAAGGTAGTCAATTCCTTTATTTGTTCTACCCCTATCCGGGAATGTGGATACCTCAGCGAAAGTTTGAATATCTCGCTAAAAAGGTCTCTTAAGCTGCTTCCAACTATTTGATAAATAAAGGATGATGCATCTTTATCAATATCTAACTCTAACTCCTTTGCCCTCTTTTGTAACCAGTTGTATACCTGCCGTTCGGATAACTTTTTAAAATTTACTGCCCTGCCAAGTTCCTTAAACCCTTTGTAAAAAGCCCCTGTCAAATCTGTTGTGCTTGATATCCAAATAATACAAGTAGAATCAACTGGATTGTCCATATAAGAAAGAAACTGTTGATATGCATCTTTAGTAAAGTTCTCAGTTCCCCTCACTATAAGCAATCTGTGGGAAGACATAAAAGGGACAATATGAGCTCTGTTGAGTATCTCTTGGGCAGAAACCTCACCACCATAAAGTGTCTCTAAATTAAATGCCTTGACTTCGTCAGGTATAAAATCTTTTTTGATCTTATCAAGGGTTATCTCTAACCAGAAATCTTCAGGACCATAAAATAGATAAAAGGGCGAGAAAACACCCTTATGTAAAGAGGTCAGAAGATTCTCCGGAGTTAAATTTTGCATTACAACGTTTCCATAGTCCTTGAATATATTTGCGTGACTTAGGTCATGGATAATTCATAACTTCTCAATAAGTCCGGGTAATAGCTATGGATTCCCGCCTCCGCGGGAATGACGATTGAGTGTAAGTGCCTGTCATTCCTGCCCCTGCCTCCGCAGGGGTAAACTTGTCCCCGCGAAAGCGGGGAGCAGGAATCCAGTGATTAGTCACAAATATAATCTACTCGCTTATTGAGAACTTACGATAATCTAATCATACCACTATATTAACTAATCTTTTCTGAACAACGATTACCCTTTTTATTTTTTTCTCACGTATAAAATGCCGAACTCGTTTGTCTTCCAACGCTAAACTCTGAATCTCCTTTTCAGTCAATGAAACAGGTACCTCTATTCTGCTCCTTAGCTTGCCATTTACCTGAATAACAATTAAGCAGGTTTCTTTCTTAAGGGCATCTTCTCGGTACGTTGGCCAGGAAACAATTACCAGGCTATCACTATGACCGAGGGCCCTCCATAGCTCCTCTGTAATATGTGGTACGACAGGGTGCAATAGCATTACCATGGTATCCACAGCCTCTTTAATAACAGAGGAGGCGAGCTCAGACATTTCTTTCCCATTACTGATAAACTGATTTACCGTATTGAAAAGTTCCATAACCGCACTTATGGCAGTATTAAAATGAAACCTATTTTCTATATCTTCTGTCACCTTTCTTATGCTCTGGTGTGTCTTCCTGTGAATATCTTGCAAATCAGGTGAAAGGGATTGGGTTGCATCATAGGGTTTTGCGTTAGAGAGGGTTTGCCTGTTTTCAAAAACCAGACGCCATACCCTATTGAGAAATCTCCACGCACCCTCTACGCCTTCATCGCTCCATTCGAGATCCCTCTCAGGAGGGGATGCAAACAAACAGAACATCCTCACTGTGTCTGCACCGTATCGATCAACAAGTTTCTGTGGGTCAATCACATTTTTGGTAGACTTGGACATCTTTACAGAGCCCCCGATCTGTGCCTCTTTGCCGCAATAAGCGCATCTGCCTTCCTTTACCTCTTCAGGAAAAAGATAGCCATGCTCCTGGCACTTGAAAGTCTCTTTACATACCATGCCCTGGGTCAGCAGATTGGTAAAAGGTTCATCTATTTTTAGATACGCCATATCTCTGAGTACCTTCGTGTAGAACCGGGAATAAAGGAGATGCAGTATGGCATGCTCAATACCGCCGATATATTGATCCACAGGCATCCAGTAGGCTACCTTTTCCTTATCAAAGATGCTATTCTCATACCTTGGAGATGCAAATCTGTCAAAATACCATGATGATTCAACAAAGGTATCCATGGTATCTGTCTCTCTTTTTGCTTTTTGGCCGCACTGCGGGCATGTCGTTTCATAAAAAGAAGCCTCATGTGGAAGCGGCGATTTTCCTCCTTCTTTTAAATCCAGATCAAGTGGGAGTGACACTGGTAGCTGATCCTCAGGCACGGGGACAGCGCCACACTTGGGACAATAAATAATAGGTATAGGTGCCCCCCAATATCTCTGTCTGCTCACTCCCCAGTCTTTCAGGCGGTAATTTATCGTTTTATAGCCCATTCCCTTTGATTCCAGATACTCGATTATTGCGTCCAAGGCCTCCATATTTGGCATCCCATTAAATGGACCAGAATTTGCTAAAACCCCTTCATCAACATATGCTTCGGTCATTTCCTCTTCATTCAAATCTGTATCCTTCGGTTTGATGACGACCCTGAGAGATAAATTATACTTTTTGGCAAACTCAAAGTCTCTCTGATCATGGGTAGGGACTGCCATAATCGCACCTGTTCCATACTCATAGAGGACAAAATTGGCTACATAGATAGGTATCTGCTCTCCTGTCGCAGGATTCAGACAATATCTTCCGGTAAATATTCCCTCTTTGGCCGTAAAATCAGCTGTCCTCATAAAAGTGTCTACCTTGAGAATTCTTTCAACAAATTCTTTTATCTCTTTTTCTTGAGGCATGCCTTTTATTAATTCCTTAATAAATGGATGTTCTGGGGCAAAACAAAGAAAGGTTGCACCAAAAATCGTATCTTGCCGGGTTGTAAATACCTCAATAACACGATCGAAACCTACTACTGGAAACCTTAAAATAGCTCCATGGCTCTCCCCTATCCAGTTTTTCTGCATGGTGAGTACCTTCTCTGGCCACCCTGGAAGCTTATCACAATAATCGAGCAATTCTTTTGTATAGTCTGTAATTTTAAGAAACCAACTATCCATCTCCTTTAAGGTAACCTCTTGATCCGGATGTCTCCAGCAGCATCCATCTACAACCTGTTCGTTGGCTAGCACTGTTTTACAGAGGTCACACCAGTTAACATAGGTCTTCTTTTTATACGCCAGGCCTTTTTTAAACATCTCCACAAAAACAAGCTGCTCCCAGCGATAATATTCAGGCCGGCAGGTGGCCAGTTCCCTGTTCCAATCATAGCTGAAACCCATCCTCTTTAATTGGGACCTCATGTAGTCTATATTATCGTACGTCCATTTTGCCGGATGCGTGTTATTCTCAATAGCTGCATTTTCTGCGGGCATACCAAACGCATCCCAGCCCATTGGATGAAGCACATTAAATCCCCTCATCCGCTTATATCTGGCAACTACATCTCCGATAGCATAATTTCTGACATGACCCATATGTATCTTGCCAGAGGGATACGGATACATTTCAAGCAAATAGTACTTTTTCTTTCCTTTATCTTCAGTGACCTTAAAATAATCGTTCTTTTCCCAGAATGACTGCCATTGAACCTCTGTTTTCTGAGGATCATACTTTTTCATTTACTTTGCCTCTATACTGTTATCAATTGCTATAGAATAATCAGACGCAGGAAGATTCAGATATGTTTTTAACTCCCGCCTTAAAGATTGTAAATCAGGAAAATTTGTTTCATCAACGGTAAAAATAACCTTTAATGAAAAATTGACTGCATCTCTATTATGTATACTGTAATAGTCAATAAGATTAATTATAGTATATTTTATCAACTCCGTATAATCTATTTTGACCTCTTTAATCCAGGGGACCATGATCGCAAATTCGTACAATTTAAGCTTCTCAAGTGTCGATGATATCCTCTTGGTAGCAGCCGATAAAATCTCGAATGAATAACTTTTGGGTGAACCTAAGCCAACAAACAGCACTTTATCGGCCTTAATCCTTTGTTGAGAAGCAATCAGAATAAGTTCATCTCGTTTTCCACTGAGAAAATTTTTACCTAATAATTGTGTTAAAGTGCCGGTTAACTTTTCATCGAGCCTGGAAAGGTATCCTGTAAGGAGGGATTTATCTTTAAATAGGAAGGCAACCACGGCCTGACACCATAGTTGATCCAAAAATCTGTGAGTTAGCCTTAGATCCAATTTCATATTGAAGTTGCATAAATTTAGGAATTTAGGAATTTAGGAATTTAGAGATTAAGGAATTTCTTAATCAGTAATGGCTGACTTTGCTATGAAAGCGTACCCCCGGTTCAAATATTCAGGATAAATTTACGCTCCATAATCAAAGTAGCAACCTTTTTATACTCTGAATAGATTAACAATTGTTCTTTCTCAATGTTCCATTCTGCAAATACGAACTGGTGATTATACTGCTCAGGGAGCAGAATAGTTTCATTAAGAATATAAATAAATGATTTAGCACCTTTCTCAGCAGACTCAACAAAACGAATGAAGTATATCTTTTTCCCTTTTATTGAAAGCAGGTTATCAGTTTCAATTTTTTGATCATGTTCTATATAAGAAAAGTTGCTATTGAATACTAACCGGGCATACTTAAAATAAAAATACTCAAGGCTTTCACTGTTGAAACGGTCACACTCTGTGGCAACCTGATCTCTGTTGGTAAAGAAGTTCTGCCCCCAGACTTTTTCATTAAATACACGGTTATGTCCTTCTATATGTGGATTTGTCCATGGCTTTGAAGGAGAACCAAACAACGGCTTAACACCGAGGTTTAAAAGAAATTTGAGAAATGTGCCAAGGCTTCTTTTGCCACTGGCAGTTCCCCTGAACTGCAAGCCATTATCGATCCTAAGAACATTTGGCAGAGGATATTTCCGCCACAGCTTTATTAAATTTTCTATAGCATAGACAGCTCTTTCGGCAGCTACAGGCTTAATTTGATACAGTTTAAAAGGTGCGTAATAGCTGGTCGAAAAAATGTTGATCGGCTCTCGCTGTCCAGCAATATATTTTTTACCAATAAAGTCGGCTGACTGCTGAAGATAACCTAAATTTCTGATTGACTGAACCGGATACAGTAGATACTCTGATCCTCCGTTCTTGTGTTTTTTAGGTTTCTTTGTCTGCAGCCCGGCCTGACGTATTGTTTTATCTATAAACCAAATAGATGGCAGTTTTTCACGAGGGTACTGTTTAGCATAGTCCATCTGAACGTAGTTGCTGCCAACAAAGTACTTCCTATTATCAATACGCTGACGTTTAATAGCACAAATGCGATCAGCAATTTGTAAATCAGTATATGCTCGGGCATGGCCTTTCTGCCAGCCACGGTTTTCTTTATAAGTATCCTGACTTAACCATTTAATGATGGTTGGTTTTCTAATATTCAGGATCTTTGATATTTGAGTTTTGCTTTTACCTTCTTTGTAAAGGTTGCATGCCTCCTGAAATTTTTTTTGCTTCTTCTTGTTTCATGACACTAAAGCTCCTTTACTATTTGATGTTTTTAAAATTATTTAAAGTAGCTTCAGTATCTTAATAATTCAATAGGGGGTACGCTTTTATACCAAAGTTAGCAAGTAATTGTTACCCTGCGAGATATTTCTTATTCTATTGCGATGGGGCCTGTATTCTGCCTTGTTTTGCTTAGAGAAGTATAAATCTTATCCAATATGCCGTTAATAAAGGCACCTGATTCCTCTGTTCCAAATTTTTTTCCTAAATCTACCGCCTCATTAATAGAAACCTTTGGCGGTATATCACCCCTGTATAAAAGCTCATATACAGCTAATCGTAAAATAGAGTGGTCAACTCTTGCTATCCTTTCTAATCGCCAGTTCTGAGAAGTTTTAGATATCAGATTATCGAGCTCTTTGATATGAACGCAAATCCCCAGGACAAGCTCCTTTGAAAAGATCTCAATGTCTTTAGATATACCAAAGTTATTGCAGATTAAATCAAAGGCTGCAGCAGGATCATCTTTTTTTGAAAACTCAAGATGAAAAAGAACCTTTATTGCCAGCTCCCTCGAGCGCCTTCTTTTTCCCATGTTATAAACTTAGGGCTTTGCCCCAATGGAATACTGGAGTAATGGATAACTGGATTGATGGATCACCTAATCAAGGGCCTTAAACAGGCTGACCATCTCCATAGCCGAAACAGCAGCATCCCAACCCTTGTTTCCGCTCTTTGCGCCAGCCCTTTCAATGGCCTGCTCTAAGGTATCACTAGTTATTATTCCAAATGAAACTGGAATCTTGCTCTCAAGGGCAATCGTAGCTATTCCTCTTGCCACCTGTGAGCTGATGTATTCAAAGTGTGGAGTAGCACCCCTGATTACGGCCCCCAAGCAGATCACGCATTCAAATTGACCGTTCAGGGACAATTTTTTTGCCATAGAAGGGATTTCAAAGGCACCAGGCACCTTAACAATAGTTATCTGGTCATCAGATGCCCCATGCCTTTTTAGGGCATCTAAGGCCCCATCCAATAATCGTTGGCATATAAAATCATTAAAACGACTCACAACAATTGCACATGTAATTCCCTTTGCAGAAATTTCTCCTTCAATAAATTTAGGCATTGGCACCCCCTTTGGCTTTGTTAGATTTGTCGTATTGTTTCATTGATATATTGTTGACTATTCAACTATTGACTAACTCGTAAAAAGTCTTTTGCGAGCAATTTTGGCCACTTTTGGAAAAAGATTCATGAAATGCTGAGAGTTAAAAATTCCAAACTGTTTGAGGCCTTTAGGCCGAGTTTTTGGAATTTAGCGAAGCATTTCATGAATCCCAAAATGGGCATTATGAGCGAGTAAAAGGACTTTTTACAAGAACATCAACTATTAAAACTCATCATATGACCCAATTTTTCACATTTGGTTAAAAGATAGCGCACATTTTCAGGTCTTGGAGGAATTTCAATAGGGACCCTTCCTGTTACTGTTAGGCCATACCCTTCCAAACCAATTATCTTCTTAGGGTTGTTTGTCATTATCCTCATTCTTCTTACACCTAAGGCGACAAGAATCTGGGCGCCAACTCCATAATCTCTCAAGTCAGGCTTAAAGCCAAGTTTTTCATTTGCCTCTACTGTATCAAAACCCTCATCCTGTAATGCATATGCCTTAAGCTTATTGGCAAAACCTATTCCCCGACCTTCCTGCCTTAAATAGACAATAACACCGAGTCCCTCCTGCTCGATCATCTTTAACGACTTTTTCAACTGATCCCCACAATCACATCGATATGAACCAAAGACATCCCCTGTCAAACATTCAGAATGAACCCTCACCAGAATATCTTTGTTAGGCTCAATTTCGCCTTTTACTAAGGCCAGGTGCTCACTGTTATCGAGCTCATTTATAAATGCTATTGCCTTGAATTCACCAGATGGGGTTGGCAAAATTGTTTCTGCCTCTTTATGCACAAAGGTCTCATTTCTCATCCGATAGGCGATAATATCGGCAACAGTAACTATTCTGAGATCATGCTTTTTAGCAAATTGATCAAGATCAGGTCTTCGAGCCATAGTGCCATCTTCATTCATTATTTCGCAGATAACCGCTGCCGGCTTTAAACCGGCAAGCCTGGCAAGATCGACAGAACCTTCAGTCTGCCCGGTTCTGAAAAGCACTCCTCCTCTCCTTGCCCTTAGGGGAAACAGATGCCCTGGCTGAACTAAATCATCTGGTTTCGCATCGTCGGCTACAGCTGTAAGGACGGTGTGTGCCCTATCAGCAGCCGATATTCCGGTTGTTACCCCATTTTTTGCCTCTATAGAAACAGTAAAGGCAGTCTGAAAATGAGATTGATTATCATGAACCATGAGGGGGAGTTTTAACCGTTCAACTATATTTGGATGAAGGGAGAGGCAAATCAGACCTCTTGCATATTTGGCCATAAAGTTAATAGCCTCTGGGGTGACCTTCTCAGCGATCATGGTCAAATCGCCCTCATTTTCCCTGTCCTCATCATCAACAAGGATAATCATCTTCCCCTGTCTTAAATCTTCAAGCGCTCCTTTTATATTAGAAATGCCCATTGTTTTCTCCAAAACCATATCTGATCAACATATCCTTATCGATCCTTGATGGTTTTTCTTTAGATATGTCTGTTCTATCATTTAAAAAGAATTTCTCTATATACTTGGAAATCAGATCTATCTCTATGTTTACCCTGTCGCCGACCTCTTTTTGAAAAAGTGTAGTCTTATTAACAGTTTGGGGTATAATTGTTACATCAAAGGAGGTCTTCATACATCTATTGATGGTTAAACTTATTCCATCTACAGCAATGGAGCCCTTGTCTATCAAATACCTGCTTAAAGACTGATCAAGAGATATGTGAATAATCCATGATCTTTGAAACCTTTCAATCTTTTCAATTATCCCTGTGCCATCAACATGACCGCTCACAAGATGTCCACCTAATCTGTCAGACAATCTAAGTGCCCTTTCAAGGTTTATCATCTCACCCTGTTTCAATTTTCCCAACGTGCTCCTGCTAAGGGTCTCAGTTGAAATATCCAGAGTAAAAAGCTCTCCTTTTATCTCAGTGATGGTCAAACAGACACCATCAACCGCAATGCTTTCCCCTGGATGGCAATCAGAAAAAAAAGAAGGTACTCTTAGGATACAGACAGCCTCTGCACCTAACCTTCGTATGCTTTTTACCTCTCCAATTCCCTCAACAATACCAGTAAACATTTTAAGTGCCTAAAGTGCCTAAAATTTTAAGTGAGCTAAAATTTTCATAGCCAATTCACAATTCCTCATTACGCAATATGCAATTACTTCTGAGGATATGCCTCAATCATAATATCATCATCAAATCTTCTGACCATTAAATCCTTTAGCAGTACACAATTCTCTATACTATCACATCCCGGTCCCCTCGCAAATGGCACGCCATTATCACCACCTAATAGTTTAGGGGCAAGGAACATATAATACTTATCAACAAGCCCCTCCCTTATCACGGAACCAAAAAGTGTTGCCCCGCCCTCTACTAAAACAGAACTCATTGACATTTTGGCTAATTCATCCAGTAAATCGGAGAGATCAATCCGCCTATTTCTTATCTGGCAGTTAACAACCCGAGCCCCCAGGTCTTCTATCTTTTTTCTCTTTGCACTGTCTACATTACTACCTACAGCTATGATGGTCAAGCCTGATTTAGGTGAATCAAACACCCTGCTATGTAAAGGAATCCTTAAATTTGTATCTACTATTACCCGAAAAGGATCTGAGGTTGATCTTCCTATCAGATAAGGTGTCAGATAAGGATTATCCACTATAACAGTTTCTACCCCAACCAGAATAGCATCCACTCGTTTTCTTAATGAATGAACAAACTTTCTTGATTTTTCACCTGTGATCCACTTTGAATTACCTGTTTGTGTAGCAATCCACCCATCAAGAGTAAGGGCCCCCTTCAAAATCACAAAGGGTTTGTCTTTTGTTATGTATTTTATATAAACCTCGTTTAACCTTTTGCATTCCTCCTCTAACACATTACATTTCACCTTCACCCCATGAGAGGAAAGAAATTCACACCCACCTCCAGTAACATGTGGATTAGGATCAACCATGCCAACAACAACTTTCTTAACGCTGCTTTTCAATATTGCCTTTGTGCATGGTGGGGTTCTACCATAATGGTTACAGGGCTCCAGGTTAACATAGAGGGTGGCTCCCTTTGCTCTTTTACCAGCCTTTGATAGAGCCTCTATTTCAGCATGTGGGGCCCCTGCCTTTTTATGATATCCAGAGCCAATAATCTTTCTATCTTTAACAACAAGCGCCCCTACTAAGGGATTTGGAGATGTGGAGCCCAGGCCCTTTTTTGCCAGCCTGAGCGTCTGTTTCATGAATCCTTCATCAATATCCATTTGATTTATTGTGTTTCTAGGGTTTGTTGTGTTTATTGAGTTTCTTGGGTTAAAGCCTTATTAACTCGATAAACAAAGGGGGTCTTCATGTCTCAAGAATTTAATATTTACATCAAGTTTTTGCAATGAAATCAAATCCTAATTTTATTCTATTGGGGCTATGAAATTCGAAATCCTAAATTCTAAACCCAGTCACAGACCCGCCTGCCAGATGGCGGGCAGGCCTGGCATGAAATGGCTAATTTCTATGGATTGCATGCCACAAGTACTACAATTGCTCTATGGTGCCTCCTGGGTTTGAGGCAAAATTTTTACAATCATTAGCTATTTATCCTCTCCGCTTCTTTCATCAAGCAAGTCTTTTAATTCAGTCATAAATTCATTTATATCCTTAAATTGCCGATAAACAGATGAAAACCTTACATATGCAACATCGTCCCAACTTTTAAGCCTTTCAATCACCCTCTCGCCTATCTCAGAACTGTTTATTTCCCTATTGCCACTTTCCTGAAATAGCTGGGCCAGAGAATCAACAAAATCATCAATCTTATTGATGCTTATTGGTCTCTTCTGGCAGGCCATTTGGATGCCCGCCCTGATCTTTTCATTATTGAAAGGCTCTCTTCTCCCATCCTTTTTTACCACCATAGGCAAAACAGCCTCAACCTTTTCATAGGTGGTAAAGCGCTTGTGGCAATTAAGGCATTCCCTTCTTCTTCTTATCGTCCTACCGTCTTTACCAAGCCTGGAGTCAATGACCTTATTGTTAATTTCTGCACAAAATGGGCATTTCATATCGATAACCTCTCTAATTCTATATTTGCCTCGGCCAGCATCTCATCTGCCAGAGTATCAGGGTAACCCTCTGCAAAAAAAATTTTTTCTACCCCTGCATTAATAAGCATTTTTGAACAAATAATACATGGTTTGTGAGTAGAATATAGGGTTGTTCCTTTAGTAGCAACTCCATAATAGGCTGACTGTATAATTACATTCTGCTCAGCATGAAGACCTCTGCAGAGCTCATGCCTCTCCCCAGACTTTACATTTAGCTTCTCTCTCAGGCAGCCAGTCTCCTCGCAGTGTCTTATGCCAGTTGGCGCTCCATTATAGCCTGTAGCCAAAATTTTCTTATCTCTGACCAGCACTGCGCCAACATTCCTTCTTAGGCATGTTGATCGGGTAGCTACGAGTTTTGCAATGGACATAAAATATTCTGGCCAGGAAGGTCTTGGCACTTATCCCCCAAATCTTTTGGGTTTGTTGAGTTTTTTGTGGCGGGTTTATTGCGTTGACAGAATTTGAACCCTACATGCTCAATAAACACAAGAAATCCAATTTAAATAGAAAGCCGAAGTGCCAAAATAAGGAGTAACAAGTTTCAGGTTTCGAACCTCACGTATCAATCTCCTCCAGGCGACTTTGATGTCGGCCCCCCTCAAAATCAGTATGTAAAAAAATATCTACCATCTCTAAAGCCAGACCAGAGCCGAGGATCCTACCCCCAAGGACAAGTATATTAGCATCATTGTGTTTCCTGCTAAGCTCGACTGTATAAAGATTGTGACAAAGGGCAGCACGGACATTTTTGAACCGGTTGGCAGTTATGGACATCCCAATTCCTGATCCACAAAGTAATATCCCTCTGCTAAACTTCTTTTCGGCAATGTTTTGGGCTACCTCTTTAGCGATGAGTGGATAGTCAACTGATTCATGACTGAATGCGCCCACATCTTTGACAACATACCCTTTTCCAGATAAAAATTTTCTTATTTGTTCTTTTAAATCAAATCCAGCGTGATCTGATCCGATAATTATATTCATATTCGAATTTCAAATTTCAAAGCTCAAATGTCAAATCAATGTCAAAGCTCAAAATCGAAAATAAAGTAAGAATGGAGGTTTTGACATTTAGTCATTTGAATTTGATTTGCCATTTTTTTAATTAGGGTTTATATTCTTTGAAGATTAGTGAGCTATTTGTACCGCCAAAACCAAAAGAATTAGAGAGTACAGTTCTCACCCTCATATTTCTGGCCTTGTTTGGAACGTAGTCAAGATCGCATTCAGGGTCTTTAAATTCATAGTTGATAGTTGGAGGGATGAGGCTATTTTTTATTGTCAATATGGAATATATTGCCTCTGCCGCACCAGCACCACCTAAGATATGCCCTGTCATCGATTTAGTGGAAGTTACCGGAACCTTGAATGCATAATCCCCGAAAACGGATTTTATTCCCTTAGTCTCAGAAATATCATTCAATTTTGTACTCGTTCCATGTGCACTTATACAATCAATGTCAGTAGGATCTATTCCTGCATCCCTCAGTGCAGCCTGTATGCACAGGCCTGCCCCTATTCCTCCAGGGTCGGGAGCAGTTAAATGATAGGCATCTGAGGACATACCATAACCGGCTATTTCAGCATAGATATCTGCAGCTCTATCAAGTGCATGGGTTAATTCCTCTAAAATAATAATGCCTCCACCCTCTGAGATTATAAAGCCATCCCTTTCTTTATCAAAAGGCCTTGATGCCTTCTCTGGCTCATCATTTCTTGTTGAAAGAGACTTCATTGAGGTAAAACCCGCTAAGGCCAATGGGGTTATACAGGCTTCTGTTCCTCCAGTTATCATCGCATCAGCCGCTCCCCGCTGGATTATCTTAAAAGACTCACCAATGGCATGGGAACTCGCAGCACATGCGGTTACTATTGCAGTGTTTGGACCCCTGGCTCCAAATTCCATAGATATCTTACCCGGGGACATGTTGGCAATTATACCAGGAATAAAAAAAGGGCTTACCCTCCGTGGCCCTTTTTCTAAAAGAATCTTGTGATAAAATTCAATGTTTCTCAATCCACCAATACCAGACCCGGTCACGCACCCTATCCTGTGACTGTTTTGTTGTGTTATCTTGAGCTTTGAATCTTCAATAGCCATTCGAGCTGAGGCCATAGCATAGTGAATGAAGATATCGAGGTGCCTGGCATCTTTTGATGTGAGAAAGTCCTCAGACCTAAAATCCTTTACCTCACCAGCAATCTGGGAAGTAAATGAAGATGCATCAAATTTGGTAATAGGCCCTATACCAGATTTGCCTTTTGAGACGGCCTCCCAATTTTCTTCCACACCAATACCAAGAGGCGTAACCATTCCCATCCCTGTAATGACAACTCTTTTGGTCATCCTGGTATTCTCCTCAACCATTTAAATAAAAGTTTATCCGTAATTGCTCAAAATCCAGTAGATCTTAACCCTGAGGCGGGTAAACCTGCTTGTACTTTGGGCAGATACGTTTATCCGGTATTTTTTTCAATGTATTCGATAGCGTCCCGAACAGTAGTGATCTTTTCAGCCTCCTCGTCAGAAATAGAGACACCAAAATCCTCTTCCATGGCCATAATCAATTCTACTTGATCGAGTGAGTCTGCTCCTAAATCATCCACAAATGATGCCTCTGGTATTACATCTTTCTCATCAACTTCCAACTGTTCGCAAATAATCTTTGTTATTTTTTCCGCAACTGACATGTGTACCTCCATAAATTATTTGTTAAATAACCTTACATATAAAGACCACCGCTTACATGAATAACTTGCCCTGTAATATATGTTGCGCCATCAGAAGCCAACCAATAAACAGTGTCGGCCACCTCATCAGGCTCCCCAACCCTACCCATAGGAATCTGGGACAGAAAGGCTTCCTTTGCCTTATCAGAAAGCTTTTGTGTCATCTCAGTATTAATAAAACCTGGTGCTACTGCATTAACGGTAATACCTCTGCTAGCCAACTCCCTTGCAACAGTCTTAGTGAAACCCATTATGCCTGCTTTCGAGGCTCCATAGTTAGACTGACCGATGTTTCCAATTTGACCAACAACAGAGGAAATATTTATAATTCTTCCACTTCTCTGTTTTATCATTGACCTCATTACAGCTTTGGTGCAATTAAAAACGCTTTTCAGGTTAACCTGAAGTGTCTGATCCCATTGCTCCTCAGACATCCTCATTAAAAATGCATCTCTTGTTATCCCGGCATTGTTAACCAACACATCCACCCTCTGAAAATCTTTGACCACCCTCTGAAAAAATCCCTCAACATCTCTAAAGGAAGAAACGTCGAGTTTCTCTGACCTTGCCTCAATATTCATTTTATCAAGGAGTTCCAATGTCTTTTTTTCTGCAAGGTCATCAGGGTCATAATGCACAAATATAATTCTTGCACCCTCTCGAGCAAATCGAAGACATATTGCCCGGCCAATTCCCTTAGATCCTCCGGTGATAACTATTGTCCTTTTTGATGCAGACACTTACGTCTTACCTTTCATTTCCTTTGGTGTGAAATGCAGCCAATCCTTCCTCCAGCCGCTCTTTGACATGATTATTAACAAAATCAATAGCTATTCGAATCGCATTCTTTATAGCCTTAGGGCTTGAATCACCGTGGCATATAATTCCAACACCTTTTACCCCTAAAAGAAGGGCTCCCCCATGTTCTGCATAATCGAGATTCCTTTTAAAATGTTCAAATGCTCTTCCACTAAGCCAGAACCCAAGCCTAGAGATCAAGCTCTCGGACATTTCTCTTTCAAACATTACACCTATGGTCTCGGCCATTCCTTCACTTAATTTAAGTGCTACATTACCTACAAATCCATCGCTAACAATTACCTGTACATCTCCAGAAAAAATATCCCTCCCTTCAACATTCCCAACAAAATTAAATGGGCCCTTTTTAAACAACTCGTGTGCAATTCTGACCTGCTCATTTCCCTTGCTTCCCTCTTCCCCGATATTCAAAATGCCGACCTTTGGATTGTCGATGTTAAGCAATGAGCGGCTAAAAATATCACCCATAATTCCAAATTCAAAGAGCTGCCTGGGTTTGGTATCAACATTAGCGCCAACATCAATCAAGACGACATTTCCCTTTGCCCCAGGAAAAATACCAGCCAAAGCCGGCCTTTCCACGCCTTTTAACCTTCCAAGAGTAAGAACAGCAGCACCTACAGTTGCTCCAGAATTTCCGGCACTTACGACAGCATCAACATCGCCTCTCCGTGCAAGGTCAAAGGCCACCATAATAGAGACATCTTTCCTGTGTCGTAGCACCTTGAGAGGTAATTCATCCATAGCCACCATCTGGGAACAGTGATGAATCTGGATGCGGTTATTTAACTTTCCATTTTTACCTAACTCTTTCCGGATGAGGCTTTCATCCCCCACTAAGGTAAGATTCACCCCCAATTCAGACTGTGCCCAAAGGGCACCTTGAACATTCACTCCGGGGGCGTGGTCTCCACCCATTGCATCTATAGCTATATTCAGATTAGCCCTCTTCCTTTTTAATTACTGTCTTACCATTATAGGTACCACAATTCATGCATACATGATGTGGTAGGACTGGTTCGTGACATTGAGGGCAAAATGAAATGTTGGCCACTTTTAGGTGATGATGAGATCTCCTCATATCCCTTCTTGATTTTGATGTTTTCTTCTTAGGTACAGGCATAACGAAATTTCCTTAATTTTGTCATTGGTCATTTGGCATTGGTCATTATTGACACTTCTTCCCGACAGACAACTGACAATTATCAACTGACATTTCCCAATGTCTCATATCGTGATTGACATGAGCAGCTTGCTATATTCAAGTTACACCCACATATAGGGCAAAGCCCTTTGCAGTCTTTCGTACAAAGAGTCTTCATTGGTAAATTGAGAATAAGCTGCTCTTTTATTATCTGATCTGAGTCCAAAAAATTATCATCAATGAAATCGAGGTTAAGGTCATTTTCTAATAGTTCAACCTCTGCTTCCCCTTTAAATGGAAACATTGATAAGTATATCCTAAAATCTGTTGTTACATCCTTGCTGTAAGTTTCAAGACATCTGTCACATCTCAAAACCAATCTGGCAGATAAAAAACCATCTACTACTATCTTTTCGCCAGTTTGGTATATCTTAAGCCAGGCAGAAAGTGGGCTTTCAAGACCCACGATCCGATCCTTCTCGAAATCTGGTTTCCACCATCCTGGTTCAAGTGAGAAATTTATTTCTTTACCGCCTGGAGGGATCTTTGTCAAATCGATTTTCATTTATCCCGAATATACATTCTAATATTATAACTACCGTTAATAATTAAAGTTTGCTTTTATATAGAGTAGTTCTTTTTGTCAAGATAATTTCTTCTTTCCCCCACTCTTGAATTGCTGCATAGAAAGTAGTAAGATAAATGAACCTAAGGCTCATGAAAAAGAAAATGAAAACGAAACAAATATTTGAGACCTATAATAGGAAAGGAAATCGGACAATTTCTAAATTTAGGTATTGTCCCGTATGCGGCACACAATGTATTTCCAGATCAACCCTCAGGCATAGCAAGCTTAGATGCCCAAGGTGTGGTTTTACTCTCTACCAAAATCCCTCCCCAGGAGTCGTCGTATTAATTGTTGACGATGATATGATACTATTAGGTGAGAGGGATAACAAGGTATTTATGGGAGGAAAATGGAGTCTCCCTGGTGGATTTATCGAGTTTGATGAAGACTTTCTATCTGCAGCCCATAGGGAAATAAAGGAAGAGACTGGCCTTTCTATAGAAATCATCTCTATTATCAGTGTTGTTGCTAATTTCTTCTCACCTGACCTGCATACCTTAGTAATTGTGCTTTTGGCCCAAGAAATGAGTGGTACCTTACGACCTGGTGATGACATGGTAAAATTAGAATGGTTCCCTATTTCAGGGCCTTTTCCCTCTATGGCCTTTGAAGCAGATACACATATAATTAATAGGTACTATACAACAACAATGGCTGGAACATCAGTGGATCCACGGTTCGCTTCACTGTAAAAGAGATATATTAGGGTAAAAGTTTGCAAATACAAATGAGCGCATATCATCATGAATTGTGAAATAGTAACTATAGGTAGTGAACTTTTACATGGCCAGATAATAGACACCAATGCATCCTATATTGCTCGCACACTTAACTCTATCGGGCTTAACATAGCATTTCACACTACCGTAGGAGACACACATACCCAAATAAGGGATGCTCTTTTTCAGGCACGCGATAGAACCGATCTGGTTATTACTACAGGTGGTATCGGGCCCACAGAAGATGACCTGACGAGAGAGGCGATAGCCAATGTGGTAGGTGTTCCGCTTACATTTAAAAAAGAATTAATGGATCAAATCGAATCTATTTTTAAACGCATTGGGTATAGCATGCCAGAAAACAATAGAAAGCAGGCATTTATACCTGATGGAGCCACCCCTATTCCCAATGAAATAGGAACAGCTCCCGGGTTTATTATAGAAAAAGGAGCAAAGGTAATTATTGCCCTTCCTGGAGTACCAAAAGAACTAAAATATCTCCTTAGCAAAAAGGTCGTTCCTTACCTTAAGAAACGTTTTCAACTTGATCAGGAATTAATTTCCTCTAAAACTCTCAAGGTAACAGGTATAGGTGAAAGCAAGGTCGATACCCAGATAAAAGATCTCATTAAGGAGACTATTAATCCAACTATCGGCATCCTGGCTTCACCAGGTGATATAAGTATCACGATAACAGCCTGGGCAAAAAGTGAAAGAGAGGCCGAGGCTCTTATCAGGCCAATCGAGCAAGAGATTAGGTCACGCTTAGGAATTAATATATATGGTATCAACGAAGATACTCTCCATGGAGTTGTCACAAATCTTCTCAATAAAAGAGGCGATACCTTATCTGTTTTAGAAACCTTTTCAGGAGGGGAGCTAACAGGAAGGTTGCAAAGGTCACTATTATCCCCCCTTCATGAAAGTATTGTGATAGGGAAACAAGAACAAATCCTTTCCTTTTTGAATAAGAAAGGCCCTGCTCTTGAAATTAACAAGGAGACAGCTGAGTATCTGGCTAAAAAAATAAAACGTAAGGGAAATAGCTCAATTGGCTTAGCCCTTTTAGGAACACTAAAAACGGCTAAAAAGGGATATAATGTAGATGCCCATGTCGTGGTTTCAGGTAAAAATGTCAATGGTAGTTACGATTGGAAAATGGGTGGTGATATCCCTACCCTTCAAAATAGAAGCGCAATAATAGCCTTGAATACACTAAGGTTAGCACTGATTTCAGCACCATAGTTATGAACTTAGCCCCGACATGTCGGGGAACTTTTTTGACAGGATTAACTGGATTTACATGATTTTTTTATTTATCCTGACTATCCTGTCTATCCTGTCTAAAAAATGGGATTTCCTATACTATGAACTTAGGGGGCTTCGCCCCGATTGGAGTATTGGAGTGATGGAGTATTGGAGTGATGTGTTTAGGAGAGAAATAATTCTTCCTCACGGATTTCCATTACTCCCGTACTCCACATCTCCACATCAATGGCACGAAATAAAAAGAGCTATAATTTCAGTAAGTTGTAGAAATTCAGATATATTCTTTAAAAGAAAATAAATTCAAATTCTAATATTTATCTATTTGAAACTTAAAACTTGAAACTTGATAAATAATGAAGTTTGATAGACTCGTAAAAAGTCCCTCATGCAGTCATTGCGAGCGTAGCAAAGCAATCTCCTATACCATAATTTATTGTATCTATTAGATTGCTTCGGGCTAAAGCCCTCGCAATGACGCTGGGACATAACTTTTTACGAATTCATCAAGTTTACTGTTTTAAAAAAGATTAATTCAGTATTTTCCCCAAGAATAGAGTTTTAAGTATCAATTTTCAAACTCAGGAGTTCCTAACAATTAACGAGTAACTAATAACCTATAACGAGGTGATTAAAATGATACGTCAACCAGCAGTAGCCAATCAATTTTATCCTGGAAGGGAAGCGGATCTTAAAAAAGATATTTCCAGCAGGATTAAGCCTGCCACAGGTGAACAAAAAAAAGAAAAGGTATTAGCCCTGGTATCTCCTCATGCCGGTTATATTTACTCAGGCAATGTTGCTGGAGCTGTTTATGCCGTAGCTGATATTACCAAGGAAGTAATCGTAATGGGCCCCAATCATCATGGACTTGGAGCACCGTTTGCCGTGATGGCACAGGGTGTTTGGCGCATGCCATGGGGTGATATTAGCATAAATGAAAAACTGGCCAATCTCATGATTGCAGAATCCAGGTGGTTAAACGCTGATGATCAGGCCCACATACAAGAACATTCTGTTGAGGTGCAATTACCCTTTATTCAATATATCAGACCTGATGTTGAATTTGTTCCAATTGTTCTTGGCAGAGCTGACTTTAAGACATGTGAAGAAATAGGTAGAGCCATAGCCAGGGCTATAAAAAAATTCGGTAGGCCTGTTGTCATTATAGCCAGTACAGATATGACTCACTATGAATCACAGGAAAGCGCTAAACAAAAGGATCAATTAGCAATAGACCGGGTCTGCGCTCTGGATCCTTCTGGGCTTTTAGAGACAGTTGAAGAAAATAACATATCTATGTGCGGCGTAATTCCAACTACAATAACCCTCATAGCAGCCAAGGAACTGGGTGCAACCACGGCCAATCTGGTAGCCTATGCCACATCAGGAGACGTGAGTGGTGATTATAGCTATGTTGTGGGGTATGCTGGGTTTATCATTCAATGACAGTTCATCCAGCCACTTCCCGTAGGCTTTCTTCAAAGATAGATAAACACACATCTATCTCCTCTACCGTAACAGTAAGCGCCGGAGAGAAACGAATTGAATTCTCACCGCACCCAAGCAGTAGTAGTCCCTTTTGAAAGGCCTTTTGAATTACCTCATTGCGCCAATCAGTGGCCCGTTCTTTGGTATCTCTATCCTTTACCAACTCAACAGCAACCATGAGACCCTTACCGCGCACATCGCCCATACACTCTATTGATTTCTGCAACTCTCGTAGCCCGGTCATTAAATATTCACCACGGATTTTGGCATTTTCCATCAGCTCAGCCTCGAGCAACTCAATAGTAGCCAAAGCAGCGCTACATGAGACAGGATTGCCTCCAAAGGTGGAAGCATGGGATCCTGCCTCCCAAACCATAATGTCAGATCGGGCCACCATGGCGCCGAGCGGCATTCCCGATGCGATACCCTTTGCCAGGGCCATAATGTCCGGCACTACTCCAAAGTGTTCCATTGCGAACATTTTTCCCGTACGGCCCATGCCTGATTGTACCTCATCTGCTACATAGAGAATCCCATACTTTTTAGCTATTTTTTGCAACTCCCGGTGGAACTCGGGAGGAGGCACAATATATCCTCCTTCGCCCTGGATAGGCTCAACGAAGATGGCTGCCACCTCTTCCGGGGGAACGGTTGTGCGGAAGAGGGTGTCTTCTACCCAGCGCACACACTCCATTCCACATTCAGGATACGACATATGATACGGACACCGGTAGCAATAGGCATATGGTATATGGGTAATTCCAGGGATAAGTGGATTATAATACTTTTTCTGGATCGTTTTGCTAGCCGTAAGTGAAAGTGCGCCCATAGTGCGGCCATGGAACGCTCCAAAGAAAGCAAGGTTTAGCTCCCGTTTTGTATACCACCGGGCAAGCTTAAAAGCTGCTTCAACTGCCTCGGCACCGGAGTTTCCAAAATAGACCTTATTGCTCCCGTCACCCGGTACCAGGTGGGCAAGCTTTTCCGCCAGAGTTATTTGTGATGTATAGTAGAAATCGGTTCCAGACATATGTAATAGCTTGTTAGCCTGTTCCTTGATGGCATTGACGACATGAGGGTGGCAATGTCCGGTTGCGCATACTGCAATACCTGCGGTAAAATCCAAGAAGGTGTTCCCATCTGGGTCATGGATCCATAACCCTTCACCCTTCTCTGCAACAAGGGGATAAATCCGAGTGTAGGAGGGAGATACATGATTATGATCTACACCAATCAATGCCGCAGCCTTAGGGCCCGGGAGAGTTGTCTTGATATCAGGAAATTTCATCGTAGTGCTCCTTTCTCAGTATTTTAATTGTAATATATGTATGTTTTTAATAGCAGAACAACATTGCTATCATCACAATATTCATGACCATACCATTCACCAGGTATCTTTCGCACCATATGCTCTTAAAAACAAGTTAATTCTCTGCCCCCCTTCTATGTTTTATTTCTTCTGTTTGGATAGTTAATGAAATATATATTTCTACGATATTCTTGAATACCCCAAATATATTTTTTCCTACATTTGTTAGGTGTAAAAGCAACATGATACTTGCATTCCCATCTCATATAATGTATGCATTGGCAGGTTTTCATTTTAAACCTCTCATATTTGAATGTTGATGATGTATATGGGAGGTTTTATTTCTATAGCAATGAACAGATGTTCTCTGTAGGTATTTAAACCTAATAGATATAGGGAATAGTCACAAAATATAACAACTCCCATCTGCAAATGGGTGTGGTTTCCTTACGTTTGGGTAAAGTACCTGATTGAACTTAGTGCGTTAAACTGATAGAAAAAAGTGCTTAAAAAGCTTTAAATCTCTTACTGAATTTAATGAGATATAAATTTTTCAACTCTTGGGTCCGGTTACAACGACCCTAAGACCAAAACTATAAACCTTCGCCTTTCTCAATAAAGGTTGAGCACACAGCACGCCGAGGAGAGTTGGCACAAGGTTTTGTTATCTTAGGCATTTAAATAATAGGAGGTAAAAATGAGACCTTATTTTGAAAAAATGACACCATTTGGTAAAGCTCTTTCCGATAGTCAAAAGGAGAGCGCAAAGGAAAACGTAGCACAAATAAATGAAGTGGAAAAAGATGTTGCCCATGCTATTGAGGCCGTAAAAAATGCAGGTATACCGGCCGAGAAAATTAAACAGAGAGGTCAGACCACAGTCTGGGAAAGAATAGAGCACCTTGTTGACCCTGGAACCTTTTGTCCGCTCCATACACTGTATAATCCCCTGTTTAACGAGGAAGGCACGACTGGCGTAATTGATGGCCTTGCCAAGATCAATGGTAAATGGGCCGTTGTTATTGGTTTTGACAACAAGGTAATGGCAGGAGCATGGATTGCCGGACAGGCAGATAACCAACTCAGGGTCACGGATATGGCAAAAAGACTTCACGTTCCCCTGGTGTGGATTGTGAATTGCAGTGGCGTAAAACTAACAGAGCAGGAAGAGGTTTATGCCAACCGAAGAGGAAATGGCACCACATTTTTCCGCCATGCGGAACTTGAAAAGTTAGGTATTCCAATTTTAGCAGGTATTTATGGAACAAACCCAGCCGGCGGGGGATATCAAGGCATTAGCCCCACCATCCTTCTGGTACATAAAGATGCTAACATCGCTGTAGGCGGCGGCGGTATTGTAGGTGGTATGAGCCCAAAAGGTTATTTCGACGAAGAAGGGGCCGAACAGCTTATTGAGGCAACACGCCATTTCAAGCAGGTGCCCCCGGGCAGCGTTCCTATACATTATAATGAGACAGGCTTTTTTAAAGAGGTATATGATACTGAATTCGAGGTCCTTGACGCTCTGAAAAAATACATGGATATGTGCCCGGCTTATGACCCTGATTTTTTCCGCGTTGATAAACCGAAAGAACCCAAATTTCCTGGAGAGGATATCAACGGTATTGTGGCCTTTAATCAGAAGAGGAGTTATAACTTTCAAGAAATGCTGGCCCGTATCTTTGATAACAGCGAACACATGGAATTCAGGCCAGACTATGGCCCAGACGTCTATACCGGACTTGCCAAGATTGATGGTCTTTTGATAGGCTTTATAGGAAATAATCAGGGATTTTTAGGTCAAAACTATCCTGAATATGCACCCTACCCTGGCATTGGTGGGAAGCTTTATCGTCAAGGCTTGATCAAGATGAATGAATTCGTCACCCATTGTGGTCGTGACAGGGTTCCTATCGTCTGGTTTCAGGATACATCTGGAATTGATGTGGGGGATATTGCAGAGAAGGCGGAGCTGCTTGGCCTTGGACAATCTCTTATATACTCCATAGAGCAAACTGATGTCCCCCAAATCTGCATCGTTCTTAGAAAAGGAACAGCGGCTGCCCATTACATCATGGGAGGACCAACGGCCAATAACCATAATGCCTTTACTCTGGGGACACCAACAACAGAAATTTACGTCATGCATGGTGAAACGGCCTCTGCTGCCTCATTTTCAAGGAGATTAGTCAAGGAAAAGGATGCCGGACGTCCACTTCAGCCAGTCATTGACAAAATGAATGCCCTGGCACAGGAATATTATGATAAATCCAGACCAATCTATTGTGCCAATAGGGGCTATGTGGACGAAATTATCTCTTTTGCTGATATAAGAAAATATATTGTGGCCTTTGCGGGCTGCGCCTACCAAAATCCTATATCTATTTGCCCTCACCACCACATGATTATCCCAAGACTTATTAAGGGATAAAAAAAGTTTAGCTCCTGGTGCTGTGGACTTAACACTTTAATAGGGGAAGAAAGGTAAATAAGCAACTTTAAGTATTTGGGGTGCTTTCCATGAAACGATATCAATTTGCTGCCTATACATGGACTGAGGTATATGCGATGGAGAAGGGAGATAAAATCATCCTTATCCCCCTCGGCTCAACAGAGCAGGAGGGAATCCATCTCCCTATCGGGGTGGATACATATGTAGCAGAGGCTATCGCACAAGCGGTAGCCAAAGAAATTGATTGCCTAGTTGGTCCTACCTTACCTGTGGGATACTCAGAATGGTTTCTTGAATTTCCAGGAACAGTATCATTAAAGATAGAGACCCTCACGCAGGTATTAAGAGAATATATATCCAGCCTGATTCATCATGGTTTCAAGAAATTCATTTTTGTTAATGGCCATGGTGGCAATTCTTCTGCAGTGGACGTTGTTTCCAGGGAATTTATTATGAGCCACGAGGTGCAAATTGCCATGGTGGAGATATGGAAGATCGCCAACTCCCTGGCAAAAGATATCCCGAAGCTAAAAGAAAATACCTTGAGACATGCAGGAGAATTAATGACATCGGTTATGCTTTATCTTCATCCTGATAAGGTAGATATGAAAAAGGCAAAGGCTGAATATGTCAAATCAAAAAAACCTCATTTTACGGCAAAATCAACCCTTGGTCCTGCTGAATTTAAAGGGGTGGAGATTACTCTTTATGAAAAGGCCAGAAGTTTGACAGAATCTGGAATCATGGGAGATCCTTTGTCTGCCACAGCTGAAAAAGGAAAGATTATCGTTAACACAATTACATCATACCTGATAGAGATGGTGAAAAATTTTTAGCCCCTATTAGCGAAGATTCGCCTAAAACTGAAGAAATCTCACAAAAAAAGTTGACATAAGTTTTGTATGATGTTAAATATTATATGTCAGACATCAGACATTAAAATTTATTTTAACATAATCACTTTTAAGTCACTAAGAAAGCTCTCTATTATCCAGGAAGTTGGCCATTATTAAGGAGGAACTATGATATCAGCAATAAAGTGATTCTTATTGATTTATTAATTGATAATGCAAAAAATGACTGTTTTGAGGTTTATACATGGATAGAAACGAAATTTTACGCCAGAAAAAAAAAATAATATATGAAGCAGGCTCCAACCAGAAAAAAAGACTTTTTTATGACAAGGGCATGCTTCCACCCAGGGAGAGAATTGATAAATTACTGGATGAGAATAGTTTTGTTGAGCTAGATATGTTTGCGACACATCACTATTGGGATTTTGGTATGGATAAAAAAGAAATCCCGGCTGAAGGGGTTATTACTGGCTATGGCCTGATTAACGGCAGAAAGGTATGTGTATATGCTCAAGATTTTTCAGCCTTGGGTGGGACCTACGGAGAAATGCATGGCAGAAAGATCTGCGCTATAATGGATATGGCGGCCGAAATTGGTGTACCGGTGATCGGCATATGTCACTCAGGAGGTCTGAGACTACACGAGACCTTAGGGCCAATGGAGATGTTCGGTCAGCTCTTTAAAAGGAATAGCATTTACTCAGGTGTGATCCCTCAAATATCCATAATTTTAGGAGTTGTAGCAGGTGGGCAGGCATATTCTCCTGGGCTTACGGATTTTATTTTAATGACAAAAGGAAGTGCCATATATATTGCTGGGCCGGCGTTTGTAAATGCACAGACAGGGCGCGAGATCAGCGATGAGGAACTGGGCGGGGCCGTGATGCATGCACAGATAAGCGGGCTCGTGGATATTTTGAGAGATACAGAGGAAAAAATTTTTCAGGAAGCTCGGAGATTGATGGACTTCTTGCCCCTGAATTGCCACGAGTCAGCTCCCTATGGTCCGAAGGATGACGACCCGCAGAGGTGCGAGGATATATTAGACCATGTAGTTCCTGAGGAATCACAGAAGCCCTTTGATATGCATGAGGTAATTAGCCCCGTTTTTGATCATCAGGGATTTTTCGAGATGAAAGCCGATTTTGCAAAAAATATGATTACAGGTTTTGCTCGACTATCAGGACATGTAGTAGCAGTTGTTGCCAATCAACCCAATTATCTTGGTGGCGTGATTGATATCAAGGGTGCAGAAAAGGGGGCGCGATTTGTAAGATTTTGCGATGCCTTTAATATCCCAATCATTACCTTTCAGGACTCACCTGCCTACCTGATTGGCAAGGAGATGGAGCAAGGAGGCATGATTTACAGAGGTGCCAAGCTCCTTCATGCCTATGCCGAGGCCACGGTTCCGAAGATCACTGTTATTGTCAGAAAGGCATATGCGGGCGCCTATATTGCCATGGGGAGCCAGTATATCGGGGCTGATCTTGTCTATGCCTGGCCAGGAGCAGAAATTTCCAGTGTAGCCCCAAAAACCGCGGCCAGTATCCTGTTCAAGAGGGAAATTGCCAAGGCCAAGGATGAGAAGGAGGTCGAGGCTCTACACCAATACTATTATGAAAAATATGTTAATCCCTATAGAGCAGCTTCCCTAAGACATATTAACGATATAATAGAGCCTAAGCAAACAAGGCCACTTTTGATAAAATCGCTTGAGCTTTTAAAAGGAAAAACGCAGATTAGACCAGAGAGAAAGCATGGGAATATTCCGCTTTAGCTTTAATATTTGAATCTCACGCTGATTGCATCGTGGGATGAATTCAAGTTAAAGCTATACTCCGCTTTATCAGCGAAGCAAAACGGAGGTGACGTGATAGGCTGCAGCGTGCTGCAGGGAGAGTTTATTAATGTTTACAATGTATTATAGCAAGCATACGAAGTTAAATCAATGACCAATAAATCCAATTTTGCCATTGGCGCTTTCAAATCTTTAAAAAAAGTGCCCATTCCTCAGGAAGTTGAGCATCAATTGAGGGAAGCTATGGCGAATGGAATTTATAATCCAGGAGACAAATTGCCTTCTGAAAAAGAATTGGTGAATCAATTCCAAGTAAGTCGCTCTACTATACGTACAGCCTTGAGAAAATTACAAAGCAGCGCATTAGTTATTATTAAGCAAGGTATGAATGGTGGAACCTACGTGTCTATGCTGAACCCCGATCCGATTACAGAGAATTTTAAAAACTTAATCAGGTTTAATAAGATCAATTTCTCTCATCTCATAGATGCACGACTCTATATAGAGCCCGAGGCAGCAGGTATAGCAGCGATTTTTAGAACAGATGAGGATATTGAAATTTTAAAAGGGATACTTGATAAGGCAAAAAGAAATAGTCAAATATCTGCCCTAGACGCTCGATTGACGAATGTCCGTTTTCATTGTGAAGTGGCTAGATTAACCAAAAACCCACTAATTACCTTTATTACCGAATCAATCATAAAGGTCTACGAAACATCACTGATCGAAATGACTAGAGAGACAGTTAATAAAACAAGAGCACGGAAAAATATCGATAGTCATCGATATATATTGGATGCAATCATCGAGAGAAACAAAGAGGAAGCCTTTAAAAGAGCAAAACAACATATTATAGACATTTATCATATGTATTGTAGCCTTATACCTAATATTTTTGATAGAGACATTGAACAAGTTAAAAGACACATGGGCTTTCTACGGGCACCCTTGAAACCTCTATAAAGGAGGGAAAAAATGAAAAGAGATTTTCCATTGTTAGTATCCGAATACTTTAGAAAAAATTCTAGCAAGTTAAAAAACAAAATAGCAGTTATTACTGAAGACAGAAAAATTACCTGGACCGAATTAAACGAGAATTCTAATAGAGTAGCAAATCTTTTTCTTTCACGAGGGCTTAAAGAAGGCGATAAGGTTGCTCTTTTTCTTCATAATTGTCTCGAATATATAGAAATCATCATCGGATTAGCTAAGGCAGGTATAATAATTGTTCCCCTAAACTTTCGATATACAGGTTCTGAGGCGGCATATGTAATCAATCACACCCAGTCCAAAGCATTGATATTAGATAGTCTTTCTGTAGACATCATACAAGAAGCTCAATCGTCCTTAATAAATGTTGACAATTCTAATTTTTTTGTTGTTGGACCTGAGTGTCCTCAATATATGTCTAATTATTATAACATTATAGCGGATACTTCTGAACGAGAGCCCGAAAAAATCACCATTGATGAGAACAATACTTTTGCCATAATGTATACTGGGGGTACGACGGGTTTACCTAAAGGAGTTGTACGATCAAATCGATCTCGGGTCATGTTCTTTTTATATGCAGCAATTGAATTCCAGATTCAACATGATAGTGTGGGGTTAGCTTCCATGCCTCTTTTTCACCCTGGAGGAATGGATTTTGGCCTTTTACCTTTATTTGTTGGGGGATCTCTTTACATTATGCCTAAATTTGATCCTGAACACGCTTTGAAAATAATTGATGAATACCATATTACGAATTTCCTGATGGTTCCAACCATGATCAATATGGTAATGAATCTCCCAGAGTCAACCAAGGCTAAGTACAATGTGACATCCATGAAGAGAATTATAACAGCTGGAGAGCCTATTTCAGCCCGAACAAAAGAGAGAATAATGGAGTATTTTACCAGCGCTGGTTTGAGTGAATTTTATGGTTCAAGTGAAGCAACCATGGCCACTCATCTCAGACCCGAAGACCAGAGAAGTAAAATTCGATCAGTTGGTAAACCAATGATTGGCCTAGAGGCAAAAATTCTGGACTCAGAAGGCAAAGAGCTTCCTGTGGGTGAAGTAGGCCTTATTTATTCAACAGGAGCAACATTAATGGACGGATATTATAAGGATGAGGAAGCAAACGCAAAATCATTTAAGGGTGAGTGGTTCACAGCAAATGATTTAGGAAAGATAGATGAGGAAGGGTATTTTTATGTTGCGGACCGGAAGGATGAAATGATTATCACCGGCGGTGAGAATGTTTATCCAGCTGAAGTTGAAAATGTAATTTCTAAACATCCCAACATTGCAGAGGTCGCAGTTATTGGGGTCCCAGATGCAAAATGGGGAGAGAGCATTAAGGCAGTGGTTGTTCCAACATATGGACAAAAATTAACAGAAGAAGAAGTTATGAGCTTTTGTAACGGTAAAATTGCAAAATTTAAAATACCAAAATCTGTCGATTTTGCAGAGGAATTACCAAAAAGTGAAGCAGGTAAAATCCTTAGGCGAAAAGTTCGAGAACCGTTTTGGAAAAAACTAGAGGAGGACGCTTAACATGAAGAATTATTATATTAAACCTATAGCATACGGACATGGACCACGAGATCTTTCCCAGTGGACCTACCTTATGAATATGGGAGTCAAAGTCAATTCGGCTCATTACTTATGGTACATTGAAGGCACAGAACCAAAAACAGTTGTCGATACAGGCGCCAGAATCCACATGTTTACTGAAAGAGGAATAATTGAAAACGAGGTTATGACAGTGGAGGATGGTCTATCCAAAATAGGACTTCAGCCCAAAGATATTGGTATTGTTATTTTGACCCATTTGCACTTTGATCATGTGGCATTAGCAAATATCTATATAAATGCCAAATTCATCGTGCAAAAAAAAGAGCTCGAATATGCGAGAAACCCTCATATAATAGACGCCCATTTCTACGACTCAAAATATTTCAAGGATATCGATCTTGAAGTAATAGAGGGCCAAAAAACTATACTACCAGGCCTACAAGTCATTCTGACCCCAGGTCATAGCCCTGGCGGTCAGTCGGTAGAGATAAATACAGAGAAAGGCAAGGCTATAATCACCGGCTTCTGCTGTAGTATGGAAACTTTTATTCAAACCGATGCTATGAAGCAAAGAGGGATGCCTGTGGCAGCACCTGGAATTCATACTGATGTGATACAGGCTTATGAGAGCGCGCTGGCGATTAAAAAAAGAGCCGATATTATCGTGCCATTGCACGATGCGAGATTTATGAACATAGAACATATTCCTTAAGCTTAAATTATATCAACCTGGAAAAGTCAACACTTGTTAATCTTTGGAAATGCCGGGAGTTTAATCGGAGATTCTGCATGTCTAGTTAGGCTACCCTAAAAATTTGCACGCATTTTTTTAAAAATGGGCCAATTTTTTCTTCAGTACTTGAGTTTTCTAAAAATGCGAATGTGAATTTATTTTAATAATAAAATTACATAGTTGAATGACGATATAATGTAAAGTCACGCAATAACTTGGTTAAAAATTCATGTTTCAAATACTTTTGGAATTTATTGTAAAACACGTAATTGGCATAGATCAATGAATTTAGTAACATGTGACCTGCCGTTATTTATACAGCAGAAGAGCCAGATAAGTTGCTTCTCCATAATCAGTAGTACGTGTCGGCAGTAAAGTTGGCATTATGTCAAAGAAAATATCTATTGCACTTTCGGTATATAGACTCATAGATTAATTCGCAATCTCATTGAAAGGATGATTTAATGAAGAGATTCAACGTATCAAAATTTAGGAATAGCTCTATAATCGAGTCTGTAACAAAATTTTCAGCATATATGGCTAGTAGCTTTGTGTTAATTATGGTTCTTCTAATCTCTTATGATGTAATAGCAAGGTATATCTTCAATGCACCAACTATTTGGGCGGATGAGATAAGTGGTTATTTATTGGTAGGAATTGTATTTTTAGGACTAGGTTATGGTCTTGAAACTGGAGCTCACATCAGTGTTGATTTGATCATAGATATGTTATCCCCCAAAAAACATCATTCTGTTCATTTAGCTACCGATATACTCACCTTGCTCATTGTTATTATGTTTACTTGGGAGAGTTTTGTTGTTGTATTAAGATCTTATAATGAAGGTAAAATTGCTCTCTCGCTTTTGCTTACACCTCTTTACTTACCCCAATTGTTAATTCCAATAGGTTTTGCTGTTTTATGTCTCCAGCTAATCCTCGAAATTTTTCAGCTCTTAACAAACAAATTACCTATGTCTAAAAATAGACATAAGGAAATTAAATAGAAATGATGACACTGGCTAATTTATAAAATAAATGTATAATATTTTTCGATTCAGACAGAGAATAAATAATGAGTGAAGGTATAAATATAGCAATTTTGGTTGGGGGATTATTGTTCTTTCTGTTTTCTGGTGTAAGGGTAGGATTTGCCTTATCAATCACAGGACTTATTGGCCTCATTTTTCTGATTCCCAGATCTCAGCCAGAGATGTTGGCCCAATTGTCATGGGAAATCACGAACAGCTTCACCTTAACAGCAATCCCGGTATTTGTTTTCATGGGGGAACTTCTCCTTCACAGTGGAATAAGCGACAAGTTATTCAGTTCTCTATCCAAAATATTTGGTAGGCTTCCGGGAGGCATTGGTCATGCAGGCGTTATGGGTTGTGGTCTTTTTGCAGCAATATCGGGGTCAAGTGTAGCCACAGCTGCTACTATAGGCACGGTAGCTTATCCGGAAATGTCAAAAAGGGGGTATCATAAACCGTTTATCCTTGGCTTGCTTGCTGCTGGAGGAACTTTAGGAATCCTGATCCCGCCCAGCATTACTATGATAATATATGGTGATTTAGTAGGCGTATCAATAGGAAAATGTTTCATCGCTGGGACTATACCGGGTATTTTATTAGTCAGTCTATTTATGGGTATTATTGTAATTTGGTCAATAATCAGTCCTAATATCGCTCCTAAAGGGCCCAAAGTGCCTTGGATAGATAAGTTATCATCTATCGCTGGGGTTGTTCCAACGCTTTTGCTTATTATATTGGTATTAGGCGGAATTTATGCTGGAATTATGACTCCTACAGAGGCAGGTGCAATCGGTGCTTTCGGTGCTTTGCTTTTATGTCTTATACAGCGAGCTTTGACTTGGAAAACATTGACAAAATCAATGCTATCAACAGTGCGAACAACAAGTTTTCTTCTTCTCATTATGATTGGTGGCAAAATATTGACTTATAGCCTGCATTACCTTCAGCTGCCCCAGTTGATTGCCGCCGAGATTTTGCAGCTCGAGGTATCAAGATGGATTATAATAGTATTTGTGTATTTTTTATACATAGTATTGGGAATGTTCTTGGACCCAGTATCCATGATGGTGATAACACTGCCTGTCGTCTTTCCTGCAATTGTGAATTTGGGTTTTAACCCTATTTGGTTCGCTGTAGTACTTGTATTAACAATTGAGATCGGCTTGATAACACCGCCGGTAGGTATGAACCTTTATGTTCTTAAGGGAATTGCTAAAGACGAGCCTCTCAGCAAAATCATTGTAGGCGTGGCCCCCTTTCTTATTGGATTAGTTGTACTGCTGGCGCTCGTTTCATTTTTCCCGGGATTGGCAACTTGGCTGCCTGGAAAGATGGGATAAAAAAGTAATTGATCAATCGGGAAATACAACTGAACTTTTTCTTAACTTTGAAGTTTTCGCATACTGGTTCGAAGTCCTTTTTACAGTACATTTATATTAAGTAAGGTGGGTGGTTTAAAATGTAGCCTTTTTTAACAATCAAACATTTTTCGCTCGCCAAATAGGATCATAAAATATCCGTTGAGGATACATTGTCTTCATAGCTGCCCAGATTGGCTGGGCAGTGTAAAATTTAAAATAGGGGGATTATGATGAAAAAACAAACGATGTACAGAATTTCGGTTTTTGTGTTACTAGGACTCATGGTATTTACTTGGAGAGCTAACGCCCAAGCCAAAAAGGAAACTTCAGCTACCGATAAGATAACGTGGGTGTGGAATCTCATGCCTATCCCGAGTGTTATAAGTACTTTCAGCATGAAGGAAATACCAAAGCGTGTTGCAAAAGCCACTGATGGCCGGTTAATAATTCAGATGAACCAAAGCTTAGTAGGGCCGATGGATGCTCCTTCCGCTATGTCTGAGGGACGGATTGATGGTGGACTGGTTACGACCATCTTTTTCAGTGGTGAATGGCCATATCCTAACGTAACAGCTCTTCCTTTCTTGATAGGTAATGATGAGGAACTGAAGGAAGTTACTTACAAGATTTTATGGGATGTATTAGAAAAATCGTATCATAAAAAGTATAATCTGGTCTTTCTTGGCTCATGGATTTATGCAAACCAAGGTATATGGAGTAATAGGCCACTCAAAATTATTGAAGACTTCAAGAATGTCAAAATAAGAGGGCATAATTATGAGGCCGCTCTGTCGTTGAAATTAATGGGAGCAACGCCTATAACCATGCCGTGGCCTGAGGTTCATATGGCACTACAACGGGGTGTAATGGATGGAGTAATAACGATGGTAGCAGTTATGGTCAAATCCGGGCTATATAAAGTTACTAAGTATGCCAACATGTGGCCGCTTGCACCCGCGCAACCAGGGGCATGGGTCGTAAATAGAGATACCTGGAATCGACTACCTGAGGATCTAAAGCCTAAAGTAAAGCGAGTAATGCGGGAGATAACGGACGAAATTTTCAGGTTAGGTATTCAAGAAGGACATCAGATTCTAAATGATGCAGAGAGTGAAGGCATAAAGGTTATTTATCCAAACGCTGAACAAATTCAAAGAGGTAAGGTTATGACGGCACCTGTTTATAAAAACTGGATAAATCGCTGCAAGAAGACAGGCGATCCAGGGGAGGAATTAATTAAGAAAGTAGAGGCATTGTTGCGTGAGATGCGCAGTAAATAAACGAAAAAAATGGCTATATCCGGATTTCCCGAACATAAAATAGCCTATAAATTGATGCGATTGTTGAGGTTGTATAGAATTTTGTTTGTACGGATTCATAAGCTAATTTGCACAGGATATTGAAATACAATTAACAATACGTTCGACTGGAATAAAAAGCTACATCTGCTCAGAATAGTCTATTAAGGATTCATTTTCACATAGGTTTATCTTCTGCTGAAAGTTCTCAATTAATAGTACTATTTGAATGTCTTAGGGGAATTCGGATAGTCCCCAAAAAATATCGAGAAGTAGCTATAGAATGCTGCAATTTCAGAAAAAGCAAAATGCTTAGTTTTTTAGGTCGTATCGATCTCAATATCATTTTTCGGATTTGATTACTGCTGCACATCGTCGAGTCAGCATAAACAGAGATGCAAAATTTACTTATAGGAAAACTATCTGTCAAGATGCAGGAATATCACGGAATATGAAATCAACTAATTTTAGCTTTTGCAGACTTAAAAAAATTCTCAAATACATTTTTTAAAAATACTCATTAAAACATTAAACACAGCATTCATGAATTATCAATACTGAATGTAGAACAAAATTTTAGAAGTTATGAGAAAAATGGAAGATTTATTGAAAATATTTAATAATATTGTAGATAGGCCTTATGAGACGTTAGCAAAGTGGAAAGAGAAAAATAGGCGTAAGATTATTGGTTGTATGCCAATGCATGTACCTGAAGAAATAATCTATGCATCTGGTATGTTACCAGCAACAATCATGAAGGGGAATGAAAGGATTACACTTGCTGATAAGTACGTACATCCTTATGTATGTAGCTTAGTGCGCTCTAAGTTTGACTTACTTTTAAAGGGCAAACTAGATTTCCTTGATGGTATAATTTTCCCTGATATTTGTGATATTATGCAACAAATACCAGATATTTGGAGGATACATTCCCCTATTCCCTTTCAATATAACCTTGGTTTAATCGCTGGGAATTTAAGTGCACCTACTAAAAAGAATTATCTTGTGGAACAGTTAACATTGTTTAAAAATTCCTTGGAGAAGACTTTTGGGGAAAAAATCACAGATGAGGAATTAAGACAGGCTATAACGGTTTACAATCACAATCGGTCTCTCCTTCAAGAATTAAATCAACTTAGGCGAAACAATCTTATTCAGCTCCACGCAAAAGACTTTGTATATATAGTGGCAGCTAGTATGTTAATGCCCAAAGATGAACATAACAAATTGCTGTCTAACTTGCTATCTCGTAAAGCATTACAGGATGTGGATTTTAATGCAGATGCAAAGGTAAGAATAGTCCTTTCCGGAAACATGTGTGATTGTCCGAGTACTGATCTACTGAGACTATTAGATGAGCTAGGTGCCATAGTTGTAGACGATGATCTTTACACTGGATCAAGGTACTTCGTTGATCAGGTTGATAACACCATTAACCCTATTGATGGTTTAGCTCAGCGATTTATCAATAGTGTGCCCTGTCCTAATAAATATGATGTAGATGCTGATTACGCTGACTATTTACTGAGTTTAGTGAAAAGAGCTAAAGCTAATGGGGTAATCGTATTAGTTACCAGGTACTGTGAACCAGCAGGCTATGATTATCCTAGCTTAAAAGATAAATTGTTTAAAGAAGGTATACCACAAATGCTTGTTGAGACCGAATATATAGTAGGAAATTTGGGGACAATTAAAACAAGGATAGAAGCATTCATAGAAATGTTAAGGGGGGTGGTATAAATTGGAATTTAAAGGAATGACGCTTAAAGAAAGATCGGCGGAACTTCGTGATAAATATTGGGAGGGTGTGCTGAATGCACGTGAAAATGGGAAAAAAATTGCTATTGCGGGAAATCCAGTCCCCACTGATTTTCTATCGGCTATGAATATTGAAATGATATTCCCTTCGAATATCTCAGCAACGTGCTCAGTACGAAAGGTTGCTACTGAACTATGTGAAGTGGCACATACTTATGGTTACCCATCGTACCTTTGCTCCTATGGGCAAACCCACGTCGGAGATATTCTGATGGGGGATGAAACAATTAGTCCTTATGGCAAACTGCCTCGCCCTGATTTTATAGTTGGTAGCACTGGTCAAGATTGGAATATTGTTAAATGGTATCAAAACTTGAAACAAATCTATGATGTTCCATTATTTTTAATTGATGTTCCTTTTGTTCACGATGATGCTAGTCCAGATTTCCTGGCAAGTGCGAAGAAATATGTTAAGGAACAATTGAAGGATTTAGTCAGATTTTTAGAGGAGCAAACTGATAAACGGTTTAACTATGACCGTTTACAAGAAGCGACAGCATTGACAAAGAGACTTCATGAAGTGTGGCGGGCAATATTAGATAAACGTAGGAATATTCCTTCACCATTTACCTTTTTTGATATGATAATGGATTATCTTTTCCCAGTTAGGTATATGAGAGGTCGCACTGAAGGGATAGAATTTCTAGAATTAGCTCTTGGAGAAATTATCGATAGGATTGAACAGAAAACTGCAGCTGTGCCGGGCGAAAAGTATCGACTACATTGGAATGGTGTTCCTATTTATTTTGGAATAGGGTCTCTTTCTAAAAAACTTTCTACCCATAATGCTATTTTGCTTACAGGGGTATATGAACTTGTTAGCCACTATGAAAACGTAAATCCTTCCAGACCAATAGATACAATGGTTGATGTAATGCTTGGAGCTTATTTTGGACGAGGAACGAAATTTAAGATAGACTCCTTGGTAAAACTTGTGGAAGACTATTCGCTTGATGGGATATTAATGCAATCATCGCAAACTTGCAAAGCCTACACTATCGGTTTGCAGGATATCGCCCAGGCCATCAAAGAAAAAACAGGGGTTTCTAGCCTGAGCTTTGAGGGTGAAGCCTGCGATGAAAAATTATTTAATCAGGATACTGTGTATAGTCAAATAGATACTTTCATAGAGATATTGGATAAACAAGATCGGAAATAATCAGACTATATTAAAGGTGAAAGGAGGTGATAAGTTACAATTTATGCATTAAAGGTGAGAGGAGGTGATAAGTTACAATTTATGCAAGTATTAAATGCTAATTTAACGCGATTGAAAGGAGAAAAAAAATGAATAAAGTAATGAAATTGATGTTATTATTTTTCGTGTTTTCATTGCCGTTCTTCGTTAATGCCCAACAGGCTGATGCAAAGACTATTGAATGGACCTGGAATGCACTACATTTGCCTAATACCGTATATTATGATTACACCAGTGCATTAACCAAGCGCATGCTTAAAGCAACAAACGGCCAACTAAAAATTAATTTAGTGCCAGGCATGGTAGCACCACTTGACATGTTGGATGCAGTGAAGGCCGGACGTTTTCAAGGAGCTACTATTCTATATCTCTATTATGGAGGTACAGTTCCTTTGTGGATCCCTTTCGACTGCCCCGGATTGCTCAAGAAGGAAGAGGACTTTCTTAAGCCTCAAAGGGAAGTTGTTGAACCAATAATATTAAAGCAAGCTACGGAAAAATGGAATTGCAGACCAACTGCCTTTGGTATGTGGGCAGGCCAAAGTTGGTATAGTAACAAACCCATCAGAAAGGTTTCGGATTTTAAAGGTCTTAAATTTAGAACACATTCACTTGCATTAACAAGGTTTGTAAACGCCATGGGTGGAAGCGCTGTTTCATTACCAATATCTGAAGTATATACGGCATTGCAGAGAGGTGTGATAGATGCTACTACCGGCTCCCATGCACCTATGAAGTCTTCAAAGCATTATGAAGTTGTAAAATATATCGATATGTGGCCAACTATGCTTGGTTGTTATGCGTTTTTTGTTAATAGTGATGCCTTAAACGCCTTACCTGAAGACGTACGCGATGCAGTCATGTCGGAATTTGGAAAGATCGATAGTGAAATGCCATTAGCAGAGTTTAAAAATGAAAAAGAGGCTTTAGATTGGCTACAAGGGCAAGGATTAAAGGTAATATATCCCGATCCTGGCGAGTATGAAAAGGCTGTAAAAATAGCAAGAGATCAAGTTTGGACACAATGGTTAAAGGATGCTGGCCCTGAAGGTAAGAAAGTACTTAATAAAGTCATTAAAACTTTAGGATATCATGAGCCAATAAAATAAATGATTTACAATTTGGTTCAGAGCTTAAAAAACTCTGAACCAAATTAAGGCTATTCAATCGTAATGATTTCAAATAATGGTTTTTGTGTGCGTTTCAAATTGAGTAGAAATTTATTGGTAATATTTACGAAAATAGCGATATTTTTGAGATGGTGCATACTTGAGGTGATTAAGATCCCCAGTAAAATATACAGTTTTTCTGTTTGCCTTCTAAAGCCATCAGTTAAAAAGCCAATAATTTTTCACAGGGATTCAAAGCAAATTTCTTCTATAAGCTGCGCATTCCATGACACCTACATGATCTTATGCCTTTTTTACACAAGATACTCACATTGTTCAACAGGGTGACTTTCCTGCGATTTTTTGTATAAATCATGCTTTATCATGTAACTTATTGATAATATAGATTAATTTATCATAATAGTGGATGAATCCAAGATAAAAACTACATAAATTCAAATTATTTAAAATAGTTAACGAAAAAGGTTTTGCAAAAAACCGTCGAAATAAACCAAATAATTTCATGTGAATTCAAAAAGAGTATAAAAAATATTGTATTCCGAGAAGAGAAAAAGGCCAACCTTAAAAATACGGAGCATTAATGGAAAAAAGTGATAAAAATAAAAAAAAATTACCGCTTAACAAGATCTTTTTATGCATTGAATATATATCTGCCTTTGCAGCTAGGATAAGCTATTTTATTCTTTTCATTATGGCTTTCCTGATTTTCTATGAAGTAATAGCTCGATATATTTTTAGTAACCCAACTGGTTTTGCTGATGAGATCTCCTCTTATATGTTAGCGGCTATTGTTTTTTTAGCTAACGGCCAGGTATTAAAAGAAGATGGCCATGTTTCTGTAACCTTGTTAGTGGCTAAATTTTCAAATAAGGTGCAGCAACCATTAAAAATTGTGACAAATACTTTTAGCCTTATTTTCTTTTTAACTCTTACTTTGCTATGCACCAGTATGGTAACTGAACATTACCATACTGGTGCTCGTACATACTATACTACTCTTCAATTACCTCTTTATTGGCTCCAGATTATTTTACCTATTGGTTTCGCTTTGCTTGCCATACAGATGATAAGTAAAATCTTTCATCAGCTTAGACCAGATCGTTTTCGTAGTGAATGAGACTTTTTCTAATAAAATTTATAAGGATAAAATAAGATGGGTATAATAGAAATCACGATAATTATTTTTTTATTACTTTTATTACTTCTCTTTAGTGGAATACAAATCGCTTTCGGCATTGGTATCTTAGGGTTAATCTGCCTTCAATATCTACTACCAACACCTCAATTGAGTGCAGCACCGCCTTTAATCTGGGAAGCTGCAACAAATTATACCTTAACAGCTGTACCACTATTTATTTTTATGGGAGAACTGTTCCTCAGGACCGGGTATTCAAAGGATCTTTTCGAAGGACTTGGCATGTTATTTAGTCGGCTTCGAGGCTTTATGGTTTATGCTTCTATCGGAGCCTGCACTCTATTTGCTGCAGCAAGCGGCTCAAGCGTAGCTAATGCAGCCACAATAGGAACTATTGCTGTTCCAGAGATGTTAAATCGGGGATACAAACCTTCGATAAGTATTGGAAGTATTGCTGCTGGGGGCACTTTAGGTATTTTAATCCCTCCAAGCATAACACTAATCATATATGGCTCCATGGCAGGACAATCAGTAGGGCAGTTATTTGTTGCAGGAATAATTCCTGGGATATTAATGTCAGGGCTTTTTTTTCTATCCACATATATTTGGGGCAAAATAAGACCAGAGGACCTTCCAATTGAATTAACTACAACAATATCCTGGAATCAGAGATTTAATAAATTTTTCCAATTACTACCTATGGCTGCCATTATTATTATAGTTTTAGGAGTCATCTATTTTGGCATTGCTACACCAACAGAATCAGCAGGCATAGGTTCATGCGGTGCTTTAATTCTAGCAATAATCAAAAGACGGATAAACTTTAAAATTTTCCTAGATACAGTTAAAGGAGCTGCAACAACAACTACTTATATTATGATGATTATCATAAGCGCCTCTATTCTGAACTATGTTATGGGGTACCTGCGATTGCCTGCTCAATTTACTCAAATGTGCATTGCTTTGAAATCACCTTACTCAGCATTAGCTCTTATATACTTACTTTATCTATTTCTTGGAATGTTTATTGAAAGTATATCCCTTATAGTGCTCACAGTACCCGTTATATACGGAGCAATGCAAGTATTGGGTTTTGATTTGGTCTGGTTTGGAATAGTTTTAGTTGTAGTTGTCGAGATGGGACTAATTACTCCACCAGTTGGTTTAAATCTTTATATAATGTTGGGAATATTAGATCAAAAGGATTTATGGGTCATTATAAAAGGGGTTATGCCTTTTTTTATATGTCAAGTTGTAACATTATCACTTATTACTGTTTTCCCAAATATTGTTCTCTGGCTTCCTAATCATATGATAAAATAAGAAAAAATGCCTATGCATTTAGTTCCTAAATTCAAGCCTTCACTATGCCATAGCTTCTGGATACACTTACACTGATACTATCCTAACTGCATACGGCAAAAGAGTTTGTCGAAGGGTATTCTGCCTTATGTTGACGATTATATTGCCATTAATGCCTGAAAAAGACCACATTTTCCGGTAGTTCTCTAAGGTTTAGTTTAGGCGATGTTATGGCTCATTGAAACAATGGCCTTCTGAAAGTACACTAGGTCCCTATTTTTAGGATTCCTGGGCTGTGAACATCATCCGATTGGCTAATTGTGTAAAATTAGGATTAAAGTGCATAGGCATAATAAGAAATTTTTATTTCAATTGGCATTTTTCCGCAATTGATTGTGATATTTGAAGAGCAGGAGATCTAAATTAGCAATTGTTCTAATGAGGTTTTTATATAATGAACACTCCCTGCAGCAAGCTGCAGGGTATCACGTCAGCTCCGCTTTGCTTCGCTGATAAAGCGGAGTATAACTTTACCTTGAATCCATCCCACGCTGCAAGCAGCGGGGAATTCAAATTTAAATTATAAATGATGTAATCTGCTGTTTCAACAGATAACTTAATCATAGAAATAGCAACAGAAAGAGAAAGGAATTCTGATAATGGTAAAAAATAAAGAAGAGGCAGCACAAAGGGCTTATGACCTGGCACATGAATGCGAGCATAATTACACCGGCTGCAGCCAATGCATTATATTAGCTCTTCAAAAAGTATTAAACCTCCAAGACGATGGCATCTTTAAGGCAGCAAGTGGTCTTTCTGCCGGCATAGGTCAGATGCATGACACATGCGGGGCTTTGGTTGGCGCCAGCTTGGTGTTGGGTCAAATATATGGCAGAGGGCGTGATGAGCTAGAAAATGTTCAGAAATTGATGGACTCTATGCTGCCAGTCGGGAAGCTCTATAAGTGGTTCGAAAAACAATATGGTTCAGTTAAATGCAGGGAGATTCGTATAAGGACTTTGGGTGTTTACTGGGATACTAAAATACCTTGGCAAAAAAAAGAAGCATTAAAAGCTGGTCTCGGAGATGTTGCCACTGCGCTAGTCGCTGATGTGGCGAGGGAAACAGTTTGTTTGGCATGGGATGCCCTCGAAGAAATGAAGAAGTCTCACTGACAAGAGCCGATATGGTTTTCTTCATTAATACCATAGAGAATTTCATAGGGAAAAACGCTGTGCTTTCGCACAGGATATCCAGGGTCAGTTTTTCATGAAAATTACGAATTCATTGCTGATAAAGCGTTTGAAAAAGATAGAGGAAACACTCCAAAAGGAAAATTTAAAAGGTCTTGTTGTGTACTCTACAGGCAGCGCTATAGGATATGCCAGTCAAACCCATGGGTATGTCCGATACCTCTGTAACTGGGATTCAAGGAATTTCGCGTCTGTCCTCATATTTATACCAGAAAAGGAACCAATTTTGTTAGTCCCTATGCGCTCTATTCAACTATTTGCCAAGGAAACTATGTGGTTCAAAGATATTCGAGCTGTGCCACCGGAAAAATTTGGCCAAGAGATAGTTTCAATTCTTAAACCTCTAATATCAGTGAATCAGAAAATAGCATACATTGGAAGAGCTGAAACACCGGTACCCCTTTTCGAGGCATTATTGAAAGGATTAGAAGGTGTGACTTGGGCTGAAGCAAACCCAATTATTGATAAACTAAGGATAGTTAAAGATAATATACAGATTGCTTTTCACCGTCGCGCTGCTAAGATTTGTGATCAAATGTTTGAAGCTTTTACGCGGGAAATAAGGAAGGGAAAAAAAGCTTACCAGCTCCAAGCTGATATAGAACATTCAGCCAAATATGAAGGCTGTGAATATGCTTCTAGCTTCCTAAGTATTGGACCAGTAGTTGATCGGCCTCGTTATGCTAAAGGGGAATGCTCCCGAGTCCCCCAACTCGGAGATCAAGTCTTGCTGGGACTTTTTATAATTTACGAGGGGCATTGGGGCCACGCGATAAGAACAGGTACAATAGGCAAACCGACTGAAGCTCAAATTCGAGCATTTAATATTGCCTTGAAAATGGAAGAGGCATCATTAGAGTGCTTAAAACCAGGATTAAATCTCAGTGAAGTTTGGAGGGCCTCTGATACAGTGTTAAAAAAATATTATCCAAATTCAAGAAATTTAGATTGGTATTGGCTAAAAACTGGTCATAGTTTAGGTCTCGATTATTCAGATCCAATCCTATCGGACGCCTTTCCCAATCCCTATTTATTAAAAACTACAAATGATAAGAAGCAGAAAGAGCAAATTCCTTCAATTCAGATTCAGGCAGGTATGCTTTTCGAACTTCATCCTAATCTGTTTATACCAAACAAAGCTGCAGGTGTGATTGGTGATATGGTGCTGGTAACAAAAGCTGGAAATGAAATTATTAATCAATTTCCACGTGAGTTAATCATATTGTGATAAGTCACTAAAATTCTAAAACCAAGTTAGCACTTCAAAAGGTGATGTTCAAAAAACTTAATCTATCTAACTAAAACCAACAAACCCTAAATTCTGATGCTTTTATTTTAGTAGTTGCCAGTTTCTGGGCTTTTTTTAGGTTAAAGCTCAAAACTCCTTATGGGTCTTATTTGATTGACACTGATTAAGGAATTCAAAATTCTCATGCCCTTTTTCGATAGCATAGAAGTTTCAACTTGGTAAAGTTTTTAGGTTTGGTAAACTGGAAAAGCAAGAGTTAAATCTCTTAAATTGAAAATGCACTTATCTTTTAGATAACATTAACAAAATCATTTTTAATAAAGGATTCCATCCATGAAGAAACATCAATTTTCTGCCTATACATGGACTGAGGTATATGCGATGGAGAAGGGAGATAAAATCATCCTTATCCCCCTCGGCTCAACAGAGCAGGAGGGAATCCATCTCCCTATCGGGGTGGATACATATGTAGCAGAGGCTATCGCACAAGCGGTAGCCAAAGAAATTGATTGCCTAGTTGGTCCTACCTTACCTGTGGGATACTCAGAATGGTTTCTTGAATTTCCAGGAACAGTATCATTAAAGATAGAGACCCTCACGCAGGTATTAAGAGAATATATATCCAGCCTGATTCATCATGGTTTCAAGAAATTCATTTTTGTTAATGGCCATGGTGGCAATTCTTCTGCAGTGGACGTTGTTTCCAGGGAATTTATTATGAGCCACGAGGTGCAAATTGCCATGGTGGAGATATGGAAGATCGCCAACTCCCTGGCAAAAGATATCCCGAAGCTAAAAGAAAATACCTTGAGACATGCAGGAGAATTAATGACATCGGTTATGCTTTATCTTCATCCTGATAAGGTAGATATGAAAAAGGCAAAGGCTGAATATGTCAAATCAAAAAAACCTCATTTTACGGCAAAATCAACCCTTGGTCCTGCTGAATTTAAAGGGGTGGAGATTACTCTTTATGAAAAGGCCAGAAGTTTGACAGAATCTGGAATCATGGGAGATCCTTTGTCTGCCACAGCTGAAAAAGGAAAGATTATCGTTAACACAATTACATCATACCTGATAGAGATGGTGAAAAATTTTTAGCCTAAGATGATTATTCCTCTTTTGCCGCCCTAATCATGGCATATCAGCCTCTTCTCTTGAATGGCCCCTTTTGGGAGGTTGTCAGGACCATAGTTTTTTCCACCCTGGGGCTTATCGCCTTTACCTCATTTTTGGAGGCCTATCTCTTTCACCGCACTAATGTCATTGAGTGGATCTTTATGGGTACTGCTACATTTTTGCTCCTCCTTCCTTCTCTATACACTGATTTCATAGGCACAGCGCTTTTTTTAACAGTGTTCCTTACACAGAAGCTTATTTGGAAAGAGGAGTGGAAGGGTTTGTTGGGATTACAATTGTCAAAGAAAGACCTTGTAAATGCATTTCAAGGAAGATAAATCTTTTCCTACTCTTTTCCCTCCAATACATCCCCATACGTTGATCGTATCGCCTTTTTGTCGAATTTGCCAACGCTTGTTCGAGGTATTTGATCTACAAAGATGAACTTTTCCGGTATCCACCACTTTAATATCTTGCCCTCTTCCACATACTGTGTCATATGCTCCCTCAATTCCGCCTCGGAAATCTTTCCCTTATATTCATCTTTCGGAACTAATAAAACTACCGGGCGTTCTCCCCACTTCTCGGATTGAGCCCCAAAAACTGCAACTTCCTGGACCTTTGGATGCATATTGATCAAGTTCTCCAGTGTTAGACTTGAAATCCATTCCCCACCACTTTTAACCACATCCTTAGACCGGTCGATAATTAATACACTCTCTTCCTTGTCTATCACTGCCATATCCCCACTGTGCATCCATCCATCTCGCCACAGCTCTTTTGATTTTTCGGAATCCTTGTAGTAGCCCATTGTGAGCCATGGGGCTCTGAGCACAATTTCGCCAACTGCCTTCCCATCTCTTGCAACATCGTTGCCTTGTTCATCTATTACCCTTTGCTCCACAAATGGAGGGGCTATACCTGTTCCGCTGAGAAACTCTATTTTTTTATCCTCCGGCCAACTAAACATGTGAGGTTTTAGATACTGGAGGCCCACTTTTGTATATACTTCTGTCATTCCCCATCCAGAGCAGATATCCATACCAAGTTCTTTTGCCTTTCTGGCAAGGATGGTATTAAGTCGCATCCCTCCACCTTCATAGATAAGTCCCTTAAAATATTCTTTGTATTGCTCAACTTCTGGATGGGAAATAATCATGTTAAGCATTGTAGCAACGCATGCCATATAACCGCCCTGTCCAGGGCGTTTTTCTTTTTTTAGCATTTCTAAAAATATCTTCGGATCGAATCTGCCAGGATAAACTTGTTTGCATCCAAGGAATGTCGCCATATACGGAACACCCCAGCCATGGGCGTGAAACATAGGCACAAGCTGTATTGTAATGTCACGGCGCGGATCTAATCCTCTTTCCCCTGAAAAACCCAGGAGCATATTTGACCAGATTAGAGTGTGCATTATATGCTGTCGATGAGTAAAGAAGCATATCTTTGGATCTCCGGTTGTGCCGGTTGTGTTACTTAATGATGCCACAGTATCCTCGTTGAGATCAGGATAGGCATATTGTGGCGATGCAGAGCGGAGCAGTTCCTCGTACTCTGAGATCGGATGTAGTGTTGTCTCCGGCAGTTTTTCATCATCTGCTAATACTATATAATGCTTAACTGTTTTTAATTTGTCGCTAATTGACTCAATTATTGAAGTGAAATCTTTGTTAAAGATAATTACATCATCCTCTACCCGGTTAATGAGAAAGACCATCTGTTCCGGAGTCAAAAGTGGATTCCCCATGTGCACCATAGCGCCCATACAAGGCACGGCGAAATATATTTCAAGGAAGCGGTGCGTATTCCATTCAAAGCAAATGACTTTTGAGCCCTGCTTTACACCAAGGCTCTTGAGAGCGTTTGACAGGCGCTGGCATCTTTCATAAAGCTGGGCATAGTTCTCCCGAAAAAGATCTCTATAGACAACTTCACCTTCAGGTCGCATTTTTGCTGTGTGCTCCAATATATGTTTTAATATGAGCTGATATTCAAAGCCGGCTTTTGGAAATTCTTGCGACTCCTCCATGACCTTCCTCCTTCTGGTTTAATGTCACTTCTGCTATTAAAATTAGTGAGATCTATTGTGCCTAATAAAATTTCTAAACTTTTTCAAACAACTTATGCCCCTGTGATCTTCAATCAGATAATCTCTTGAAATACAAAAAAAATGCTGAATCGAGGAGTAAAGAACGTCATCCCCATTCAATTAGGTTGACACAGGATGCGCAGCCTCCCTTCCACCGAACCTTTTTCTTATTTTCTGAAAATTTATGCTATATCAAATGCAATTTTCGGCTCAGTAATCTCCAGGGGGCTGGTAAAGATATGGCCCTGTTAATGATCATGCGGTGACAGGATTGGGATAACTTGCCTTTTGTTTTTCCGATAGATGCTAAAATCGGTGTCGATAGTAAGGACGAGGCTTTCGGCGTACACCTCTGTCATTCGCACCAAGCAAGCATCTGCCAAAGACATCGGAACGTTGGCATATTTCCGCAAAAGCCAGGCAATCTGGTTTATATGTTCAATCATTCTAAAAGGAATATGCAAGATCCCTCGTTTAAGAAGTTCAATTAAAGCTATTTGACCCCCATCAAAACTGCCGAGAAGAAAACATGCCTCTGATAATACTGCTTCACAGGTCAAAAAGGGGGATTCAATCTGCGCCCATTGTAGTGTAGCCCACTTATGGTATTTGTCTCTGCCGTTAATAATCGCCACAAGAGGCCCGGTGTCCAAAATGATTCGCCGCTTCATTGGCCATAACCACGCATGTGTTTTTTGTTAAAAGATAGGTCTACAGGCCCCTTCACAGATCCCACAAGATTTTTGGCAAGATCTAAACAGGAGCCCTTTGGAGCGTGATTATCTCCTGTTATAAATGCCTCGATGGCTTCCCGCACCAGAGCAGACCTGTTTTCACCTCTCTCCCTCGCCATAAAAGTAAGCGTTGCAAGTAATGATTCAGACAACTTGAGTGATAAAATTTTCATAATGCCCCCCGTTATAATACCATTCTAGCTGAAGAGTAATACCAACATGCCCATATGTCAAGTTTATTTGAGTTTATTTGGGGACTTTGTTTCTTACATTGCCTTATTCCTCCATTACCCTCTTTATAGACGAGGGGGCTCTATTGCTCAATGACCATTGTAATTGCACCTTTTGGACACACAAATGCACATATGCCACATCCCTTACAATAATCAAGATCAATAAGGATCTGTCCGGTTATATCATCTCTTGTAATAGCCAGATCCGGGCACATCATCCTGCACACATCGCATGCCTCGCAGCTTATTGTTCCCAAACAGCGAGATGCCTCGTATTCTGCCTCTTGAGGAGTCAATAGGGGATTATGATACTCAGAATCTATCCTAATATCCGCCTTTCTTGTTAGCCTTGATTTGGTCTCTCGCTTACAGTCTCGATTCAACATCCCTTTCTTCCCCGCTTCCCTCAAGATACCGTATAACGTTTCGAGCAGCAGCCTTTCCAGAGGCAATAGCCTCAACCACAGTAGATGGACCTGTTACTGCATCTCCAGCGGCAAACATACCTTCATATTCCTTTACCTGCCCATCTTTGCCAAGGGTAATTGCTCCTCTCTCTGATAAGCTTTCTGCTAAAAGAAATGGAATGTCCGAACGCTGTCCTATAGCAGGAATTACAAAATCCCCGGCTTGAATAAACTCACTACCCGTCATCGGAATAGGCATCTTTCTTCCTGTTTCATCAGGCTCACCTAACTCCATCCTTATCAACTCTACACCCTTTATCTTTCCCTCTTTAATAACAATCCGTATAGGCGCTACCTGATAGTGTATTTCTACCCCTTCACGCAAGGCTGCTTCTACCTCCTCTTTGCTCGCAGGCATCTCCTTTTGGCTCCGACGATATAAAACAATCACCTGCTTTGATCCCGTCCTCAATGCAGTTCGAGCAGTATCAATAGCAGCATTACCTCCTCCGATTACCAATACCGTGCCATCTAGATTAATTGTATGTCTTGCATTTACGGTATTCAAAAAATCCAAACACTTCAGACACCCTGAGGTGTCTTCCCCAGGAATACCGAGCGTTAAATCCTTCCATGTGCCCATTGCCAGAACTACAGCATCAAAACGGTCTCTTCTTATCTCTTGCAGAGTAAGCTCCTTACCTATACGAACTGAGGGCATAAATTCTACTCCCAGAGACCGGATAATACCGATATCGTGATCAATCACATACCTCGGCAAACGAAAAGGTGGTATGGCACCTACCAACATGCCACCAGGCTGGGCAAGTGCATCCATAACTGTAATTGTATATCCCTGCATAGCTGACTCAAAGGCACATGCAAGACCAGCAGGACCAGCCCCCACAATAACCACTTTCTTTCCTCGAGCAGGTTTTTTACGCTCTTTAAGCACCTTCACTATCTCTTGTTGGTGATCAATCTCATAGTGAACCGCGTATCGTTTTAACTCCCGAATAGCCACCGGATCATCCCAACTTCCACGAACACAGGCCTGCTCGCACGGATGGTGACACACATAACCACACACACATGGAAGCGGGTTATCCTGACGTATCACCAGAAGCGCCTCCTTCACCTTCCCGGCCGCCAGCAACCGCACATATTCCCGCACCTGCTGGCCAAGGGGACAGGAAGCAGCACATGGAGGAACAATCTCTCTAACTGCTAAATCAGTGTTTGTGTAGACATAACCCCGCACAGTATCCTCATCATGCCTGAGTTCAGGCACAAATTCAGCAGGGCATCCCCTGACGCACACACTGCACCCCTGGCATAGATCCCTATCAATTACCGGCTTATGTGTTCTTCCTTCTATAGCCATGTTGTGTTTCTTGCCTGCCCGCCATCAGCTTCGCCTTCAGGCGAGGCGGGCGGGGGTTCGTTGTGTTTATTGTGTTAATTGAGTTTGTTGTGTTTATTGTGTTAAAATTTAGGCACTTTAGGCACTTTTAATATCCTTACCCAGCGTATATCCAACCTCAAGGGCCTTCAGGTTTAGCTCCCTAAACCGTTGGCCAACATTTGTTTTAATGGATGAAATCAAAGACTTCTCACTTACTATCCCAGTAATTACTACTGACGCCCCGAGCATAACAATATTGGCCACCTGCTTGCTGTCTAATTCACTAATTGATGTTTTAGTTGCCGGTACGCCAATCTGTTGAACACCATGTATATCTCTCGGGTGTACGATCATATCGTCATAGAGGACAAGGGCACCCTGTTCTGTCAAATCTTGTATATACTGGTCATATGCAGTCTGGGACATGGCAATAAGGATATCTGCTTTTATTACATGAGGGTATATAATGGGATTTTCTGATATGACCACCTCAGACCTGGCAGAACCACCCCTGGCTTGAGCGCCATAGGAATTAGATCCAGAAACCCATTTGTCGTCATTAATAGCAGCATGCCCAAGTATCGTCCCAGCCAAAACCACCCCCTGTCCACCATAGCCGCAAAGACGTATCTGTGTGAGATTATTCATTACTGAACTCTCCAGTCACAATCTTATCCTTTAATTCATCATCTGAAAAATTATCTGCCTCTTCCCTGGAAATACATCTCTCCATTAGATTTTTCAGCATATCGGCAGGAGAATCATATCTGTTTCTCCTTCCAAATTGGGTGGGACAGGGGGAAAGGACTTCAATAAAGGTAAATCCATGTATCCTAAGAGATTTTTTTATGGCACTCACCAACAATAAAGGCTGAGTTACTGAATATCGGGCCACATAAGAAGCGCCAGCGCCAAGAACTAATTGACAGAGATCAAATGGGCGATACCTATTGCCATCCATGGTTGTGGAAGTTAGAGCGCCCAGAGGAGATGTGGAGGCCACCTGCCCACCGGTCATGCCATAGATCATATTGTTGGCACAGATCACTGTGAGATCTATATTCCTTCGTGCAGCATGAATAAGGTGATTGCCCCCAATGGAGGTAAGGTCTCCGTCTCCACTTATAACCATGACATTGAGTTGTGGATTGAACATCTTTGCCCCGGTTGCAAATGCAATAGCCCGTCCGTGTAAGGTATGAAGGGTATCGGCATTGAAATTAGGACTTGGAATCCATGCTGCACAGCCTATACCGGATACAAAAAGCATCTCATCCATGCTTATTTTAAGTCCATCAATAGCCCGAAGTATGAGATTCATCAATATTCCATGTCCACATCCAGGACAAAAAGGTGTTGAATCAATTCCTGGACGTAGATATTCTTCCAGGTCTCTAGCCATTATACGAGTCTCCTTACCTCGTTTATTATTCTATGAGGATGGATGATTTCACCATTGGTCTGGTTGTAAGGAATTACCTCACAGGTAGCGTATTTCATTATTTCACCCGCAATCTGCCCCCTGTTCATCTCTGGGACAAAGATCTTTTTGGCCTTTTGGCCAATATCTTTAATAATTTTGTCAGCAAAAGGCCAGATGGTCTTTAGCCTCAGAAGCCCGACTCTTTTCCCTTCTTTTCGGAGCTGCTCTATAGCAAAAAGGGCGCTTCGTGCAGTAAATCCATAGGAAACCACAATGACTTCGGCATTTTTTAGGTGATATGAGTCTGTCTGAATAATTCGGTCTCTATTATTCAAAATTTTTTTGTTAATCCTGTTCACGAGCCGTGAGTGGACCTCGGGGTCATCAGTCTTCCTAATCCCTATCTCATTATGCGTGGATCCGGTAACCAAAAGTTTTTCTCCCTCACCAAATGAAGGCATGGGTGGAATACCATCGTCCTGGTTCGTGCCAAAAGGAGGTGCCCCTTTCTTTTTTATCCTATCAAAGACCCTGACCTTAGTTTTAACCTCAATCCTTTCCCTTAAATGGCCAATGGCCTCCTCTCCCATGATAAAAACAGGGACGCGATACTGCTCGGCTAAATTAAAGGCATCTATTGTCTGGTCATACATCTCTTGAACCGACCATGGAGAGAGGGCAATAATATAATAGTCTCCGTGGGAACCCCATTTTGCCTGCATAAGATCACCGCTGGCTACCCTTGTTGCCTGGCCAGTGCCTGGTCCAGCCCTCTGGATATCAGCGATTACTAAAGGGGTTTCTGTTAGGGCAGCATACCCAATTGCTTCCTGCATAAGAGAAAAACCTGGTCCAGAGGTGGCTGTCATTGCCTTTGCCCCAGCCCAAACTGCCCCAATAACGGAACAGATAGAAGCAAGTTCATCCTCCATCTGCATAAATACGCCATGTACGTCTTTAAATCGGACAGAAATTCTCTCCATGATCTCACTTGAGGGAGTGATGGGATATCCTGCATAATACCGGCATCCAGCAGCGATAGCACCTTCAGCCACTGCTTCATTTCCGGAAAAGTAGTAATGTCCCGCAGGAAAAGTACCGTCTATAACTCTATAACCCATATAATTGCCTCAAAAGGTAGTGCAAATATTTTCTTAAAGACCAGCAATATGAGATTTCTTCTCTTTTTTTCACTATTTGAGCCCGTTCAATATGCTAATCTATTGATATAATTGCATATTTAGGGCACTATTTTGAAAAGTAACCCAAAAACCGCCCAGAAAATGGGGATTTTGTATTTTTGAGAGTCCCAAAACGTAAAA
>Ga0315541_1000214_pt1 | contig 61082 bp, 44 predicted proteins | sample SalMarSW160190MG_FD_203095 | JGI IMG/M metagenome (GOLD analysis project Ga0315541, IMG submission 203095) | Salt marsh sediment microbial communities from the Plum Island Ecosystem LTER, Massachusetts, United States - Salt Marsh Sediment SW1601-190 ... | reverse complement strand
GGGTTTGCACATCCCACTGCATTCCCCCCGTGCCGGCAAACGCAATGTTCATAATCTCATGATCGGCCTGCGGATTTCAAGCAATTTCCAGTCGGCGAAGCAGCCACGTACATGGGAATATTGGCGCCGCCCCCATCCGCGCCTGCCGGGCAGGCGCGTCGTTCGTGTTCGGATTTGCCGGGATGCGTGGAAACCGTGGGCGGGCCCGCCGTTCAAAGATTGCGGCGCGCCGCTCAGTCGTTCAGGACCTGCTGGACCTCCTCCACGTGCCCCAGCACCCACTTGACCTTGCGCTCGATCATCTGGAGGAAGGGGAAGCCGTCCATTCGCCCGAAGCTGCCGGTGGCGGCGATGGGCAGGACCGCCTCGGCGATCATCGCCTCGCACATGAGGCACGGCAGGATCAGCAGCTCGGCCTTGCTGATGACGTTGGCCGAGTCGTAGCCGCCGACGAATTGCCTCAGGCGGTCGGGGTCCAACTGGGCGGGCCACTGGGCGGCGTCGTCCGAGCCGCCGATGATGGAAAATTGCAGGGCGCCGTTGGCCAGGTCGATGACCCGCTGCTGGAGGCGGGCCGAGTCGTAGTCGATGACGGCGGTGACCAGCCGGTCGCGGAACAGCATGTTGCCGGGATGCCAGTCGCCGTGCACGATCTGTCGCGGCCAGTCCTTGATGCCGGCTTGGTCGCCCTGCTCGGCGCAGTGGCGGTAGGCGTCTTTCAGGTAGGAGATTGTCTGCATCAGCTCGTCCGGCTCCGGACGCGTCTCCAGCGGAAGCGAGGTGATGGTGTTGCCGATGGCCTGGCTGACGCCGAGGGCGCCGTGGTAGCTGCCCTGGGGCGGGGTGTACTCGCTGCGAAAGTCGGCCAGCAGCTTGTGGTAGAGCCCGAGAATCCTGCCGGCGTCGGAGGTCGCCTCCTTCGACCGGTCGTAGTAGCCGGCGTCGATGAACTCGAACATCTCGTAGATCTGGTCGTTCAGGACGAGCATGGAATTGTTGTCGGGGCGGGTGCCGATCAGGTGGGCCAGGGGGAAGCCCTCGGCGGCCAGGTGGAGCTGAATCTGGTGGGTGAAGGCGACCTTCCGCAGATCGTCCTTGCCGCGGGCGCGGCGCTTGAAGAGGAACCGCCCGCCCTGGCTGGTGATAACGACCTTGGGCGACCGCCGCGAGCCCCGAGGGAAGTCCTTGATGGACTCGATGACCCCGAGGTCATAGTGACTCAGGCAGACGGACAACTCTTCAGCCCCGTATGTTTCTCGTTCCAGGGCCATGATATGCGACCTTCCTACCGATGCAGGGCAATCCGGGCAGCATGATACCGCCCACGCCCGGGCAGTCAAAATGTTTCGTGGGCGCGCCCGGCCGAGGGCCGCATAAAAGGCCGGGTGGAATCGACTGAATTCTTTCCGCCCGGCTTGCCGATAGCACTATGCTACCCAATCTGTGGTGGCTTACCAGAGCCGGGGCCGCACATGTAGGCACGCGGCCGGCCGCCCCAGCGAATTGCCGCAACGCCTTGCGGGAGCGTGCCTGACCGCGATTTTGGCCGGCCGGAAAAAAGCTAAACTTTGCCTTGACGTTCGGACGATGTTAGGATAGCTTCTATCCGAACAGGAGCCAAATAGACGTTGCCGCCGAGCCGACGCTGGGACGAAAACGTCGGCTGACGCGGGCCGCGATGGTTTCCGGGCGGGGCCGACTTCGGCCTGCCCGGAGCCGCGGCCGGCGCGACAGAAGCAGGAAAGGATGCACAGAATGTACTTCGAGGCACCTGTTTGTCAGTTTGGTCCCGGCGGCGATTACGCCCGGACCTACCCGGCCGGGGCAGAGCCATTGCCCCGGAAATTGCCTTGGGACGCGGGCCACCTCGCCGCCCCGGCCGGGGGCGCCGGCGAGGAAGCCGAGTTGGTCTCTCTCGGCCCGGAAGGCATTCGCTACCGTCGCGCCGGGAAGATACTCTCTCCGGCCCGGCGGCTGCTTGGAAGGATCGCCCGCGCCGGCCTGGCGCAACGGCCGGTAACGGTGGCCCTCAAGGACGGAGCTGTTCTGGCGTCGGCATCGGCCAAAATGGACGAGCTGGGATTGTCCCGGTCCGGCTCGCCGTTTGTCCCGGTGCCGGCTTGTGGGTTCCGGCCAGCGGAGCAGGAGGACGACCATGCAACCGGTGACGCCACGGCAGATGGACATTCTGAAGTTCCTCGGCGACTACCGCGCCAAGCGCGGCTATTCGCCGACGATGCAGGAGATCGCCGACTATTTCCACCTGAGCAAAGTCACCATCTTCGAGCACGTCGGCGCCCTCGAAAAAAAAGGCCTGCTTCAGCGCGGGCCCAAGCACAGGGCCCGCTCTTTGCAGCTCACCGATGACGTGGACTTTCCCGACGCGGACAAGCCCACGCTGGTGCCGCTGGTGGGGCGAATTGCCGCCGGCCAACCGCTGGAGGCCGTCCAGAGCGACGAGTCGCTGGACCTGGAGGAGATGCTCTCCCGCCCGCAGGGAACCTTCTGCCTGCGCGTTGCCGGCAACAGCATGATTGACGAGCAGATCCGGGACGGCGATTACGTCATCTGCGAGCGGCGCGAGACGGCCGCCAACGGCGAAACCGTGGTCGCCCTGCTGGCCGACGGGGACGCCACGCTGAAGAAGTTCTACCGCGAGAAGGACGGCGTCCGGCTTCAGCCGGCCAACCCGGACTTCTCGCCCATCTACGTCGACAACGTGCAGATCCAGGGCGTGGTGGTCGGGGTGATCCGAAAGTTCTGACCCCCCTGCCGCCGACCCGCACTTCCCCCGGCGCCCTGGCGCACCGTCGCGATTGAACTTCGACACACCTCCCAGCTTTTTGCGTAAGGAGGTATCCACTTCCCTCTGGTACCTCCTATATCCGGACATGACGGCCTCAAGCGTCGGCCCGCTCAACCGGGCGTCAGCCTCTCCTCTACTGCTCCCCTGTCCCCTGCTCACCTGCTCTATGAAAAACGCCTGCACCAGCGGGCGTTTTTCATAGAGCAACTGTTCCTAGAAACGAAACTGTCTCTGTTTGCGATGGAACGCGAAGCGCCCAGCCGCGTCAAGGCGACTTCCTTGCGGCAGCGCCGGTCACCTCTCGGCCGTTTCAAGGACAGCTCGCAACTCCTCGATCAAAGGTGGCAGATCTTCGCGGAGCGTATCCCACAGAACGTCTCGGTCAACCGCGTCATATCCGTGAATAAGGCGGTTCCGCATGCTGACCACCTGTCGCCACGGAATCAGGGGGATGCGAGCTTTCCCGGCCTCACTGACCCGGGCGGCAGCCTCGCCGACAATCTCGATCAGCCTCACCAAGGCAAGTTCGAGCATCCTATTGCTGTCAAGGTCCGCCCGCGTTCCATCCTCGGCCATTGCCACGGCTTCTCGCGCGCCATCCAGCATGTGCCGCAAACGCACCATGTCATCATGCTGCGTCATACTGGACCTCCGCCTCAGCTAGCACGCGCTGCCGGTAATACTTGCTGAGGAACCCCGGCGTATTGAGATCGACCCTCCTGCCGAGCAACTCGCTCAGTTCTATCTCTATACCCGCCAAGCGGATCATACCCACGCGCGCTGTCGCCTCGAACTCGACCAGAACGTCCACGTCGCTTTCCGGCCTGAAATCATCCCGCAAGACGGACCCGAACAGGGCCAGCCGTCGGATACGATGCTTTCGGCAGAAAGCGGCGATTTTCTCTTTGTCCAAGCTTACCTGAACCATGGCTCTGGCACCTGCCTGTGATACTTTCATCGAAAAGATTATATCGATCGGTGCTCTGGATGCAACGAAGGGACCGCCAAACGCTTACGTAGCAAGCCGGGCGCAATCTGACTACGAGAAGAATTCACCCGCCGGTGCGACGGCGAGTGGGCCCTGTAGGATTCGAACCTACGACCAAGGGATTATGAGTCTAGATTCTTCGTGTTCCGAACCCGTCGCCGAGGCTTCGAGTCAAGCAGGGCCGGGGGCCGTACCAGGGTGTACGGAGGCGCATAAGAGCCTTGCAAACAAAGGCGATACTGCGCCCACCCAAACTGCCAAAGAACGGTCCGACGTGTCCAGGGGTGTCCTTGAAGGGCCTGGCGGTGGACCCCGTTCCGGCAAGCAAAACGACAAGCAGAACGACAAGCGCGCATCAGCCGGGCGGGATTTGGCCAAGGTGATTGACGCCTGGCCGGGCCTTCCCGAGCCCATCAAGGCCGCCATGCTGGCACTAGTCGATAGCACAACCCTACCCAAGGGCAAGTCCGCCCGCAAGCAAAAGGAGTAAACCGTGAACGAAGTACCCGTATCCATTCCTGAGACAAAGCCGATTCGTCTGCCGGATCGGCCCTGCCCCGTCTGTGGCGTGCCTGCGGCCGCGATGCTGGCCACACTGCCCAGCGGCCGGAAGGTCCTGGTCGAGGCCTGCGCCATCTGCGGCCGTCAGGAGGCCGCCCCGGTTGATTCACCCCGGGCAGACCCGCCGGAAGGCAAGCAAGCGGCACAGCGCGCCAGGGAGCTTGCCTGATGGCCAAGAAGAAGCGACGGAAAGCAGCCAGCCGGCACAAGAAATCACTGGCCAAATCCAATCAAGGACCCCTGGAGAAGATCAGAAACGCCCAGACGGGTGAGGAGCTGGGAACGGGCATTGTCGAGGCCGTCCTGGCCGACAAGGAATCCAGCCTGTTGGATATGGGCGTGGCGTTGGCCAAGGCGGCTCAAGAATGGCCAGCGGAAATCACAAACCTGACGAACACCTTGAGCGAATCAGCCATAGCCCTGTGCCTCGTTGCCGGCAATGCCAACAATGTCCAGAAATCCTACGCAAAATACGTGATGCTCTATCGTCAGAGCATCATCAAGGAGCTGGAGGTCAGCACCGCGGCCGAGTTCATGCTGCTGGACGCGGCCATGGACGCGTATCTGCACTGGATGTACCTGACGGCTCTGGCCCGCGCCACCTACAAAGAGGACACGGGCGGCGAGAGGAGCAAGTATCAGGCCCGCGTTATTGGCATGGCCCAAAGCTACCTGAAGGTCTACGCCGACTCGATGAAGGCCCTGAGCGAGATGAAGCGTCCGCCCATCCGCGTCCTGCAAATCCGGGCCGGCGAGAACGTGGCCATTCAGATCAACGAGAAGACCAAGGTGCTGGAGGCCCGCCGTGTTGACCTGCTGCCTCAGGAAGATCAGCGAAGAACGTTTCCGGGATCTACCCCCGCCGGTGCGGAAGCGGCTGAGGAAGATTCTGACTGACCACGTGGTGGAGATCCTCCACAGGCGGGTCAGCGTGGTGCGGGACAGTCGAGGTGACGGCCGGCAGTTCTGGCGGCTGTACCTGGAAAGCGGCAGTGGTCCGGATCGGCAGCGGGACCGAATCTATGTCGGGCCCGAGGGCGGGCCGGAACTCCGTGAGGCCATCAAGGACGTACGCATGGCCTTCTGGGGCGAATACGGCAACGCAGGGGGCCTCCTGGCCGCTGCAACGAAGGAAACGGCCAAGCAGGCAAGAGAGGCCCGCAAGGCAGCCCATAGCGCCCGAGAGGCCGTACTGTCACAGACTTTTCGACACTCCCACGGACGCGCCGTCCGCAATCGCCGGGACGTGCCCTCCGAGCAGCGCTACCGTGCCGAGTACCAGCATGTATCTCGTGAGGCCCTAAAGGAAGCTACCTGGGCAGGGATCACGCAGGATCAGTACGTCGCCCTCCGCAAGGCGGCAGACCGGCGGTAAAGGAATAGATCCTGGGCCGTCAGATGGCGGAGGCCAGAACGGTCAGATCGGGATCTTCCAGCACATTCAGCTCCGCCTCCAGGCCGGGAAGCTTCCGCCCGAGCCTGGCGTGGAGACCGAGGCCAGATTCCCTGCTGCGACCAAATTTGTCGTGCAACTGATCCCGGTTCCGATTTGGGCCGACCTCCACAGTCGCGCCGGTCAGCTCAGGTGCCAGCGGCGTGCGTGGCCGGCGCCTCGCGCCGGCCTCGGCCCAGCCAGAAAGAGGTGAGGCGGGCTCGGCCGGGCTGCGGCCACGTGGCAGAGCGGCAAGGGCGACCATGCCAGCCGGCGCCCCGGCCGAGGTGTCCCCGGCATCGTAGCCCCCGGCCGCCAGAGCTTCCGCCGCCCCGACCTCGGCCCCGTAGTTGTCCGCCCAGATGGTGTAATCGCCGCCGTCAACAAACCCGTCAAAGTTGAAGTCGCCGTCGGGCCAACCGCCCGGCTGGTTATAGTTGTCCGCCCAGAGGGTGTAGTCACCACCGTCGACGCAGTCGTCCATGTTGGCGTCGCCGCCGAGGTATTTGGAGATCAGGGTGGAAGCTGCGGCCGGGTCGCTGGCGGCGCCGGTGGCGTCCTTGGCGACGGCGAAGAAGTAATTTCTGCCAATGGGCATGCCGGCCGTTGATCCCTTCCAGCCCCAGCCGCCGCTGGCGCTGGTGTCGCTGCCCAGGTAGGCGTCGACGCCCGGATCGTACGTCTCGTTGCCGTTGCTGTCGCGGTAGAAGTCCACCCGGTCCAGGTTGCCGTCGGCATCGCTCACACCGAAGGCCGTGAGCGTAACGTTGTCCGGAATCACGATGAAGGCGGGGCTTGCCTTCAGCGAGTCCACGCTCGGCCGAAGCTCGAAATCCACCGTGAGCTTGAAGTCTCCGCCGGCCGGGTGGTCCTCGAAACGATACGGGAAGACGCACACGTGGTAGGTCTCGCCGGGGTTCAGAGACGAGTAACTGTGCGTGGCCGGGTCGCCATCGGACGGACTGGTGTACCTCGACCCGACCGGGTTGCCGGCGGCGTCGAACAACTGGAACTCCGCCCGGAACGCCTGTACCGGGTCAACCGTCAGCGTCATCGCGCCGCTGGCGCCGGCCGGGGCGGTGAACTGGAAGTAGTCGGGGTCCACCTTCGCCGGGTCGGTCCCGAAGCCGAGGGTCCCGGTATCGGTGCCCACTCCGGCGGTGTTCAGCGCAACCGTCGGCGCCGTGGTCGAGGGGGAATTGATGGTCACGTTCACGTCGCCGGCGGTGTCGCGCTCGGCGTCCTGGACGAGGATGGTGTAGACCTCGTCGCCGTTGAGGGTGTAGGTCAGGGTCTCGGTCGTGCCGGATGCGTCATTGGCGACCTTGACGAGGTCGCCGTCCCCGTTGTAGAGCGCCAGCAGCGGGTTGACGCCGGCCGCGGCGGTGGCGGTAAAGGAGGTCCTGCCGCCGTCCTCGGTGGTGAAACGCCAAGCATCGCGGTCGCCGACGGAGTTCAGGTAGAACTCCGCGGTGATATTCCGGTCCCCCATCAGGTTGACCGGCCCATAGTACTCCAGAGGAGGGACGGTCACGGGCACGTCGTAGACGCCGTAGTTGAAGGAGAGGTCGAAACTGCCGGTGCCGTTGACGAAGGTGTGACTCGTCGCCGCCAGGTCGTATACGTGCGAGGCGGTTACGTTGCTGTAGTTCAGCGTGACGTTCGCCCCCGCGCTGGCGGCGCTGGCGCTGCCCATCCAGGTGCCGGCGGTGTTGTCCCACAGAGACAGCGCGGCACGCAGGGAGGGATCGGCGTTGGTCAGCTCGATGGTCAACTGCCCGTTGGCGTGGACCGGGGCGGTGGCGCGGTAGTAGTCAATGTCGGCCGGGTTGTCGATCAGGCCGGATGCACTGCCCTGCCCGAGGTCATCAATGGACACGATAATCAGGGTGGCCTCCGCCAGATCCATGCCGATCTGGACCGTGCCGGTGGTGCCGTCCTTGGTGGAGGCGACGATGTAGTACCTCGTCCAGCGATCGAGAGAGGCGTTTATCGACGCGGTGTCGGAGTTGGTGGGGTTGCTGTCATAGGCGAGTCGTTGTCCGGTGGCCACATCGTACAGCCCGAGGATGGGCTTGACCCCGCCCAGGCCGGTGGCGGTGAACGCCCCGGCGGCGCTGTCCACGTCGTGGGCAAACAGCCAGCCGTCCCAATCATCCGCCGCCCCGAGCGGGAACGATGCACTCCAGCGGCCGTATACGTCGGGGATCGTCCAGTAGTCGTACTGGCCGGGGAACTCATCCGGCACGATCAGGTCGAAGTCCACGTAGATGTTGAAGCCGCCCGTGCCGCGGTCATAGTTCCTGGGCAGCACGCTGGCGTAGTAGACTGCCCCCGGCGTCAGGCCGGCGATCGTCAGCACGTCCTCGAGGCCCGCCCCGGCCGAGTAGCTCTGGGCGAGCAGGATGCCGCCCGAGTCGAACAACGCCACCGCCGTGTCCAGCGTGCCCACGCCGGGCACGACCCGCAGCGCCAGCTCGCCGTTGGTGTCGGCGGGCGCCGTGAACCGGAAGAAGTCCGTATCCGTTGCTCCCAGCAAGTCGCTGCTGCTGCCGTCCCCGGCGGCGTCCAGTGAAATCGTCTTGTAGGTGCCCGTGCCGGGGGCGTCGATGAGGATCTCCACGTTCCCGGTCCCGGTGCTGGCGGCGTCGGCGACGGCCACGATGTAACGCGTGGCGCTGTCCAGCGACAGGCTCAACTGGGCGCTGGAGCCGCCGCCGGAGTTGTCGTCGAAGCCCAACTGCGCTCCGGTGCTGGCGTTGTAGACTGCCACCACCGGGTCCACCGTCCCGCTCAGGGGGTTGACCGTGATCGTGTACGTGCCCGTCCAGCCGGAGTCGCCGGAAAAGTACAGGCTGTCCACGTCGGTGCCGGGGGAGATGTAAGCGTTGAAGTTGGCCGCGTCGTTGCTGTTGCCGTCTCGATGGAAGTAGGCAAAGCCCTCGGCCGTGGTCATGGTGCCGGGCACGGAGGTGGAGAAGTTCACCGTCAGCTCAAAGTTCCCCGTCCCGGTGAAGTCGTTGTCGGCCACGGCGACGTAGAATATGTCGCCCGGGGACACGCCCGTCAGATGGGCCTGCTCGGGGTTTTCGTCGGAGCTGAGGATGACCTCCGGCTTGTCGTCCCCGTCCAGCTTCCAGACCTGCAAGCGCGTCCGCAGCGTCCCGCTGGTCTCCACCAGGGTGATGTCGAGTGTGCCGCTGGCCTGCGGCGGGGCGACCAGCCGGTAGTAGTCGGTGTCGGTGTCGACGTTGATAAGACCACTGTGCGAGGCGTCGCCGCCGTCGTCCAGCGAGAGGGTGGTGAGGGTGGAAAAGCCGCTGCCGTCGATGTGCACGTTCAGGTCGCCGACGGAATCCTCCTCGGCGTCCCAGACCTCCACCAGGTAGCTGTTCCAGCGCCCGCTGTTGGGCAGGACGACGGCGGCCTCGTCATGCGTGCCGGAGTCGCTGTCCATGTACAGCATCTCGCCCGTCGCGTGATCGTACACCGCCATGGCGGGGTTGACGACTGAGCCCATCTTGTCGGTGGTGATGGTGAAGCTGCCGTCGAGCTGCTCCTCGTTGAATACGAACGTGTCGTGGTCCCCCGCCCAACTGACGCGGGAGGACTGGTGATAGTAGTCGCTGTTGTAGTTCAGGCTGCGGTAGGCCTCCAGGGCGGTGGGGTTGGTCGCCGCCCACAGCGTGATGTCGTCGACGTACCAGCCCTCGAGGTTGTTGTTGTTGGCACCCTCGGTATCGAAGACGACCCGCAGCCGAATGTTCCTGCCCGCATATTGCGTCAGGTCGGCCACGGCCTGGACCCACGCCCCGCCGGTGTCGCCCACGAGCCCCGAGCCCTTCTCCAGGACCCTGTGGTAGATTCCGGTCTCCGGGTCGTACACCTGCACCAGGATCAGGTCGTAACTCGTGGACGCCTCGACTTCCGACCAGTAGTTGATGGTCAGCGCGACCGGCTCGTCGGGCAGTTCAATCCGCTTGGTGTAGAACACGCCGGCCGAGTCGCCGATGTCGTAGTCCCAGTCGCCCCCGAGCTTGTCGTACCGACCGTAGTACATGCTGTGAGTGCCGGAATGGCCGGCCTCGGCGCCGCGGCGGGTGGTGCTGTGCCACAGGCCGTCCTCCGGGGCCCAGGCGGTGTCGTTGATGATCTGCATGGCCCCGTCGCCGTGCTCGAAATCGGACAGGAAGATCTTCTTGCCGTAGCTTGCCGGGGCCTGGTCCAGCCCCGGGCCCTCGTTGCGGTTGTTGCCCTCGTCGGCCTCGGCCACCAGGCCGCTGTAATCAATGTACATGCCGATGGTGTAGGTGCCGTCGCCGGCGAACGGGTCGCCGGTGTCGGGGCTGAGGGTGATGGTGCCGTTGTAGTTGGCTCCCGCGGCGAGGGAGGAGACGTACCGCCGGGTCAGATAGACGTCGGACGTGGAAATGTAGGAGTTCTCGGACAGGTAGAAGCCCACGTAGAACCCGCCGGCCGCCGACTGCCCGGCGTTGCGAACGGTAAAGCTCGCCTGCACGTCTCCCAGATTCAGAATGCCCAGGTCCAATTCGAAGTTGGTGCCGACCAGATCCGGCTTGCCGTTGATGTGGACGGCGTCGGAGTCCTTGGCCAGGCCCAGATTCCTGTTGTTGCCCTCCTCGCCCTCGGCCACGTCGCCGTTGGCGTCGACAATCACGCCGATCCAGACGTCATCGATCTCGGTGAAGCCGGCCGGCGGAGTGGCCGGCAGCGACAGCGAAACCGAGCCGGAGGTGCTGGTGTACGCGTTCAGGGGCGAAATGTACTGGGCGTCCAGGTAGTAATCCGTGTTGGCGATGGTCGCGTCGCTGGACAGGTAGAACTTCAGGTAGGAACCGCCGGCGTTCGCCGAGCCGAAGTTCTCGACTCCGTAGTGATAGGTGAAGCTGTTGCCCCAAACCAGCGGCTCGGGGGTGACGTTGGTGTAGGTGCCGGCCAGGTCGGGCGAGCCCGAGACCGGGCGGAAATACCGGCCCTGGTAGATGCCCCACGGATCTCCCGCGCTCATGCCCTGCCAGTCGAACCAGTGCACGCCTGGATTCTCACTCCAGGTGGTGTAGCAGGCGAACTGGTTGCCCGGGTCGGTTCGGTAGCCGAAGACGGGGACGGAATGGTCCGTCTCGCCGTTGCCGTCGGTGTCCACGCCGAAGACCATGGGACGGTCGTTGTCGATCTCGTTGGTGAACTCCGCCCAGGTGAAGCTGCTCCAGTTGTCCGCCCACGCGTTGCTGGCGGTGTAGCCGACCCAGCTTGCGTAGTCCTCCATCCCGGGAGGAATGTTGGCCGGGGCCGTCGAGCCGTGGCGGCTGGGGTCGCGCGACGTGAGCAGAAAGTCGGCGATGGAGTCGTCGGCGTGATACGCCGGCGGCGGCACGCGGTCGGGGGTGGGAGCATAGTCGGCGATGTGGCCGGCGCTGGCGATGCGGTCGGTCACGGCCGCCGTCTGCGTGGACGCATCGCCCGGGAAGAAGTCCGGGTAGGCCACGCCGTCCCAATAGCCGAAGACCATGGCCACGCTGGTCGGCGAGCAGCCGTGCGTCCAGAAGTACTCCGGCACGCCGCTGATGACCTTGCTGACGCCGGCACCCTCGCCCGTGACCTCGACGTAGGTAAACCCGGGCGGGGCCTCCGAGCGCCACTCGATAGTCGTTTCCGCCAAGTCAAGGGCGTCGCCCAGTTGTGACGCCAGCAGGTTCCCACTCAGAAGCAGCCGATCCTCCAGGGCTTCCATGCGCGGCTGGCGACTCTCCCATTTGCTGTCTGCGGACATGACCGTCCTCCTTTCAAGGCGAAGCTAATGCACACACAGTGTTACCGCGCGTCCTGTGGCCAGGAGCTAGACGTCTTGACTACGCTCGTCCTCCACCCGACACGGCCGGCCAAACAGTCTGAGATATGACGAACTCTGCTTCCGAAGCATGATACAGCCAGCCCCCCCGCCCGCAAAGCAAAAAATCTCACCAAAGTCATAATTGCCGGACGTGCTGGAACGACGACGCCGTCTGGCTGAGCCTGGCCGGTCGGCAGCCGCCGGCGTATCCGCCGGCACACCCCTACGCCGGAGAGGGCCTCAACCTGGTGTTCGTGCTATCACCGGAGCCGGGCGCGATGGCTGTGATCGCGGACGGCGCCGTGGACCGTGGCCGCCACCATCCGCGTTTTTTGGCAAAATTGGGCCGGGGGGGGTAGGCGGGCCAAATCTCTGCAAGCTAGGCTTTGCAGACCGTGGCGGCAGCCACGCTCTTTTTTTCACGGGTTTCCCGGGCGGTATGGTTGCCCTAACTGCAATAGCTAGAAGGAATAGCGGAAAATGCTCCCCTGTCCGCCCCGCGCAAGAGAAGGGCGGACGCGAAGGCCCGCCCAATTGCCTCAGGGCACACTGGATTCATTCACCGGCGCCGCCGGATCAGCGCCAGGCCGCCGAGGGCCAGCGTGGCGGGTTCGGGGATGCCTTGGCGCCGGAAGAAGTGAAGCCAGGCAAGCTCAGGCGGGGACAGCACGATAGCGGTCAGACTGCCCTGCGGCGGAGCTGGGCGGATCCTGTCTGCGAAATCCCGGATCGGCTGCCTGCCGGCACTTACCTGTTTGCGCCTTGCGTTCTTGGCGGAAAAGGTGTATTCATACTGCGGTATTGGCACCCGGTGTGGGTGTGCCTTTGCGGGCGGCTCCGGGGTTGAATCCGGGGAAACCCACCCGAGCGGGCTGGAGTGGGGTACGTGAAACAAGTCGTTATCGAGAATCCAGTCATCAACTGCCCTTTCGAAGAGCCGGAACGCCACTTCCGCTTTGACGACGAGGGCATCACCGACGAGATCGTTGAAGAGAGGAGGGTGAGCTGCTACTTCGTCCCCATCGCCCAGCCACGGAAGAAGGGCAAGACCAGGCAGCTCGTCCTCGACACGGAGTGGACACAGGACCGCATCGAAGAAAACCGGATGGTCAACGTCATCCGGCGCAAGGTGAAGCTCTGGCGGGAGGGGCGATACACGGATGACGTGACTCGGATAACGGCCCGGCTGCTGGAGCACTGGCAGGGCGCAGACCGAGGCCGTCGTCTGTTCTTCTGCCAGATCGAAGCGCTCGAAACCTTTATCTACATAACGGAGGTCGCCGGGCGGGTCTATGGCGACCAGTCCATCGTCAACGATCTCCGCGCCGGCAACGAGGACGCCAACCCCGGCCTGTACCGCGTCGCCTGCAAGATGGCCACGGGCACCGGCAAGACGGTCGTCATGGCCATGCTGATCGCCTGGCAGACCCTCAACAAGATCGCCAACCCGCAGGATGCCCGGTTCACGGACGCATTCCTCGTGGTCACCCCGGGAATCACGATTCGCGACCGCCTGCGCGTGCTCCTGCCCAGCGACCCCGGCAACTACTACCGCGCCATGGAGATCGTCCCGGCGGACATGATGGCCCATCTCGGCCAGGCCAAGATTGTCATCACGAATTTCCATGCCCTCAAGCGGCGGGAGAAGGTCAAGGCCGGCAAGCTGACCAAGGGCATTCTCGCCAGCGGCGAGACCTCCGCCTTCACGGAGTCCGAGGGCGAGATGGTCCGGCGCGTCTGTCGCGGCCTGGGCAGCAAGCGGAACATCATCGTTATCAACGATGAGGCCCACCATTGCTACCGGCGCCGAGTCGGCGGCGTCGAGGAGAAGCTCACCGGCGACGACCGCGTGGAGGCCGAGAAACGCGACGAGGCCGCCCGGGTCTGGATCAGTGGCCTGGAGGCGGTTCAGCGGAAGATCGGCATCAAGACGACGTACGACCTGTCGGCCACGCCCTTCTTCCTGCGGGGCTCCGGCTATTCCGAGGGTACGCTGTTTCCCTGGGTCGTTTCGGACTTCTCCCTCGTGGACGCCATCGAATGCGGTATCGTCAAGGTGCCGCGCGTGCCCGTCGCCGACGACGCCATGAGCGGCGACATGCCGACATATCGCAACCTCTGGTACCGCATTCGGGACGACCTGCCGAAAAAAGGCCGCGGCACGCAGGCCCTGTCCGGCGAGCCCAAGCTGCCCGCCCCGCTGGAAGGCGCCCTCCAAAGCCTCTACGCCAACTATGCCAAGTACTTCGAGAAGTCGGGCAGCAGCAGAGATGCCCAGGAGAACGGCCTGACGCCGCCGGTTTTCATCGTCGTCTGCAACAACACCAGCGTCTCCAAGCTCGTCTTCGATTACGTCTCGGGGTGGGAGAAGGAACTGAAAGACGGCGCCACGGTAGCCGTCCCGGGCAAGCTGGACCTTTTCAGCAACGTCCAGGATGGCCGCTTCATCGATCGGCCCAATACCATCCTGGTGGACTCTGAGCAGCTCGAATCCGGCGAGGCCATGAGCGCCGACTTCAAGAAGGTTGCCTCCCAGGAGATCGCGGAGTTCAAGGCCGAGTACCGCCAGCGTTTCCCCGACCGCGACGTAGAGAAGCTGACCGACGAGGACCTGCTCCGCGAGGTCATGAATACCATCGGCAAACCGGGAAAGCTCGGCGAGCACGTCCGCTGCGTGGTGTCGGTATCCATGCTCACCGAGGGCTGGGACGCCAACACGGTTACGCATATCCTGGGTATCCGCGCCTTCGGCACGCAGCTTCTCTGCGAGCAGGTCGTCGGCCGGGGGCTGCGCCACCGAAGCTACGTGGCCGAGCCCCAGGTGCTGGAGCTGCCCGGCGGCAGGGGAACGCGCGAGTTCGAGGCCTTTCCCGCCGAATACGCAGAGGTGTACGGGGTGCCGTTCTCCTTCATCCCGTGCTCCGGCGGGCCGACCGAGCCCAGGCCGCCCAAGCCGATCACCCGTGTCCGAGCCCTGGCCGAACGGATCGCCTGCGAGATCACCTTCCCCCGGATCGACGGGTACCGCTACGAGCTGCCGGCCGAGCGCCTCACGGCCAAGTTCTCCGACGAGTCCGAGATGGCCCTCAGCACGGCGGACGTGCCGACGAAGGTGGAGTGCGACCCCATCGTTGGGGAACGCGCCATTCACACCCTCGATGACCTGAAGGCCCGGCGCGAGCAGGAAGTGGTGTTCGTGATCGCCCGGCGCATCCTGGAGCAGTACTTCCGCGACGACGACGGCAACCCGAAGGTATGGGTCTTCCCGGACCTGGTCGCCGTCACCCGCGACTGGATGGGCGGCTGTCTGAGGCTGAAGGACAACACCTTCCCGCAGCTTCTGCTGCTCATCGAGAAGAGCTACGAGGCCGCCGACCGCATCTACCGGGCCATCGTCGCCGCCGACGCCGGCTCCAAGCGGCTCCTGCCCATCCCGAAGGCCTACGACACCATCGGCAGTACGCGGTATGTGGATTTCGACACGACCCGGCCGACCTGGCGGACGCGGCCGGACAAGTGTCACGTCTCCCATGTCGTCGCCGACACGGAATCCTGGGAGCAGAAGATGGCCCAGACGCTGGAGGACATGGACGATTGTCTCTCCTACGTCAAGAACCAGAACCTGGGCTTCCTCATCCCGTACACCATCAACGGCGACGGGCGGAACTACGTGCCGGATTTCATCGTCCGCCTTGACGACGGCCGCGGTGCCGAAGACCTGCTGAGCCTCGTCGTCGAGGTCAGCGGCGAGCGGGATGCGGACAAGGAGGCCAAGGTCGCCACCGCCCGCGACCTGTGGGTGCCCGCTGTCAACAACGCCGGCACCTGGGGCCGCTGGGCGTTCATCGAGATCAGCGATCCGTGGAATGCGCAGAATGTGATCCGGCGTCTGACCGACCCGGGGTCGGCGGACGGGAGAGGATAGGTACATGCTGACCAGACTCAGAGTGCGCAGACTCAAGAAGTTGGAGATGGACGTCGAACTGGGGAGATCCGTAGTGTTGATCGGCCCCAACAACTCTGGGAAGACGACCGCACTTCAGGCCTTGACGCTCTGGGACCTAGGCCTGCGCCAGTGGCTTGCCAAGCGCGGGGGCAGGGCTCCTGCGGAGAAGCGCCCCGGGGTCGCCATTAACCGGCGGGACTTGATCTCTATTCCCGTTCCCAGCGCCAAACTTCTCTGGCGAGACCTGCACGTTCGCAGCGTCAAGAGCATAAACGGAAAGGCGGAAAGCACCAGGAATATCCGAATCGACGTCGTTGTTAACGGCGTGGCGGGCGGCGTTGCCTGGTCCTGCGGCTTGGAGTACGACTACACGAACGAGGAGTCCTTCGTCTGCCGTCCCATTCGTCAACCCGATCAAGATGAAACTCCCGTTCAGAAGGCGAAGTTCACCGAGATTCCCGATGGTGCAACGGGGATGAAGGTGGCGTACTTGCCCCCAATGTCAGGGCTGGCCGCGAGCGAGCCCAAGTGGGAGCCCGGAAGGATCAACGTGCTGCTGGGCGAGGGGCAGACCGCTCAGGTTCTCCGAAACTTGTGCTTCCAGGTGTACGAGAGCGATCGCGACCACGGCACTTGGAAGGAACTGTGCAGCCGCATCCGTTCGCTGTTTGGCGTTGAGTTGCAGCCACCCACCCACATTCTGGAACGTGGCGAGATCACGATGGAATACCTGGAACCCAACGGGGTTCGTCTGGACCTGGCCGCCTCCGGCCGGGGGCTTCAGCAGACGCTGCTGTTGCTGGCGCACCTATACGCCAATCCCAAGACCGTCCTTCTGCTGGACGAACCGGATGCGCACCTGGAGATTCTTCGCCAGCGCCAGATATACCAGATTCTGACGGAAACCGCCGACAAACAGGGGGCGCAGGTCATCGCGGCCAGCCACTCGGAAGTCATGCTGAATGAAGCGGCTACACGCGGCCAGGTCATCGCCTTTGTCGGGAAACCGCACATTCTGACGGACCGCGGCAGCCAGGTCCTGAAGGCCCTCTCGGGCATCGGCTTCGACCAGTACTATCAGGCTCAGCAGACGGGGTGGGTGCTGTTTCTGGAGGACGCGACCGACCTGGCCATCCTCCAAGAATTCGCGCGTCTGCTGGACCATCCGGCCAAGGACTGCCTGGAACGACCTTTCGTCAACTACGTCGCCACGAACCTGCCCCAGAAGGCCCGGGAACGCTTCTACGGGCTCCGCGAAGCCAAGTCGGACTTGGTCGGAATCGCCGTCTTCGACCGTCTGGACAAGGAACTCCAGAAGAATACCCCGCTCACGGAGGCGATGTGGGGCAGACGAGAAATCGAGAACTACTTCTGCTCCGAGGAGGTTCTTACGGCCTTCGCGGCGGGCGGCCAACCGGACGACCTGTTCACCAGCGCCGAACAGGACCGGCGGCGGCAGGCCATGCAGGAATCCATCGCGGAAGTCTCCAAGGCGCTGGAGACTCTCAGCAAGCCCGGGCCCTGGTCGGCGGATGTCAAGGCCTCGGACGAATTCCTCGATCCGCTGTTTGCGGCGTTCTCCAAGCGGATGGGCCTGCCCCTGGTCCTCCGGAAGAGCGAATACTGTAGCCTGATCAAGTTCCTGCCCAAGGGCAAAGTGGACTCGGACGTCAGAAGAATGTTGGACAAGGTTGTGACCGTTGCGGGCAACGCCAGGCCAAGGAAAGACTGAACATGCCAAAGAGGGAACGGAAGCGGCGCAGTCCGCCCAGGAAGGTCGAGACGGTCCGCCACAAGGACAAGCGGAAGAACATCCCCACGGAGGAGCTGCGGGACTTTGTGCGGGAGGATGAGCAGCAGCCCAGGAAGGTGCTCTATCCGCGCGACCCGGACCTGGACCCGCAGCTCGTCTGGAAGGGCAAGGACGAGCAGGACGCGGCGCCCCTGGAAGTCCCGGCCGTGCCGGTCTACATCCAGGAGAAGATTCACCCCCAGGCCATCATCGAGGACTTCAAGGCCACGGCCGCCAAGGCGGACAAAGCCGAGGCGCAGCTCGACCTGTTCAGCGACTTCAACGGCCTTCCCGAAGACTTCGCCGACCGCGTGGACTTCTACCACCACGAGGGCAACTGGTCCAACCGCCTGATCCTGGGCGATTCGCTATTCGTCATGACCTCCCTGGCCGAGAAGGAGAACCTCAAAGGCCGGGTCCAGATGATCTACATCGACCCGCCCTACGGCATCAAGTTCGGCTCCAACTGGCAGGTCTCCACCCGCAAACACGACGTACGGGACGGCAAGGCCGAGGACCTCGTGCGCCAGCCCGAGCAGGTTAAGGCCTTCCGCGACACCTGGGAACTCGGCATCCACTCCTACCTGGCCTACCTCCGCGACCGCCTGGTCGTCGCCCGCGACCTACTCACCGAATCCGGGTCTGTGTTCGTCCAGATTGGCGACGAGAACGTTCACCTCGTCCGAAGCCTTCTGGATGAGGTACTCGGAAGCGAGAATTTCGTGTCTTTGATTTCTTTTCGGACCAAGATTCCGCTCAACCCAATCCATATAGCGAACATCGCGGATTTCGTGGTCTGGTACGCCAAGGACAAGGAGAAGTTGAAATTTCGGCGCATCTTCAAGCCAAGGGATACAGGGGATGATTCAGTCTACTCGCCGGTAGAAGGACCGACGGGCGAGGAACGCATTGCCACACTTGTAGACCTGATGGCATCAGGGCACACAGAATCGTGCCATTTTGAGTTCTTCCACGAGGGTAGGCGCGCGTTTCCGCCAGGAAGGAATAGCTGGAAGACAACGCCGCAAGGAATGCGGCGGCTCATAGGGGCCGGGCGTGTTCGGTGGATGAAGACTGTCCCACGGTTCCTTGGGTTTGCTCAAGACTATCCAGTCATGGAATACTCAAATCAGTGGACGGACACGCAGGGAGCCGCCGGAAAGTCCTATGTCGTGCAGACGGCCGACAAGGTCATCGGGCGATGCCTTCTTATGACTACTGACCCCGGCGACTTGGTTTTGGACCCCACGTGCGGGAGCGGCACGACAGCCTATGTGGCCGAGCAGTGGGGCCGGCGGTGGATCACCATCGACACCAGCCGTGTGGCGCTGACGCTGGCCCGGACACGCCTGATGGCGGCGCGGTTCCCCTATTACCACCTGGCCGACGACTATCCCGAGACGGGCCAGATGACGGATGAGGAAATCAAGGCCCACCTTCGCAAGGCCCCGCCGGCCGCGACAAGCATGCAGGACGTGCGTAAGGGCTTCGTCTATAAGCGTGTGCCGCATGTCACTATCGGGTCCATCGCCAACAACGAGGAGATCGACGCCATCCACGGCCGCTGGCAGCAGCGGATCGAGCCTGTGCTCAAGGACCTGAACAAGCAGCTCAAGAAGCGCTGGCGGGAGTGGGAAGTGCCGCGTGAGCCGGAGAGGGACTGGCCGAAGGAGGCCAAGGGGCTGCTGAAGGACTTCTGGTCGCTGCGCCGGAAGCGCCAGGAGGAGATTGACGCTTGCATCGCCCGCCGGGCCGACCAGGAGGTCCTGTACGACCAGCCATACCAGGACAGCCGGCGCGTCCGCGTGGCCGGGCCGTTCACGGTGGAAAGCCTCTCGCCGCACCGGACGATCAGCGTGGAGGAGAAGAAAGCCCTTACGGAAGTTGGCAAGGACGGCTGGAAGATGAAGGTCGTGGGTCCGGACGACTTCGGGCGGATGATCCTGGAGAACATGCGGACGGCGGGGGTCAACAACCGATTCAAGGGCGAGCGGATGAAGTTCGACAGCCTGGAGCCCTACGCCGGTCAGTGGATTCAGGGCCGAGGCCAGTACGCCGGTAAAGACGGCAAGGCGCAGCGCGTGGCCGTTTGCATCGGCCCAGAGCACGGGACGGTCGGGCCGGAGCTGGTGAAGGAAGCAGCGAAGGAGGCCGTGCAGGGCGTGGGGTTCGACGTGCTGATCGTCTGCGGCTTCGCCTTCGACGCACACGTATCGGAAGAGGCCAAGCGGTACGGCAAGCTGGTGGTCCTGCCCACGAAGATCGACGACGACTTGGCCATGGGCGGGCTGCTCAAGAAGACCGGCTCGGGCGGGCTGTTCACGGTCTTCGCCGAGCCGGACGTGAAGCTGACCAGGGCCAAGGACGGCAAGGTCACGGTCGAGATCCGCGGCCTGGACGTCTACGACCCGACCACCGGCGAGATCCGCTCTTCCAGCACCGACGACATCGCCTGCTGGTTCGTCGATACCAACTACAGCGGCGAGAGCTTCTTCGTCCGCCACGCCTACTTCACCGGCGCCGATGAGCCCTATGACAAGCTCAAGCGCGCCCTCCGGGCGGAGGTGGACGAAGCCGCCTGGTCGGAGCTGTACTCAACGAAGAGCCGCCCCTTCGCAAAGCCGGAAACCGGCAAGATCGCCATCAAGGTCATCAACCACTACGGCGACGAGGTGCTAAAAGTGTACGAATGCAAAGGTTAGATGGCCGAAGTCGCGGCTGATTCCCGATCGTCAGGGGAGCCATATCGCCCCGGGGAGATGCTAACATGGCCAGGAACTACTCGCCCAAGACGTTTCTGCGGCAGGCGCCCAATGTAATCCTGAAGGAATACTTTCGGCGGCGAGGAGAGCTTACTGACATCGACTTCGACGGCTTGACCGAGACGCAGGTCGATCCAATCTTCGAGGCGATGGAGGCGATGCCGCCCTCGCGGACGACGGCCATCGAAACGGACTTCCGACAGATCAACGAGTTGGCGTGCCCTCGCGGAGTGGAGGCTATTCTGGAAGAGGCCGCTTTCCGGGGCAAGGACTGGTCCGAACGCTTCGCGGGCATGAAGAACCACCACGAGAAGGCATTCTGGACCTTTCTGCACGATCCGAGCCTGTTCCACGTGGCAGGTTGCTTTGACTACATGGATCGAGTCGGCTTCTGGCGTCAGCGGTTCGCGGGAAAAGGCCTGCGACCAGCGCTCGGAGACGAACACATCAGTCGGCTCGCGGCCGAGATTACGGAATTCTACGCCAGGCAGGGACGGGGACGCTATTGCCACGTGGACAACTACCTGCGGAAGAGGCCTGACCGGCACTGCTATTTCGTGTATCCCGAAGACTACCCGACAACGGACATTGGCTATGATGAACAGGGCCAGTTTCAGCACCGGCCACGACGACCGGCGTTCGAGAACGTCTTCGTTTATCGCCCCGAAGACGGCATGTTGGAACTGCACGCCAAAGGCAAGAAGGAGCACATCGAAGGCCTGCAGGAGATCTTCTGCAAGACGATTCTCGGCCTTGACGAGCTCCCGGAAGACGATACTGGGCCCGCCTTCGACCTTTCCGTCTTGCGGAGCCGCGACTTCGCCTCTTCTCCGACGGATCCCGAAGACGGTGTCCGGGCGGTCTTCGTCAGGCGGCTGCGGCTCGATCTGCTCGGTGTTAGACGGAGGATCACACTGGAGGCAGGTGCGTCACTCGAGGCGCGGCATGCGATCTATGCTCTGGCTGACAAAGCCCTGAACAAGGAGCATGTCTCCCTGGAGAAGGCATTCATCAATCTGGCAACGCTCACATTCGTTTTCTCGCCTCGCAACGGCCAAAGGGCGAAGCGGCTGACGTTTGACATCGCCAACCCCGACCGCTGCACGTTGAAGGACGACTATTACGACCAGATAGCGAAGAAATACCTGCGGCGCTGGGGCATTGCTCGTGAGTGACCTGTTCAAGCAAATCCTGTCCCGGGCGGATACACCGGGCGGCGGTGTTTTTTCCGCTGACGAGGTCCGCGAATGGCCCGACGGCACGCTAGACCAGTTCGTATCGCTGGGCGTTCTTCGAGGAATTGCGCCCGCCAACAGCGTGGTCTGCGACCAGTGCGAGAAAGCCTGCTGGATTGAGCCAGAGATACGTGACGACCCACGCACGGGCAAGCCTGTAGGCATTTTCTTCTGCAAGTCCAACAAAGACATTGGACGCTTCGAGGTAGACCTTGCCCGCTTGCGACAGTGGCAGGTGAATATGCCGGGGCTGGCAAGAAGCATTGCTGAGGGCCTGTCTGCAACTGGCGGAGTCGAAGAATCGGCCGGGGGGCGCCTGTACTTGCTTGGACGAGTCGTACTTCAGGGGATGTCCAGAGAGGTCTTCCTGGCAGGCGGTCTGAGCGGGCCCGAGGCAAGGGGCGTTCTCAGTGAGCGCGATCGCAGGGAATGGAAGTCGGCCGTGGTTCTGGTCGCTGGTTCTGTGCCCCGCAACGGCCCATGGAAAAAGGCCGGGGTCAAAGTCTTCGCCCTCCGTGATGTGGCCTCCTTTGGTCCGACGGGCCTCATAGTGAGTGTCTCAGGACTAGAATCGCTCCTAGCGGCGAAAGGATCTCAGCGAAAGTCAGCGAAGCGAAAGGCAAAGCTGCTGACGGAGAAAGCGGCGGTCATATCGTTCCTTCTGAAACACCACGGATTCGAGTCTGACGAGTTTCGCTTCGAATACGCCGCCCAGAAAGAGATCGGTCTTTCTCTAGGATGGCGCCAGCCCAAGGTCAGCCGCGTGATCAAAGCCGCGATGGGTCCGGATTTCATGAAGCGGTACCGGGCGGCCTGCCGGGGCAAGGCTCTCCGCGGCTTCCTCAAGATACTTGATGATGGCTCCGCTGCTCTAGAAGTACCTACCTTCCGCCCGATGCACCCCACTGAGAAAGAAGCTTCTCGACAGCAGAACGTTTAGTCGCTCTGTTTATGCACTTCTGCACGCGGTTACGCATAGTGCATAGAAACATCTAAGTCGCCTCCTTTCACTGCCTTACACCCTCCCAGTGACCCGGTCCTCCGCTGTCATCGCATAGCAGCGGCTTCAGTATCGGCGCGTGAATTGGCACGCTCCCGAATGACAGGAGACGCTGAGATGCAAGACCAAGGACAGACACAGGGCAAGGCGTCACCGGATCGGATCGCTCTCTCGGCGGCCGATCTGGCCCGGAACCTAGGCGTATCGCTTCGACACGTCCGGCGGATGGATTCGGCCGGGAAACTGCCGGCGGCGATACGCTTGGGACGGTCGGTGCGCTGGCTGGTTGAAGAGATCGAAAGATGGCTAGCCGCTGGAGCGCCAGACAGGCGGACATGGCAGGCGATGAGGGGCAAGAGAAATGACCGGTGAGAAGATGGTCCGGGTGAGCCGGCTTAACCCGTGTCCGGTGTGTGGGAAGTCGGACTGGTGCCTTGTCGCCGCGGACGCTGGCGCGGCCATCTGCGCGCGAGTCCAAGAGGGCTCGGTCAAGCGGTCCGGGGAGGCTGGATGGTTGCATATTCTCAGACGGGACGGCGCCGCCAGGAAGCGGAGGTCAACGGGACGCCACGTTCCGTCGGTCAAGCCGGCGGCCAGGGATTTCGCGGCGTTGGCGGAAGAGTGCCGAGCCAAACTCACCGGCTCCTTGCTCAAGGAACTGGCTCGAACGCTGGCAGTGTCGGCGGAGTCACTGCGGCGCCTGGAGGTCGGCTGGAACGGCGGCGGGTACACCTTTCCGATGCGCGACGAAACTGGTCGAGTGGTGGGTCTGAGAATCCGCTACCCCTCCGGGTCCAAAGCCGCAGAGAAGGGCTCCAGCAACGGCTTGTTTATTCCGACCGATATGCCGGCCGACGGCCTGCTGCTCGTTTGCGAAGGCGAGAGCGATACGGCTGCTGCCCTCGACCTTGGGTTCGCAGCGGTTGGCAGGCCAAGCTGCAACACCGGCAGAATCATGCTATCCCGCTTCGCCCGAGGCCGCGATGCCGTGATAGTCGCCGACAATGACCCGCCGGGAAGACAGGGCGCCAAAGCGCTCGCGTCGGGTCTCGTGCCTTACTGCTCCAGCGTCCGGGTCGTCTATCCCGCCGACGGGATAAAGGACCTGCGTCAGTGGAAAGTAGCAGGGATAACGGCCGCAGAACTGAGCGACGTTATCAAGGCCACACCGAAATGCAGGCTATCGATACGCAGCGGCTGTGCCGGTGGACCGCGGAGGAGGGCAAGGCATGGATGCCGACAAAGATCTTAGCATTGAGCACTCGCTCATCGGCAAGACGGGCAAAGTGGCTCTGACGGTGAGGCTGGGTGGCACCGCGGCCAAGGTCTTCAAGACTGACATTCTCGACGAAACCACCCGCGAGGAGGCAAAAGCCCAGCTTCAGCAGGAATTCCCTGCGTTGCAGAACCTCGAATTGGCCTCTCAAGTCAGCGCGAAGCTCCTGGAGATCGCTGAGGAGGTAGCGCGCACACTGGCCCACCGATCGGTCGGACAGCCCTCGTCAGAGGACCCGGCCCGTGATGATTGCTCATCTGAGGAGCTGCTCGCCGCAATGCCGGAAGAGATCCGAAGGGAAGCGGCCGCCATGCTGGCTGACCCGGAGCTCATACGTCGCGTACTCGTGGACATCGCGGCCCTCGGCGTAGCCGGCGAACATGAACTTACGGCCACCATCTACGTTGTTGGGACGTCTCGACTTCTGGACCAGCCCCTGGCTGCCATTGTCCAAGGCCCTTCCTCGAGCGGAAAGAGCTATCCGATTCGGAAGGTGTCTGACCTGTTTCCGCCCGAATCGGTCATTCACGCCACGCAGATCTCCCCTCAGGCCCTTTTCTACATGAAACCCGGCTCGCTGGTCCACAAGTTCGTTGTGGCAGGCGAGCGTTCCAGGCGACAGGACGACGAGGCCGCCGAAGCGACTCGTGCCCTGCGGGAAATGCTCTCGGAAGGTCGGCTCGACAAGCACGTGCCGATGAAGATCGACGGCCGGATCGAGACCAAGCGTGTCCACCAGGATGGCCCTATCGGTTACGTCGAATCAACCACCTCGACGAAGATCTTCGAGGAGGACGCCAACCGGTGCATACTGCTCCAGACGGACGAGCGGCCGGAACAGACCCGTCGGGTATTCGCCGCAGTGGCGGCGGAGTTCAGTGGCGGCCGAGCTAGCATCGAATCGCAGCGCCTAATCCAGCTCCACTGGGCTGCCCAACGCATTTTGCGACCCGTGCCGGTCGTGATCCCTTACGCTGACCGCCTTGCCGAGACGCTGCCGGTTGATCGGGTGGAGGCCCGTCGTGCGATTGGCCACCTGATGAACATGATCGCAGCGGTCACGCTCCTGCACCAAAGGCAGCGGCCCACCGACACCGACGGCCGCCTGACGGCAACGGTGGAAGATTACCAACTCGCTCATCGATTGCTCGACAAGCCGATGGCCCGGCTCCTCGGCCGAAGGGTATCGGATGCGGCCCTGCGATTCCACGACCGGCTGGCCCAGCGGTTCAGTGGTGTGCAGTTCACAACCCATGAAGTAGCGCAGGGCGAATCTGTCTCCGACAGGTCAGTGCGAGGATGGCTCTCAGAACTCTACGGGGCCGGCTACGTTGAGCTGGTCGAATCGGGACGCGGCCCCAAGCCGAATATATGGCGGCTCGCCGCGGTGCCGCCTCCAGAGGGTGCGGCGGCGCTGCCGAGCGTCGAACAGGTATTCCCGGAGCTCCGGTTCCGGGTTTCCGACAACGCGCGACCCGCTTAGACAGTGGCAGCCTGGGCGGAAGCGGGCCAATCTGCCGGCTAACTTCCACCTTGGTTTGTGGCAGCGCAGCTGGAGATTGCCGGAATTTGAGGCCGTTGCCGACTGAAGATGTTGACAGACGGGTAGTTATGCATTGCTGGAGAATCGGAGCTGGGTACAGCACGCACACACGGGACTTATGTTGGACCTCGACTTCATCTTTGACCCTGTGATTGTGGAGGCCGCCGCTCAGGCCAAGTATGGGACGGCTGTTCAGGCCGATGATCTGCCCGCTGACTGGCGCGGTTGGTTCGAGGAGCGAGCAGCCATCATGGAATACGAAGGCGGCCTGCCGAGAGCCCGGGCTGATGCCGAAGCGCTCGCGGAGACGGTCCGGCTGATGGGGAAAGAAAAAATGAAAATGGTGCTTGACTACCGTACGATTTAGGATATATTATATCGTACATGTCTCCAGCTGGGAAAAGTCTGACTGCGATACTTCGAGAGGCTGCAATGGCTGATGGTAGATCGATATTCGCTATGGCCCGTGATGCCGGGATTCCCTATCCGGTACTTTACCGGTTTATCAAGGGCGATAAGAACGGCCGCAAATGGGGTCTGACGCTTACAACTGCGGACAAGCTGGCCGGGGACCTCGACCTTGAGCTCAGGCCGAAGCGGAAGAAAGGCTAGGTGGATCATGGCACGGATCTTCAGGGCGACCTACGTGAAGATGCGAACGGTCAAGGACCGCAAGGGCAACGTCATTTACGATGTCAAGAACGGCAAGAAGGTTGCCCGTCGGGTCCCGGTCCTGGATAAGCAGGGCAAGAAGGTCCTAGCTGAATCTCGGAAATGGTACATCGAATACCGGGATGAGGACGGCATCGTCCGGCGAGTGCCCGGCTTCACGGACAAGAAGGCCACCGAGCAAGGAGCGGCCAAGCTGGAACGGGAAGCGGCCCGAAGGGAGACCGGCCTGATCGACCGCCACGCCGAGTGGCGCAAGAGGCCCCTGGCCGAACACGTTGCAGATTGGGAGAAGAGCCTGCTGGCCAAAGGGCGAAGCGAACCCCACGCCCGCAAGCACGCTGCACAGGTCCGCTTTGTGCTAGAGGCATGTCGCGTGCGGTTCTGGCCGGACGTGTCGGCCAGCAAGGTGCAGGCGTTCGTTGGCGAGAAGATGCGAGATACAGGCAAGAAACGCGGGTGGAGCCACCGCACGGCCAACAGCTACCTTCAAGCCACAAAGCAGTTCTACGGGTGGATGGTCAAGGACGACAGAGCACCGGTCAACCCGCTTGCCCACCTGTCGCGGCACAATGAACGGACAGACCGCCGGAAACTCCGCCGGGCGCTGACAGAGGAAGAATGCCTCCTACTGCTGGACACCACAGACAGTGGCCCTGAGCGTTACAGCCTGACAGGACCACAGCGGGCAATAGTGTACCGTGTAGCCCTGGGGACAGGCCTGCGGGCGAATGAGATTCGGACGCTGACTCCCGCCGTCTTTGATCTCGACGCCGATCCACCGACCGTCACGGTGAAGGCCAGCTACAGCAAGCATCGACGTGAGGACGTGCAACCGGTCTTGCCGTCACTAGCCCAAGCCCTGCGAGCCCACCTGGAAGGCGTGGAAGCCACACAGGCGGCTTTTGCCATGCCGGACCGGACTAACCTAGCTCGAATGCTCAGAGCCGATCTGAAGGCTGCCGGAATCGCTCACAGGGACGAGGCCGGCCGGACCGTGGACTTCCACGCCCTCAGGCACACCTACATTTCGCTGATGGCCCGCGCAGGCGTGCCGCCGAAGGTTCTGATGGACCTGGCACGCCACAGCGACATTAACCTCACGATGGCCTACTACAGCCACACGCTGGTTTCTGACCGAGCCAAAGCCCTCAAGGCGCTGCCAGACTTGACAGGAAAGCCTGCGACAGGTCAGCGGAAGGCAGCGACCGGGACAGACGATGTCACCCCCTCCCCCGTGGATTCCCGCCCCCAAAACGACAAGCAGAACGACAAGCGCGACGACAAGTCTCCACAAGTCACTGGGCCCTGTAGGATTCGAACCTACGACCAAGGGATTATGAGTCCCCTGCTCTGCCGCTGAGCTAAGGGCCCGGCCCGGCCGCGGCGACGGCGCATACGCACGGCGCCGGTGCCAACATTCAACCAGAAGTGCCCGGGACAGGAGTTGAACCTGCACCGGCCATAAGGCCGACCAGCCCCTCAAGCTGGCGCGTCTGCCAATTCCGCCACCCGGGCGCGAATCCTCCATGAACACTAGCGGCAAACACGGCTTTCTGTCAAGAATCGCGGCCGCAATTCAGCGATTCCGCAACTTGGGGCGCCGGGGGCGTTTCGTGGGCATGGAAGTGAAGGTTTGGGGGTGACTGCTGACAACTACATGGGTGGCAAGAGCCCCAGCGGGGCGTCTCTGTTAGCTCCGTGCCAGAACGCCGGGGGAATCGGCGGAGCAAGCAGCCCAGCCCCATCGGAGCGTCTTGACTGGGTGGGGAGCTAAGGCGCCCATACGGGGCTCCAGGGCGACGAAGCCCTCCACCACCCAGGGCTCGCGGCCTGGGCAAAGAAAGGCGCCCCTGCCGGGGCTACCCATGGAAGTGGGGATAAGTCAGGGATAAAGCGGAGCCGGCCCGCCCCCGCCCGGCGCGCCGCAGAGCCTACCCGGCGCCCTCCAGCCCCAGCAGGGAGATGGCGTTGGCGCGGGCGATCCGGGTGAAGCACTCCCGGGAGATCTTCCCCTCGCCCCGCAGCCGCAGCAGGTACTCGCCCAGCGGCGCCGGCGTGTCCGGGGCGCAGATGTCGCTGCCGAAGTACAGCCGGTCTTGAAACTCCTGAAGGAACTCGGCGGCGAAGGCCTCGTCCCGGCTGACGGCGTTGTAGCCGCTGTTGGCCGAGAGGTCGCCGTGGAGATTGGGATACGTTCGCATCAGCTCAACCACCCGCCCCGGGCGGCCGATCCGGCCGGAGGGATAGCCGGCGCGGGCGGCGGGGTCGTCCAGCGGGCCGATCTCCGCCCAGAAGGGCTGCGAGTGGCCCAGGAAGATCAGCTCGGGGAATTTGCGCAGGGCCCCCTCCAGCAGCGGCAGCCCCGGCTCGTCATACAGGCCGTAGTTGCCGCCGATCGTCGGCGAGACGTGGAACGTCATCGGCATCTGCTGCCGCTGGCAGCCGGCCAGCAGGTTCTCCACCAGCGGGTCGTCGAAGCGGAGGTTGGCGGTGACCTCGCCCACGCCCTTGCAGCCGGCCTGCTTGTAGAAGCCGATCAGCTCGCCCAGCGGCGCCTCGGGCGAGTTGGTCAGCATCCTGGGGTCGACGTTGCAGAAGGGGATGAAGCGGCCGGCGGCGGCCCGGCAGATCTCCAGCACCTCCTCGACCGACTGACTCTGGTAGGCGCATTCGGGGCTGGCGCCCGGCAGCAGCACGGCCCGCTCGATGCCCAGCTCCTCGTGCCGCCGGGTCAACTGCTCCGGCGTGGCATATGCCTGCCTGCCGGCCCGCGGGAAGCCCGGCACCCGCCGGATGTGCTCGTGAATGTCGATGAACATCGCGGCCGCCTCGATCAGTGCCGCTTTTCTTACCGCCGGCGGCGCGGGTAAGTCAAGGCCGCCGCGGCGAAGCCCAGCAAGGCTGCCGTGGCCGGTTCAGGGATGGACGCCCCGCCGGTGCCGTATCCGCCTGCGGCGAGCCCCGTCGAGCCGTAGTTGTCGCACCAGATGGTGTAATCGGCGCCGTCGATGAGGGCGTCGTCGTTGAAGTCGCCGCTTCCCCAGCCGCCGGACTGGCCGTAGTTGTCGCACCAGATCGTGTAGTCGCCCCCGTCCACGGCCCCGTCGAGGTTGGCGTCGCCCGGGGCGGCGGGGCCCGTCCGCAGCGTCGTCATCCACTGCGACCACGCCGACCACTGGCCGGCGGCGTCGCACTGACGGGCGCGCAGGGCAAAGATCGTCTCCGGCGCCAGCCCGAGCCAGCCGGAAAGGGAGCCCTGAAAGAGGCCGTGGGCGGCGTCGATGACGACGGTGTCGCCCGCGTCGGCGATGATGCCCGAATCCCAAACGACGTCCGCCCCGGCCAGGTCCGTCGCCGCCTGCAACTGCCAGGCGGATTGGGTGTCTCCGCCGTCGTCGTCGCGGAAGGCGGTCTTCCAGACCGTCGGCCGCCAGGGAGACTTCGCCAGCCCGATGTAGGAGGTGCTGATGACGAAGTCGTCGAAGTAGCGCTCCTGCTCCACGGGCGAGCCGCTGTTCCAATAGTTCTCCAGGAAGACGGCGTTGATGCCGTAGTCCTGCCAGCTATACACCCAGTTCAGGTCGTCGCGGTGGGCGTCGACCTGGCCGTCGATGTAGAGGGTGAAGACCCCGTCGGAGAGCCCCGGGGTGTTGAGCCGGGCGTGGCCTTCGACGCAGACCCACCGGCCGCTCTCGTCCGCCTCGAAGATCTGATCGTCGCCCTGGCGATAGCCCAGCCAGGTCAGGTTCGGGAAATCGTTGTAGCAGGTCGTGACGACCTGACTGGTCGCGTCGACGCCGCGGGCCGGGTCGATGCACAGGTTCAGCGAGTTCCCGCCCCAGATGTGGGCGATCATCGCCTCCGACCAGTTGGCGCCGGCGAAGGCGATGGCCCGCGACATCTTGCCGGGGTTGCCCGTCCAGCCGGGCTGGTGCTTCACGTAGTGACGCCAGTAGACGTCGCGGAAGTCCTCGGTGGTCCGCACCGCGCAGCCGCTATAGTCGGCCGGGCAGCGGCCGAAGCACTTCCGCACCCCGCCGGCGTTCACCTGGCCGATGTCCCAGTGCCCGCGGACCGACTTGCCCGCCCCGCCGAGGCCCTCGTAGTCGACCACGGTCACCCCGCCGCCGCCGTCCAGGTAGCGCGTGAGCAGGTCGTCCGAGCCGCTGAAGTCGTCGTACCAGATCAGGTTCGGATCGCCCGCCCAGCCCTGATCGGCCAGGAGCGAGACGGTGTCGATTCGCGGCGAATGGGGAATGGTCGCCGGCGCCGCGGCGGTGCCAACTGCGACCGCCGCAACCGCCACCACACACGCCAATCGCCGCTTGTGCAGAAAGTTGCCGGCCTCCACAACCCTATGATAACACACGGCCGGCTTTTCTCGCCCGCGATTGTTAGAACAAGGGGACGGTGGGGTTGTTGAGAGCGTTTTAGCCGCGAGCATCGCGAACGAAAACGAAGGTTCCCAGGGCATGCAGCTATGCCGTATGCGCGACGGCCGAAGACCTGCGGTCAGGCCTCGGCCTGGACGATGGCCTCGACGAGGCCATCGATCGTGTGCGTCCGGGCGACGGCCGTCGGCGTCAGCCCGCGTGCCCGGACGGCCTCGGCCGTCACCGGCCCGATGGCCGCCAGCTTGGCCCCCGCGAGCAGGTCCGTCGCCTCCGGCCCGAGCAGGGCAGCGAAGTTGTCCACGGCCGAGGGCGAGGCGAACGTCACCCAGTCGACCCGACCGTCGCGGAGTGCGGCCGCCGCCTCCTGCGGCAGCGAGTCCGGCCGGCCCGTCCGGTAGAAGGCGACGTCCTCGACGTCGGCCCCGGCCGACCGCAGCGCCTCGGGCAGGCCCGCCCCGGCGATGTCCGTCCGGGCCAGCAGCAGCCTCCGCCCGCTCAGCTCGCCGGCGGCGCGGATCGCCTCGGCCAGGGCCTCGGTGGTGAAGGTCTCCGGCACCAGGTCGGGTGCGATGAAGTTCCGCCGCAGCCTCTCGCCCGTGGCCGGCCCGACGGCGGCGAGCCGGGCCGATCCCAGCGACCGCCCGTCCAGGCCGAGCTGCCGGCAGCGCTGCACGAAGGCGTCGACGCCGTTGACGGAGGTGAACACGATCCAGTCGAACTCGCCCAGCCGCCGCAGGGCGGCGTCGACCGCGGCGAGGTCCTCCGGCGGGCCGATGACGATGGCCGGCGCCTCGATCGCCGCCGCGCCGAGTTCGACGAGCCGCCGCGAAAGCTGCCCGGCCTGGCCCTGCGGGCGGGTGACGATGACGGTCCGCCCGAACAGCGGCAGCCTCTCGAACCAGGCGAGCTTTTCCGCCAGCGCGGCGACCTTGCCCACGATGGCGACGGCCGGCGGCGTGATTCCGGCGGCCGCGGACGCAACGGCAAGCTTATCCAGCCGGGCGGCGACGACCCGCTGGCGCGGCCTCGAGGCGGACGCCACAATGGCCGCGGGCGTGCCGCCGTCGCGGCCGGCCTGGATGAGCCGGCTGACGACCCGATCCAGGTTGCCCACGCCCATGTAGATCACGACGGTGTCGATTCCGGCCAGGGCCTCCCAGTTGATTCTGCCCGCGGGGTCCGCTTCGTGGCCGGTGACGAAGGCGACGCTGGAGGCGTACCGCCGGTCGGTCAGCGGGATTCCGGCGCAGGCGGCGGCCGCGGCCCCGGCGGTGATGCCCGGCACAACGCGGAAGCCAATTCCGGCGTCGGCCAGGGCCTCGGCCTCCTCCCCGCCCCGGCCGAAGATGAACGGATCGCCGCCCTTCAGCCGCACCACCAGCCGCCCGGCGCGGGCGTGCCGAATGAGCAGCTCGTTGATCGATTCCTGGTCCGCCCCGGCCTCCCCTGGGTTCTTGCCGACGTAGATTCGTTCGGCGTCTGTCCGGGCCAGGCGAAGCAGGCCGGTAGCCGCAAGGCGGTCATAAACAATTACGTCAGCGTGGCTTATCCATCTGGCCGCGGCCGCGGTCGCGAGCTGCTCGTCCCCCGGGCCGGCCCCGACGAGGACCACCAAGCCGTCAGAACTCTCCCGCTCGGTCATGCCGGCATTTTACTGCCGAAACCTCAAAGACGCAAAAACCTGCGCAGACTGTTTAAGCCGCCCCTTTGCACATCCGATACCAACTGCGATGCGCTTGGCAGAACAAGACATGGCCAACATACAGTACAAACCTCCCGAGCGGCGAAGGCACCCGCGAACCAAGCTGCAAATGGTCCTGCACGGCATCCGCCTGGACCCCGACGGCGGGGATGTCCGCAACACGCTTCAGATGGTCGACATCTCCCGCAGCGGCATGGGGGCGGTGGTCGACCGCTGGCTGTATCCCGGCCAGCGGATCGTCCTCTCCATGCCGTTGCACCCCGAAGGGCGACGCAAGAACGTCTACGCCACCGTTGTCCGGTGCCGCAAGATCCGGGAAGGATACAGGATCGGACTGGAGTTCGACCTCGTCAGCTTGGGCGCCACGACCAGCTATGCGACCGCCGCCGCCGCGGCGTAGTCGCGCAGCCCCGGCGGCCGCGCCGACATTGTCCGTGCCCGCCGGCCCGCACGACCCGGCCCGCGCCGCACCCCGCGGGCGAAGGCCCCCGGCCGCAATCGTCTCCTGCACCCCCGCGGCGGAAATTACTTCCCGCCCCGCTCCCGCACCGGTCGGAATCCGGTTGACTTTCCTCACGCTGATGACGACAATCGCCTTAGCGCCGCAGGCCTGTTTCGCCCTTGCGGTAGAGCTGCTGAACGCACTGGGGAATGGTGTAACGGTAGCACGGCTGACTCTGGATCAGCTAGTCTAGGTTCGAATCCTAGTTCCCCAGCTTACGGGGGGCGCGTGCCCGCCCGCGGGCGCAAAGACGCGGTCTGATCGGAGCAGCCAATGGGCGTCGAGCTGAATGCCGATGACGTTTTCGAGATGGCCGAGCAGATCGAGAAGGACGCATCGGCCTTCTACCAGCACGCGGCCGCGGAGACTGCCGATCCGTCATGCCGCCAGGCGCTGCTGAAACTGGCGGCGATGGAGGACGAGCACGTACTCGTTTTCGGGGCCATGAAGACCCACCTGGCCGCCCAGGGCTGGACGGGCGCCCCCGTCGAGGGGGGCAATGAGATTGCCGAGAACTGGGCGCTGCTGACCAACCTGCTGGCCTCGGGCGTGAAGGAGCATCTGGCGATTTACTTCACGGGGCGGGAAACAAGCCAGGACATCCTGCGGAACGCGATCGAATTCGAGAAGGACACCATCGTCTTCCTGGCCGGCATGAAGAACGTGCTGCCCGACAGCGCCGAGAAGGAAAGGGTCGAAGGCATCATCCGGGAGGAGGTCGGCCACATCATCACCCTGGCCGGCGAGCTGGCCGCCAAAGCCGCGATCGGCCGCGACCGCCCCACCGGCGCCGCCCCGGCCCCCGGCTCTCCGTGAGCCGCCGGCGGCCCGTAGTGTACGCGCGGGTCTTTCTTCTCCTCGTTATTGCTCACGCGCTCGCCCCCTCCACGATGGCGATTTCCTCTTTCGTCAGGCCGTACAGGTCGTAAACCATCCGGTCGATTTCCCCGTCGCTCGCCTCTATCTGGCGCTGGATAACGGCCTTCTGAGCCTTTGACTCACACCGTTGACAGGGCGCGTGCATGGGGAATTTCGTGTTTGCCTACGGGCCTGACTTGCCCGGCTTCGACGGTAACGACGGCGGCGGTATGCCCGTCCAGCGCGACGAACTCGACTTCGAATGCCAGGCCGTCACGGTAAACATGCACCACGGTGCCAACGTCGCCGGCCTCCAGACCTTCGGCAGCCACATCGACCTTCAATACGACCCGGTCATGTTCCTTAATCATGGTTCTTGTCCTTCCAGCGGGTACGCCGTTACGAGCCTGGGCGATTCCAAACCGCGATCCACTATCCAGACCGTTCGCACCGCCGGATTTTTACCGGAGGGCGAAACGATCCTGCCGTCTATAATATACTTACACCCGTGGGACGTTTCCATGCTTTTGACAACCAACCCGGCGCCGGCCAGTTTCCGGAAGGCAGCCGCGAGGGCCTGAAACTCCTCCCGCCTGAAGCCCAGCCCGAAAAAGAACCGGGCTTTCCCCCCATTGTCGGAATGCTCCGGGTTGAGCAGATACCCCGTGATCTTCTCCGCATCCACGACGGCATTGTGTGAATTGGGTAACTTCATCGTAGGGATCCTTCCACGATGGCGATTTCATCTTTGGTCAGGCCGTACAGGTCGTAAACCAGCCGGTCGATTTTCCCCTGCCACTTTTTTATGATCCAATATGCTCATAGCTCCATTCATGTTTTCACAAAACATTGAAGGTGCTTCTTAACGGCATCGCACTCTTTGCGTTTACCACACTGCGTTTCCGCAAACGCAAGACGCATTCTACTCATCATGGCGCACCTCGCCTCATCATAATCTGACCGTGCAAAGCGAAGGGTCTTGGCCTCCCGCGATAGCAGTCGGAAAGGAGTCTCAATCCGCTCTGGCGGAGGATACGCGCATTGTTTCCCATTCGAGAAGCCCACATTCGAAATGGTTACGGGAAAAGCGCTTAGGTTGAGTACGTCGATCGTGATGTAGCTTTCCTTAATATTACCCCTTCCGTAGCCGAAGGCCATAGCAGAGCCTACGCTTACACGAATTCGCACTTTATCGCGGCGGGAATCTCTCACATACGCAAGCACCGCAACAATCATACCGCAAAACGCGATTGCAACCGCCGAGATTGCCACACACTCAGTGACGTTGATTTGCGCTGTCATTGTTTTACCCTTTAATGGCCCTCGCCTTCCACGATGGCGATTTCATCTTCCGTCAGGCGGTACAGGTCGTACACCAGCCGGTCGATTTCCGCGTCGGTCGCATCAACCTGGCGCTGAATCGCCCCGCGCTGGGCTTGCGACTTAACCGAAGCAAGTTGCTTGTGCAACGCCAGCATCGAATCCACCAGCGAAACCATGCGGATAACTTGCTTGTCCGTCGTCTTAGGCACGATCAGCTTAACGCCAGGGGGACGGAAGGCTTGGCAGTTCTTGGCGAAGTACTCGCACAGGCCGGCGACTTCCATCCTTGCCTTGCTCAAATGTCTTGCTCATGGCGGCCCCCAGGCAGCTTGCCCGTGCCGGGCGCGGCTTCGGACGAGGCGGATTCCCTCTGTTTCCTGGCCATGGGCAAAGGTTACTCCGATTGGGGCCTGCCGTCAATTCGCGGCGGCCGGGGCACTCGGCGCCGGCGAAGGGGCTCCACAGAAGCCGGCGATTCCGGCATTCCCGCACCCAGGATTGCCCGATTCTCGGGTAGAATAGGTATTGGTCTTATTGGAAAGGAGGCCGCAAGAGTGTTTGCGGCGGAGGGTAAAGGCATATCAGCCCCCTGCTGCCCGCCCGCGGGCCGCGCCCGGCGGGCGAGGCCCGACGTCGCATTGGAATTCCTGATCGAGGTACCGAACATGGCCAAACGATATTCTCTCGGGCTTGGGATTACGGTTGTGCTGGTGTGCGCGGCGGCGGCCGCCGGCGAGACCTACTATCGCACCCCCGCCGACGACTGGTACGGCCTCATCAGCGGCAGCGGGCTCGCCCCCGGCGACGAGGTGGTGCTGGGCGGCGGCGTCTACAGCACCTTCTCGTGGCTGCCCATGGGCCACCAGGGCACGGCCGAGGAGCCCATCGTCATCCGCGCGGCCGACGGGGCGAGCGTGGTCATCACCAAGTCCAACGCCAACCAGAACAACATCGACATCATGGGCGCCCGGCATCTGATCCTGCGCGGGCTGGAGATCACCGGCGGCAGCACCGCCATCCGCATCCAGAAGAACGGCGACGGCGACCACGCCAAGTTCGTTACCATCGAGAACTGTCACATCCACCACACCGGCGAGAATGCGATTACCTGCAACCACGTCGACCAGACCTACGAGGGGATGATCTTCCGCCGCAACGAGATCGACCACACCAGCGGGCACGGAGAGGGCTTCTACCTCGGGTCCAACTACAACGCCTCGCAGTTCTACAACGGCCTGATCCAGGGCAACTACATCCACGACCTGATCCCGAACACGGACTACTTCCAGGGCGACGGCATTGAGATCAAGGACGGCAGCTACAACAACATCGTCCGCGACAACGTTCTCATCAACACGAACTACCCCGGCGTGATCGTCTACGGGACCAACGGGCACGACCGCAACGTCGTGGAGCGGAACGTCATCATCAACTGCGGCGACAACGGCATTCAGGCGGCCGCCGACGCCATCGTCCGCAACAACATCGTCTACAACTCCGCCTCCGACGGCATCCACAGCCACCACCATCAAGGCGGCATCCCCGGCAACCTGACCATCGCCCACAACACGGTCATTCAGCCGTACGGCGGGGACACGGTCGCCATCTCCAGCGACGTGCCGACCAGCGGGCCCATCGAGGTCGTCAACAACGCCGTCTACAACGGCGGCGGCGGGGGGATTTCGCTGTACGTGCCCGCGATCGTCTCCGGCAACGTCGTCAGCGGGTCCCTGGCGGCCGACTTCGGCGACGTCGCCAACTGGGACTTCTTCCCCGTGCCGGGCTCGGCCGTCATCGCCGCGGGCGATGCGGCCTACGCGGTCGCCGACGACTTCAACGGCACTCCCCGCGACGGCTCGCTGGACGCCGGCGCCTACGTCTGCGACGGCGCGGGCAACCCCGGCTGGGCCATACAGAGCGGCTTCAAGCCCCCCTACCCCGGCGATGCCACGGACGACGGGCTCGTGGACGGCGGCGACTACACCGTCTGGGCGGACAACTACGGCGACACGGACGCGGCCGCGTGGTCCGACGGCGGCTGGGAGGTCGGCAATTTCAACGATGACGCCTTCGTGGACGGCGGCGACTACACCATCTGGGCCGACGCGTACGGCTACCCGGCCGGCGCCGCCGCGGGCGGGGCGAGCGTGCCCGCCCCGGGCATGCTGGCGCTGCTGGCCGTTGGCGTGGGCGGGCTACTTCGTCGGCGTCGGCCGTAGGCCCGCTCCGCCGCCGAGCTGACATGCGGGCGCCCCCACCAGCCGCGCCCTTTGCTCATGCGCGGCTCCCGGTAGCTCCCCCCGCCCGGACCCTTGCCAAAACGCGTCGGCGGCTGTATTCCTTTGTGCAGGTCTTGTTGGGGGGGAAAGGCGAACATGGGCCAGGTAAAGCTGCAAGTGGCGTTGGACTTCGTGGAGCTTTCGCGGGCGCTGAAGGTCGCGGTCGCCGCCGTCGCCGGCGGGGCCGACTACATCGAGGCGGGCACGCCGCTGATAAAGTCCGAGGGGCTGGACGCGGTCCGCAGCCTCCGCGAGCGCTTCGCCCGGGCGACCATCATCGCCGACACGAAAACGATGGACGCCGGGCGGATTGAGGCCGAGGCGGCCGCCAAGGCCGGCGCCAACGTGATGACGGTCTGCGGGGCCGCCTCCGAGACGACCATCCGCGAGTGCGTCGAGGCCGGGCGGCACTACGGCTGCGAGGTGGCGGTGGACCTGCTGGGCGCGGCCGATCCGGTTGCCTCGGCCGGCCGGGCGGGCGAGCTGGGCGCGAGCTGGCTGAGCGTGCACTGCCCCATCGACGTCCAGATGCACGGCGAGGACCCGCTGGACCTGCTTCGCCGGATCCGCCCGGTGACGAACCTGACCATCGCGGTCGCCGGGGGGCTGAACAGCGAGACGGCCGCGGCGGCGGTCGAGGCCGGCGCCGACGTCATCATCATCGGCGGGGCGATCACCAAGGCGGTCGACCCGCGGCAGGCGACGGCCGACATACGCAAGGCCATCGACACGGGCAAGCCCGTGGCCACCGACCTGTTCAAGCGCATCACGGCCGAGAACGTCCGCGAGGTCCTCAGCCGCGTCCGCACCAGCAACATCTCCGACGGCGCCCATCGGCTGCCGTGCCTGGCAGGTCTGCGGCCGCTGGCGCCGGGCAGCTTCGCCTGCGGGCCGGCGGTGACGGTGCGGACGTTCCCGGGCGACTGGGCCAAGCCGGTGGAGGCGATCGACCTGGCCGCCGCCGGCGAGGTGATCGTGGTGGACGCGGCCGGTCAGCCGCCGGCGGTCTGGGGCGAGCTGGCCAGCGAGTCCGCCAAGAACAAGGGCCTCTCGGGGCTGGTCGTCAACGGGGCCGTGCGCGACACCGCCGAGATTCGCAAGCTCGGCTTTCCCGTCTGGACCAAGCTGGTGACTTCTCACGCCGGCGACCCGCAGGGGCTGGGACAGATCAACCAGCCCATCGAGATCGCCGGTCAGCGGATCTGCCCGGGCGACTGGATCGTCGCCGACGACGACGGCGTGATCGTGCTGCCGCGGGCGCGCCTGGCCGAGATGGCCAACCGCGCCTGCGACGTGCTGGAGGCCGAAAACCGAATCCGGGCGGAGATCCGCGAGGGCAAAACCACCCTGGCCAAGGTCGTCAACCTGCTGCGATGGGAAACCAAGGGAGGCGGCGGCGATGCCGGATAGGGAAGCCATCATGGCGGCCGGGCACGACTTGGTGCATCGCGTCGAGGCGGTCATGGACAAGGTGGATTGGGGCAGCTTCATGGCGCTGGCCGACGTGCTGCCGCGGGCCCGGCGGACCTTCGTCACCGGGGCCGGGAGAAGCGGGCTGGTCGCCCGCAGCTTCGGCATGCGGCTGATGCACGCGGGGCTGCCGGTGTTCATCCCCGGGGAGACGATCACCCCCGCCGCCGGCAAGGGCGACCTGCTGGTGGCGATCAGCTGCACCGGCCAGACCGGCTACACCGATTACCTCGCCCAGCGGGCGCGGGAACTCGGCGCGGACGTCGTGGTGCTGACGGCCGACGCCGGATCGCCGCTGGCGCGCGACGCCGACAAGGTGGTGATCGTCCCCGCCAGCGACCCGGACATCGTGCTGCGGGCGGCCGTGTTCGAGCACGCCACCAGCCTCTGCCTGGACGCCGTCTTCAACGTCCTTTCGGGGAAGCTCAAGGTGGACCTGGCCGAGTTCCGCGCCCGCCACGCGAATCTGGAATAGCCGCGGGCAAACAGGCGTCCGGCCGGAATCGCTCTGACTTATCCCCAGTTCCATGGGTAGCCCCGGCAGGGGCGCCTTTCTTAGCCCAGGGCGCGAGCCCTGGGAGGTGGAGGGCTTCGCCGCCCTGGAGCCCCGTAGGGGCGTCTTGGCTGGCCACCCCCTCAAGACGCCCCGCTGGGGCTGCGGTGCTTGCTCCGCCGATTTCCCCGGTGCTCCGGCACAGGGCTAATAAAGACGCCCCGCTGCGGCTCTCGCCACCCACGCAGTTGGCAGCTGCCAGGGCGGTTCGGCAAACTAGGGATAGGTCAGGGAATCGCCTCGTTGCCCCCGGCGACGGCGTGGCGTAGAATACCGCCTCGAGAACGACGGAAGTACAAGTGGAGAGGCAGACAGCATGGCTACCTTCAGCGCATTCGCCGACGAGATCGCAGCCGACCTGAAGACGCAGATGGACGTGTGCGAGGCCCACGGCGTCAAGTGCATCGACGTCCGCGGCATCGACAAGACGAACGTCTCGGCGTTCACCGTCGAGCAGGCCCGCGATTACAGGAAGCAGATGGACGATCGGGGCTTTTCCGTGCCCTGCATCGGCTCGCCCATCGGCAAGATCCGCATCGACGAGCCGTTCGCCCCGCACCTGGAACTGTTGAAGCACTGCTTTGAGGTGGCCGGCGCCTTCGGCGCCAAGTACGTGCGGATCTTCAGCTTTTATCCGCCCAAGGGCGGCCGCATCGCCGACCGCCGCCGGCAGGTGATGGACCAGATGGCGGCGATGGCGCGGGCGGCCGAGGACGCCGACCTCGTGCTGCTGCACGAGAACGAGAGCGACATCTACGGCGAGAAGCCCGACGGCGTGAAGGACATCTTCGCCACGGTGCAGAGCGAGAGCTTGCAGGGCATCTTCGACCCCGCCAATTTCGTCTCGGCCGGCGTCGCCCCGTACGACGAGGGCTGGACGCAGGGCCTGGCCGAGCTGACGCACTACTTCCACATCAAGGACAAGACCCCGGGCGCCAAGACCTGCGTGCCGGCCGGGCAGGGCGCCGGGCAGATCCGCCAGACCCTTGCCGACGCCCGGAAGCGCGGCTTCGACGGGTATCTGACGCTGGAGCCGCACATGGCCGCCGCCGGGCAGTTCAGCGGCTTCACCGGACCGGACCTTTTCACCAAGGCCGTCGAGGGCCTCCGCGCCGTCTGCGACGAGGTGGGTCTGAGTTACTGAATCGCGGTTTGAGTATCTGCCGAATTCGCGCCGATGCGGGCGAATTCGCCTTGTGAAGGGACATGCAGTGATTGCGGCCGAGTCGCTCAGCCAAGGAAGGCTGCACCAGCGGAGACTCACCCGTCAGGTCGTTCTCGTCTTGGCCGGGGCGGCGGCGATCGCGCTGTCGGCCAGGATTCACATCCCCCTTCCGTGGACGCCGGTGCCGATTACCGCCCAGACGCTGGCGGTGCTGCTGACGGCCGCCCTGCTGGGCTCGGCCGGGGGAACGTTGAGCGTGCTGACCGTGCTCGCCGCCGGCGCCGCCGGCCTGCCCGTGTTCGTCTACGGCGCGGGGGCCGGCTACCTGTTCGGGCCGACCGGCGGCTACATACTCGGCTTCGTCCCGGCGGCGTATCTGACCGGCGGCCTGATCGAGCGCGGCTGGGGGCGCAGGCCCGCAACCTGCCTGCTGGCGCTGCTGGTCGGCGATGCCGTCCTCTTTGCCTTTGGGCTTGCCTGGCTGAGCGTGTACGTGCCCGTCGGCGCCCTGCCGCTGGCCGGGCTGGCTCCCTTCCTGCCGGGCGAGGCCGTCAAAATCGTCCTGGCCGCGCTTGCACTCCAGCGCCTGGGCAAGTAAAATACAGGTAATTCTCATAGATTCATCTGTTTCCCGCCAAGGATCTCTGCGAGTGCAGTGGGGTGTTTCGGACGCGAGCTGAAAACAAGATGCGCAGCCACGCCGGGACACGTTCCGCGCTGTCAAAGGAGCATGCCGTGAGAACCACCTTTCGTCCATTGGCCTTACTCTTGATTGTCTGCCTCGCCGCCGCCGTCGGGACCACCGGTTCCGAGCCGCAGCAGGCCCCCGGCCGGGCGGGCCGGATCTGGGCCGTCGATTCGGGCGACCTCCCCGAAGTTCTCCCCGACAGCCCCGCCAACCGGGCCGTCCGAATGAAACTGCTGAAGCCTTACAGGAAGTTCGAATTCGGCGGCGTGCCGCTGGAGCAGGTCATCGAGTTCATGCGCGAGCTCATGCCATCCAACATCCACGTCAAGTGGGCGGCCCTGGAGCAGGCCGGCATCAACCGGGACACGCCCGTCAACGTCAAGTTGTACGACGTACCCGCCGCCAAGGCCTTGCAGGTCATTCTGGAAGACGTCGGCGGGGTCAATCCGTTGGAATACGTCGTCGAGGACGGCGTGATCGTCATCTCCACGCACGATGACCTCTCCCGCCGCACCGTCGTGCGCGTGTATGACGTGAGGGACCTGCTCGCCGGCCAGCCCGCCGGGCGGGTCGACCGGGCCGTGCTGGGCGAACTGGTTCGCAACGCCGTCCACCGCCCGGTGCGGCTTCCCCAGGCAAAGCCGAGCGACCAAGAGAGGCTCGACTCGCTGGCGGAGGCCTATCGCGGCCGCATCGACGCCCTTGCCGGCGCGATACACGAAGCCCTGCGGAACCGGCAGGCCGAGGAGCTGACCGACGTCATCCGCATGGTCGCCCCCGATAGCTGGCAAGAGGCGGGCGGGCGGGCCAGCATCCGCCACATCGCCGGGCAGTTGGTGATCAGCCAGACCCAACGGGCCCACGAGCAGATCACCCGCCTGCTGATGGTGCTGCGCGGGGATCTGCCGCCGCTGCCGACGGGTCCTCCGGCCCCAACACCGGAAACGCCGGCCGAGGGAGAAAAGCCGGCCGATGTCCAGGGCGGGACGTCCCTTGACGACATCCAGGTGGACTTCCTCATCGATGTCTCCCAGGCCGGCCAGAATGCGCGCATGCTGACCGCGCCGCGAGTGAGGGTTTACAACGGCGGGCGGGCCTACGTAACCTTGCCCGCTCAAAAGGGCAAGCCGGGCCAGTCCGCCCCGGGCAAGTAGGGCGGCGCGGGTAACAGCCTGCCGCCAGCCGGGCCGCCCTTGCCGCTGCCGCGGCCGTGGCCTATCATCACGCCTTGGCGTGAGCAGGCAGCCCCCCGAACATCCCGACCCGCCGCCTCCTGAGGCGGGAACGCCGGCCATGCGGCAGTACCGGCAGTTTAAGTCGCAATACCCGGACTATATCCTGTTTTTCCGGATGGGCGACTTCTACGAGATGTTCTACGAGGACGCCAAGGTCGCCTCGCGCGTGCTGGGGTTGGCGTTGACGTCGCGCTCGAGGGGCCCCACGGCCGTGCCGCTGGCGGGGGTGCCCTACCACGCCGTCGATTCGTACCTGGCCAAGCTGATCCGGTCGGGCTATCGCGTGGCCGTCTGCGAGCAGGTGGAGGACCCCAAGCAGGCCACCGGCGTGGTCAAGCGCGACGTGGTGCGGCTGGTCACGCCGGGAACGCTGACCGAGGAGAACCTGCTGGATGAGCGGGAGGGAAACTACCTCGCGGCCGTCTTCGACCCAACCGACCGCGGCGAGGGCGGCGCCGCGCCGATGCCAGCGGCCCAGCCGGACGGGCCGGCCAAGGCCAATTCCAAAAGCCCCGCCCAGATCGGCATCGCCTGGGTGGAGCTTTCGTCGGGGGCGTTCGAGGCGATGCTGGCCCCGGCCGATCACGCCCTGGACGAGCTGGTGCGGATCCGCCCGGCCGAGGTGATCGTCCCGGAAGGCTCGGCCATGGACACGCCCTCGTTTCGCGACTCGCTGCGGCAGTGCCTGGACGCGACGGCCACCGCCCGCCCGCCGTGGGCCTACGACGCCCACTCCTCCGTGACGCTGCTGAAGGAGCACTTCCGCGCCGAGACGCTGGCGGGGTTCGGCTTCGACGGCTACGACGCGTCGCTCTCTGCCGCCGGCGCCATCATCGAATACCTCCGCGAGACCCAGAAGACCGCCCTGACGCACATCCGCGCCTTGAAGCGCTTCGACCGATCCGAGACGGTGCTGATGGACGGCAACACGATCCGCTGCCTGGAGATCCTGCGGACGCTCCGCAGCAACCGGCGGGCGGGGACGCTGCTGGCAACGATCGACGTCACCGTCAGCGGCCCGGGGGCGCGGCTGCTGCCGCGGTGGCTGACGTACCCGCTGCGGTCGTATTCCGCCATCGTCGCCCGCCAGGACGCGGTCGCGGAGCTGGCCGCCGACCGCAAGCGCCTCGACCGCCTGCGCGGGCTGCTGGGGGGGACGTCGCAGATCGACCGCATCGCCACCAATATCGCCATGGCCCGCGTTCGCCCGCGGGAACTGCTGGGGCTGGGCGAGACCCTCGCCCGGCTGCCGGAAATCCGCGAGCTGCTGGGCGAGTGTCAGGCCGACCTACTGGTTCAGCTCGCGCCGAAGCTGGGCGGCCTGGAGGGCGCGGCCGAGTTGATCGGGCGGGCGATCCACCCGGACTCACCGGCGGTGCTCCGCGACGGCGGGGTCATCGCCGACGGCTTCGACGAGGAGCTGGACCGCCTTCGCCGCGTCGGGGCCGACGGACAGAGCTGGCTGGCCGAGTACCAGGGGCGCGAGGTGCAGCGGACCGGGATATCGGCCCTGAAGGTCGGCTACAACAAGGTTTTCGGCTACTACCTGGAGGTCAGCCGCGCCAACGCCGAGAAGGTTCCGGCCGATTACGTCCGCAAGCAGACGCTCAAGAACGCCGAGCGCTACATCACCGACGAGCTGAAGCGGTACGAGTCCGAGGCGCTGACCGCGGCCGAGCGGGCCCGGTTACTGGAGGCGCGGCTCTTCGAGCGGGTCCGCCTGGAGCTGGCCGGCTACGTCGATCGCCTCCAGGCGGCGGCCGAGGCCATCGCGGTGCTGGACGTGCTGGCGGCCTTCGCCCACCTCGCCGTCCAGCGCGGCTACCGCCGCCCGACCATCACCCAGGACAACGTCCTCCGCATCATCGGCGGCCGGCACCCCGTGCTGGCCGAGACGCTGCGGGAAAACTTCGTCCCCAACGACGTGGAGATGCAGGCCAAGGACAACCGGCTGCTGATCATCACCGGCCCGAACATGTCCGGCAAGAGCACCTACATCCGCCAGACCGCGCTGCTGGTGCTGCTGGCCCAGACGGGCTGCTTCATCCCCGCCGAGGAGGCCGACATCGGCCTGGTCGACCGCATCTTCACCCGCGTGGGGGCGGCCGACGAGCTCACCGCCGGGCTTTCCACCTTCATGGTGGAGATGATCGAGACGGCCAACATCCTCAACAACGCCACCGCCCGCTCGCTGGTCATCCTGGACGAGGTCGGGCGCGGCACCAGCACCTACGACGGGCTGGCGCTGGCCTGGGCCGCCAGCGAGCACATCGCCCTGCGCGTCAAGTGCCGCACCCTCTTCGCCACGCACTATCACGAGCTGACCGAGCTGGAGGAACTGCTGGACGGCGTGGCCAACTTCAACGTGGCCGTGCGCGAGTGGGCCGACGAGGTGGTCTTCCTGCACAAGATCGTCCCCGGCGGGACGGACCGCTCCTACGGCGTGCACGTGGCCCGGCTGGCGGGCGTGCCAAAGGACGTGATCGAGCGGGCCAAGCAGATCCTCCCCCAGCTCCAGGCCCACCTGGCCGAGGGGCTGGACATGCCGAAGCTGGCCGAGAGGGCCAAGGCGGCCGCGGCACAGATGGGCCTGTTCGCCAGCGGCCCGGACCGCGCCGCCCGCGAAATCAAGGACGCCGACCTGCAAAACATGACGCCCATGCACGCCCTGGACCTGCTGCGAAAGCTCAAGGGCGAGCTGTGAGGGCTGGCGCCCGGCCGCCCGCGCTGGAATCGATTTGTCCCCGTCGCCTGCGCCCGGCAGCCGGTTTACGTCCGGAGCTCCCAGCCGTAGTTGTCGCAGAACTTGGGGTCGGGGTGGTTGCCCCCGCCGGTTCATCCCGTCAAGGGGCGAGTCAGCCGACCCAAGCGATCACATAGGCCCAGTTGCCCAAAAGCGCAGCGGCCGCGATCGCCCAGGCCAGCTTTCGCTGGCGCCGCGTCAGGCACAGCCGCACCCGGCGCCCGCAAACGGCCCGGAACAACAACGCCGCCGCGGCCACGCCCAGGGCCGTGAACACCAGGGGATTCTTCCGCCAGGCCTGGCCCACGCGCCCTTCGATCAAACACCTCAGCCCGCGGGTCGAGCCGCAGGTGGGACAGGGAAGGCCGGTCAGGTGCTTGAACGCGCACAGTTCGATCTTCTGGCCCGTGTGTCCGGCCAGTGAGACAGCGCCCGCGCCCAATGCGGCCCAGACGAGCACGCAGACCACCGCCCACCAGGGCCAGTGAGGCCACCTGGATGCGGGAACAACCTCAATCTTCATGGCCCAAGACGTCCGGCGTGAGGTGATGCCGCAGGTCAGCTAGCCGCGGCCATGACCACCACCACGATCAGCCAGATGGCCGCGCCGGCGCAGGACAGGATCACGCTGACAATCCCGCAGATCCTGCCGGCGTTGGTCAGCCCCCGCCCGGACGGATCCATGCGCCCGGCGCCCATCTCCCTCAGGTCGGTATTGCCCATGACCCATGCGATGATGCCACAGATGAAACAGACGACCAATCCGAGGATCCCCAGTGCCAGGATCGCTCCGCCCCGGTGGGGTCTGAGAGCCGTTGGCTGCATCCCCGGCTCCAGCGGCGGCATCGCCGGCGGCTGCTGCGATTGCGTCATTGTGAATCTCCTTCCCCTTGCAGGCAGATCACCCTTTCTTGAGACTTTGGCTCACCCGCGGTTGGATACGCCGCACGCTACTGGCACCGCCCCTTGCTGTCAAAGCTTTTGTGCAGTTACACACCGGCGGAGCCGGCGGTGCGGGTCCCAGCATATGGAAAAGGACCCGAGCGTGGATTAGACTAGGCGGCAGCGAAAGAAGCCTTTCCATGGCAGTGGCGACGCGACATGACGGTCGGCGGGCGAGTGAGCTTCGGGCGGTGAAGATCACGACGGGCTACGTTCCCACGGCCGACGGGTCTTGCCTGATGGAGCTGGGCGGCACGCGGGTGATCTGCACGGCCAGCTTCGTGGCCGGCGTGCCGGGGTGGCTTGCCGGCAACGGCCGCGGCTGGGCGACGGCCGAGTACGGCATGCTCCCGGCCAGCACGGGCCAGCGACGGCGGCGCCCGATAGGCAGGCCCGACGGCCGCTCGACCGAGATCCAGCGGCTGATCGGGCGGGTGCTGCGAAGCGTCGTGGCCATGGAAAAGCTGGGCGAAAACACGATCTACGTGGACTGCGACGTGCTGACGGCCGACGGCGGCACGCGCACGGCCGCCATCACCGGGGCGTACGTGGCCATGGCGGAGGCCCTCGCCCGGCGCCTGCCGGCCGGGGCGGGCCGACGCGGCCTGCTGAAGGGGCCGGTCGCGGCCGTGTCGGTCGGCATCGTCGACGGCAGATGCCTGCTCGATTTGGACTACCCCGAGGACGCCGCCGCCCAGGTGGACATGAACGTGGCCATGACCAAGGCCGGCAAGTTCGTCGAGGTGCAGGGCACCAGCGAGCGGGCGCCCTTCGACGGCAGGCAATTGCAGGCGATGCTGCGGCTGGCCCGGTCGGGAATCCGCCGGCTCATCGCCGCACAGCAGAGGGCCATACGAAATGCGAAATGATCCCATCTCCCAAAGGCAGGCGATGAGACGAATGCTGCTGACGGCGCTGGCCTCGGCCGTCGCCATCGGCGGCTGTAATGGCCAGGACGGGCCGTCGTTCAGGTCGGCCCTGCCGCCGGCCAGCGCCGCCGCCGACAATGAGGGCGACTGGACCATCCTGCTGATGGTCGTCAAGGACGCGACGGAGCACGTTCGGCGGGCGGAGGATTACAGGAAGCGCATCGGCGAGCAGCTCGGCTGGAAGGGCCTGTTCACCATCAACAAGGCCTCGCACAGCGAACTGTACTGGGGCCGGTACCTGACGCCCGCGCGGGCCCGGAAGGACCTCATGACGGCCAAGGCCCATACCACGCCGGCCGGCACCAAGCCGTTCGCGCGGGCGATGATCATGCCGCTGTCGGGCGAGGACATCGGCCCGCCGGAGTGGAACCTCAAGAACGCCCGCGGCGCGTACACTTACCTGGTGGCGGTCTTCAAGGACGACCCCGAGCGGAAGTACATCGGGCGGAAGAAATTCGCCGTCGATTACTGCCGGCGGCTGCGAGAGGGCAAGTACGAGGGCTACTTCTACCACGGCCTGGCGGATTCGTGGGTGACGATCGGAACCTTCGGCGCCGAGGCCGTTCGCGAAGAGATGACCCCCGACGGCAGAATCGTGGAGATCCGAAACGCCGGGATGAAGGCCATCCGGGACGACTTTCCGCACCTGGCGATCAACGGCACCGGCGTCAACGAGCTTGCCTGGGACCCGGCGAACCGGAAAATGATCCGGATTCCGCAGAAGACCCGGCCCATCCGCATCCCCCGGGGAAGGTGAAGCCATGTCGGCAGAGGCCAACGCCGCTATCGAGTCGGTCCCGGCGCGGATCGTCCTGGCCAGCAGGAACCCCGGTAAGGTGCGGGAGATCGCGGCGGTGCTGGGCGAGCTTCCGCTGCGGGTGGTGTCCCTGGCGGAGATCGACCCGGAAGCGGCCATCGCCGCCCCGGCCGAGAATGCACGCAGCTTCGCCGACAACGCCCGGGCCAAGGCCGCCCACTACGCCCGTGCGGCCGGGTGCTGGGCGCTGGCCGACGACAGCGGGCTGGCGGTGGACGCCCTGGGCGGAGCCCCCGGCGTGCGCAGCGCCCGCTACGCCACCGACGAATGCCCGCCCGGCGCCGCCCGAGACGTCATCGACGCCGCCAACAACGCCAGACTGCTGCGCGAGCTGGAGGGAGTGGACGAGGGCGAGCGGACCGCGCGGTTCGTCTGCCACCTGGTCCTTTCCGACGGCGAGCGGACGCTGCTGGAGGCCGCCGGCGTGGTGGAGGGGCGGATCGGCCTGGGCCCGCGCGGGTCCAACGGTTTCGGCTACGATCCGCTGTTTTTCGTTCCCGAGCTGGGATGCACCACGGCCGAGCTGCCGCCGGAAAAGAAGAATGAAATTTCCCACCGCGGCCAGGCCGCCCGCAAGCTGGCCGCGCTGCTGCGGCAAATGCTCCAGAAGAAGGATGGGCCGCCGTGCCGGACGTAATCTGCCTGGGCGAGTTGCTGATCGACCTGCCGGCGACGGCGCGGGACGTCTCGCTGGCCGACGCCCCCGGCTTCACCAAGGCCCCCGGCGGCGCTCCGGCCAACGTGGCCGTGGCCGTCCGCAGGCTCGGGGCGAGTTCCGGCTTCATCGGGGCCGTCGGCAACGACCCCTTCGGCAAATTCCTCGCCGGCGTGCTGGCCCGCGAGGGCGTGAACACGGCCGGGCTTGTCCGCAGCGACGACGTGCGAACGCCGCTGGCCTTCGTGGCCGTCCGCTCCGACGGCGCGGGAGACTTCTTCTTCTACCACGACGGCGGGCTGGCGCCGCTGCGGGAAGAGCACGTCGACGCGGCCTACCTGCACTCGGCGGCGGTGCTGCACTTCGGCTCCATCAGCCGCATTCAGCCGGCGGCGCGGGCGGCCACGGACAAGGCCAGGGGCATCGCCGCAAAGGCCGGCCTGCTGGTCAGCTACGACCCGAACTACCGCCCGCGCCTCTGGGCCGATCCGGGCGAGGCCCGCGAAAGAATCCGCGAGGGCTTCGACGGCGCGGCCCTGGCGAAGGTCTCCAAGGAGGAGTGGGAGTTCATACTGGGCACGGCGGACTTTGACGGCGGCTCGCGGCGGCTGCTGGACGCCGGCGTGCAGCTCGTGGTCCGCAGCGAGGGCGGCGCGGGCGCCAGCTTCGCCACGTCCCGGGCGAGCGGGCACGTCGACGCCTTCGAGGTCGAAAGCGTGGAGTTCACCGGCGCCGGCGACGCCTTCACCGCCTCGCTGCTGGTGGACCTGCTCGCCCGCCGGGGGCAGGGGGCGGCTCCGGCGGAGCTGGACGAGGGGCAACTGCGGCACATCCTCCGCCGGGCCAATGCCGTCGGCGCACTGACCACCACCCGCCCGGGGGCGATACCCGCCCTGCCGCGGCGGCAGGAGGTCGATGCCTTCCTCAGCGCCGCCGGCGAATGAGGGCAACGGCGAACAGACACCCCGCCACCGCCGCGTAGCCGGCCGCCGTCGTCAGCCAGTCCGCCTTGGGCTTGGGGACGTCCCGGGCGAGCACGGTGCAGTCGTAGAGGATCGGGCCCTCGTGCCAGATGAAGCCCGACCGGCTCGGCAGGCAGCTCGCGGTGGCGTATACGGGATTCGCGGCCGCCACGAGCAGGCTCGCCCGGCCGCGCCACGGGCCGTCGCCGGCCAGGATGATGCCGTTGGCCCAGAACGGCCCGGCCGCGATCGCCAGCACAATCAGAATCGCCAGCGACGCCGCAAGCAGGCGGTTCTCGACCCGCCGGGCCAACACCACCAGCCCGCAGGCGAACAGGCCGACGCTGCACCAGATAAGATAGATCTTCGCCGCCCCGGCCGGCGAGAGCATCTTCCCGACGGTCAGCACGATCAGCAGCACCGCGCTGGCGTCCAGGACCGGCCCGCCGTGAAAGACGGCGCCCCAGAGGCCCGCCCCGCCGGCGGCGAAGATGGGCGTGGCGACGATCACCCACAGCAGGCCGACCAGCAGCGCCGTCACCGCCGCCGTGGACGGGGCCAGCAGCGCCCGGGCCGCCGCGTACGCCCCGACCTGGACGGCGATGGTCGCGCCCGCGGCCGCCAGCATCGCCGGCAGGTTCCGCCGCCAGAGGCCGGCGAGATGCCGCGGCTGGACAGCTTCGGCAGGATGATCGGCCCCGGCGCCCACGGACGCCTCACCGGCCGCCGGGCGCCTTCGGCCGCCGGGCCTTATACTCATCCAGCAGGGCCCGCAGGCGCGTGGCGTAGTCGGCCCACAACGCCGACACCGACTTGATCTGCTGCTGCCGCCGTTCGACGTGCTTCAGCACGGCGGCGACGTCCTCGCCCGGGTCGCCCAACAGCTCGCCCGCCTGGGCGAGCTGGTCCTTCCAGTACTGGAGGGCCTGCCCCACCTCCCGGGGCGTGCGCGGAAGTATCTCATCGGCCAGAGCCTGAACCCGGAACGTCACGTCGCTCAGGCCGGCCTCGGCCAGCGCCGCCTTCAGCCGCTCGCGATCGTACACCAGGGCCCGCTGGTCAATGCGGACGACGGCCGCCGTCTTGGAATGACGCGAGAGGAACTTCCTGACGGCCGTGGGGACGTCCTCCAGCGACAGCCGCCGACCGTCCATCTCCACCCGCCCGAAGGCGTCGACGGTGAAAGCGACCCTGGCGTCGGCGGCCGTCTGGGCATCCTTGACGGGCGCGATCACCACCTCCACGGGCGTGCCCTTGGCCGGCACCACCGCGGGATTGGCCGTGAACTCCAGCATCGCGTTCTTGTCCGAGCTTTCAAAAGGCACGTCGATGACGCTGGAGGCGAAATTGGCCAGGGAGACGTGGTGGCCTTCCACGTCGGCCCAGTAGCGCCCGTCGTCGAGCAGGGCCGAGCCGACGAACGCCCAGCGCGTGGGCTTGGGCTTCTTCTTCGTGTTGGCCAGCAGCAGCCAGTCGGTGGCGGCAGCCTCGCGCGGGGCGCCCTTGGGGTCCTTCCACCGCAGGACGATCTCCAGCATCGCCCCCTTGGGCGGCACGAACACCGGCTTGCCGCCGGCGGGAGTAGTCCACTGCGCCGGCTTGCCCCGGTCCAGCCCCAGCATTGTCAGCGCCGCGTGCAACGACGACGGCAGCGCCTTCGTCGCCAGCAGCGACTCATAGTCCTTCGTCCCCTGCGTGCAGAGCAGGAACTCCAGGAATCCCTCTTTGAGGGAGACGGTCGCCTGGACGACGACCTGTCGCTTGTCGAGGTCGACCGCCAGGTGTTTGAGGCGCACGACCTTGCCCGCCGGTTGGGTGGCCGGGCGCGTGGTCGTCTGCGCCGGCGATCGCCCGCAGAGCAGGCTCGCGGCCAGCACGCACGCGACGATGCTGTTCGACCTGATCATATCTGATCCTCGCTTGCCGGCCCGCGGCAGGGCGGCGAGGCCGCTGTCGGTCCACCCGGCAAGCCGCGGCCGCGGCAGTATTGTTCCTGCCGGCATGGTACCAGAAAGCGCCCCGCCTGTCCGCCCGAAGTCGCCGTCGCCCCGGCCAAGAAAAACGCCCCGTCCACGGGGACGGGGCGCAAAGAGTCCGGGAAGACGCGCCGGCTATTCCGGGAACGTGGTGTCTTCGTATTCCTTCTGAATGATGATCTCGGGCCTGACCATGATCAGCAGGGTCTGTTCGTCGCGGACGATCGACCGGTTTGTGAAGGCCCGGTTGAGCACGGGTATCTTGGCGAGGATGGGCACGCCCATCTCCCTCTCCACCTCGCCGGCAAGCCTCTGCCCCCCCAGCAGCAGCGTGGCCTTGTCGGGCACGGAGACGGTGCACTGCACCTCCTGGATGGTGACGTTGGGCAGTTGCAGCGTGCCGGAGCCGGGAATCGGGTTGCCGGCGGCGTCGAGCGCGCCCTGGTACTCGGTGAAGCCGTTGACGGTCGAGACCTGCGGGCGGATGGTCATGGTGACGTACTTGCGGTCGGCCGAGATGGTCGCCTCCACGTCCAGGGTGGTGCCGGTGGAGACCGTGGCGATGATGGGTCGGTAGGCGGCGACGTTTTCGACGACCTCCGGCTCCGTGCCGGCGACGTAAGCCTGCTGGGTGGAGACGGTGACGTACGCCCGCTGGCTGTTGTACAGCGTCAGCCGCGGCGCCGTCAGCGTGCGCGTGGACTGGTTGGCCTGGGTGGCGCTGATGAGGAAGTCCACCTGGATGTCGTCCAGGAACGTCCCGGCGATGCTCAAGGCGCTGCTGGTGGCGGTGCCGCCGATGCTGCTGGGAACGAACGTCTGCTGCGGCCCGGCGAAATCGAACGAGCCCTGGCGCATCCCCATCGGCGTGAACCGGTTGCTGACCAGCCCGCGCCTCTGCCACTGCGGCAGGAAGGCGCCGGCGCTGCTGTCGACGATGCGAGCCCCGGTGAGCGGGTCGGTCAGCCACCCCCCGGAGCCGTCGTCAACCGGCTTCAGCCGCGAGGTCAGGTTGAAGTAGAAGTCCAGGTCGATGCCGATGTGGTTCAGGAAGCCGGTGGTGACTTGGATGAAGCGGGCCTCGACGTTGATCTGCAAGGCCTTGGCCTCTCGAAGCTGCTCCAGCAGCCGCGTCAGCGACTCCTGGTTTTCGGGCGTCTGGCTGACGACGATCTGCCCGCCCATCTCCCGGATGGATCCCGTTCCCGACGCCGTAATCCAGCTATCGGGAGAGATGGTGGCGCGAATCAGATCCAGCATGTCGCCGATGAGCTGCTGCCGGCTGACCTGGTTTTCCCCTCCGACGTTGTTGCCGCCGCCGGTGTTGTTGCCGCCGGAGCCGAAGAAGCCGCCGCTGCCGCCGCCGCCGCTGGTGTTGTTGCTGCTGGCGTTGGTGGACTGGTTGGACAGGTCGATGCGCGGCCCCTCGAAGCTCGGCACGCGCACGATCAGGTCGCTTATGTCGTAGACGCGCGTGACCACCTGCCGCGACAGGTCGTTCCTGGTGGAGATGGTGATGACGCCGTCGTCGATGACGAAGCCCAGCGGGTTGATGCCGCCGACGTCGTCCAGGACGGTCCGCAGCGCCTTCTCAATGGTCACGTCGGTCAGCTTGACGTTGACGGGCGTGTCCCGGTTGATGCCGGCCTGCTCCAGGGCGTTCCACTTCACGTGAATGCTGGCCCCGCTGACCTCGCGCATGAACTCGGTGACCTGCTCGAAGGGCACGCCGCTGAACTCAAACTTGCGGTGGGTCTGCATCAGTTTCTTGCGGACGGCCCGGTTAGCCGGGCTCTCGGCCGCCGCCCCCACGGCGAAGCGCCGGCGAGACTCCCGGATCTGCGGCCAGTCCGTCGGGTACCGCAGCAGCATGTACCACGGAATCTGGGCCTCGCGGATGCCCACCAACTGCTTGGTCTCCTCCCGGAGGCCGGTGCCGACGGCTTCCTTATCCCGCAGCCGCAGCACGAAGGCGCTGAGCGTGTCGTGCAAGTCGGCCGCCCATTGGTCGCTGGGGGCTCGCCGGCGGATCTCCTTCAGCACCTTCAGCGCCTCGGCGTATCGCCCCGCCTCGCGGAGGTAGCGAGCCCGGCCCTTCAGGGCCGAGACCTCGTCTCCGTGCGCTACGACCCCCGGCCCCGGCCTGGGCTCCCCCGCCGCCTGCCGGACGAAGGCCTCCGCCACATCGTCCACCATGGCCGGCTGGTCGAGCTGCCTTACCAGTTCGCGGACCTGTTTGATCCTCTCCGGCGTGGCGGAGACGACCAGGGCGTTGGCGGCCCCATCGGGGGTGAGCCGAACCACCGGCCGGCCGCGGGCGTCCCGCAACTCGCCCAGACGCCGCAGCGCCTCGGCCACCTCCTCCGCCCGGGCGTTGTGCAGCTTGAAGAAGACCGTCCGGGGCGGCGCCACGCCACGCCGGCCCCTCCCGTACACGACCCTCTCCTGCGGCCGCGGCGCTTCCTTCACGTCGCGGGCGGCCAAACGCTGCTGCACCCCGCCCGGGGCCCGGAGACGCTCCTGCACTTCGGGCAGCTTCCTCACGAGGTCGGCGCTGGATGCCCGGTACTCCGCGACCACGCGGAGTTGGCGCTTGCGAAGCGTGGCAATGGCCGCCTGCCTTTGCTGGACGGCGGCCGACAGTTCCTTGGCCCTTTTCTCCAGCCCCGCGACATCTCTTTCGCTGACCCTCGCCCGCGAGCCGGCGGGCGCGGCCAGGCGCGAGATGATGGCCGGGGCGGGCCGGCTGCCGGCGGGGCGCGCCTCCCCCGGGACGCCCCGCCGCCCGGCCCGCCCGTCTGTCGGCGCCCGCAGTTGGGCAATACGGCGGTCGTACGAGTAGGACGCCTGCTCCAGCGCCTTGATCTGTTCCCGCAGGGCCCCGGCCCGGCGCTGGCGGTCCTTTTCTTTGGCGGCGCGGGCGGCCAGCTCCTCCAGCTCGGTCTGGAAACCGGCGGCGTCCCCGTCGCTGTAGTCTATCTGCCGGCGCAGGGCTTGGCCGGTCTGGAGGGCCTCCTCGTACCTGCCCGCCTTCTTCAGGGCGCCAAACTGCCAGAGGAGCTGGCGCCGCTTTCCCTCCTCGGCCTGGGCCACGCGGGCCAGGCCCTGCTGGGCCTGTCGGACGCGGGCGCGCTGGTCTCTGGCCTCGGCGCCCTGCTTGAGCAGCTTCTCGCTGAGCTGCTCCACCACCTTCAACTGGGCCCGGGCCTGCTCGTATTTGCCCGCCCGCGTCGCCCGCAGGCCCGATTCGAGCATCTTGAGCTGCTTTGCCGCTTCGCCGACGATGATCTGGGCTTGCTCCTGTCGGACCTTGGCCCCGGCGGCGCGTTCGGCCCGGGTGCGCAGGGCCAGCTCTCCCCGTGCGAGTCGGATGTTGCCCAGCAGCCGGTGGGCGTTGGCCGCGTCGCTGGACTTGGGGGCCATCTCGATGACCTTGTTCAGCGCCTTGGCGGCGTTGTCGTAGTCGCCCTTGGCGTAGAAGTCCCGTCCGCTGCGCCAGTAGTTCAGGGCCAGCATCGGCCGGAGCGGACGTGTGCCAAGCACCGGCATCGGGGCCGGCTGGGCCGTGGTTACCTTCGCCGGCGGCTTGGCCGCCGGCTGGGTGGCAGGCGCAGGAGCCCTCTCGGGTCTGGCTTCCGGCTCCGGCGGCCTGGCGATCAGGGCGGTCCGCTTTTCGGCGGTGTAACCTTCGGCCAGCTCGGACCGGCCGTAGCCGAGCTGGGCCACCGCCGTCTCGGAGGAGTACTGCTCGACGTTCGTCAGCGGGCCGGACCAGTCGCGGACGTCCAGCCCGTCGGGCACGTAGGCCTCGCACCAGGCGTAGGCGATGGGCAGGTCCACCCGCGGCAGGGGCAGCTCCACCTCGCCCTTGCCCTCCCGGAGCCGGCCGCCGCGGCACATGAGCACGATCTCGACGGGAAAGCTCACCAGCCCCTGGACCGAGGCCTTGGAGCGGATCAGCGGAAGCAGGTAGGCGCCGCCGTCGCCCGGAACGGGCGAGACCGGGCGCGACTTCTCGTTCACCCGGACCACCAGCACCGCCGCCCCGGCCGGCAGCTCCAGCCGCAGGAACTGCCGAGTGCGGTTGCGGACCTCGTAGTTGACCTTGCACAGGATGGAGCCGTCGTCGCGGTACAGCAGCCGGAAGTGGGCCAGGTCCACGATGGACTCGCGCAGGGCGAACTCGCCCAGGTCCATCACCTCGACCGCCGCCGAGAAGTCGCGGGCGGTGATCTCATACGCCAGCGCCGGCGGCCCGGCCAGGATGGCGGCGACCTGCTGGGGAATCTCCGAGACGGCCAGCGGCCGCAGCCCTCGGGCGCTGCTTTCCAGCAGCTCGCTGCCGCCGGCGGTGTTGGTGATGACGAAGGTCCCGCCGGACCAGTGGCCGCCGCGGACCTCAGGGCGGACGAAGCGCCGCACCTCGCCGGCCCCCGCCGGCAGTTCGTAGCTCAGCGCCAGGTAGGTCTTCTCGGCGACCTTGCCGCGGAGGAAGACGGCCGCGGCGGCGCCGTTGACCTGCGCCTGCCGAACGTCCGGGCCGGTGACGGCCACGCGGTGTGCCCCCGGCGGCAGGGCCAGGTCGATGCGGTCGCTGCGGCCGCCGATGATCCGCACGTCCAGCCGGGCGGCCACCTGCTGCGCCGCCGGGCCCAGGTTCCAGGTGAGCTGGCCGCGGAGGGCGTATCGCGGCGGGCGGTCGCGCTCCGGCGCGGCCGGGCCCCACGAGACCTCCAGCCGCGAGCGCGGAGTCAGGGCGATCCGGCCGTGGGTGCCGGCCTCGGCGTCGCCCACCAGCCCGCCGCCGCGGACGACCTTCACGTCCAGGGCCTTCTCGGCGTCGAACCGCACCAGTGTCGTGACCGTGGGCAGGACGTCCAGGCGAGGCGCGGTGACGGTCTGGGCGGCGATGACGTACAGCCCGGGGTCGGGCGGGCTGAACCGCAGCCAGTTCTTGGCCACTGGCAGGCGGGTGGGCTTGTCGTTGATCGTTACCTTCTCCCAGTCCCGCCGGCCGGTGAGGACGCCGATGTTGCGGCACTTGTCGGGGTCGAACACCCGCAACCGGAGGGTGGCGGTCAGCACCGGCCGAGGCTTGGCCGTGCGATCGTAGTGGTAGATCCCCTCCTCGGCGATGTAGGCCACGGGGGCGGGGGCCGCTTTGGGCGGGCCGAGCCGGGTCTCCCGCAGGTACATCTCCCAGACGCCCACGGGGATGCGGAAGCGGGCGTCGGCCAAGTGGCGGGAGCGGCTGAGCAGCTCCTGGATGAAGGCGTCGGGGTCGGTGGGGGCGGCGCACAGCGCCGGCGCCGTCACGCACAGTACAGCCAGCACGCCAACTGTTGCCTTCTTCACGCCAACACCCCGGGCGGATAGACCACCCCAGCTCTCTATTAATTAGTCTATTAGACGCCCCCGGTTCCTTCGCGGTTCCCCCCGGGGCAAAATAATTCCCTCCGGGCTTTTGGCGACCACACTCAATCGGCGGGCGAACCTGCGGAGTTGGTTCCGGCCGGTGTCTCTGCCAGCCGTAGGCGGTTCGGCGCTCAAGGAAGGCTTCCAGGTCCATCCGGCGGATCCGTCGGCAACGGCCGATCAGGGCGCTTGGCAGTTCGCCCGTCTTGACGTACTTCTCCACGGTCGGGCGGGAAACGTGCAGCAGCGCCGCCGCAACTCAGAAGGCGAACGTCTCCACGTCAGGATAATCGGGGTGGTCGTCGTGCTGTTCAACCTGGCCACCAGTCCGAGAAGCACGCTTCTCCTTAAGTGGCTGCCAGCCCCATCGTCGGCGCAGTTCCATGAAAGATTGCAGGTCGCTTCGCATGACCCGTCGGCAGCCGCCAAGGTGCAGGCTCACCAGCTCGCCGTTCTTAATCCACTTCTCGACCGTGGGCCGAGAGACGTGTACCAGCGCCGCGACCTCCCTGACGCTCAGTGCTTCCAGCTCGTCATAATCTTGATCGCCCATCTAGAGCAGTTAACGCTTTCCTGTAGCCCCCCAGGCCGGCTGCGGCGTCGTCTGGCTGCGTCAGGCTGCATCGACAACCCACTGGGTTGCCTGCTTCGCCTTCCTTGCCAGACTCGTCCTCGCTCGACCTGGAACGCCACATTAAATCGTTAACTGCTCTAGTTGCTCCCTGCGTTTTACGTTCGGGACTTCCGTGTCTCCTCTTGCGCAAGTTTGCCCAATTCTGCGACCGGCGGCGCACGGTTCTCGATATCGGTTCGCACGCATATCTATTTGCCGGAGCCTCTTGTTCCTTCTGAGCGGTTGCCATGGAAGGGCGCGAAATTATTATCTTGTTCGCGCACCGGCCGGAGAGAGCACCGGGGGAAGCCCGTTGGCCGCAGGCCGTGGGTGTCGCCGAAAAACCGAAAATGGCGTAGATTTGCCCGACCCGTAATAGACAGCAAACGCACACCCCCTTGGGGCTCCATACCCCCCCTCGGCGGGCCGGCCGGTCGGGGCGGCGAACCGGCCTCGCCGAAGCCGGCGCCCCCGACCTTCGGCCGGGAGGCGCTTCGCCGCGCGGGGGGCCTCTTGCGGCGCCGCACCTGAACGCTGGGGGCGGTGCACGGCCATCGAAGGGAGCAGACCGGGTGCGCGGCTGTACCCACCACGGCCGGAGGGAATCGTCTGCCGGCAGGGCTCGCATGTTCCCGGCCGCGCGCTTCTGGCCGTCTGTGGCGCGTCTGCACCTTGGAGGCGGCTCCCCGGGTCGGCCTGCCGTTAGCTCGTCGGTTGTGGGCGTCCAGGAGGCCCCTGGCGCCGTGCTCTGACAGCCTGCGTCGGTCGCCACCCGCTTCCTGCGGTAAGCGCGGTACGGCCGCCCCCGGCTGTGGCACTTGGCCACAATTTGGGTAGCGCGCTACCCACGCAACGGCGCGCGCTGACTCAGAGCGGTTTTCGGCGAAGGTCGATTTCGCCCCGTGCTCACGGGCCTTTTCTCGCCACCGCGCCCGTTGACACAAAACGGCACACGCCAGGATTTTCGATTTTAAGTCCCCAGCGTCTGCCAATTCCGCCACCGGCCCGCTCTCGTCCGGCGCCGTCCGACGTCGCGCGGCGTGCCGCCGGCCGCCTGACGGTGCTGCCATGCCCTTACACGCACCGCCAGTGTAGTCTGTATCGACCGGGGAGGCCACATTCGGCCGGCCAGGATCGGCGACCGGTCGATGGGACCCGGCCGAGCGCCACGGCGACGTCGGGCTGATAGCCTTGATCCACGTATCCCAGCGGGCCCGGGCGGGCGCACCACCATTGCGGGCGCAAGGGCGCGTCGCTAGTCTATGTGCGGCGGCGCAAACCTCGAGGCTGTTGCCTGGCAATGACCTCGACAAGGCGACAATCTCAGGACAGCCCGACGCGCGACCGCGCGAGTGGAGAGACATGCGGATGGCGAAGTTGGCGTGGCTGCTGGCGGCGGGGTTGCTGTGTCCGGGCTGGCTGGCGGCGGAGGAGTTGCCGCTCTGGAGGCTCGCTGAGATCGACGGTCTGAGCGGCGCGGCGTGGACGGCGGAGGAAGAGGCCGGCCAGGCGCACCGCTCGGCCCGCGCGGGTCGCACGGCCGTGATTACCGTGCCCATCTGGTGGGGAAAGACCTTCCGCCCGCCCGAGGGGACGGTCTACGTGCTGAAGGTCACCTACAAGGACACCTCCGACCGCCCGGCGATCTTTTACGCCCACGCCGGCGTCGGCAGATACTGGGGCCTGAGCGAGGTTCACCGCTTCGGCGGCACGGGCGACGGAAAGTGGAAGACGGCCGACGTGCCCGTCTCCTGGGACCTGATCTGCCGCAAGAACGCCCCCGGCGGCGTAACCGAGCTGGCGATCCGCGCGGACCGCGACCTGCCCGTGCGGTCCATCCAGGTGACGGCCGCGGGCGAGGGCGCGGCCGAGAGGTACTTCCGCCAGACCCGCGCGTGGATCGCCCGCGCCCAGGCCGAGAAGCGCCGGCGGGCCGACGGCGGCCCGCGGCAGCAGCCGACGATCCCGCCGGCGATGAAGGGCCGGCAGATCGTCCCGTACGTGCGAAGCTGGGTCTGGCCGCTGTGGCCGAACTCCGCCCCCCAGCCGGGCGAGGCCTTTGCGGCCGTGAAGGTCCGCATGGCCCGCAACGAGTACGAGCCGGCCGCCTTCGCCGTCTACGCCAACGGCCGGGCGCTGCGAAACGTCACCTACACCGTCAGCCCGCTCGCCGGCTCGGCCGGGACGCTGGCCTGCGCGCTCGACCTGCGGACGGCGGAGTACTCGGCCGTGCAGGCAACCGTCGACTACTCGGCCACCACCGACTCCGGCAAGTACCGTCTGTATCCCCAGAGGCTGTGGCCGGCCTACCCGGTGGACGTCCCCGCCGGTCGTTCGCAGTTGTTCTGGATCACCGTCCGCACGCTCGGCGACGCCAGCCGCCCGGGCAAGTACACGGGCACGGTTCGAATCTCGGGCGAGGTCGCCGGCGAAGCCCCCCCCGCCGCGGAGCTGCCCATTCAGGTGGAGGTTTTGCCGGTGATGCTGCCCACCGTCACCGAGGCGGGGCTTTCGCTGAGCAACTGCACGGCCGGGCTGCCGACACTCCAGGAGGTCCGCACGCTCGTCGCCCACAATCACAACGGCATGGACATCTGGTTCGCCGGCACCCAGCCGCAGATGCGGGTCCGCAACGGGCGGCTGCTGCTCGACTGGACCTACATGGACGACTGGATGATCAACGCCCGCCGGCTGGGGCTCACCCACGTGGTGTGGTTCTTCGGCGGCGACCCCAAGGGCTTTCCCGACACGCTCAACCTCGAGCGCGACCTGTACCGCGCCCGGGAAGGCGATCGCGGCGAGCTTCGCCGCCAGTTCCTCCGCAAGACCAACGCCAAGCCGGAGAAGGTCATTCCGGAGCTGCGCGAGCTGTACGTCGATTTCGTCCGCCAGACGGCCGAGCACGCCAAGGCCGCCGGCTGGCCGAAACTCATCCTCCAGCCCTTCGACGAGCCCGGAAAGTGGACCCGGACCAGGCCGGGCGTGAATCCCTTCCACAAGGTGATCGGCACCGGGCCGTGGATCCGCGACCACTTCCGCGATTGCTGCGCACTGATCCGCCAGGGCTCGGGCGAGGTCCGAACCGCCCTGGAGGCCCACACCGTCCCGCCGTGCCTGGTCTTTCTCGGCGACGTGGACATCTTCTGCACAAACCGCGCCTGGCAGGTGCCGGACCTGTCCGAACGGCTGCGGGCGGCGGGCGTGGACTTCTGGCAGTACGCCAACTGCGACGACCAGGCCCCGCCCCACCGGACGCGGTACAGCTTCGGCTTCTACTTCGGCGGCTATGGCAGCCGAGGGGCGCTGGTGTGGGCGTACAACTTCATGAGCCGCTTTGATACCTCCTCGGCCGTTAACTGGGGCAGCGGCTGGTACACGCCCTTCGGGACGGTCTTCGCCCCGTCGCTGGTGGGGCTGCGCGAAGGCCTGGACGACCGGCGGTGGATGGAGGCCTGCCGCGTCCTCGCCGCCAAGGACCCCGCCGCCAGGGTGCTGCTGGAAAAGATCGGCGCCGAGGCCGTCGCCGCCCGGGCCAAGACGCCCTACACCTCCTACAACGAGGCCAAAGACCCCGACCAGATGGACCGCTGGCGCGGGCGGATCATGGACGCCCTGGCCGGACGATCCCGGCCGTGAAGCGGGCCGGGCGTCGTCGGCGGGGCGGGCCCGCCTCCTTGCCTGCCGCCACCGGGTAGGCCTGTCGGCGGTGGGCGGGCAGGAACGCAAAGATTCGCAAAGATTCGCAAAGATTCGCAACGATTCGCAAAGATTCGCAAAGATTCGCAACGATTCGCAACGATTCGCAAAGATTCGCAAAGATTGGCAAAGTTTCGCAAAGGTTGCGAATTCCACAAGTCCCTGGGCCGCCATGTCTTGCGGATTTGAACGTCCGATAACACCGCCCGCCTGGCAGAGGCGGGCAGGAATTCCACAATCAGCAATCGAACAATCCAGCAATGGGCAACTCCATGGTCGCTGCGCGACTGCCGGGGGGCGG
>Ga0315541_1000213_pt1 | contig 61393 bp, 65 predicted proteins | sample SalMarSW160190MG_FD_203095 | JGI IMG/M metagenome (GOLD analysis project Ga0315541, IMG submission 203095) | Salt marsh sediment microbial communities from the Plum Island Ecosystem LTER, Massachusetts, United States - Salt Marsh Sediment SW1601-190 ... | reverse complement strand
TGTTTACCCTTCGGGAGTGCCGATTTTACCGGATCTACTGCGTTATCAAGCGCTTGCGGTAAAGTGCTACAGCTGCGCGCTTGATGCCTTGTATCTCCGGCAAACTCGACTCTTGCAAAATTCAGGTGATAATAAATCCAGGTTCAATAAGGGAAAATAGAAATGCAACTAAAAGGAGAAAATATTATCCCGCTTTGTGTTGCTATGGTCTTATTTGTAGTGGGGGTAGTATGTTACGCGGCGTTTCCCGAAAGGCAACCAGAACAACCTGTTAGAATAATGCTGAAATCCACTGCCGGTAATGTACTGTTTACCCATAAAATACACACGTCATATGAAGAAGGGTATGGTTTTGATTGCATTGAATGTCATCATCTATGGGAAGAAGACTCGGGTGAAAAACCTCTCGCATGTGGAGAATGTCATCTTGCGGATAATGAGGAAGAATATATGCCCGGCCGATCCGACGCCTTCCATCTTCAATGCCAGGGCTGTCACGAAGACTGCGGCAGCGGCCCGGTACAGTGTTCGGATTGCCATATTCGATAATCTCTTTCTTCATAAATAACAGTTAAGGCAAAGATATTAGCCTATTCCCTATCAGCCGTCAGGAGGCCGATATGATAAAAAAACCGTTTTTCGGTTGGGGCCGTCCAAAACTTAAATACCCGGTGATCCAGAAGCATGAAACGGATCTCATTGAATTGGCTTTAGGTGAAAAGGTTATCGTCCTATTTGGGAAACCATGCTCCGATATTGATGAAGGGTTTCTAAAAGTAGGTAACCGGGTAAAGACAGGGCAAAGGCTATCTCTTCGTGATGCTGATGATGAATACTTTATCTCGCCGGCTACAGGCACAGTTACCGAGATCTCGGAACATATCGGATATCTGGGTGTAAACCAAACATCCATTTCCATTAAGACCGAAAAGGATGAACAATGGGATGATGAGTTCCGGAACTCCGGCGGAACGGTCTCTTCTGAAACCGCCGTAAAATTCCTTGGAAGGCTGCCGGGGTGTTCTAGTTTCGCCTCCTTTGTTAAAGCAGCTCCAACATTGGATACCATCGTTATTAAAGGCATTGATGAGGATCTCCTGATCACCACCAATCAATTTATCATCAACAGTAGAACCGAAGCCCTGAAGGAAGGTATAGGTTATCTAAGAAGGATTACCGATGCAAAAAGGATTATCTTGGTTGTCCCACCTGCCCTGGTGAACAAAGCGGAAGAGACCGGCACCGAGGTGAAGGTTGTTGATCCTGTCTATCCCCAAGGCTTACCCGAAATGGTAATGAAAAAGCTCCTTGACAGGACCGTGCCGGAGGGCAAAACCTGTGAACAGATGGGAGTGGGCTTTATCTCTTCCGAAGCCGTGGCTTCTCTGGCAGATGCCTTCGGTCAAGGGCGGATACCGGTCCATAAGATCTTTGCCCTGATCAACAAGCAAGGCCTGTGTGTCAACATAAAGGCCAGGATCGGCACACCGGTAAAGGATGTCCTTGGTTTTTTGGATATCCATACCTATGCCGGTGACAGGCTGGTCCTGGGCGGTCCCATGAGAGGGAAAAGCATCTATTCCGAGGATACGCCCGTTTCTGAGGATACGGATGCGATTATGATCCAGGACAAGGAACGGGTCATATTATACTCGGATACGCCCTGCCTCAACTGCGGCGAGTGTGTAAGGGCCTGTCCGGCAAACCTTCCGGTAAATATGCTGGTAAGAGTCCTTGAGAACGGGCTTTACGAAGAGGCTGCGCAGGAATACGATCTGCTCTCCTGCATCGAGTGCGGTCTCTGCGCCTATGTTTGCGTAGCGCGAATACCGGTTTATCAGTTCATCATGCTGGGGAAATATGAATTTGAAAAGCTGAAAAGTGCGGAGGAACTTAATGCCTGACCAGAAATTGCTCCTCGGCTCACCCGCTCCCTTCTGGCACAACGGGAGCAGTATAAAAACCAGGAGTTATAGTATTATATTGGCCTCAATCCCGGCCGTGGTCGCGGGTATCTATCAATATGGAACACCTGCCCTGGGTGTTGTATCCTTTTCTATATCCTTTGCCATGCTCTGGGAACTGCTCATGAATCTCGCCATGGGAAGAGATCTTAGTATCGGGGACGGGAACGCCGCGGTTATAGGCCTTATGTTCGCCATGCTGGTACCGGCTACCACTCCCTGGTGGGCCGTATTGACCGGAACATTCGTGGCGGTAGTTGTTGGAAAACAGATCTTCGGAGGGATTGGCTGCAACCTCTTGAACCCTGCTCTGGTTGCTATTGCCATATTGATGCTTTCATGGCAAGGACTGCTCAATTTTGATGAGGCCCTGGTAAATTATGATTTGGGCTTTTACGCGGCGTATCCATTAGCGGCATTAAAACATCACGGAGTGTCCTCCGTGGAATATTATAGCCCCCTTGACCTGCTCCTGGGTCGACAGATTGGAGGAATAGGTTCCACTTTCGGGCTGGGTCTGATAATCGGTGGATTGTATCTGATGCTGAGGGGGCACATAAGATGGGAGATACCTATCTCCTTTCTTGTAGGCATATTTGTCACGTCCCTCATTTTTAATATGGCTAACCCCGATAAATGCGCAGGCCCCGTCTTTCATCTCCTGACCGGTTACACCTTGATCGGCGCCTTCTTTCTCGCCACGGAGGATTCATCTTCACCGGTCAATTTCGTAGCCATGCTCCTTTACGGGACAATGGCCGGCATACTCACCATATTGATACGCAATATAGGCTTCTTTTTAGACGGCACGGTGTTTGCTATTCTCATGCTCAATGTGGCCAGTCCGCTTCTGGACAAGATCAGACCGAAGGCCATGGGAAAGGGGGTTGATTATGCGTGAGATGGTGAGACTCTTTGTGGCTGTGGCCGTCTTCAGCGCGGTGGCAGGCGGTTTATTGTCCACGGTGAAAAGTGTCACTCAAGAAAGGATCGAGCTTCAGCAGCTCACCTTTGTCAAAGGGCCTACCATATCCAAGATAATGGAGGGGTGTTCCAACAATCCCTTTGACGATAGATTCAAACTCAAAGATGGTGAAAGGGAAATAGATTTCTTTATAGGAGAATTTGACGGCAAGCAAAATACCGTGGCCTTTGAGGCTTACGGAAAAGGTTTCGGCGGAGAAATAGGTGTTATGGTCGCTGTCAATATTGAAAAGGATGAGATCGTGGGTGTGGGTGTGACCACTCATAGTGAGACAGCCGGGCTCGGCTCAAGGGCCAAGACCGACCCCTCCTTTAGCGAGCAGTTCAAGGGAATGTCAATTGAAGATACCTTCATGGTGAAAGCGGACGACGGAGAGATAGACGCGCTCAGCGGCGCCACAGTAACGTCCCGCGGCGTATGTGCCGCTGTTATGGAAGCCTCGGACACCTATAAGCGCCTGAAGCATGAGATTGTTAATAATATGAAGACCTGATTATATGCCAATTTCCAACCGGACAATGTTGATTTTTATCAGAAATGCAGGGAGATAATAGGCTATGGCAAAAAGCGTTGTTCAGGAATTTACCAAAGGACTGTGGGCTGAGATCCCTCCCTTCAGACTTGTCCTGGGTCTGTGTCCTACCCTGGCGGTAACCAAGAGCCTGGAAAACGGGGTGGGCATGGGGATAGCTACAACCTTTGTCCTAGTCTGCTCCAACGTCCTTATTTCATTGCTCAGGAACGTTATTCCCAAAAAGGTAAGGATAGCCTGCTATATTATAGTAATCGCTACATTCGTGACCGTGGTCGAGCTTTTTATGCAGGCCTATGCCTATCCTCTGTTCCTGCAGTTAGGGATATTCATACCTCTCATCGTGGTCAACTGCATAGTCCTGGGTCGCGCGGAGGCCTTTGCCTCCAAGAATAAGGTGTTTCCTTCTTTGGCGGACGGACTGGGCATTGGCATAGGATTCACCCTTTCTTTGGCGGCCCTTTCCACCTTTAGGGAAATCCTGGGCAAGGGCACCCTGACTCTTCCTTTTATAGAGGGTCCCATCAATGTCCTGGGCCCCTCGTTTCAGCCCTTTTCCTTTCTAATCGAGGCGCCGGGCGCCTTCATGTGCCTGGGTCTTATGCTCTGTGTGATGAACATGCTTGGGAAGAAATAGATATAAACCGGTAAGGAGACACATATGGGTGAATATATTTTGCTGGCAATAAGTTGCATCTTTGTTAACAACATCCTGTTGATGCAATATCTCGGAAACTGTCCCTTCATGGGTGTATCCAAAAGGATGGAAACCGCCACCGGTATGGCGATGGCGGTTGTCTTCGTGCTGGTAATGGCCGGCGCGATTACCTGGGTGGTTAACGCCTTTGCTTTGGATGTATTCGGGCTGGAATACCTCCGAACCCTGGCATTCATCCTGGTAATAGCGTCCCTTGTTCAGTTTGTGGAGATGTTCTTAAAAAAGAGTATCCCTGCCCTGTATGCCGGTCTGGGCATATTTCTTCCTTTGATCACCACAAATTGTGCGGTAATGGGTGTATGTCTTATAAATGTAAGGGAAGAATATAGTTTTCTTGAGGCATTGGTGACATCTTTTGCCTATGCCGTGGGTTTCGGCCTGGCCCTGGTCCTGTTTGCCGGGGTTCGGGAGCGCATCATCCTGGCCAGGGTGCCTAAACCGCTTCAGGATACGGCTATCGGCCTGGTGGGTGCGGGAATGATGTCTCTCGCCTTTTTCGCGTTCAAGGGAATGGCATAAAACAGGGGATGTAAATCAAACCTGATAGAGATTTACAAATAACCTGAGATATTAGAATGGGAGGTGCAGATGCTGGGCGGAGTTGTATTGATGGGTGCTCTGGGTACGGCGGTAGGAATCGGACTGGCCTTGGCGTCTAAGATATTCTATGTGTGGGTGGATCCCAGGATCGAGGCCGTGGAAGATGCCTTACCCGGAGCGAACTGCGGCGGATGCGGTTACCCGGGATGCAGTGCTAACGCAGCGGCCATCGTGTCAGGAGAGTCGTCAGCTTCCTCCTGTGTAGCCGGTAGTCCAGAGGTCGCATCCGATATTGCCGAGATAATGGGAGTCAAGCTGGAGGCCAGGGAGCCCGATATAGCCAAATTAGGATGCACATACGGCATTCAGGAAGCCGACCTCAAGTATTCATATAACGGAGCCATGGACTGTCGAGGCGCCGCCCTTTTAAGCGGCGGCTCAAAGGTTTGCCCCATAGGTTGTCTGGGTCTTGGGACCTGTGTGGATGCCTGCCCTTTTGATGCCCTTTCAATGGGGCCGGACAACCTCCCTGTAGTTAATGTTGACCGTTGTACCGGGTGCGGTACATGTGAACGCGTCTGTCCAAAGAATATTATCACCCTTTCCTCCTATTCAAGGCGCATTCAGCACGAATTTACCACGGATGAATGTACCGCCCCATGCCAGAGGTCTTGCCCCGCCGGCATAGACATCCCCGCCTATATTAATGAGATAAAAAATGGAGATTACCTGAAAGCGGTGAGGATCATCAAAGAAACCAACCCTTTTCCTCTGGTATGCGGACGTATCTGCGTGCATCCCTGCGAATATGAATGCCGGAGGAACCTGGTGGATGAACCGGTGGCCATCAATCCTTTGAAACGCTTCGTAGCTGATTATGAAATGAATTCCGGCCAGCGCACCCATAATCCAAGGGCGCCGGAGACAGGGAAGCGTGTGGCGGTGGTGGGAGGAGGGGCCGAAGGATTAACCGCCGCCTATCTGCTTAATCGTTTGGGGCACGACTCCACGGTCTACGAATCCACGTCCAGGCTGGGGGGGTTGCTGAGGACCGGTATTCCCCGGAACAGGCTCCCCAGGGACGTACTGGACTGGGAGATCAGCGGCATCCTGGATGCCGGCGTCCAGGCATTCACCGATCAGAGGCTGGGAAAAGATTTCACTGTTGAATCCCTGTTAAAGGACGGCTTTTCAGCCGTGTTTGTAGCCACCGGCGGGTGGGATACCCAGTTGTCGGGGAGGCTGACAAACGACAGTCCCACTTATACTTTGCCGGGCGTGCACATCCTTGTAGATTTTATACTTAATCAACGTGCCGGTAAGAGGCCTTCCATGGGGGAAAATATCGCCATACTGGGAGGTGGTAAGGCCGCCCTGGAGGCCGCCGTGAACTGTCTTGAAGAGGGAGCGAGGGCCGTATCCATCATTAACCGTGTGGCGCGGGATAGATCTCCAATACCTGAAAAAGATATGTCGCAGGCAGAGGAACAGGGGATAAAGTTCTTTTTTCAAACCGCAGTTACCAGGCTTTCCGGTGAAGGCGATAAGCTGACACAGGTTGAGGTCTCGCGTGTTTCAGAGTCCGGGGAAGAGATCAGCGATAGGGATGTCATTCCGGTCGATACCTTGCTTACGGGCGCGGGCAGGTTTCCGGAACTTATCTATGTCCCTTCATTCCAAGAGGGTGAGGATAGAGAGGTCCGGGAGACAGAAGGACCTGTCAGGTGGGAGACGTTTACATCATATCCCGGACCTTTTGCTCAACAGGATATAGGTATATTTCGGCCCGGAGAAGAGGCAAGTGATTATAAGGCGGTGGTTGAGGCTATCGGTTCCGGAAGAAGGGCGGCAAGCTCCGTACACAGGTACCTTACGGGTGAACCGGTGGAAGCTCCTTCAAACATGATCAGAAGCCACACAAGGGTCCTGAGTCTGTCTGAACTGGAGCCGGTATCTCACGCGGCCCGCGTGAACATGGATGAGTTAACTGAAGAAGAGTCCATCAACAACCCCGACATGGAGATCGCCAAAGGCTATTCCGAAGAACAGGCCCGCCTGGAGGCAAGCCGCTGCCTGCAGTGCGGCCTCATCTGTTACCGGAGGAATGAAGGGACACTGCATTAGGGGCGGAGAGGATACGAGTCATCCTGGGATAAGAACTATCCCCGGACCTCTTTCCGGCGCGTTCAAACATTCTTAAACCCCAAAACGCTATTCCCAAAAACACCGCACCTCCTGTTACGGCGCCCCATGTTGAGTCGGTATGGAGAAATTTGGCAATAAAACTCCCCAGGAAAGCCCCTAAAATAAGAAAAATGATCGGAGTCAGATAGACAAGGGCTGATAATTTTAGCAACGCGCCTTCCGGAAGGCTTATCTCCACATAATCTCCCACCTGCGCCTGCAGAACATTGGGCATCTCCACCAGTATATCCCGGGATGAGATATCGCAGGAATCCTTTGAGCTGCAGTGCTTGCATGCCGATCTTTGCCGGACGCGCACCACAGCGATTCCTTTATTGAGCTTTTCGACTATGCCCTGTTCGGATACCATGTTAATTCCTTCCATCCGGTTACTGACTACGTAAAGAAGTGAATGAGGGTTCAAGGCCCTTCGACGGTGCCTCTCGGCCATGAGACATGTCGACGAGCTCATGTCGAGCCGCTCGAGGCCGAATGACTCAGGGCCATGAGTCCTTCGACTTTACTCAGGACTGTGAGCTTGTCGAACAGCGTGTCGAACGGGTCAAGTATACTAATAAAGTCTATTAGGCTGAAGGCTGTTAGGTTTTAGCTATTAGCTGTTTCCTTATCGCCTTTTTCATATTGTTCGCTCGCTCAGTCCAAGCCCTCACACATCCCCTTTCAAAAAATAGCTAAGAGGAGGTCACGGCTGTTCTTGGAAAGACGACATCTCAAAAAGAATTCCACCCAAGGCCTGCAGTGGGCTTGTTTTCAAGGGTTTGCTCCACCAGAACCCCTGGCAGAATATGCCGTTGCCACCAGGAAAAGGTTTGCCAAACCCTTGAAAATAAGACCACGTCCACGGAATACTATAGATGTCGTCTTGAAAAGAACCGCCGTGACCGGAATCAGCGATACCTTTATCCAGCCATGACCTAAAAGTAGTATCGAACTTCCGCGTTAATAGACCAAGGCAACAGACCAAATTCACTCCTGATCCGGTATCTCTCCGGGTCTTTACCTAAAGGAACCCCGAGATTAACCGCTAGCTCGGACTCATTTGACAGGGAGTACACGACATTAAAGGAACAGAGGCTTGAACTGTCTTCCAGATTGGTGATTAACGTCATCTGGCCGTTCAACAGGGGACTAAACTGATATCCCACGCCCAAGGCTGTGTAATTCCGGCCTAGATAAGCAATCTTTTCGGCTTTTGGGGCCGCACCTAAGGCCGCATATTGGTAATCCTCACCCAATCCGCTGCCATGATAAAAGTATTCCAGCCTCACATCCAGGCTGTTTTCCCAATGATGTTCCAGACCCACGGAAATCTCAGTAGTGGTTTCTTGTAGAGGATCATCCGGATTACTGAGATTCCCCTCTGCTCGAATGCCCAACCAACGGAACAAATCACCCTGCAGTGAACCACCTATAACCTCACTGTCGCATACCAAGCCAGCTAGTAATGACCACTCGAAATCGCTGAACACAGTGGAGACCCTGCCGATATAAGAGGAGCGATTGCCCGTAGGACGATTGCTCCAACCTGTATCGCTATCAGGATCCTGATCATAGCCGAGAACGTTTATTAAGGATAATTGGGAAAGATCGCCCAGCCGGACTTCGGCCCGGATTGCGTCCACACCGGGTTTATACACGCGATAAAAGGCCTGGGCCGCAAAGGGAGCGAAAAAATCGTTGGGTGAAAAATAGAATGTGGTTGCCAGGTTGATGGGCTGACGCCCCAGGATAAGGTCAAGGCGGTCCTTCGACCATCGGAGATTGAGCCGGTCCAGGGCCATATGTATGTATCTTCTGTCGCTGAAACTCCATTCCAAGGCTGAGCTCCGTTCCACATCCAGAGGTGCGCCCAGAGTAAAGCTATCCAAGACTGTATTATCAGAGAAGTATGTCTGATAGGCGTTTACCTCCATGGTTAAGGTATCACGGATGCGGGTCAGCATCATCAGACGCATGATGCCCGCAATGTTACATTTTGACCGGTCTTTGAAAAACATATCATTATCAGGATATCTCCGGCAGTAGCCCAGACCCCTGATCATACCCCTCAATTCCACATATCCTTCATTACCCTGCCGTTCATAGAACGCAGCGGCAGGTAATGAAAAAGCCACAAAAATGACAGTAAAGATGGATAACCGGAAAAGGGGTTTATGGCTTAAATAACGTATCAACTGAGAACCTCATCTCTTTCCAGCTTTCCGTCCCTCAGGCCGATAACCCGATGGGCCCGCCCCATAACCCTTTGATCATGCGTGGAAAAGAGGAATGTCATTCCCGATTCTCTGTTCAGTCTTTCCATGAGATCCAGCAATGAATCCGCCGTAACGGAATCCACGTTCGCCGTAGGCTCGTCGGCCAAGATGATAGCCGGTTGCGTCACTATGGCCCTTGCTATAGCCACTCTCTGCTGCTGACCTCCCGACATCTCATCCGGACGCCGGTTTTCAAGCCCTTCCAGACCCACCTGTGCGACCACGGCTGTTACCCTTTCCCGGCACTCATGTTCAGGAACACCCTGCAATCTCAGAACGAACTCTGCGTTTTCATAGGCTGTCATAACCGCTATAAGATTATATGCCTGAAAGATAAAACCGATCCTGTCCCTTCGGATAGCCGACACCCGGGAACGGCTTAACAGATTGATATCTTCTCCCTCCAGAAACACCTTACCCTTGGTTGGAACATCCAGCCCGCCTATGAGATTCAGAACCGTGGTTTTCCCGGAACCCGAGGGACCGCAAAGGGCGACAAAGCCTCCTTTATAAACATTAAATGACAGTCCTTCCACCGCCCTTATATCTATCTTTCCCTGCCGGTAGAGTTTTGTGGCTTGTTCCAGCCTGACAATCGCCTGATCCGACATCACATCTCCTTCTCTACAGTGTTTTTAGGCTTTCAACCGGAGGAATCCTTCCCGCCTTCCATGCCGGGTATATTCCCGAAAAGATGGTTAGGGTAAAGACTCCCGCCAGGATTGCGAAGGCACTTTCTTTAAACAGACTGATCTTTAACAGCGGGTCCACCAGTACCCCGCTGGCGCTGTAGTCAGTGCCGATCATAGCGCTAAAGTCTATACCCCTGTAATACATATAGGCATACCAGGGCGCTGTAATAATAACGCCCAGTAGAACCCCCAGTATACCCAACCATATAGATTCCATAATCACCAGTCTGAAAAGGGTGGAGGGGGACATCCCGACAGCCATCATTACTCCAAACTCTCTTGTTCGCTCCATAACACTCATAAGCAGGGTGTTCAATATCCCAGCCGCGATCAGGAGACCCACCAGGACCTGGATGATATAGTTGCCGCTCTTATCCAGGGTGATGATTCCGGCCAGTTCGGCCTGTGTCTGCTTCCAGGTCAGGACCTCCCTGCTGGGACTGCCCACAGCGTTATTTATCTTCTCTCTCATCCTCTCAGCATGCCGCTGGTCTTCAATAACCACGGCTACCAGTGTGGCATCACCCGGGCCATAGCTCAGCACAGCCCTCATTCTGTCGATAGGCAGAAGGAGCATGGATCCGTCCGCCTCGCTTACGCCTGTCTCGAATATTCCGGTTACGCGAGCAATCTCACTTACGATCTCTCCGTTCACATCAGTTGTTGTATAAACAAGCTTTTTCCCTATGCCGATATTCAGCTTATCCGCCACTTTGGATCCCACCACCGCACCCAGGCCGTCCGTACCCGCAAAGACACTCCCTTCTATGATTGACCGAATAAACAGATTCTGCTCCTTTGATTCCATGGCAGGATCAATCGCTATGAACGCCCCGCCAATACTCTTGTTGGCGCTGGCCAGCATGGCCTGACCCGTGATTCTGGCAACACAATGCCTCACCCCGGGTATTTCCTTCATCCTGGATAGTATGTCATCCGTGTTCAATAACCTCTTATCCAGAGAAGGTGTATCATTATATCCCACCGGCTCGATAGCAACATGTCCCAATCCCATTTCAGCACTTGTGTTGATCATTTTGGTGTAACCATAATCTCCGGTGCCGCAAAAGGTTACCGAGAATAACACCCCGAAACCTATGGAGAAGGCGGTGATATAGGTTCGGCGTTTTCGCCGCCACAGGTTACGCCATGCCATCTTGTATAGTTTCATCTGAAGTTCACTCCTGACGGGTCGCCGTAAATACGATACTTCTAACATTCGCGTATTACGTTCACGGTACTAATACTATCTTTTAGGGTTCTTCCCCTGGAATCCTTGAATCCTGTCATTAACCGAATTAACCAATCGACTATTTAACCATTAACCTATGAGCTGTTAGTTATTAGTTATCAGTTATTGGTTATTGGTTAAATGGTCGAATAGTTAAATCGTCAAATTGTTGAATAGTCAAATCGTTAAATAGTCGAATGGTTAAATGGTCGAATGGTCAAATCGTTATGACCCTATTTAACGAATCAACCATTCAACTATTTAACTATTTTACCTTCTAATCCTCTTTCCTCTTTCCTCTTTCCTCTTTCCTCTTTCCTCTTTCCTCTTTCCTCTTTCCTCTTTCCTCTATGCCCTCGACCCCTTGAACCCTTCCTTACCGATGATGTATAGCCGAGACAGGTCTGATAACCGCTGCCTTCACAGCCGGGTAAAGCACAGCTATAAACGCTATAATGAACAGGAAAACAACCGGAATTATTACGGCTTCAGTCGTCAGATAGGCCTTCCAGACCGGATCCATAGCCACTCCGCCGAAAGAGGCACCATCGGCGACGGAGGAAAGATCAATGCCGTTTTCCTCCAAATAACGGGATAGAGACCACCCGAATACAACGGCTATAACGCTCGCCATTACTACCTGTATGGCTGTCTCAGCATATATGAGCAACATCAACTGCCATGGCGTGACTCCCACGGCCTTCATGATACCCAGTTCCCTGATCCGTTCAAACACGCTCATGAGCATGGCGTTTAGAACCACCATGGCTACTGCCGTATATGTAATAATAACCATGATAATCATCTGTGAGTCGGCCAGGTCCAGTATTCTGGCAATAACAGGCCTGAGTGCCCGCCAGTTCATTGTCTCATATTCCCCTGCCAGGCTTGACACCCGGGCTGTGGCCTCATCAAGATCGCTGCTTCTGTCGGGCCGCATTATAGCGATTTCGTGACCTCCCGTCGGAAGCACCATCAATTCACGAAATTCCTTTTCAATCATGTATAAACCGGCCCGGTCCACTTCCTCACCCACGGACTTGAGTATGCCTTGGACAATATAGAGGTCATTGGCCATGGAACCGTCCGTGGCCTGGCCCAGGAATACTATTTCGTCCCCTGGCTTTACGCCGAGGGTCTTGGCCAGTTTTCTGCCTATGACAACACCTTTGGGGTCGCTCTCGCTAAGCCACTCGCCTTGGAGCACGTGATTATGGACCTGTGTGACATCATCCTCCGTTGAAGTATTAATCCCTCTTAACTGTACTCCTGCGGATGCCGACCCTGCCGCTGCCAGGCCGAAGCCGTACAGCCTAGCGGTTGCATGCAACCCTATTTGCCTGATTTCGTTGACCAGGGTATCTGCGTTATCTATCCGCGTGTATAGATCAGGATCGTCCCTGTATCCCTCGGCATGTATCTGGATGTCGCCCAGATCCATTGCCACGGCATTTTTTTCGCTTGCCTGAAGCAAACCCTGCATCAAGGCCGCGAACAGTATCATGATAAAACCCGCAAATCCCATGGCCAGGGTGGTCACCAGCGTACGGCGCCAGTTTCGGAACACGTTGCGTGATGCTATTGAAAAGATTTTCATCCGTATCTCACATCCTCTTCAGCCGGGCAATCGAAAAGAAATCGTCTTCTATGGGGACGCCTAACTCCAGCTCTTCATAGATGAGTTCCGTATATTCATCGGGTTTATCCGCCGGAACCACCTTCATAACCTTCGGCCTCAGCCTGCCGGCGAGCATCTCTATCCTGCTGAAGGTGATGGTCCTGGCGATATTCATGTCTTCATCATAATAGTAATACTCTAAAGGTATATAGCCGTCCGCAATCAATATGGCTACCGCCTTGCCCCAGACCACAGCCGCATCCGGCTTGGGGATAAGCGTGAATTCAAATATCTGCTGGTTGTCCCTTTCGCCCTCAAAAGATATAAAAGGATCATAATCTTCTTCCATGCGCGATTCCTTGACCAGGTCATCATTGGTAAAGTGGCTCCCCATCCAGGACCCCACCATCATGCCGGAAGTCAAACGGATTGTGCGGTCGGTCCGCGGCAGATAACTGTATATACTGTTACCTGACTTCAGTGTGGCGGTGCCCTTTTCCTTGAGCGGCATAAGAATGCGTACCAGGGTCTTTTCTTTCCCTTCTGACCAGCCTTCCAGGCGCAACTCGCGACTGTAGTGAGCGGTTTTGACGCGCATGGTTATTATGGAATGGGATGATACACCACGCCACATATCATCAACCTGGCGCAGTATCTCCTTGGCCCTTCGGGTCGCGGCATCATTCTCTTGCAGGAACGATACACGTGCCGGATAGCACTGAAATGTGATCAGGAGAGTAATTATCAGAATAGCTTTATGGTGTCTTCTCATGGCATCTGTTGCATTTTGTGTACTCTAGGGGATTATCACCGGAGATGGCTTGTCCCTTATATTCCGCTCCCTCATTCTTCAGCATCTCTATACTTGTTTTGGCTCATATTATCAAGGAAGATCATACAAAAATCACATAGATATCAAAAAGCATTACTAGTTAGCTGTTAGCTGTTAGTTGTTAGTTGTCGGTTATCAGTTGTCGGTTATTGGTTATCGGTTAAATGGTCGAATGGTCGAATAGTTATTAACCAATTCCCCATTTAACTATTTAACTACTTTACCTTCTTATCTTCTTACCTCCTGATCTTCTGACCTTCTCATCTTCTTATCTTCTGACGTTCTGATTCTCTTACCCTCTTTCCTCTTTCCTCTATGCCCTATGCTCTTTGCGCTATGCGCTTGTCGTCTTGAAAAGACCAACCGTGGCCGGAGGGGCGTTCCTTTTTTTCGTTCCGGATCTCCCGGGCTGGTCATTTCAAGTGGTTACGGGCGTGGGATGCCTACCCCCTCCGCTGTTCCCCTCGGCTTCGCTTCCGCCTTCGTTAAAACTTCGGCGGGACAGGCGGGGCCAGGGGGTCCCCCACCCTTAACCTCCTGAAATAACAGCGCGCTCCCGATAGTCACTCCAAAAAGGAACAGCCCTTCGCCTCAGTTCCACACCTTTGGCCTTACCCGAGGTCACGGGTGTTCTTTTCAAGATGACATCTCCAAAAGGATCCCACCCAGGGTATGCAGTGGTCTTGTTTTCAAGGGGTTGCACCACCAGGACACCACGTAGAATGTACCGTTGCGAACAGGAAAAGGTTTGCCAAACCCTTGAAAATAAGTCCACGTCCACTGAATGCCACAGATGTCTTCTTGAAAAGAATCGCCGTGACCGGATATTAGCCATACCTATATCCCTAGGAATGATGGACAAAAAAGGCCCCTGAGGGGAGAAAGGAGGGAAAACTCAGGGGCCTAATCGGCGATAAGGTTGATTAACTTCATCCCTATCTATTCAATATTATAATCACTTCATTCCGGTATTCAATGCAAAAAATCTGCACTGAAAATTGTGCATCATGCACTAATTTTTGTGCTTTTTTTACATATCCTGCCTATTTCTAACTGCCGCCTTCCAGAATAGTCTTAACCGTATTGCCGGAAAAGTACACAGGTAAAAGGGTTCAGGCCTTCCATAAATAAAGGGATCCCCCAAATCAAACCCCCGGCACAGAGTTTGTAATATAGAAGATGCGCAGATCCCTTTTAATAATACACAGGAGGTCCTTTTATGAACCAAGAGATAACGACCAGTGACACCCATGCCCGGAAAAAACGTATCCTTTATATTGAAGACGAACAGACAGTAATGAAAGTTACCAAGCAGATACTGGAACATCTCGGGTTTGAAGTGGATGTTTTGATGCAATCCCGCCAAGCCATCAGCTTGCTAAAAACACAATCGGAGGACTATGACCTTATAATTACCGATATGAACATGCCCCATATGAACGGGATAGAACTGTCCAGAATATTACTGGAAATCAGGCCGGATATCCCCATTATCCTGTGTACAGGATCCGCTAATTCAATGGATGAAGAGGAAATAAGGGCGCTTGGTATAAAAGGGATACTCCCCAAGCCCTTTATGATTGAAGATATTATAAAGCTTACCAACTCTGTCCTTACCTGAGTATCTTCCTGTCCAGGCTCCTGTACTGTATGGCTTCGGCCACGTGTTCCGCCTTGATATCAGGACTGCCTTCGATATCCGCTATGGTCCGCGCGATCTTCAGTATCCTGGAATAGGCCCTGGCGCTCAGGCCGAGCTTCTCCATGGCCCTTTCCAGCAGATTATCCGACTCCGAATCCACCTCGCAAAACCGCCTGATGTGCCGGCTGCTCATATCGGCGTTGGCACGGATCTTCAGTCTTTGAAAACGCTCTGCCTGGACCTCCCTCGCCTTCTTCACCCTCTCCAGGATCTCGGCGGATGACCTCCCCTTTTCCTTTTTGGAAAGGTCCTTGTACTCCACCGAAGGGACCTCCATGTGAAGATCGATCCTATCCATTAGAGGTCCTGATATCTTGGATCTGTAACGTTGAATCTGCAGATAGGAGCAACTGCATTCCCTCCTGGGATCTCCGAAAAAACCGCACGGGCAGGGGTTCATAGCGGCCACAAGCATAAAATTGGCAGGATATGTCACCGTGGAACTGGCCCTGGCTATGGTGACGCAACCGTCTTCTATCGGCTGGCGCAGGACTTCCAAAACATTTTTCCTGAATTCAGGTATCTCATCAAGAAAAAGCACGCCGTTATGGGCCAAACTTACTTCGCCAGGCTTTGGGTTCTGCCCCCCTCCTATAAGGCCCGCATCTGAGATGGTATGATGAGGAGCCCTGAACGGTCTTGTGGTTATTAAACCTTTGTCCTCCGGCATCAACGCCATAACGCTGTAGACCTTGGAGGTCTCCAGTGCCTCCTGAAAGCTAAGGTCCGGCAGAATAGTGTGGAGCCTTCTGGCCAGCATGGTCTTACCGGCCCCCGGAGGCCCTATCATTATCATGTTATGTCCACCGGCCGCGGCTATCTCCATGGCCCTCTTGACATTTTCCTGGCCCCGCACATCACTGAAATCCAACAGATGTTCGTGACTCTTAAAAAGACCTTTGAAATCCTCATGAAAAGGACTTATGTTTGAGAATCCCAACAGGGCTTGCACAAGCCGGGAAAGGTTGTTCACGGGATAGATATCAATCGCTTCAACTACGGCGGCCTCCGTTGCGTTCTCAGGCGGCAGAAACAGGCCCTTCAGCCCCATATCCTTCGCCATCACTGCTATGGGAAGAGCCCCCTTTATTGGTCTTATAAGGCCATCAAGGGAAAGTTCTCCCAGAAAAAGGGTCTGGAATAATGACTCTCTTGGAATAAGGCCGGTTGCCGCCAGTATCCCTATGGCCATGGGAAGATCAAAGGCAGAACCCTCTTTTTTGATATCAGCCGGAGCAAGGTTAACGGTTATCCTGTCGGAAGGGAATTGATATCCGGAGTTTTTAATAGACGCCTTTACTCTCTCTTTGCTCTCCCGGACCGCGCCTTCGGGGAGGCCGACAGTTGAAAAAGAGGGGAGACCCTTGGATATATCCACCTCGACTTCAACGATATAGGCATCGATCCCTATTACAGCACTGCTCATTACCTTGGCAAGCATAATCTGTTCTATAAGTATAAGTTCTGATTGAAATGGGTTGATTTGACATGTTTTCTGCCTTCAATATTTGTGCCAAAAAGATTCCGGCAGTTTAAATTAGGAAACTACCGGTAAACCAACAACCTTTACATTTAATAACAGGAATGATAAAATGCGGAGTTTATTTAAAATTGATTACCTCGTTTTAGGCCTGAAAAGGGCGTCTTTCAGCCATTAGGGCCCCGCGTATAACAAGGCACTGGCTCAAAAAAAGCATATAGGGGATAAAAGGCCTTCTGGGCGTTCATCAAGCTTGAGGGAGCTATATGACAATTATAAAAAAGGAGTATAAAGAACATGGCACGAATTACTGTGGAAGACTGTCTTAAAAAGATTAATAACCGTTTTGCGCTGATTCACATGGTATCCAGACGCGTAAGGCAGTTGAGAAAGGGGGTTGAGCCTACCATCACCTCCAAGAACAGGGATATTGTCATCTCCCTGAGGGAAATCGCCGCTGGTAGCATAAGCCTGACGAAAGGAGATGATTTTCAGGAGCTTTATGTAAACAATACGGATCTCATTTCCGAAAAGTCAGAAACAGCAAACCAGGTGGTGCAAGCAGAAGATGAGGAAGATTAAAAGGCAATTTTGATGTATAAAAGAGATTATTATGAAACCCTGAATGTCTCCCGTGACGCGGGGGAAGAGGAGATCAAGCGGGCCTACAGGAAAATGGCCATGAAGTATCACCCGGACCGGAATCCCGGAGATAAGGAGGCTGAAGCATACTTTAAGGAAGCGGCCGAGGCATATGAAGTCCTGAGGGACAGAGAAAAAAGGGATATCTATGACAGGTTCGGTCATGAAGGACTCAGGGGAACAGGATTCAGCGGATTCAGTGATTCTAACGATATATTCTCCAGCTTCGGGGACATCTTTGAAAGCCTATTCGGTTTTGGACCGGAAAGGGGCCGAAGAGAGCGTCCCAGAAAGGGGAACAATCTCCGCTATGATATTGAATTGACCCTTGAAGAGGCCTTTTCTGGAAAGGAAGAAGAAATAACCTTCAGAAAATGGGGGCCTTGCGAAGCATGTGACGGATCCGGAATAACCCCTGGAAGCGAACCCCAAAGATGTGATACATGCCACGGTAGTGGAAATATAATCAGGTCCCAGGGTTTCTTCCAGATCAGGACAACATGTCCCACCTGTAATGGTCAAGGCAGGATAATAACCGATCCATGTACAAAATGCCAAGGCCGCGGCAAAGTACAGGTTCACAGAACCATGAACCTGAAGATTCCGGCCGGGGTGGACAACGGTTCACAACTCCGAATTCGCGGGGAGGGCGAAGCAGGAGAATATGGGAGCCCGAGCGGGGACCTCTTTGTGGTCCTTTCGGTAAGAAAACACCAGTTCTTTGCCCGCGATGGAGAACATCTCTTCTGTGAGATACCGGTTTCTTTTGTCCAGGCGGCCGTGGGTGACGTGATTAGTATTCCGGTGATGGGAGAAGAAGAACCCCGGGCAGTAAAGATCCCCCAGGGGACACAGCCCGGTGATGTTATATCCATTGCCGGACTGGGCATGCCCGGCCTTAACACAAAAAGGCACGGGAATCTCTTCATAAAATTTCTGGTAAAGATCCCTAAAAGACTAAACAAACGACAAAAAGAGCTTTTAGAAGAGTTCGCGGAGGCCGAAGGATCAAGAGGCCAAAATAAGATAGGCAAGCTGTTCAGGGCAAAATGAACAATAAGACTTGGAAATATATTATATTTTATTTGCCTTTTTCGCTTAATGTTTATAGGTTATATTTTATATCTTGGAATCTTAACACAGGGGACAAGTTTTCAGGGCTATGCTAAAGAAGAAACAGTTAAAATTCTTTAAAAACCTCTTGAACGAGAAACTAGAGGAGCTCCTTAAAGAAGCCAACAGGACCGTCAGCGGCATGAGTGTGGACAAGGAAAACACACCTGACCCCACAGACAGGGCAACCCTGGAAGCGGACCGAAATTTTACCCTCAGGATACGCGATAGGGAAAGGAAATTAATAGGCAAAATCAAAGACGCCCTGGAACGTATTGATCAGGGCACGTACGGGATATGTGAATCCTGCGGGGAAGATATCTCCGATGAGAGGTTAAAGGCAAGACCAGTTACCACACTATGTATTGAATGTAAAAAGAAGCAGGAAGACGAGGAAAGAATAAAGGGTATATAGACTAATCCATTTGAGGGAAAATTAAGCCGGAGCAGGTCTTTCCTATGCCCGGCTTTTTTCATGTATCAATGCACCCTAATGAAGCACAGATTAATGTTCAATGCAAAAGGCCAAAGTCGATCCATGACCAAGTTGGAAGATACGAGGAGCAGGGTTATTAGATGCCGGCCAGGAAGAAAAAAGGAATAAAAAAGGCTGGGGTGAATGGTGTCAACACGGAGGTAATAACAACCCACATCAATGCCGATTTTGACGCCCTATCATCAATGGTGGCGGCAAAAAAACTATATCCTGACGCAGTCATGGTCTTTCCTGGATCGCAGGAGAAAAATCTCCGTAATTTCTTCCTCCATTCCGTTTCTTACATCTTTAACTTCACGAAGATTAAGGATATAGATCTTGACCAGGTCAAGAGACTTATCCTTGTGGATACCCGCCAGAGGAATCGTATCGGGAGGTTCAAAAAGATATTGGATAAGAAAGATCTGGATATCCATATTTACGATCATCATCCGGATTCCGATGATGACATACACGGCAATAAGGAAGTTGTCTTGCCTATAGGATCAGCAACCTCCATCCTTACGGATATTATCAGGCAAAAAGGCATATCCATCACTCCTGATGAGGCTACTATTATGTGTCTGGGAATCCATGAGGATACAGGTTCTTTCACCTTTTCCTCCACAAGGCCCGAAGATCACATGGCTGCTGCATGGCTCTCAAATCAGGGGGCGAATCACAATGTTATCGCGGACCTGATCACGCGGGAACTCTCCGCGGAGCAGATCTGGATACTAAACGACCTGACAAAATCCGCTACTACCCGTGTTATCAACGGAATCGATGTGGTCATAGCCACTGTGATCAGGGAAAATTACATAGGGGATTTCGCGGTGCTTGTTCATAAATTCATGGAAATGGAAAATCTAAAAGTCATCTTTGCCCTGGCCCAGATGGAGGACAAGATATACCTGGTGGCCAGGAGCCGGATAGCAGAGGTCAACGTGGCAGAGATTGCCCTGGAGTTTGGTGGAGGCGGGCATCCATATGCGGCTTCCGCTACGATCAGGAAAAAGCCGCTGATACAGGTGGAGAGATCCCTTCAAGCCCTTCTCAGAAAACGCATCAACCCTCGAAAAACAGCCAAGGATATGATGTCCTCACCTGTAATATATGTCTACCCCGAGAATAGCGTTAAAGAGGCCTCTACCATCATGACAAAATACAATATAAATGTACTAATGGTCGCTGACAGGAAAGGGGCATTGAAGGGTTATATCACCAGGCAAATAATGGAAAAGGCCGTCTATTTCGGTCTGGGTCATGTCCCTGTAAAAGACTATATGAATATCGACTTCTCAGTTGTCAAGCCGGACACCCCTCTAAGCGAGATTCAAAAGCTTATCATTAATAAGAAACTGAGAATCCTGCCGGCTGTAGAAGACGGTAAGATGGTCGGAGTGATAACCAGGACGGATCTGCTTAACATCCTGGTTGGAGGACCGGTGATCGAAGATTTCTTTTACGACTCACGCAGTTCATCCGATTCGATAAAAAAGAAAAACATCGCTTCCATGCTCAAGGAACGTCTGCCTCGAAGGATAATCACCCTTATCAAGGATTTCGGATCAACCGCCGATACCCTGGGTTATAACGCCTATCTGGTCGGAGGTCTGGTCAGAGACCTGTTACTCAAACGCAATAATCTGGATGTGGACCTGGTAATAGAAGGTGAAGGTATCAGGTTCGCACAAGAATTAGCAAAGGCCCATGATGTCAGGGTAAGGAGCCACAAGAAATTCGGGACTGCGGTTCTTATATTCCCGGATGGTTTCAAGGTAGACGTTGCTACGGCCCGTATGGAGTATTATGAAACCCCGGCCTCCCCCCCTACGGTCCAAACCAGTTCCCTTAAAATGGATCTTTTCAGACGGGATTTCACCATAAACACCTTGGCGATTAAATTGAACAAGAAAGACTACGGTCTCCTGATAGACTATTTCGGAGGTCAAAAGGACCTCAGGGAGAAGGTGATAAGGGTCCTCCACAATCTCAGCTTCGTCGAGGATCCCACCAGGATATTCAGGGCAATTCGATTTGAGCAGAGATTCGGCTTCGGGATAGGTAAACTCACCCTGTCCCTTATAAAGAATGCCGTTGATATAGACTGTTTTAAAGACCTCTCCGGCAGGCGTATATTCACGGAACTGAGACTCCTTCTTATGGAGGGCAAACCCATTCAGGCTATGGCAAGGATAAACGAATTAGATCTGCTTCAGTTCATTTCGCCTGACATGCAGTATACTGAAGACCTGCGCAAGGTCCTGGAAGACATCAGAGCGGTTATCTCCTGGTTTGATCTTCTCTACCTGGAAGAGTCCTACCAACCCTGGAAGGTCTTCTGGTACGGCCTCACATCATTCCTGGATGAGAAAGCCTTGAGGAATCTTGCTGAGAACATGCAGATGAATGACCTGGAAAGCCGTAAGATGATAGCCCAGAGGCTGGGGGTTAACGAGCTTCTGGAAAAACTGTACCAATTAAAGGGCGACGATAACTACAAAATCTATACTTTACTTTCACAATATGATACAGAGATACTGCTTTTTATCATGGCAAAAGAAGATAATGATAACATAAAAAGAATTAACTCCAATTATTTTACAAGATTGAAGAGCAAAAGGGCCCTTCTCAAAGGAAAAGAACTAAAGGAAATGGGCTTCAAACCTGGCCCCCTTTATAAAAAGATATTCAGTCGTCTCCTTGAGGCTGTTCTTAACGACAAAGTGGAGACAAAGGAAGATGAGATAGATTTTGTTAAAAAGCATTTTGGAAAACATTTACAGGGGTAAGAATTTAAAGAAGGTACAGGGCACACCCGCCTTCGCCCCTTCGACAGGCTCAGGGCTTCGGCGCGGCAGGGAGGCGTAAGGTGCAGAGACAGTCGTCCGGTCACGGCCATTCTTTTCAAGACGACATCTATGGCGTTCAGTGGACGTGGCCTCATTTTCAAGGGTTTGGCAAACCCTTTCCTGTTCGCCATGGCACATTCTGCCAGGGGTCCTGGTAGTGCAAACCCTTGAAAATCAGCCCACTGCAGGCTTTCGGTGGAATTCTTTTTGGAGATGTCATCTTGAAAAGAATGGCCGTAACCTCGGGTAAGGCTAGAAGTGTACAAGTAAGGCGAAGGGTTGTCCCTTTTATGAGTGACTATCGGGAGGGCGCTGTTATTTCAAGTGGTTACGGGTGGGGGACCCCCTGGCTCCCGTGTCAAAGACACGGGAGAACAGCGGAGGGGGTAGGCATCCCACGGCCGTAACCACTTGAAATGACCAGCCCGGGAGATACGGAACGAAGAAAAGGGACAGCCCTTCGACAGGTCATTCGGCAGCTTCATGATTCTGAGTGAAATCGAAGGACTCAGGGCTACGGCGGGACAGGTCGGCACGGCAGGGAGGCGTAAGGTGCAGGGCCGGGTTATATATCCCTTAGATGTGAATTTGATTCTGGAAAGGCATAGAAGATTGGCGGTTTTAATATAGACACGATAGCAGGAGACAGGATTAATGAAAAAGAGGATTGTAAGCGGAATGAGACCAACAGGGAAAATACATCTGGGACATCTCCATGGAGCCCTTGACAACTGGAGAAGCCTGCAAACTGACTACGAATGTTTCTTCTTTATAGCTGACTGGCACGCCCTGACCAGTGAATACACGGATACGGAAATAATAAAAGAATCAATCTTTGATATTATTATAGACTGGATTTCCATAGGACTTGACCCGGCGCAATCCACCTTCTTCATTCAGTCGCATATCAAGGAACACGCGGAACTGCACCTGATCCTTTCCATGATAACTCCTTTGCCCTGGCTGGAAAGAAACCCCACCTACAAGGAACAGTTAAAGGAATTGACCCATAAGGATCTTTACACTTACGGGTTTTTGGGTTACCCGGTTCTTCAGGCAGCGGATATCCTTATGTATAAGGCGGACGCCGTGCCGGTAGGGGAAGATCAGGCCCCACACGTGGAATTGACCAGGGAGATAGCCAGACGTTTTAATAACCTTTACAAGAAGATCTTCCCGGAACCGGCCACGTTTCTGGCGCCAACATCCAAAATACTCGGACTGGACAGACGTAAGATGAGTAAAAGCTATAACAATGCCATATTCTTGGTTGACTCGGATGAAGAGATCCGGGCCAAAACCGCCGAGATGATAACGGACCCTCAAAGGGCCAGAAGGACGGACCCGGGCAATCCCGAGATCTGTAATGTTTTCTCCTTTCACGAGATATACAGTCCAAAGGCCACCGTAAAACAGATTCAAAAAGATTGTCGCAGCGCTAAGATAGGGTGCGTTGATTGTAAAAAAATAATGGCGCAAAATCTATGCAGTGCCCTGGCGCCGGTGAGGGACAAGAGGCGAGAACTGGAATCGGACATCAAAAAGGTCGAGGACATTATTGAAAATGGAAATAACAGGGCTAGATCAATCGCGGAGGGAACAATGTCTGAAGTGAAAGAGGCGGTGGAGATATAAAAAGGTGATAGATTCCAGGCAAAATCTCATTATGGGCACACGAACTTGTTTATGACTGAACAGACCGAATATAGAGTGAAACTGGAAATCTTTGAAGGGCCTGTGGACCTGCTCCTCCATCTTATTCGAAAAAACGAGGTAGACATATTTGATATTCCCATTTCCCTGATCACGGACCAGTACCTCGAATATCTGGATATGATGAAAGCCCTTAATATAAACGTGGCCGGAGATTTTCTCCTTATGGCATCAACCCTCCTCCACATAAAATCCAGGATGCTTCTTCCGGAACAGGACAAAGACGACAAGGATGAGGAGGAAGATCCCAGGACCGAGATAACAAGACCCCTCCTGGAATACATGCGCCTCAAAGAGGTGGCCGGTGAGTTGTCCGCCAGAGAGATGCTGGACAGAGACGTCTTTAAGCGCCATATGCCCAGCGATTATATGTCTCAACTGGACGGAAGTAACATGGAACTGGATATCAACATCTTCCAGCTCATGGACGCCTTTAAGAGGATAGTGGAACAGAAACTGCCAGGCACCCCCATGCTTCTTGTTTCCGAGACCGTAAGTATAAAGGATAAAACTACCTTTATCCTGCAACAGTTAAGGCAAAAATCCACTGTCTTTTTTAAGGAACTCTTTAATGAAAAGCAGACAATATCCGAATTCATTGTGACCTTCCTGACCTTGCTGGAACTGGTTCATATAGGCATGGTCAGGGTATTTCAGCCCGCTCCCGACAGTGATATACGCCTGGAGGCCCGTTTCACGGATAATGAGGAAGAACATAATGGCTAAATCATTGAAACTGATACTCGAAGCCCTGCTTTTTTCATCGGATAGACCCCTTACCATCAAGGATTTTCGTAACTGCCTTCCTGAAGCGGATACATCCGATATCAAAAACGCTTTAAAGGTATTGGAACATGATTACGAGGTCCTGGACCGCAGTTATACACTCAAGGAAGTTGCAGGAGGTTATCAATTCAGGACCCGTTCCGAGTATGGATCCTATATCCTGAAAATGATTCAGAGCACCCCCAATAGGCTTTCACGAGCGGCAATGGAGACGCTAGCCATAATAGCTTACAAACAGCCGATCCTCCGCCACGAGATAGAAAGGTTAAGAGGAGTGGATGTGGGAGGAATCCTGAAAACACTTCTGGAAAAAGGCCTCATTAAAATCATGGGGCGAAAGAATTTGCCGGGCAGGCCTCTTATATACGGTACGACAAAACGCTTTTTAGAGGTGTTTGACCTCAAGGATATATCTTCCCTGCCAAAACTGAAAGAGATTAAGGCCTTCGGTTCAGAAGAATACGAAGCCTCATCTCTACATGAAGAGGCGGCACCTGAGCAAAAACCCGGTGGAGTGTTTGACGTCCCCGAGAGCCCCCCTGAAACAAACGACTCAGGACCGGATAAGGCGGAGATGCCTTCCCATGATGAAACGGACAAAGAAAGAGAATCGTGAAAGGATCTTCAAACGGGTCACAGCGGCTTAACAGGATATTGTCCCTTGCCGGGATAGCATCCAGGCGCCGGGCGGATGAAATGATTGAGGCGGGCCGGGTTAGCGTGAACGGCAAAATTGTCTCGAAACCGGGTTCCAGGGCTATCTGGGGGAAAGATAGTATCATAGTGAATGGCAAGGAGATCCCGAGTCCGTCCGAGAGGGTCTATGTTGTGCTGAATAAACCCTTCGGATATATATGCTCCCTCAAAGACCCGGGAGAAAGGCCTATCGTGACCGATCTTATCAAGGATATCCCCCAGAGGATCTATCCGGTCGGCCGCCTTGATTTCGACACCCTTGGCTTACTGCTCATGACAAATGACGGTGATTTCGCCTACAGGCTGACACACCCCCGATACCATGTCCCCAGGACATATAAGACTACCATCGACGCGGCCCTGTCGCCAGAGGCACTGGAAAACTTGAGGAAAGGAGTTATGCTGGAGGACGGTTTCAGCGGCAGGTCCAAGGTAACCCCTGTTAAGCAATACAGGGGCAAAAGCGTAATCAGGATTACGGTTACCCAGGGAAGAAACCGGCTTGTCAGGAGAATGTTCGAAGCCTTAGGTTACCGTATAATACATCTTATAAGAACAGGCTTTGGGAATCTTGAACTGGGCAAACTTAAGCCCGGTCATTACCGGCATCTCGAACCCCATGAGGTTCTGGCGCTGAAAAAATCGGTTGGTTTATAGGTTGGGTTTTGTCCAGGGTCAGATCAGGTTGCTCATCTTGTTTTTAAGATTCTCATTGAACCCCCGAACCCTGAATACTTGAATGCTAATAAATGTCGTCTTGAAAAGAATGGCTATGACCGGAGGGCTGTCCCTTTTCTTCGTTCCGTATCTCCCGGGCTGGTCATTTCAAGGAGTTATGGCCGTGGGATGCCTACCCCCTCCGCTGTTCCCCTCGGCTTCGCTTCCGCCTTCGTTAAAACTTCGGCGGGACAGGCGGGGCCAGGGGGTCCCCCAGCCGTAACTCCTGAAATAACAGCGCCCTCCCGCTAGTCACTCATAAAAGGAACAGCCCTTCGCCTTGGTTCTACACGTCCGGCCTTACCCGAGGTCACGGGTGTTCTTTTCAACATGACATCTCCAAAAGAAGCCCACCCAAGGTATGCAGTGGGCTTGTTTTCAAGGGTTTGCACCACCAGGACACCACGTAGAATGTGCCGTTGCGAACAGGAAAAGGTTTGCCAAACCTTTGAAAATAAGACCACGTCCACTGAACGCCATAGATGTCGTCTTGAAAAGAATACCTGTTACCGAAGAGCTGTCCCTGTGGCTTACGCCTTGCGCCATGCGGTATGCGCTATGCCCTACTCCCCTATAACCTTGACCAGCACCCTCTTCTTTCTTCTCCCGTCAAACTCACCGTAGAAGATCTGCTCCCAAGGCCCGAAATCCAATTTCCCTTCTGTTACGGCAACGACCACTTCCCTGCCCATAACCTGTCGCTTCATATGGGCGTCCGCATTATCCTCTCCCACATTATGATGATACAGGGAAACCGGCTCATGGGGAGCAAGTTTCTCAAGCCACAAATCGTAATCATGGTGAAGGCCGGATTCGTCGTCATTGATAAAGACAGAGGCAGTGATATGCATGGCATTGCATAGTAAAAGCCCTTCCATGATCCCGCTCTCCTTGAGGCATTCATTTACCTGGGAAGTTATGTTTACGAAGGCCCTTCTTGTGGGGATATTGAACCATAGTTCCTTTTTGTAGCTTTTCATGGTGTTCTCCTGAATTTGATCTTAAAAAAACCGGCCGGGGTCAGCAAGGCCCTACATTGCCCATACTCTGGAGCTCGGAAGCGAGGCGCACATATTCATCTATGTCAATAGTCTCCGCCCGTCTTCGGGGGTCGATGCCGGCCCTGTCCAATGCCTGATAGATTATATCATCCCCGTAGAGAGGAAGAGCACCCTTAAGGGAATTGAAAACGGTCTTTCGTCTGTGGGCAAAGGCGCCTCTTACTACCCTTTTAAGGTGGGCCTCATCCTGTGTCCTTACGGGATAGGGTCTTTCCAGATCTATCTTCACCACAGCGGAACCGACCTCCGGTCTGGGATAAAAGGCCTCCTTCGGCACCTTGACCAGCGGGGAGACATCAGCGTTATACCTTATCAGCACGGTCAAAGCCCCGTATTCCTTTCCGCCGGGGGCACCCAGAAGCCTCCCTGCAAATTCGTATTGAAACATGAGGACAGCCCAGCTAATAGAATTCCGGCAGGCCATTATTCTTTCCAGCAAGGGTGAAGATATATTATAAGGGATATTCCCGACCACCACCAGCTTGTCTTCATCCTTCGCCCTCAACCCTTCCAGGTCAAACCTGAGGATATCTTCGTTTATCAGGTCGACGTTATCAATGCCGGATATGGAAAGCCTTTCTTTAAGCATATCCGCTAATTGAGAATCTTTTTCCACCGCGGTGATTTTCCGCACGTACCCTGCCAGGGGGACAGTCAAGGCGCCCAGCCCTGGCCCGATCTCAAGGGCATGGTCCGATTTACGGAAACCCGCTCCTTTGATAATATTGTGTATAACCCGCCGGTCCGTAAGAAAATACTGGCCGAGGCGCTTCTTCGGCCTGTAGCTGTTTATCCCCCTTTTCTTGTTCATTTTGCCCCGGATTTACGCTCCCTCCTTATTCCCCGCAAGCTTCCTATAACACCGATCCCTGTCCCTGTGATAGGCGTTATGTTGCTTCCCCTGGTTTTTACTCATATGCCGGGCACCAGGTATCCATTCTCTAGCCGATATCCTCGATGGGATATCGAGACTTGACGTCGATTGAAAGATCGGAGCGCTCGCCCCGCATAATTCTGTAACAGCCCGTCAAGGCAATCATGGCTGCATTATCCGTGCAATATTCCGACCGCGGATAATAGAAAGCGATTCCGCGTTTATCCGCCTCTTCTTTCAATCTCCTGCGTAAGGCTTGGTTACACGCCACGCCACCCGCAAGGACTAGCGAGTCAATGCCTAATTCTTCACCCGCCTTAAGCAACTTTTGGGACAGTACATCAATAATTGCTTCCTGGAATGAGGCAGCGATATCCTCCTCACTCACATCAGCGGATATGTCTCTGTTATTCCGCCATTTCCGTATATAAATGGAAACCGCTGTCTTGAGACCGCTGAAGCTAAAATCAAACGAATTGGGGGCCAAGTAGGCTCTGGGAAAATCAATCCTGTCCGGACGCCCCGACCGGGCAAGTTCCTCCAGAACCGCACCCCCGGGATATCCCAACCCCATGATCTTGGCTACCTTGTCAAAGGCCTCTCCGGCGGCATCGTCAAGGGTCTGCCCCATCAACCTGTATTCGCCCATGCCTTTTACATGGAACAGGCTGGTGTGACCACCTGAAACGGTAAGCGCCACAAATGGAAACTCCGGGGTGTTGTCCTCCAACAAAACAGAGAGGATATGACCTTCCAGGTGATTTACCCCCACCATAGGTATATGTCCGACAAATGCGAGCGCCTTTGCGTAATAAAGCCCTACAAGCAACGATCCTATGAGGCCGGGCCCCACCGTAACAGCGATTCCGTCAAGTTCTTCCACGGCAAGATTCACCCTGGACATGGCCTCATTTACTACAGGAACAATATTCCTCACATGCTCTCTGGAGGCAAGTTCCGGCACCACCCCTCCGTAGGGATGATGGAGGCTGACCTGTGAATTGACCACATTTGACAGCACGACACGTTTTTCATTAATGACTGCCGCAGATGTGTCGTCGCAGGAAGTATCTATCCCTAGAATATTCATCTTCTTTATCCCTACTGATTGGAATTACCATCTAAAAAAATAAGGATCGTCCGGCAAATGACTACGCTTAATGATAAAACTATAGCAAGATTGGTGATGTTCGGCCCATGGGGCTCTCTTTGCAGCGGCGAAAAAATTAGAAGCAAGATAATAGCATAAGGTGCCTGCCAGGCGGGCGGGTAACTTCTGAGATGATGGCCGGACTTCCGGTCCTAGTATACTATTCCAATAGCCCGCCGCCCGCCTCGTCCGGCTTAGTGCCAGCGCCTTGCACATAAACAAGTTCGCCTGTCGCAAAGAGAGCCCCATGGTCCAAACCAAGTATTTATGTAAAGTCCTTTCCGTGCTCATTAACCGGATGAACCAAAAACAACCCGGATAGGACTCCCGAACAGCAATTATCCTTATCCGGGCATGGTTTATCATCTGGGAATGGCCTAATGACCTCACGGCATACCATATGTATTAACTTCTATATTATCTCACGGATACTGTAAGATGAGATTAAAGCTCGAAATCACAAGCTCGAAACTCTAAATAGTTCGACTTACTCACCATCCTGAGCGAAGTCGAAGGACAATATCGAATGACAAAAATTCAAATGACCAAAACTAGATTTAGTGTCTTTAAGGTCTTTTTTATTTTGTTTCGAACATTTGAATTTTAAATTTGTTTCGAATTTCGGATTTAGTATTTCGTATTTGTTTCGAGTTTGGATATTCGGATTTCAAAATATATCAAAAGAATTTAATCCGACACTGCATGTCTGATCAAACCTAGATTCATACATATCATATAAGGATCATTTAAATACCCTTTTAAACCTGTCCCACTTTCCCTCTTTCAGCACCTCCATCAATATTGCCGTTATATTATCCCCTCCTCCGCCCCTGTTTGCACCTTCAATCAAAAGGTCCACTTTATCTTCAAGGGACGTTGAAGGATTATTAAGCACGTCTGTTATGGATTCTTTGGGCATGTAATTGGTAATGCCGTCAGAACACGCCAGTATGATATCTCCCGCCTCCGGTCTCATTGGCATAATATAGATATCCACCTTTTCATTTAACCCTATCACCCTGGTCAGTATATTCTTCATTAGGGGGTTGGTGGATCCGAAAAAATCGGAAAAACCCATGTTTCTCTGTTCCGCCTCAATGGAATGTTCCTGGGATACCAGTCTCAACCTTCCCTGATCAAGGATATATGCCGGACTGTCTCCTACGTTTGCCGACCATATGGTATCCTTCTCAACCAGCAGGGCCGTGACGGTGGAACCCATCCGGAGGTATTCCGGCTTTTTCTGGGCCTCATGGACTACAGTATTGGCTAGAGATATTGCCTTGACAAGGTGTTTGGCCTTTTTGGAGATGTCCTTCGCTGTCGTCTCCGGTACAGTGGGAGTCTCTTTGAAATTGACTTTTTGCCAGTAGCCCTCTATCGATTCCACAACCATACGACTCGCTACCTCTCCAGCCCTGTGTCCCCCCATTCCGTCTGCAATCACGTACAAACCCAGTTCAGGGTTTATCAGATAACTATCCTCGTTAATCTTCCTTTTCCGTCCTATATGGGTTTTACCCTCCACATTCAATCTCATAATGAGCCATATCCTCCATTTCAGCTTCAGCTTCCGGTTGTCCCGAGCTTCTTTGCCTTGATCTCATCAATCTTTACTACAACTTGATCCAGGTGCCTGGCCATCTGACCTGCCTTCTGATACCTCTTCTCCACCTCCTTTTCCAGTGCCCTGTCTATAATCTTCTCCAGGACCTGGGGGACCTTGGCGTTTATTGAACGCACCGGAGGATGTTTCTCCTTGGCGATCTTATACATTAAGGACGTCATATCCTCATCCGCAAAGGGTTTTTCCCCGCACAGCATCTCGAAGAGGACAACACCCAGGGAAAAGATGTCCGATCTTCCGTCCACCTTTTTGCCGGCGACCTGCTCCGGAGACATGTATGAGGGTGTTCCCAATACAATTCCGGTCTTGGTCTTGGACGAAGAGGCTATCCGGGCAATGCCGAAGTCAGTTACCTTGATCTCCTTACTTTCCTCGAGACGCATGATATTGGCCGGCTTAATATCCCTGTGGACGATCCCCTTGGCATGGGCGTAATCCAGGGCATCAGCTACCCTGGCCACGATGGTCAGGGTTTCACGAACAGGAAGAAAATTCTCCTTCCTGGTGTATTCCTCCAAATCCATGCCTTTGAGAAATTCCATGGCTATAAAGGCCAGATCGTGTTCTTCCCCGGCGTCGTATATGGTTACTATATTGGGGTGTGTCAGCAGGCCCGCTGATTCCGCCTCCCTGAAAAATCTTTCCTTCATCTCATCCAGCATGCTTTCATCAAAATCAGAAAGACTTACGGTCTTGATAGCCACGGTCCGATGAATCTTAGGGTCTTCCCCCTTGTAAACAATCCCCATCGCTCCCCGGCCCAGTTCGCCCGTGACCTCGTACCTGCCGAGCGTGGGCTTGGTATCCATGTTCATTATGGTGGCCCCTATGTCGCCCGGGTGGGCGGTTCCTCCGCCGCCGAAAATCATGGTGGCCTCGGCCCCCTTTAATTTGGGAATCCTCTCGTCCAGATCCCTAAAATTCCGGCCATCCGCGATGACCAGATTATATGTAGCCAGGGCCTTTGAAAACTGCCTTTTCCTTTCAAAATCAAGCCCCAAATTATACAAGAGATCCTTGCTCCCCTCCTCATCAACAGGTATCTTACGGAATTTCTCCAGGGCAAGATCCAACATCCCCTGCTGCTGGAAGGAAAGACCCAGCATCTTGCTGGTCTCCACTGAATCGGCTTCAACCTTCTCCTTGGTCCTCTCCGTGATCAGAAACCGCTTTGAGATGATCAGTATATATCCCGCTACCAGGAGAAGCATGGGCGCGGATAGCTTCACCCACGTACTGTTTGAAAAAAACAGGACCGTGCCGGCAATCCCATAGGAGACGAAAAGACACAGAGTAGTAACGGCCCCGATGCCCGCCTTTAACCTCGGCAGGGCAAAGGATATGTAAAGACCAAAGATAATCAGCAGGCCCAGTTCCATCAGACTCACCCAGGACGGCCGGGAAAAAAACCTCTGGGAAAGGATATTGGCAACCGAGTTCGCGACCACCTCCGCACCAGGCATCTGTCCCGAGACGGGCGTAACAAAACGATCCCCTATGCCTGAAGCGGTAGGTCCGATTATTACTATCTTGTCCTTGAAAAAACCGGTCTGAATACTATTCTTATAAACTTTGGAGAAGGGCGTTTGATGGAACGCTATACCCGGACCGGCATTCCAGTTTAAGAGCGTCTTCATCTCATAATCTATGACAGGCACCTTAACTGTTGAAGAGGGACTGGTCTTCAAACTGATCCCCTCCCCCAGAGTCACTACCACCTCATCATCCCCCAATCCCAGAAAGGTCCTGACTATAGCTATGGGATAGGAAGGAAAAAAGATGTCTTTCTGATACCCAACAACATGTATCTGAGATCTGAGATAGCCGTCACTGTCCGGGAAAAGATTGTTATGCCCAGTGGATGCCGCAACCTCTGCAAGAGAAGGGAGAAGAGGGGTGATCTTTTTCAGCCAGATCATATACGACACGGCAAATTCGTCCTCGACTCCTTTTATCTGTTTGAATGAATCTCTCATTATGAAATCGGGGGCCTCTTGATCTATTCCGGTGCTGGTCAGATCAAAATATACAGGGAAAACCACATTTCCGGCCTTTTTAACGGCCTTGAACAATTTAGCGTCATTATCAAGGTCCGTCTCCTCCTGGGCCAGCTTGGAATAAAAAGTCAGGCCGGGATCATCATTATCCAACCCCAGATTCTCATAACTCTCTTTCAGCTCTTTGATAGCCTTTAGACCGGCGCTTTCCTCAGGTTCGGTGAACAGGATATTCAATGCTATTACCCTGGCACCGGCCATGGAAAGATTATCGATTCCCTGTGCCAGAATGTCCCTGGACCACGGCCACCGTCCGAATTCTGCCAGATCATCTTCCGTGATGGCCACAATCTCGATGTCCGGGTTTCTTTCATCGGAAGCTGCCAGATTGGCCCTGAAATCAAAGGTCTTCATCTCGATTGCCTCGGTAAAATCAAGCACTCCGGTGAAAGAAATAAACAGGAAAAAAAGCGTTACACCAAGTCCGATTACCCAGTCAGGGATAGTCTTTTTTATTTTCATGACACACCGTCCCTTTCTTTCAAAGGTTTTTGCCTCTACCCATCGGATCCTTGGATCCTCTAGGTAGCTTTTAGCTGTTAGCCATTAGCTATTAGCCATTCCTTCTTTTATAATATCATATAACCTTTGTATACTTTTAAGAATATGATTCGGCGAAAGTCACGGGTGTTCTTGGAAAGACGACATCTCCAAAAGAATCCCACCCAAGGCCTGCAGTGGGCTGATTTTCAAGGGTTTGCTCCACCGGAACCCCTGGCAGAATTTCCCGTTGCTACAAAGAATATGTGTGCCAAACCCTTGAAAATAAGACCACGTCCTCCGAATACTATTGATGTCGTCTTGAAAAGAACAGCTGTGACCGCAAATTAGCTATTAGCTATCAGCCATTTGCTGTCAGTTGTCAGTTATTGGTTGTCGGTTATCAGTTATTGGTTAAATGGTCGAATGGTTAAATGATTGTGACCACCCTATTCGACAAATATCCCATTTAACTAATTAACCAATTCCCCATTTAACCAATTAACGAATTTCCCATTTAACTATTTAACTACTTTACCTTCTTATCTTCTTACCTCCTGATCTTCTGACCTTCTCATCTTCTTATCTTCTGACGTTCTGATTCTCTTACCCTCTCTCCTCTTTCCTCTCTCCTCTTTCCTCTTTCCTCTTTCCTCTCTCCTCTTTCCTCTTTCCTCTATGCGCCATGAGCTGTGAGCTGTGAGCTGATTTCGCTATGCGATGGAATCCTTGAACCCTTATTACTCCTTACAACTCAACATACGGAAGCATCCTTTCATAAAGCTTGTTTCCAATCCCGTATATACCTTTCATTTCCCCAAGATCTGTGAACCCCCCCTTTTTATCTCTCTCCTTGACTATCTCCCTGGCCAGAGCGGGACCTATCCCCGATATTGCAGTAAGCCCCTCTTCCGATTCAATGTTAATAGAGATAGGGATACCCAGCGTGACCTTATAAAAGGCAGACATCTCTTCAAGGTGAATATCCCATTCATCATCCATATTAATGGTCACCTTAGCTCCTGACTCAACACAGACATCATTAGACATAGAATGAGGATAATCGTACTCCGCAAATCCCCCGCCCTTCTCTATTAAATCACCCAGGGTGATCTTTCCGCAAAAGGAATAGACGCCGGGACAACTAATATCCCCTTCGATCTGTGCGTACAGGGAATCACTACACAAAGCCACTCCCACATCCGGGCTGGTGAAACCTTCCTTAAGACAGAAAATGACCAAGACCATAAGCAGCAGGATCAGCATCCCTGACGCACCGCCGTCATTGTGAATCTTTTTCCTTTTCAAGACCGAACGCCTCATGAAGCACCCTTACGGCAAGTTCCGTGTATTTCTCCTCAATCACACAGGAGACCTTTATCTCGGATGTGCTTATCATCATGATGTTTATACTTTCATTAGCCAGGGTTTCAAACATCTTTTGAGCAACGCCCGCGTGAGTTCTCATACCTACTCCCACTATGGAAACCTTTGCTATATTTTCATCGCCCAACACCTTTTGCGCCCCTATATCTTCAGCAACTTCACTAAGCAACTTCATGGCTTCGTAAAAATCTGGCTTTGTGACCGTAAAGGTTAAGTCCGTTATACCTTCTTCACTCGTGTTTTGCACGATCATATCTACCACAATTCCGGCATCCACTAGAGGTCTGAATATAAGCGAGGCGATTCCCGGTCTGTCAGGCACCTTTGATACAGTTATCCTGGCCTCGTTCTTATTGAACGCTACACCTGATACAAGCACCTTTTCCATATCTTTTGACTCGGCAATTACCATGGTACCCCTTTCATTTGTAAATGTTGATCTCACATGTAAAGGAACCTTAAACTTTTTCGCAAATTCCACTGATCTTATCTCCAGGACCTTGGTTCCGAGACTTGCCATCTCCAGCATCTCCTCATAGGAGATATTGTCCATCTTCCTGGCACCCGGACAAACCCTGGGATCCGTGGTATAAATTCCGTCCACATCCGTATAGATCTCACACACATCCGCATTTAAAGCGGCAGCCAGGGCAACGGCGGTGGTATCAGAACCTCCGCGCCCCAGGGTGGTGATGTTATCTTTATCATCCATGCCTTGGAATCCTGCCACCGTAACTATCCTGCCTTTCTCCAATTCCTCGAAGATACGTCTTGTCTTAATTTCATGGATCCTGGCCTTTCCGTAGAATTCATCCGTGAGAATACCCACCTGAAATCCCAGCAGGGAACAGGCGTCATACCCCATTGCCTTTATTGCCATGGCAAGAAGGGAAACGCTTACCTGTTCACCCGTTGAAACAAGTACGTCCAGTTCCCTGGGGTCCGGATCATCCACCATCTCATTGGCCAAGGTTATCAGTCCATCGGTCTGGCCGGCCATAGCCGATATAACCACAACCATCCTGTTTCCCTGCTTGTGAGTATCGATAACCTTTCTGGCTACATCCCTTATCTTTTCAATATCCCCCACCGAGGTTCCGCCGTATTTTCGTATTATAAGAGCCATAGCCCAATCTTAATAACCTCCTTATATTAGCTGTTAGCTATTAGTTGTTAGTTGTTAGTTGTCGGTTATCGGTTATTGGTCGAATGGTTAAATGGTCAAATCGTTAAATGGTTGAATAGTCAAATCGTTATGACCCTATTCGACAAATATCCCATTTAACTATTTAACTACTTTACCTTCTGATCTTCTAATCCTCTTTCCTCTTTCCTCTTTCCTCTTTCCTCTTTACTCTTTACTCTTTCCTCTTTCCTCTTTACTCTTTACTCTTTCCTCTATGCGCCATGCGCTATGCGCCTTAAGCCCTTCGATTATCTCAACCGCCCGAGGCCCTTGTCCGCTTATGGTAATATCCCTCCTGTGGTCATCCACTATTTCAAGTTGCACATCCACCCTTATGTCGGGAAGGATCTCCGGACAGCGGTCCGCCCATTCAATGACCACAATTCCCCCGCCATGCAGGTACTCTTCCAGGCCCACGGATAACACCTCCGAGAGGTCTTCCAGCCTGTATAGATCCATATGATAGAACACGTGTCCACAATCATATTCATTCACCAGAGAAAAGGAAGGGCTGGTAATAACTGTATCAGGCCCTATACCCAGGCCGAGCGCAATGCCCTTGGTAAACCATGTCTTACCGCTACCTAATTCTCCCGTCAGTGCGACCACATCTCCCGCTGTAAGGCAAGTCCCGAGTCTCTCTCCAACCCCCACTGTTTCCTTATCCGAATTCGTTAAATATTTCAACAGCTTTACTTTCAATAGCCGGTTTTTTACAGTTATTAGTTATTGGTTATCAGTCGAATGGTTAAATGGTCAAATCGTTAAATGGTTAAATTGTTAAATGGTTAAATTGTCGAATTGTTAAATGGTTGAATAATCAAATCGTTATGACCCTATTCGACAAATATCCCATTTAACTAATTAACTACTTTACCTTCTTATCCTCTTTACTCTCTCCTCTTTCCTCTCTCCTCTTTACTCTTTCCTCTTTCCTCTTTCCTCTTTGCGCCTTGCTCTCTAAAGCGAATGATAAAAATCCATGTACGGAGGAGTGCTCTCCAGAGGCCATTCCTTCCTTGCCAATGCATCCATCAGCCCGGGGATAACATCGGGCAGTTCCCCGGCCAGGACCCCGGCCTGTCCCATATCCTCCGCAAGCAGATCAGCGGCCAGGCCGTGCAAATAGACTCCGGCACTCGCAGCTAAGGCTGAATCCCACCCTCTGGCCAGGAAACCGGATATCAATCCGGTAAGCACATCGCCTGATCCTCCGCTGGACAAGGCAGGATTACCCGTAGGGTTCAGGAATATCTTCCCGTCAGGTTCGGCTATCAGGGTCCTCGCCCCTTTAAGCACCAGACAGCAGCCGTGCTCCTGCGCGAATCGAGAGGCAGTCCCAACCCTGTCCGCCTGTACTTCCTTAGCCGTAAGTCCAGCCAGTCTGCCCATCTCGCCGGGGTGAGGGGTGAGTATCTTTCCCTTGCCCATCCCTTTCATGGACCCTTTGTCCTTGGCCAGGGCATTCAGACCGTCGGCATCTATAACCATGGGTAATTTGCATTCCTTAATGATCTTCCTCACCAGATCGGAGGTCTCAGGATTCTGCGACAGCCCGGGACCCATGGCAACAGCGCTCTTTCCCTCCATAAGCCGGACTATCTCATCCTTCGCCTTAACAGAAAGGGTCCCCTCAGGGGTCTCAGGCAGGGTTTCGGTCATCGCCTCGGTCAATTTGGCCTCAAGGATACTGTTCAGACTTTTGGGGATACCCACTGTAACCAGCCCTGCTCCCGCCCTCAATGCCCCCAGAGCAGCCAGCACGGCTGCTCCGGTCTTGCCGGTTGAACCGGCCAGGATCAGGAGATGCCCTCTGGCACCCTTGTGTATATCCCTCTTCTCCTCACCAAAAAGGCCGCTGAAATCACCCGCTTCAAGCATCCGGCATGGAGATTCTACGCTTGCGGACACCATATCCGGTATCCCTATATCAATCCTGACCAGACGGCCCACCATATCCACCCCGGGAAACAGCACCTGCCCCAACTTGGGGTATCCAAAGGTCACGGTCAAATCCGCCCTTACCGCCACACCCATCACCATGCCGGTGTCCGCGTTCAGGCCCGAGGGTATATCAATAGCCATAACAGGCTTTAAGACACTGTTTATCTCCTTGATAACCTGACCGTAATAACCACGGACCGGTGAGTTAAGGCCCGTTCCCAGGATTGCATCTATGATATAATCGCACTCCTTAAGGTACTTCCTGACCTTTTTCCACCCCTCCGGGTCGGGCGCTTCCCTGATATCCAGGTTCATGTGTCTTATAATCTCAAGGTTTAAAAGGGCCTCACCGGAGATCTTTCCGGATTCCCCTATCACTATAACCATAACCCGTAATCCCGCCTGGCTCAGGTATCTGGCTGCAACATACCCGTCACCACCATTATTTCCCGAGCCGCAGATCACCAGGACACTGGAGCCGTCTGCCGGATCAAAATGTTCAAGAAAACTCCTGGCCGCGCCGCGCGCCGCATTTTCCATCAGCACGGCGCCCGGTATCCCTATCTCATGGATGGTCATGCGATCCATTTCCTTTATTTCCGCAGCCTTTACCACTCTCATAATCCGCCCTCCAGAATCACCATGGCAGCCCCATAGTCACCTTCATCGGACATGCTCAGGTGAAAGCCTGTTATGTTTTCCTTCCTGCATCTGTCATATGATCTACCATGCACCCTTAGGCCCGGTCTTCCCCCGGGATAATGAAAGACCTCGATGTCAAGCCACCTGATACCCTTTTTCATCCCCGTCCCCATGGCCTTTGAAAAGGCCTCTTTCGCCGCGAATCTCATTGAAAAGGCTGCTGCGGGGAAGGGCCTGCTTTTACATATCCCCGTCTCGGCCTTGGTGAAGACCCTTTGTATAAATCTGTCCCCCCATCTCTTTATGATGCCTTCCATACGGCCTATATTAACAAGATCAATGCCGATTCCGTAGATCATGGTATTTATCATCTATTCATTTATCATTTGACATTTATCATTGAACAGCGCTCAGCTGTCATCCGTCTGCTGTCTGTTGTCGGTTGTCCGTTGTCGGTTATTGGTTAAATGGTCGAATAGTTAAATCGTCAAATCGTTGAATAGTCAAATCGTTAAATGGTCGAATGGTTAAATGGTCAAATCGTTAAATGGTTAAATTGTTAAATGGTTGAATGGTTGAATAATCAAATCGTTATGACCCTATTTAACAAATCAACCATTTAACTATTTAACTACTTTATCTTCTTATCTTCTTACGTTCTGATCCTCTTTCCTCTTTCCTCTTTACTCTTTACTCTATGCGCCATGAGCTATGAGCTGTGAGCTAATTTGCGCCTTGCGCGCTAAAACTCCCTCACAATCTCCAACATCTCCCTGACCGCCCTCTCCATGCCGACCAGGACCGCCCTGGCGATTATACTGTGCCCTATGCTGTATTCCTCAATCCGGGGAAGGAACCTGAACCTCTTTATGTTCGTATAGTTAAGGCCGTGCCCCGCGCTGATCCCCAGATTAAGATCGGCCGACGCCTCCACAGCCTTTGCTATCCTCTCAAAACGGATCTCGGCCTCTTCCTCGTCGGCCCCGGCCTCAGAATAATGCCCAGTATGGATCTCCACGATATCTCCCCCTACCTTGTGGGCTGCTTCTATCTGTCCCGGATCCGGATCCACAAAAAAACTTACCTTTATCCTTTCTTCAGAAAGCCTTCCCACCACACCCTTGTAACGATCCGGGTTCGACCTTACATCAAGACCTCCTTCCGTGGTCAATTCCTGCCTCTTTTCCGGGACAAGGGTGACCATATCGGGCCTTATATCCAGCGCGATCTCTATCATCTCCTCCACGGGGGCCATCTCCATATTAAGCATGGTCTTTACGGTCTCTCGCAGCAGACGCAAATCCCTGTCATTGATATGTCGTCTATCCTCCCTCAAATGACATATTATACAATCCGCGCCCGCCAGCTCGGCTAAGCCTGCAGCCATCAACGGGTCCGGTTCTTTAACTCCTCTGGCCTGACGCACAGTGGCGATATGGTCCACATTTACGGCCAATCGTGTCATGTTATTCCTCCCTTATAAGCGAAATAAGTCTCTTTTCCTCTCTCGTCATGATCCGTTCGTCCCGCGGGGACCTCTCATGATCATAGTCCATAAGGTGCAATATCCCATGAATCAGCAGACGGTAGATAACCTCCTCCGGCGACTCATTTGTTGCCCGTGCCTCTCTGAGGGCCGTATCCACGGATATTACCACATCACCCAGCATGCCGGATCTTACGCCGGAGTCAGAGCCATCCGACATGGGAAAAGCCATCACGTTCGTAGGTCCCTCCCTGCCCAGATAAGATCTGTTCAATTCAGAGATATGGGCGTCATCGGTAAAAAGGATACTCAGTTCATCCTTATCACAGCCCAAGTCTTTTAAGAGTCTCCCTATCTTCCTCCGTATCTCTCTGCTTTTTACTCCGGGGATCTTCCGAAAATAGTTTATCTGTATCTCCATCATCCCTTCTTGCCGTGTCTTTTGCATCAATTTCAGGATATTCCACGCGATGATGAAATATCCCGCCCAAGGTCTTGTTGAAGCTCCTGGCAATCTCGTGGAGATCCTTTAACGTAAGCTCGCACTCATCCAGCTGTCCGTCGGAAAAAACCTTGTTGATAATCTTTTGAACAGTACCCTGAATACGGGCCGGAGTCGGTTCCGCCAAAGACCTCGTCGCTGCCTCTATCATGTCGGCCAGCATCACCAGTCCCGCCTCCTTGGTTTGAGGCTTTGGCCCCGGATACCGGTAATCTTCCTGCTTAACCTGGGAGGACTTACCCTTCCTGTTGTTGTTCTCTTGTTCCCTCGCCTTCTGATAGAAATAGGTGATAAGGCATTTCCCGTGGTGCTGCCGTATGATATCGATTATCTCCTTGCCCAGTTTATGTTCCTTGGCCAGCTCAACCCCATCCCTGACATGGGAGATAAGTATCAGACTGCTCATTGAGGGGGCCAGTTTCTCGTGCCTGTTTTTATCCCCCTGATTCTCGACAAAATAAAGGGGTTTTCTAACCTTTCCTATATCATGATAATAGGCGCTCACCCTGGCCAGCAGGGGATTGGCGTTAATGGCCTCGGCCGTGGCCTCCACCATGTTGCTGACAATGACGCTGTGGTGATAGGTCCCCGGGGCACGTAACATAAGCTCCCTTAGCAGGGGCTGATCGAGATTGGCCAGTTCAAGGAGTTTGAGGTCGGTGGTAAAACCGAATCCCATCTCCCCCAGGGGAATTAGGCCGGTGGCTATGACTCCCGAAAGGAGGCCCCCCACAAATGCCGCTGCCAATGCCACCGGTATCTCTATGGAAAAAAGGGATCCATAGATCGTCTCTATGGAAAGACAAAGCAGCATGTTGATCAGACCTACCTTTAAACCGGTCTTGATCAGTATTCCCCTTTCCCGGTATTCCCTGACCCAGTAGGCTGCCGAGAGGCTGCTTATAAAAAAATACAGAAAAAAACTAATGCTTTCATCTATGGCCAGGGAGGCCAGCACAGAGATCAGCAAAGAGAATATAACCGCTATCCTCATACCCTGAAACACGGTTATCAACATGGCGCCACAGGGGATGGGCAATGCGAACAGCAGCGCCCTTGTGGTAAGGGGATGGAACCCCCTGGCCACGTCTTCGGCGATAAGACCGTATGCCCACATAAAGATAAAAATACCCAGAAGTGTCACCGCGTTAAACAGGTCATATCTCATATCTTCACCGGATGGTCTGTAGGTCACTAAACCGGCCGTGTACACGAACGCGAAAAGGACTCCGATAAGCAACATCATACCGGGGACCCGCTGGAAGGCCGCCTGGTCTCCCGCTGACAGGGCCTCCGCCGAGAGCTTGACGAGATGGTCCTGTCCTATCCTCTCACCCTCTCTTACAATCATCTCTCCCTTTTTTATTTGATAATACACAGTCTTCACGGATTCCCTGGCGTTATCCTTCCTCAGTTCGGTTTCCCTCTGGTTAAAGGTCACATTCGGTTTGATAAGCAAAACCGCCATCCTGGTGGAAAGTTCAGCGGTCTCCGGAGCCAGTCCCTTTTCAACAAGGTCCTGTTTGCGATTATTTATGTATTCGGCGGCCCCTTCGATATCAAAAAACCTGCCCGGGTCGGCAACCTGCATCTCTTCACCTGTCTGAATATCCTGGATAATGATGCCTTTCTGGGCATGATTCATCAGCACTGATTTGTTTCCGACAATCCCTTTTTGAAAAATATCCGTGACCAGCTGAGAGATATTTTCTTCCAGTTCCAGTGAAAACCCGTTCTGGATAAGTTCCTCGAAAAGGTCATTGTCCAGAGGTATCTCCAGTATCTTAAAGAATCGATCCCTGATAAGTCCCTTGTCCTCGGCCGAGTATAAGGGGATCTTTTCGGGAGGCAGCAGCTCCTCGGTATCCGCCATATCCACGGCAATAGAGACCCACGCGTCGGCCAGGGCCTCTTTCAGCTTCAGTACGAGATTTGAGGAGGAAGGATCGAAATCATACACATAGGGGACATCTTTAACTGCCTCCTCCCTGTTCTTTGCAGTGAGGGTCTCGTTCTCCACAAGGATATCCTGCGAGGCCTTGATATCACTCTCCGCCACATCTCCAATCCTGTAAACCTTCGGACTATTCAGGATATTGGGGAAAAGGAACACGCTGATAATCAGGCTCAGGACCACGATAATTATCCATGGCAGTCTCCTTTTTCCTGATGAGCCGAGGAGCCTTCCGGCGATATTACTGACCGTTACCGCCGTCTTTTTTCCCGTTTCTCTCATAAGCGTCGATAATTTCCTGTACCAGGGAATGCCTGACAACATCATCCCTTGAAAAATATACGAACTTTATGCCCTTTATGCCCTGAAGAATATCCCTGGCCTCAATCAGACCGGAGGCCTTTCCCGCCGGCAGGTCCGTCTGGGTCACGTCTCCTGTTATTACTGCCTTGGAGCTGAAGCCGAGCCTCGTCAGAAACATCTTCATCTGATCTGTGGTAGCGTTCTGCGCCTCGTCCAATATCACAAAGGAATCGTTTAAGGTCCGACCCCTCATAAACGCCAGGGGAGCGACCTCTATAACCCCCTTCTGGATAAGGCTTAAAGCATCTTCAAAATCCATCATGTCGTGTAACGCGTCATAAAGAGGTCTGAGGTATGGATTGACCTTCTCGTACAGGTCCCCGGGCAAAAATCCCAATCGCTCTCCTGCTTCCACGGCGGGCCTGGCAAGTACCACCCGGTTTATCTCCTTCTTGGCCAAGGCGGCCACTGCCATGGCCATAGCAAGATATGTCTTCCCCGTGCCTGCAGGTCCTATGGCAAAGACAATATCAAAATGTCTTATCGCGTCTATATATTCCTTCTGATTAATGCTCTTGGGAGATATAATCCTTTTTTTGGAGGAGATATAAACGCTATCCAAGAATATCTTTTTAAGGTTTGCCGACCCATCACCGCTCAGTATGCGAATAGCGTATTCAACATCGCTTGCATAAAGCGGGTAATGATTACATAAGAGTTCATATAACTGTGTCAGGACGTTTTCGGCCAGCTCGATCTCCCAGTCCCTGCCCTTGAGTATAAGCTCTGTGCCCCTGATATTTATCGAAACCCCCGTCCTTTTACCCAGAAGCTTCAGGTGGGAACTCTGTTCACCGGCCAGCATCCCAATAAGCTCCTGATCGGGAAAGCTTAGCTTTTTTGTCAAATTAGAGATCTTTTCGTCAGTACTTTTCCCCAATAGTTGTCTTCCTCATTGGTTATTGGTTATCAGTTATTGGTTATTGGTTAAATGGTCGAATAGTCGAATGGTTAAAAGGTCAAATTGTCGAATTGTTAAATGGTCAAGTAGGTAATTGGTCAAATGGTTGTGACACTACTTAACCAATCCACAATTTAACGATTTAACTAATTCAGGAATTTCCCATTTAACTATTTAACTACTTTACCTTCTGATCTTCTAATCCTCTTTCCTCTTTCCTCTTTCCTCTTTACTCTTTACTCTTTACTCTTTACTCTATGCGCTATGAGCTATGAGCTGTTAGCTATTAGCTATTAGGTATTAGCTTTTAACCATAATCCATAATCCTTAATCCATAATCCCTATTTGCTATTAACCATTTAACTATTTAACTACTTTACCTTGTTATCTTCTAATCTTCTGCCTCTTTACTCTTCACTATTTACTTCTATTGCCTATGAGCTGTGAGCTAATTTCCTCTTTCCTCTTTCCTCTTTGCTCTTTTCTCTTTGCCCTATGCCTACCACAGCCTCCTTTTTCAATCAAGAGATTTGGGCCCTCTGATTTCCTGAATCCTGATTTAAGATTATACAGCAAAACAATATACTTGAAAATTGTTTTAATTAATCATCCTCCCCTTCTGATCTTCTCATCTTCTTAACCTCTTAACTTCTGCCCTTCTGCCCTTCTGCCCTTCTGCCCCTCTCATCTTCTCACCTTCTTACCTTCTTAACCTCTGATCCTCTTTCCTCTTTCCTCTTTCCTCTTTCCTCTCTACTCTATGAGCTATGAGCATAGGGGGATGGATTAAGGGTTATGGGTTAGGGATTAATTTGGGTTTACGGATTATATTTCTTAATCCTTACCCCCTAATCCTTAATCCCAATATCCTGCGCCTTACGCCACGCCCTTCCCTCTTTCCTATTTCCTGTTTCCTCTATTCTCTCTCCTCTTTCCTTTCATTTCAAACTTGACAATATAGCTTTTAAGGCTATAATTAGCCAATGTATAAGCTGAAATACAGGAGAAGGGCAAGGAATTATCTTGCGCGATTGCCTTTTAAGGCAAAGACAGCCATTGTAAAAAAATTGCATGAACTCTGCCTGGACCCTGATTCTCCCTCACTTGATATTGATACCTTAAAAGGAGGCGAAGGATTCCGCCTTAAGGTGGGGCAATACAGGGTTATCTATAAGCGAGATGATTATTATTCGATAATAGAAGTCGTTAATGTCCGCCCGCGCGGTGACATCTATAAGAGGTGATTATGGAATACCAGACTATAAAAGAAAACGGTGAAGTAAAATTCGTGGTTTTGCCGATAGACTTATTCAATACCCTGCTGGAACGCCTGGAAGACCAGGCTGACTTACGCGACATTCGAGAAGCAAGGAAAGAACCACTATATATTCAAGAAGAAGCCGAAGCCTATATATTTATGAATCCCGTGAAAAGAGAGCGGCTTGAAAAAGGATGGACACAGCAGGAGTTTGCCGAAAAAATAGGAGTAAAACAGTCTACTGTTGCTAAATGGGAACGTGAAGGGGCTGTATACCGTGAGACTACGAGAAAAAAGCTGGCAAAAGCCTTCGGAATCGAGGAAGAAAGCTTTATGTGATCAAAGTCGCCCTCCACACTGCAGACGTCCCCCTACTCTCCTATCTTCTACACGCCCATTTTGTCATTTTGCGGAAAAAAAACCGTCATTCTTCGACCCTGGATAAAAGCGTTTCCAGGGCATGCTTGATAGAAGAATCCAGCCTTCTCACCTTCTCACCTTTTCACCCTCTTATCTTCTTATCTTCTTATCTTCTAATCTTCTTATCTTCTAATCTTCTTATCTTCTTATCTTCTTATCTTCTAATCCTCTTTCCTCTTTCCTCTCTACTCTATGCGCTATGCTCTTTGCGCTCTGCGCTACCTAATCCCTAACCCTTAATCCATAACCCATATTACCCCCTAATCCTAAATCCCAATCCACTATTAACCATTTAACAAATACCCTATTCCCTTCAATTTTTCGTCCAGCAATTCGAAACCATGTGAAATATAATAAGTGCGCAAATCGCCTTCCAGTATGGAGCCTAGTACGACCTTAAAATCCCTGTCCTTAAACCGGCGCAGTCTTGTTTGCATCTTTTTGACCGAAGCTGCATCCAGCGGGGGCAGGTCAATGCCCTTGCGCAGCAGAAATTCAATGTCAAAGCCATCTCTTACTTCCGTGCGATCCAGAAAGGCGGCCACCTTGTTCTTCATTGTCTGTTCCAGGGTATGAGTCTTCAACACAACCTGCCGGGTGCTGAAGTGGGAGAAAGCGATCTTTTGTTGATAGTCACAATCCCGGATATTCCTGCGGATTTCGATTTTTAGCCGCCTGGGATACAGGGGAGAGCGAAGCTCAAGCACAAGGGTATAATGCTTAAGTTGCGCATCCGTGATTTCATAACCTGTTTTGAGTAATTCTTGAATCTCCCGGGCATATGCCTGTTCATCCAATGTCTTGATAAACCAGAAGTCCATATCCACCGAGTAGCGGGGCAATTCGTGGCATAGCCGCAGCATTGTTCCGCCCCCGAATACAAGAGGCTCCAAGACGCCTGAGCGGTGCATCCGGTCCAGAACTTCTATCTCAAACACTTCATGTTGCTTAAAGGTATCCATTGGCAAGCAATAATTTCCTTGTTTTTGCCGGGAATTTGCGGCTCAACCTCTTGATTTTTTCTTGATCCAGCCGTGGGGCATCCAGAGCGGAGAGATCCAGGGAATAACGGCCGTAGGACATCAGGTAAAAAGCGTCCAGCAGGGCTTTTTCAGGCGTGGCAATAAAAAATCCCTTTTCTTTTTGGAATCCCCAATACAGACTGTCCGATATGCGGGTATACTTGAAAACCGTGTTGTTTACCCGGATTTCTTTTGTCCGCAAGACAGCCACGGATTCATAATACTCCCGTTGCATCTGGGTGGTAATATCGTAGTAATCCAGGGCGGTGGTCAGGGAGATGTAGGAAGGAACCTGACCGAGGTTGGCAATTACCAATCTGTCTTCCCTGCCGGCAGCCTGCCATTTCTCGTGCAGCACATATAAGTTTCGTTTGATCCGCACCAGCAGGCCCTGTTGAACGTAGCGGCTCGCGGCCACACGTGCTGAAGCAGGATTGATCCCCAGGACCCTGGCCAGTTCTTCATAGCCGAAATAGAATTGTTTTATACGTCGCAGCTGGTTTAACTTCATAACATCAGATACATTAAGTTAATGTTTATGTTAACTAAACGTGCTTGATATTTACAGGCTTGTCAAGGCAAATCGCTTATCAGCTGTCAGTTGTCGGTTGTCAGTTATCGATTATTGGTTGTCCATTAGCAGACTCCATTCTTCTAAAAGTCTTTGAGGACTTCCGATTTTCAGCAGTTTTCAAGAACTGATATTTTTCCACGCTTCTTAGACAAATTTTATAAAAAATTGATTGAGACAATTTTCACCGGGTTCTGCAAAGGTCTCATATGACGGATCTACCCGGAAAGCCAGTTTTCAATCTTCAAATCAGGAACCCTGCTGAATTCTTTTATATTGTTCGTCACAAGAACTGCATCGAGCAAAAGGGCATGAGAAGCAATGAGCATGTCCATGGCGCCGATGGGAGCCCCCTTTTTCTGAAGGCTTGTACGGATTTGTCCGTAGATAGGGCATGCCTCGTAAGGCCAATTCAAGATCGTCGCATAATCCAGAAAATCCTTTAAGGCGGCTTGATTTTGCTTTTTCTTCTGTGAAAGCGCTACGCCGAACCAAAGCTCTGCCGTAACAATACTGGATATCCCTACTTCGCCCGGTGAAAGTCGAGACAAACGTTTACGCATAGCTTCAGGCCGATTCTTGATTAAGGCAATACAAACATCAGTATCCAGCATGTAACGGGTCACCATGGGATCCTTTCATCCAGTGCCATATCCTCAATGCATTCAGGGAAGTCCTCACTGAATCTCCGCCCGCGCTCGAAATAATCCTGCCAGGCCTTTCGCAATGGCCGTAACACCAGATCCCCATCCTTTTGAAAGACGTGAACTTCCGAGACATCGAGCTTGAAATCCTTGGGAAGCCTGACTGCCTGAGAATTACCCGATTTAAATACTCTTGCCGTTTTCATAACTACATTACCCCCACTTCATGTATATACAGTTTGTATATACTTTTTATTCAAGTATGTCAAACAATTGTTAATATAAAATTATCCAAACGTGCTTTGATTAGAAATGGGTAAATTACCTAAAGGTGCTTTAAGCAGGAATGGGACTTTTTATCGAAAATGGCCTTGGGCCAAAATCGGAAATAAAGGCCACAGCCGTGAGACAAATGCCCAGCGTCTTATGGGCATGTAGTATCAGTTTATTTCGTTCTCTTAACATCGGTAAGTTAATTTATAGATGCAAAAGTAAGATCTTCATGGAAAGATAGCAGGACAAAAATCCGTGGATTTAAGGACTTGATAACTTTTTTATACTACAGCGGAAGGTGTTTCATGCAATCTTGCCAACGGGACCTTAATAACTCTCTCCCCCTTACCAATTGTGGCAATTTTCTCCATCTCTCTTGAAACTTCAGCTGAATAATATTTCTCACCGCATTCATTACATACTTTTGAGGGAACTTCCTCGATAACGATTAGTTTACTGCCCCATCTGAAATCCACCGTCACTTTTTTATCTTCTAAAATCCCTTTTTTACAGAAATAGCAGGTTTCCATCTTTTTATATCCTCCTTGTACACGGGTCACTCCATTTTGGTAATCTCGGAATATATACCGTAATAACAATAAGATTTAGCTTGTCAAAATTGCCGCACAGGATATGCATCCACCTGAAATCCAACCCCTGTCCTGCAATTAGACAACTTTCTCCTCTTGGATCATCTGGATAAGGTTCTAATTCTCTGCCATTCAAGATCGCAGATATTATATCATCGACTGTAATTCTTTCTTTACCGCGTTCAATTTGAGCGTGATGGGACAAATAGAAAGCGTCCCTTTTCACCATCTCTCTGACTATTTCAATATATGATTTACTGTCCATTGTAATCGCAGCTGAACTTTTATCAAGCTATTCAAATATATTTTGGACCTTTTTTCTCTTATTATAGAACCAAGTCTATAATTTTATCAAGAAATGTCTCACAGCAACTCTGAATCCGTGACCCAAAATTACCCAAAAGTGCTTTGAGCACAAATGTGTCCGCAGACCCGCCTGCCGTGCCTATAGGGGCTGGTTGAGGCCAAATAACTTTGTGCATTGAATAGTACCCTCGCTCATATAGTCGCCATAGGGCATTGGCGGGCAGGTTACGCAGATTGGCGCAGATTAAAAACCATATACTAATCTCTTATGCTCGAGCGATCTTGCACCAAAATTTATTAATAGACCAATCTTCAAGCCTGTCGCTTTAAGGTAGTTGATAATTTGAGATTCTTCTAATCCGGTCAATTCCGAGACAGCTTTAATTTCTATTATCACTTCATCGTAGCATATAAAATCAGGCTGATACTTCTTTTCAAGTGGCTTACCTTTATATTTTATCTCAATGTATGGCTGAGATTCAAATGGGATTCCCTGAGTTGTAAATTCTCTTCCAAGAGCTTCCTGATTCACCCTGTTAAATAAGATTTGAGTCTTTTGTGTAAAAATCGTTTGCCATTATAGGTTTTAAAATAACGTTCTCTTTTCGATGCATCTTCCTGGTTTAAACATGCTTCATAATAGATAAGGTGCAATGGTCTCCTCTCTCTTGTAGATTCAACCTGACCTTTGCGATGTTGTTCAAATCGTAGCTTGAGGTTTTTAGTAAAACCAGAATAGAAATTATTATCTACATCACTTTTTAGAACATATGTATAATACACGGATTACCTCAAGCTATTTAACAGGGTTAATCTGCGCCTGCCCCGTGAAATGATTTTTATTTTCCTGTTTCACTGGGGTAATCTGTGGATGGATAAGTGCCGCGTTTTTGTGTGAAGACCTTGAAAAGAAAGTAGGGGATAACGGCCTGGCGGCGTATTCTTTTGGGATCAATTATAAGCCTGTGGAGCCATTCAAGCGGCAGTTTCCGGAACAAAGCAGGGGCCCCCTTTTGGTTTCTCCCGTGATCGCGTCCAGTGAACCTCCAATACCCTGACAGACCTTCACGTTGAGTTTTGGAAGATATTCCTGAATCCACATCTCCTGCTGTTGGTTGGTGTTATTAAATATGACAACTGGAAAATACTGTAAGTCTTTTTACCCAAAGTTGCCCTGGGCTGTTTTGGGTAAAAGGTTTTATTGGGGTAAAGCTCTTTTTCCCCTCCACCTCGCAACAACACCTTTGAGAACTTCTATGTAGGTTGCTGCTGTCCGTTTCCTGGAAAGATTTTCCGCGATATAAGATCTCCCATTATTTCCAAGACTCTTCCGAAGTTTTTTGTCTTTATAAAGCTTAATAATAGCATCTCTTAATTCTTCTGTGTTTTCCGGCTCGATACAAATACCAGCCTGAGCTGTTTCAACCAATTGCTGTGCCTGATTTTGTACCCCCAGTATTACTGGCCAGCCACAGGCAATAAACTCCAGCATCTTTGTGGGAATATTAAATATCGGGGTGGAAAGAAGTGGAGAAACAGTCGAAAGGTTATGCTGCTTGCAATTTTTTATCTAGTGGTTTAATAACGTCTTTTAAAAGCATTGAGGCCTTGAATAATTCAACACCAATGAGTTCACCCGAAGAATCCAATTCAATGTTCACACCGGGAGACAGTTCAACGATTTCCTCCTCTTCCCCTTCTTTTGCAAGGTAAAGAATATCTTCTTTTTCATCGTAAGAAACATTAAATTTTTCCATCAGATTTCCCTCCATCTACCTGTATTAATCCTTTTTTCTTTCTGTCCTTCTTTTAATGGATGTATTGTCAAGAGTGTAACATAATCTTCATAAAAAGTATATGCTACCATCACCTCTCGATTTTTATTGTATAAATCAACATTCATAACAGCTATAAAGTACCCAGTCTCTGTATCAAAATATTTATCTTCAGACTGCTCAAATATTATCTTTGGGAGGTCATAATCTATTTCCCTGAATTTTAATCTATTCTTGATATGTTCAGAATATTCTACCTTCATGTTATATACTTTTTAGGGAAAACGCTTTTGGATCCCTCTTGATCGCCGAAAAAAAGTTATTTACTTATTTAATGATCTTCCTCTTTCCCCTGAGGAATTACCCAAAATAGCCCGCCACAATAACGGCGGGTAAACCCTCCATAATACCGGCGAACAGGCCTGCCCCGTTAAACGCTTGCCCTGTGAAATGCGGAGCCCATTTCATCAGGGCGCAGCCTGTTTAACCGGGGCCTTGAGCTGTTTTGGGTAAAGGATTGTCTTGTATATCTTGAATCAATTTTACCCAAATGTTCTACGGGGAGAAATGGGTAAATATGGTTTTATGTTCTAGAAATATTTTACCCAAAAGTGCTTTGGGCGGAAATGGGTAAAGGTGATTTTTAGAATTTGGGATGGGCCCTACCCTCTCTTAATAATTGGAGGAATACGAGGAAGAAGAATTTCGGGACCACGACCATGCGGATAAAGGTCTCTTTGGGCTGCCGCGCAGACCCCGCCAGATCGCCGATAAAAAAGTTATTTAATTATTGAACGATTGTCACCTAAATCGAAATGGGCGTCAATTCATAATTTGAGGGGGGTCCCGAAAAGATTAAGGGTTTCTTAATACCTCATCATGATTCCCGACAACTCTTAAAAAAATAGTGTCTTCAATATGCTCAAAGGTAAGTCTGTAATGGAGATCAACCCTTAGTTCCCATATAGCTTCTTTACCTTTTATCTTTTTTGTATGAAGCGACGGATGGCTCAGGTCTTCTGATAATAACACAAGTTGTTTATCTACTTTCTTCTGAATGATGGGAGGCAGATCGCCATATGCTCTCTTAAATCTCCTGTAAGCCTTTATCTTCATTATTTTTTAAGTTCCTTCAGCAGACCATCTACTGTTCCGTTTCCGATTGTATTCCCTTCTTCCTTGTCTTTATCCGCTTCTCTTTCCATGTTTTGCCACTTGGTAGTCCAGAAATAGGCCTGGGAAGGTTCTATGGCATCCTTTGCCTTGATAAAATAGGTAAAATCAAGGATCTCTTTTAGCTTTTCCGCAGACAATCCTTCGATCTCCCTTAAAAGTTCTTCCCTGTGCTCGTAATCCACTGTAGCCATTTAAATCACCTCCTTCATAATTTTAAAATTATACCTTAAATTAGAAGGAATAGAAACCCTAATAATTAGAACCGATAATTTCTATAATTGTTCATAGCATTAATATCTCAATTGAGGATAAGTTTTTTACCCAAAACAGCCCGCCACAATAACGGCGGGTAAACTTTGAGCACTTTGGGAGAGTTATTTAATTATTTACGGTCGTCCCCTTTCCCACTATAATTTTATTGCCAGGTCTGGGCCAGGGACCGGGGAATCCAGAAATTAGTCACGCTAGTCAACAACGTCCCCTATTCTTTACACGCCATTCAACAACGTTCCCTGCTAATCCTCTTAGGCACTGGTTGGGTGGGGGTCTAATTTGGTCTATTTCGCACTGACAATGGCTCTGAGGCAAAGGAGCAACAGGCGGGGTTGTTTAAGGAAGAGGTTAAGGAGGAATCTGGTGGTCTCGTCGCTGTGGAAACAGGCCAAATTGAACCTAGAATCCAGTATTTTGATATTTTGAGGTACATCCCCTATTTGCCATGATCATGATCTCATTTGACGGCCCAATCATCGACGGGCAGTTTATCGATACGCAAAAATTCCTTTACGTTGTGAGTGACTACCACGAGCCTGTTTGCCACTGCGATGGCAGCTATCTGGGTATCCCTTTCGCTGATTATCACGCCCTTCCTTTCAAGCTGAGCACGTATAACCGCATATCGCTTGGCCGCTGTTTCGTCAAAAGGAAAAACATGCAACAATGACGAAATTTTCTCGATTTTCGATCGTCTCTCCTTTTTTTTCACTGAAGATTTTTCTATGCCGTACCAAATTTCGGCCAGGGTGATTGTAGATAAGGATAAATCCGAAGGTGAATGTTCTTTGATTCGAGCAATTACGGTTGGATCGCCCCGCATCCAGTAGCTGATGATATTTGTATCAAGAAGGTACATATAGCGCTCGATCAATCGAGGGTGAATTCTTTAGCCGGGAGTGGTTCGGGTGTTTTAAATTCAGGATCCGTAGCGAAATCATTCCAGAAATTCTTTGGCCAGTGGTCCCGTGCAAGGGGCTCAAGTATTACCTTATCACCCTCTTTTCTTATTTTTACCTCATTGCCCTTGAAGCGAAAGGCCCTGGGCAATCGAACCGCTTGTGACCTTCCGTTCTTAAATACTTTTGCTGTAGATTCCATGGGCATGATCCTCCCCTGATAATTGGTATATTCCAGTATATACCATTTCTCTGAAAAATCAAGCCTTCTTATCCTCTTTCCTCTCTGAAAATGTCCAAGGTCAAGGGCTGACCCCAATTACTTATTAAACGGGAATGCACAAAAATATGTGTATGGATGCCCTGAAAGCTGTGCAAATAAAATTATGCCCGTAGATTTCCTGGCCGAATCAGGGCCAAAAAGTGGGTATATCGTGCAACGCAAGAATATCGAGTATAGCTAATATGAATATTATAACCCTGAATCAGTGAAGCTCCCCGCGCTTCCGTGCGGGGCATCAGTGGAAAAACCAAGCGCAACTCCGCCGAAGCCACCCGACTTTCCATCCTCCGTAGCTAGGCTAGCTACTGCGGAGGACGGGCGCCCAGTGGGCTACGCCGCGGTCGCCTCACACCATCTTGTCAAGCCGTAGCCTTTGGCGAAGGCTGATCCTCCCTGTGCTCCCGCACGGGGCATCTTGGCGAAGGCGAGTGGAACTTACGGGATATACGGGACTTTTTGTACTTTATTGCGGCATGAAAATTGCTGAAGCGAGCTTCCAAGTATTTAATCTAAATGGGAGAGACTCTATCCATGGGCAACCGACCTTCTTTCATCCCCATTAACAATCTGGTACTGGACAATGAAATATATCCTCGAAGCGGCATTGATCACAGGCGAGTTCAGATGTTCGCGGATAACCTTCGAGACGGTTTTGTATTTGATCCCATTCATGTCCAGGCACACCCCCAGGAAAAGGACAAATACCGCATCCTGGACGGGGCGCACAGGTGGCAGGCCTATAAAGATGTGGGTATGAACGAGGTACCCGCCACCATCATTAAGCTGGACGGTAATGACCCGTTGCTTTACGCGGCCAAGCAGGCCATAGGACCAAGGCAGCTTAATGAAGAAGAGTGCAGGGAAACGGCCAGGCGGGCGTTTCAGAATAACAACAGGTTAACGTCGGAGCAAATCGGTAAGGCCATCGGACGTTCAAGGCAGGCAGTGGATAATTATATCGCGGATCTTCGGGCCTCTGTTCAGATGGATCTGGATCTCAAGATATTTTGCATGTATAGGCTTGGGGTACCTCAAGAGAGAATTTCGGGTAGATTATCTATTTTACAGCGGAGTGTTTCTAACCATTTAGCAAAAATGCCAGAATTGGCAAAATTGCTAAATAGCGATTTGAAAAAGGGTTTCACCGTCGCCCAGGTAGCTCAAAAGCACGGCTGGCCGGAGCCTTTGGTCTGGTCCCTGGCGCTGGAAGCAAAGGAAGATCTGGAACGATTCCGGGAGCTTAAATGGGGTTTAAGGACATGGGACCTGTGGAACTGGAACGACTGCGACAGCCGTTTCGGAGATGATTGGCCGGTAAGAATACCGGCACAGTTAGTCGCACACATCCTGTACTTCTTTTCCAGACAGAACGACCTGATATTCGATCCCATGGCCGGCGGCGGAGTAACCGCCGATACTGCTTTGGCCCTTAACAGACGCTGCTGGAGTTTTGATATGGCGGACATGGCTGATACCCGGCCGGAGATAGAGCCCTACTTCTGGGACATGAAAGATCTTAAATGGCCGGTTAAGGGAAAGACCAGGCCGGATCTTATTCTATTCGACCCGCCATATTTCAGGGAAAAAGCGGAAGACTATGATCCAAACGGTTTATCCGGCCTAAGAAGGGAGGCGTATCTGGACTTTTTTGGCCGGTTCTTCAAACTCGCCCGTCACAACAGCAAAAAGAGCACAATCCTGGCCTTTATAAATGCAGACTGGAGGGACTTCCAGAATACACCTGCCATGGATGAAACAGGAGATCAATCCATATTCATAGATGAATATACACGGCTTCTCAGAAAAAGCGGCTGGGTCGAAACCCATATTATACAGGCCCCCATGTCCCCAGAGCGATTCCAGGCCAATGTGGTAGCCGTTATGCAGAAGAAGAGAATACTGGGAGTGACAAGCAGGTACGTTGTTGTAGCAAAACACAGGCTGAAGGCTAAAGGGGTTTAGGCTGTACGTTGCTTCAGCCTTCAGCCTAATAGCCTAAACCGCTTTAGCCTATTTTTCCTCCAGCCTACAGCCTAAACAGCTTCAACCTGAAATAAAGGAATATACAATGAGGGATCACACCAAACTAACGGCCTTTCAACTCGCAGATGAAGTGGCGATTTATATTTACAGGTTAACGAAAAAGTTCCCCAAGGATGAACTATTTGGACTGACATCCCTGTATTTCCTTCAGCCTTCAGCCCAATAGCCTAGACACCTATTCCCTCTATTCTTCTGATGTTCTGATCCTCTTACCTTCTCATTCTCACACCTTCTGCTTTCCTTTTCTCCAATCCCGAACATTACTGTATACAGAGACAATTAAGGCCAAAAGGAAAAAGGTTAAGGTGAAAATATCCACTAATTTCGCATTGAGATCCGTGCCCAGCAGTGAATCAATAAGGAATTTAACATAGGACGGAGGCATATCGGAATATCCTAATTTTATCCTGACCTGATAGTGCCAGTCCGTGCAGAAGCAATAACCCAATCCATACCATATCCCCAGGATGAACCAGGAAAAGGCGGTTAAGAGTATTACAATCAGATTTGCTACCCTTGTCTTTTTCCATATCCAGCCGAAAAGGACAAAAACAATTATGAATGAATGGAATACAAAAAAGAATTTGTCTAAGAAGGCGTACACCCTCACATCACTCTTTCAATCGCAGAAATATTCGAAAGGAAAGGTAGTGTTAAAAGTTATTCAACCTAGTCAACAACGTCCCCTAGTTTCTTTCATGTCAATGCTATTTATCTGTGGAGTGCCGTCCAATTGGGATACCAGGTTGGGCGCATTCAATTTTCTTTTGGTCCGGAAGAATCTCTTTACCTTCCCCTGTCTTATAAGATCAACCGGATCCATCGCTTGAATCAAGAATAAAATTATAGACCGATATTTGCATAAGCAATATTACCCAAAGTAGCTCTGGGCGGAAATGGGTAAGAATTTTACCGAAAATGGCCCGCCACAATAAAGGCGGGTAAACCTTGGGCTGAATCGGTAAAGGTTTATTAAAGGGATGGGTGGGGAATTACCCAAAATACCCCGGAGCAGGTTTGGGATATCTCTTAACATGCCAAACCTTTAATGCACAAAAAGTGCTATTTTTATGCATTATAAATTGAAAATTATCAAAATTCACAAAAAAATAAATGTCCCATGAGGGAAAAGTCAAGCTAGTCAACAATGTCCCCTAGATCCAGGTTTGAATATGTGATTGTCATATTTACCTAATTATGCTATAAAAATAGCTATAAAAAAGGAGGTATAATCACATGCCGGAAATTGCCTTAGAACTCAGCTATGAAAAAATACTCGAAGCTGCCACCAAGCTTACTGAAGAGGATAAAGAACGCCTTTTCTTTTCCCTGAATAATGATTACGCAAAGGCTTTAGATGAAATGGCAAAAGAGGCCCGGGAAAGTCATCAACGAGGCGAAAGCATCAGGTTGAAAGATCTTAAATGAAATACGAAATCTTTTTGGCGCCTAGAGCAAAGAAGCAATACGAGAAACTTGATCCTCATATTAGAGAAGAAATCGCAACCCTACTATCTGAACTCGAAGATGAACCATATCAAACAGGTAATCCCCTTAAAGGACTTAACACTGAACTGCGCTATATTAAATTATCTCATGCAGGTGTCCAATACCGGGCAGTTTATGATATCGATAAGAAGGGAAAGGAGGTATTAATTGTCTTTTTAGGCTCACGCGAAAATTTTTACAAAGAACTCAGGAGGTTTATCCGTTAATAATCCTTACAATATTAACCTTCCCATTTCTAATATATGTCCTTCCTGGTATCAGCTTTGATCTCTTTCATTTTTTAAATCTGTGAAAATCTGCGCCTGCCCCGTGAAATGATTTTTATTTTCCTGTTTCACTGGGGTAATCTGTGGATGGATAAGTGCTGCGTTTTTGTGTGAATACCTTGAAGAGGAAGTAGGGGATAACGGCCTGGCGCCGTATTCTTTTGGGATCAATTATAAGCCTGTGGAGCCATTCAAGCGGCAGTTTCTGGAACAAAGCAGGGGCCCCCTTTTGGTTTCTCCCGTGATCGCGTCCAGTGAACCTCCAATACCCTGACAGACCTTCACGTTGAGTTTTGGGAGATTTTCCTGAATCCACATCTCCTGCTGTTGGTTGGTGTTATTAAATATGACAACTGGAAAATACTGTAAGTCTTTTTACCCAAAGTTGCCCTGGGCTGTTTTGGGTAAAAGGTTTTATTGGGATAGAGCTTTTTATTGCCTCCACCTCGCAACAACACCTTTGAGAACTTCTATGTAGGTTGCTGCTGTCTGTTTCCTGGAAAGATTATCTACGATATAAGATCTCCCGTTATTTCCGAGATTCTTCCGAAGTTTTGTGTCTTTATAAAGCTTAATAATAGCATCTCTTAATTCTTCTGTGTTTTCCGGCTCGATACAAATACCAGCCTGAGCTGTTTCAACCAATTGCTGTGCCTGATTTTGTACCCCCAGTATTACTGGCCAGCCACAGGCCATAAACTCAAGCATCTTTGTGGGAATATTAAATATCGGGGTGGAAAGAAGTGGAGAAACAGTCGAAAGGTTATGCTGCTTGCAATTTTTTATCCAGTGGTTTGATCACGTCTTTTAAAAGGCTTGACGCCTTGAATAATTCGACACCAATGAGCTCACCTGAAGAATCCAGTTCAATGTTCACACCAGGGGCCAGTTCAACGACTTCCTCCTCTTCCCCTTTTTTTGCAAGATAAAGGATATCTTGTTTTTCATCATAAGAAACATTAAATTTTTCCATCAGATTTTCCTCAATCTTCCTGCATTAATCCTATTTTCTTTTTGTCCTTCAGACTGTTCAAATATCATCTTTGGGAGATCATAATCTACTTTTCTGAACCTCACTCTATTCTTGATATGTTCAGAATATTCTATTTTCATTTTATATTCCTTTTTCTCATCTTCTCACCATCTCATCTTCTTAGCTTCTGATTTCTGATCTTCTTAACCTCTTATCTTCTACCCTCTGCGCATGCCCTTTCCTGTTTTCTCTTTACTCTTCCCTCTAATTAGTTACGCACGTTCTATATGAAAGTCCCCTCTCGGCTGCAAATTACATTTGACACAATGGCTTATGAAATATATAATAGTTTAAAAGTTTAATTGTTTAAAGGAGAGGTTATGTCAACAATAATGAAAATAAGCCCCCAGGGCCAGATTCGGATCCCGCAAAAAGTGATGATTCGTCTCGGTATCCAAAAAGGTGATTATGTTGAAGTGGATGTAGAAGAAAGACAGATTGTCTTAAAACCGCGAAAACTTATTGACCCCTCTCAGGGCTGGTACTGGACTAAAGAATGGCAGGAGATGGAAGCCGAAGTTGATGAAGAATTGGAAAAGGGTGAAGTTTCGCCCAAATTGAAATCTGCGGAGGAAGGCCTTAAATGGCTCAAAGAATAAAATCCCACCAATTCACCAAAAAGTTCAAAAAAGAATATAATAATCTCCCGAAAGACATAAAAAAAGCCTTTGATCAAAAACTGCGACTCTTTCTCCGGGACAGTTCCCATCCTTCCCTTCGTGTGAAACGGATACAGGGGACAACAGACCGCTGGGAGGGATCTGTTACAATGAAATATCGATTCACTTTTCAGTTTTCCGATGACACGGTGATTTTTAGGACAATTGGAACGCATGATATAATCCTCAAGGAATCTCAATAACCAAAGCAACCTCTTTCCTCTATTCTCTTTCCTCTATATCTGACCAAGTTATAAAGGATCATCTCCAAATTAGTTGATAGAAATTAAGGACACCAAGCAACATCATTTAAATTAAGCTTGTCATTTCCACTACATAGGAAATTTAGATCACTGGATGGATGCACAGACTAATTAGTTTTGTTGCAGTATCTATTTGCTTCAAACCTCTTTGTCATACCCCGGTTTATCAGCCTTAGGCTGATTAATCCGGGGTATCCAGGAACCAACTCCTTTAGCCATGACCCTGGATTACCCGGACAAGCCGGGTAATGACGTTTGGGGCCGGGTAATGACGTTTGGGGCCGAGGAATGACTTTTGAAGCCGGGTAATGACTTTTGGATCCGGGTAATGACGTTTGGGGCCGAGGAATGGGTTTTTGGAGTTGGGTAATTACATTTTGGCGCCTTCTGCCAAGGCATTAGAGGCAAAGTATTTAGCTGAATACACGTTATCGTCTCAACTAATTTGGAGATGATCCGTTATAAACTTATGGACATCCCCCCTTCACTGGTCAAATGAGAGCTCGTTCCTTACCGAAAAGAGCCCGCCACAATAAAGGCGGGTAAACCTGCCCCGTTAAATCGTTTTTTTCTATTTAATTGGGGCGCAGCCTGTTTAACCGGGGCCGGGAGGAGCTTTGGGTAAAGGATTAATTTGGACTATATGCCTCTGAAGGCGAAGATAAAGGTTTCGAGGAGGATGGCGAGGTCAAGGAAGAAGGACATGTTCCTGATATAATACAAATCATAGTCCATGTTTTCATGAATCGCCCTATTCCGGTCCCCGCTCAATTGCCATAGACCAGTAATACCAGGCATAACCTTAAGCCTTTCTTTGTGTACATCCTCATAAGTATCAACAATAAAAGGCATCTCCGGTCGTGGCCCTACAAAGGACATCTCTCCTTTAAGGACATTTATGACCTGGGGAAATTCATCAAGGCTCATTTTTCTCAGGAACCTGCCCACCTTTGTAATACGCCTGTCATTTATATCAAGCGGATTAATTGAGTAGGGATCAGATTCAACAGTCATGGTCCGGAACTTGAATATATCAAACTGTTTGCCCTTCATGCCTACACGCTTTTGCCTGAAAAATACCGGCCCCTCCGAATCCTTTTTTATGGCCAGCGCAACGATTAGAAAGACAGGAGAAAATATAATCAAGGATATCATTGACAGGAGGATATCAATATATCTCTTGATATAAGGATATATTGTGTGATTTTGCTCTGCCTCCCTTACAATCGGTATCTCCCCTATCTGCGTTATGCTGATTCTATGGAGATACATCTCATAAAGATTTGGTATAAATGAGGTCTTAATATTCTTCGCCTGTAAATCGCTCAAAATATTCATGAGCTGTTCCCTGGGTCTATTTGATATGGCAACAACAACTTCATCAATTTCATGATCTCTTGCCAACCTCTCAATATTCCCATAATTTCCAAGTACTGAAAGACATCCAGACCCGTTACTATAACTGCTTGACCTGCACACTCTACTCTTTTTATCCGGATCATCATCAACGAATCCGACCGGGATGATCCCCAGCTTTGGAGAATTGGCTATTGCACGGAATAGGGCCTGACCCAAATCACCAGCGCCATAGATAAGGATTCGCTTATTAAATCCCTTTACACCTTTTATCAAAGGAAGCAGGTGGTAAAAAGCGGTTTTTTCACTCACGACCAGCGCAATGGAGAAGATATAAGAGAAAAGCAGGACATATCGCGATAATTGAATTTTTCCAAAGACAAACACAACCATAGACAATAAAAAGCACAGACTAATCCCTTTTATCACATTCTTCATCTCCTCTGCATTAAGGACGCTCGACTCCTTTTTATAAACGCCCAAAATAAACATTATTAACACTGCAACTAGACTTGCGGAAAGGCTCGCTAGAATAACATGAGTTTTTTCATAATAGACTTGTTTTCCGATTCCCAGGACACGATAAAGTTTATAGGAAAACATAATAGCAAATGCTATTATCCAGAAATCCACTAAAGGAAAGATTATTGAAATAATTATTTGATATGCCTTTTTTTTCATAAACAGAAAAATAGATTATACGATATATTTCAATATGTCATGCCATTTAATGAAGATCGGAATATCCCGACTTCTTAAGCTTTTCCAAGCACTTCCGTTTTTCATTACTTTCTGCAAGTAAAAAAATTTTTTCATTTTCTAATGCCAGATTTCATCAAAAATTGATTCCAGTGATTTTCACCGGGTTTGTCGGGTAGATAAGGAGGATTACTCTTCCCCACCCCCCACAGATCCGGACGTGCGCGACTCACGCATCCGGCTCCTTGTATCATAGTCTCGCTGCATGACTTCCAGCTTGAGTAAATACAGCACGTGGTTTAAGCAATGGATATCTTTTCAGTATCAAGAGGTAATGATCCCAAGTCATTCGACTCTTTTGGGAACGACGCTCAAGCCATTTTCGCCAGATACGCCTTACCTCCCATCTGAAGCGATATAGAGCATTCATATTTCCCGCTAGACCATAATATAGATAATGGCCTCTGAGTTTCAGATTAATAACCCTGTGTTGGGCTCTTAAGGGAACATGTCGATTACGGTTACACCACTTATTAACAACCCTTAATGACCGTGTAAACCGGGAGCTCGCTGTTTTTCGCTTTACTACCCAGTTACCCTTCATTGATTTTCCCCAATAATGCCTGAACCCCAGAAAATCAAACGTATCAGGATTATTTCCACCATGAGAGCTCCTATCAGGCCGCTTGAAGTATAAAAGTCTGGTCTTCT
>Ga0315541_1000210_pt1 | contig 61470 bp, 48 predicted proteins | sample SalMarSW160190MG_FD_203095 | JGI IMG/M metagenome (GOLD analysis project Ga0315541, IMG submission 203095) | Salt marsh sediment microbial communities from the Plum Island Ecosystem LTER, Massachusetts, United States - Salt Marsh Sediment SW1601-190 ... | reverse complement strand
ACCAAACCAACACCACCACTTATGTAAATGATCCTTTGGAATAGCTTAAAACCTTCGGATTCGGGGTTATCAACGAGAAGTCGCAGGCCGCGGTTTGCAAACAGCATGAGGAGGGCGGCGTACACTACGTCCCCCAGCATGATGCCAAAGAAAATGGCAAAGGAGTATGCTATTACCGGAGTGGGGTCCCATTCCTTATACTTTGGGGTACCAAATAAGTTCACAATGACTTCGAACGGCTTAACCGCGGTTGCATTCCTCATCTTGGTGGGCGGCTCCTCTGCTTGTTCTGGCTTTCTTGTGTCAATGAACACATAGCCTATGTTCTCCCTGAGCCCAGAAATTGCAGCTTCGACATTACTCTCTGGAATCCACCCTTCGATTAATATGACGTATTTTGCCTCACAGGCTTTGGCTAAAACTGCTAACCTTTCTGTTTCGGCTGATAATGCCTCTCTGAAAAGGACGAGCTTTTCTAGATTCTCCCTGGTTTTACTTTCAATCTCGGTATGAAGCTTTGCCAGTTCTTCTTCAAGACTGTGAATATTACCGTCGGCTGCTTCAAGAAATTCTCTTATTGTCAAATTTTTTTCTGGTATCGGTAAAATCCTGCCTCCTCCATCCTCGACTGCAAACTCTATAGTTTCCTGATTTTCCGATTTGGCAATGGCATACAAGACAGTCTCGTTTTCTACTGTGCCCGAAAGGCTCTCAAGTATATAGTCTCTAAGTTTAGCGTATGAAGTTTCAAATAGCTCGTTTGGAAACACAAAGACCCGAGAAAAAAGATAACTTCCAGAAAAATTTAAATCTTGCAATCTAATATCGGCCTGCTGCTCCAGAGAGCCAAGATACTTGGTTAGTTCTGTTAGCTCCTTAATATCCTTGTTGAGTTTGGTAGCTCTTTGGTGCACGTTGCTGAGCTTGGTACATAGCAACCTTACTTCGCTGTCAACTTCGTCAAACGGCCTGGTATATATAACTTCCACATCCTCTCTCAGCGATACTCTTTCTCCTTTTGGCATGTAAGCTAATATGTCGTTAATGCTGGTTAATAATTCACCGATTTCCCTTCGTTCCCCTTCGATGGCTTCTTTGTCTACGGGCTTTAGCTCTTCGCTTTCCTCAACATGAAGCACACCAACGGTATGCAGAGTTTTGAGGGTCTTGGTGGAGTAATCCTTGGTAGTCACTACCCTGACTTTAGCCATAGGGTCAGATGTATTGACGATTAGAGGTATCATGTTAACTTCTGCCCGTGACAATATTCACCACGAGCTCCGTAATCTCTTTTACTTTTTTATCAGCATTGATGCCGATTTCAGCAGCTTTCTTCTCAGAGTCCTTGATTTTTTCATCGGCTTCTGCCCTAGCCTTACTCACAATCCTGTCACACTCAGTTTTTACCGCATCGAGGGGCAACTGAGAGGAAACTATTTTTTTCGCCTCTTCTCTGGCTTCGAGGAGAATTTCGCTGGCTCTGGTCCTTGCCTCTTCGAGTATCTTTTCGGCTTCGACCTCGAGGGCTTCTACGCTATTGGTGATTTCTTTGGCCATAAGCTGTTTCTGTGATCGGGCGGGTAATCATTTCAGCAACTGATGATTGATTGCGTCCGTGATTATAACAAGGCGGTTCATTTTTGGCAAATTGGTACTCTTGGTAAGAATCCACGCTCCTTACATATCAGCAACTTCAAAGTTTGTTATTAAAGTAGAATGCTTTATAATTCAAGATATGAGAGTGCATGCATTACACGGCTGGGAGGTGAGCGTTGCCCGAGCAAGGGAAATACAATTGAGCCTGGCGAAAAGGGTGGTAACTGAAAGCGAAGTTATTAACCCACGCCTTGTTGCCGGTATTGACATATCTTCTCCTGATGCTCAGGGCGTAGCAAGTGGAGCAGTGGTAGTTCTCCGTTATCCTGAGTTGAGTATAGTCGAGGTAGAGGTAGCTCAAGGTAAGATTACATTGCCCTATATTCCCGGCCTATTGTCTTTTCGAGAAAGTCCCTTGATTCTGGCTGCTTGTGAAAAACTATGTAATGTTCCCGATCTTATTCTGATTGATGGTCAAGGGATTGCTCATCCCAGGAGGGTCGGGCTTGCCTCACACGTGGGACTTTTTCTTGATTTGCCTACTATAGGCTGTGCAAAATCTATCCTTTGTGGTCAGCATCGGCCTGTGGGAGAAGAGGCTGGCTCTCATGCTGAACTGCTTGATAATGGGGAGCTTATTGGAGCAGCGTTAAGGACTAAATCTGGAGTGAGGCCAATATATGTTTCCGTGGGCCATAAAATTGACCTGGCATCGGCTTTACAATGGGTGATAAAGTGCTGCCGTGGTTATAGACTTCCTGAACCTACCCGCTTGGCTCACCTCGCTGCCGGAGGAATGTTGACCTCCGAACCAAGCTGCCAAGGGAAGTTATTCGATTAAGGAGTATTTCAGATGCAAGAAGAGAAGGGAAATCTAGAAGCCTTGCTTCGCCAAATCTCAGACATTATGGTGCATCTTTGACATCACTGGCAAGGAAAAGGAAATTGCCAGGATAGAGACAGAGTCAGCCCAACCTGATTTTTGGCGTGACCCGGCTAAAGCTCAGGCTATCATGCGCCGGCTTGGGGTCGAGAAAAATTTAGTCAATGCTTGGCGCGAGCTGGAAAAGAAGGCTGCCGATCTTCAGGAGATGATTGTTCTGGCTATTGGGGAAGAAGATTACTCTCTTAAGGGAGAGATACAACTGGAGCTAAAAAAGCTGAGTTCTCGGTTTGAACAGTTGGAGAGCCAACAGCTTTTTACTGGCGATTACGATAGTCGAAATGCCATGCTCGCCCTTCATGCTGGTGCTGGTGGCACAGAGTCTCAGGATTGGGCAAACATGTTGCTCAGGATGTACTTGAGGTGGGCAGAGCGGCATGATTATAAAGCCGAGGTCTTAGATGTCTCCCCGGGAGAGGAGGCTGGTATCAAAAGCGCTATCGTGGAGATTAAGGGGGATTATGTCCATGGCTATCTCAAAGGTGAGCACGGAGTACACAGGTTAGTACGGCTTTCCCCCTTTGATGCCGACCATGCCCGCCACACATCTTTTGTCCTGGTGGAAGTCCTCCCTGAAGCTGAAGAGACGGTTGATGTCAAAATAAACCCGGAAGACTTGAGAATAGATACTTTCAGGTCCAGTGGTCCTGGCGGGCAACATATGCAGAAAACAAGCAGCGCTGTCAGGATAACTCACTTACCTACAGGGCTGGTAGCTACTTGTCAGGGTCAGAGGTCTCAGCACCAAAACAAGGAAGCTGCTTTGAAAATCCTTTATTCTCGCCTCCTAGAGCTTGACCGCAAGAAGAAAGAGGAGGAAAGAGCCAAGCTAAAAGGCGGGCGTATTGAAGCGGGTTGGGGGAATCAAATTAGAAGTTATGTTCTTCACCCCTACAAAATGGTGAAGGACCACCGCACCGATTACGAGGTTCACGATGCCGAAGCTGTGTTGGATGGAGAGCTAGATGGATTTATCACTGAGTACCTTCGGTCTAAAGTAGGGAAATGATTAAACGCATCGTCTTAATAACTTCGGCGCTTCTCTTGCTTTTAAGCCCTTCCCTCGTCGCAGCCGGGGATGATATTGCAGTTATAGGTAGCGGTGTAGAGATAGACTTCCCTAGCCAGGCTGTGTTCACTCTCGAGGCTGAAAGCTATGTTGATATCGTTGACGTCCGTCTTTATTACCAGGTGGATAAGATGAACTACGCTGAAGTTGTCAGTGAGGGTTGGGCTGATTTTACTCCAACAAGCAAGATAGAGGCTAATTGGGTATGGGATATGAGGAATGCGAGCTTGCCCCCTGGTGCTGAAGTCACATATTGGTGGATGATTGAGGATGCTGACGGGAACAGATTCGAGACCTCCCCAGAGATAATGCATTTCGATGACCATCGCTATCTTTGGCAGAGCTTGACTAGTACCGTACCTCAGGGTGGCGAGCTGGCTCTTTTCTGGTACGAAGGCGGTGATTCCTTCGCCCGAGAATTGATGGATGCTTGCAAGGAAGGACTTGCCAGGTTGACCCAGGATATTGGTACCTATCCGGAAAGGCCCATCAAGATATATATTTATGCCTCCACTAGTGATTTACAGGGGGCTATGATTTTTCCTCAGGAATGGACTGGCGGCGTTGCCTTTACTGAATTTAGTACAATCGCTATCGGTATTTCCCCCGGCGAACTTGATTGGGGCAAGAGGGCCCTGGTTCACGAGTTGACGCATCTCGTTGTTCATCAGGCAACTTTTAGCCCCTATGGGCAGCTTCCTCTCTGGCTTGACGAAGGGTTAGCTATGCATAACGAGGGCGAGCTTGACTCCGTTTTTCGCTCCTACCTAGAAGAGGCTATTTTGGAAGATGAGCTTATTTCGGTGCGCAGCCTGTGTAGTCCCTTTTCCGCTTACTATGAAATAGCTTGCCTTTCCTATGCTCAAAGCTATAGCCTTGTGGAGTACCTTCTGGATAATTATGGACAGGACAGGATGCTTGACTTGTTGACTCTTTTGAAGCAGGGTAGTACCTACGATGAAGCTTTGACTGAGGTCTATGGTTTTGATATAGATGGTCTTGATGCTTGTTGGCGAGGAACGCTGGCATCCCACACTGTCATTTCGGTGAGCCGAATCCCTGAGCAAAGCGAAGGGACAGCGTGGCAGTCCCATCCTGTTTTGATTGCCGTGTTAGCGGCATTAGCTACAGCACTGACTTTATGGGGTGCTCTGGCTCTGGGGGGACGGGCCTGGCGAAGGTCGTCTGGGAAATCAACAATATTAAGATAAGCCATGAAAGACTCTTTTACTGTTCACGATTTACCCCCTGGTGAGCGTCCCAGGGAGAGGCTATTTAAGCTGGGCAGTGAAGCTCTTTCCGCCCCGGAAATTTTAGCTTTAATTCTGGGTCGAGGAATTAAAGGTGAATCCGTCATGGTGACTAGCCAGAAGCTGTTAAGCCGGTTTGGCAATCTCAAAGGTGTTGCCAATGCTTCTGTGGAGGAGTTGACCCAGACGAGAGGTATTGGGCCAGCCAAGGCGGCGCAGATTAAAGCTGCCCTTGAATTGAGTAAGAGGCTGGAATCCGATGTTGGGGAGAAACCCAAGCCGGTGCTCAAGTCCCCGGAGGATGTGGTTGCCGAGGTGAGGAGCAAGTTGAAAGGCAAGAAGAAGGAACATTTTTTGGTACTTTGCCTGGATACTAGAAACAGGTTAATAAATTGCAAGCCAGTTTCCATAGGCAGCCTGGATACGAGCATTGTTCATCCTCGTGAAGTGTTTAAGGAAGCGGTTTCTTCCTCCGCCGCTTCGGTAATCTTTGTGCACAACCATCCTTCGGGTGACCCCGAGCCATCCAAAGAAGATGTTGAGCTAACCAAGCGGCTGGTTAAAGCTGGCGAGATCATAGGTATTGATGTCCTTGACCACATCATCGTCTGCGATAAGAGTTACTTAAGCCTGAAAGCTAAGAATTTGTTCTAAATTTAATCGCAAATGACAAATAAACACACTTCAAAGTATGCAATTTATTGGCATGTAATTTATTGAGTCTTAATTTCTGAGATATACTATTGGGTAAGCGAGTATCGTGAAGACTGGCGAAAGTAGCGAGGTTTGCTTTTTCCCCTATGATATGGATAGGGCTTTCCTTAGAGGGTTGAGGACTCTTTTCTCCAGAGTAGCCAACGTTGTCTCTGCGGGTGATTCTGTAGCGGTGAAGGTTCACATGGGGGAATATGGTGGTAGTGCTTACCTTCGCCCGCCGATAGTACGCCGAGTATGTGATTTGATTAAAGAAGCTGGAGGTAAACCATTTGTCACGGATACCACTACTCTTTATCCCGCGAGGAGGTTCACTGCCAGCCAATACCTGGCGACAGCAGCCTACAATGGCTTTACCGAAGAATCGATGGAGGTGCCTGTGGTTATCGCCGATGGGGAACGAGGCTATGATGGCGAGTGGGTGGATATCCCCAAGCGGGTTTCTGATTGCTCTTTAGATAAAATAAAGATAGCCAGGGAGATTTTCGATGCCGACTCTATGATAGTTCTTTCTCATCTGAAGGGGCATGAGCTATCTGGCTTTGGCGGCTCTATCAAGAATGTGGCTATGGGTTGTGTTACCAAGGAGTCGAAGGCTGCTCAACATAGGGTAAATCGTGGTGTCATCGACCTCTCTAAATGCACGGGCTGTGGACAATGCGTTGAAGCTTGTGCCTTTAAAGCCTTGTCTTTAATTGAGGAGAAAATGGTGCGTGACGAAGAGAAATGCGTGAATTGTAATAATTGCCTTTATATTTGCCCGGAGGGTGTTTTTTCCTTGCCTCCCCAGGCTAAAGAGGTGTTTCAGGTTTATCTGGCTCACGCTGCCGCCGGGGTGCTAAGCCAATTTCACTCCAAAGTGGCTTTCATCAATTTCGTCCAGGATGTAACGCCATTGTGTGACTGCGCTACGCCATCAGGTTTGCCAGTAGTTCCCGATATTGGCATCCTTGCCTCCACAGACGTGGTAGCTGTTGACAAGGCGTCGTTGGACTTGATTGCTCAAAGCAAGCCCGTAGGGAAATTTGCCAACGTCAGCTCTCCCGATATACTGGGCAAGATAAATGGTACTGATAGCCTGATTCAAATAAGAACTGCCCAGGAACTTGACTTGGGCAGCATGGTGTACCAGCTAAAAGAGCAAACATAATAAAGTAACTGAAATCCGCATGACCAGAACGATTTTGGTATTTGAAGTTGGACATTCGGATTTGTTTCGGATTTAGAGCTTAGATATTAGAAATTGGGGAGAAGGCAATATGTATTCTTGCATTTTGATATTTCTCTCAGGATTTAGTCACTGTTCAAATCGTGGAGAAAATCAAGAAGAGAATCCAGAGACTATAAATATTCTAAACAAATTGATAAAAGACTGTATGAAGCTGAAGATAAAGGATAAGATATCGAAGCTTTGGACTTCTCTACTTGTTCCTCTACCTATATTGTTCATCCAGGTAATTCCCTCCGTGATATATAGAGGTATCATGTTACTCCCCGTGCTCTCATATTTTACCCGGCCCTTCGATGAGCATTTCTATGAGGACTTACGGTGGTTATTTTGTCATCCCTCTCATATACCTGGCTGGGCGATCGCCAGTTTTGGTTTCCTTCTCTTTCTTATCGCTTTGACGAGCATGCTTAAGAAAAGAGGTGGGCTCCTGACTTCAGGCCTATACGGAAAGGTCAGGCACCCTCAATATCTCGGTTTTATCGTGATGACATGGGGGATCTCGGCAGTTTCAGTCATCTGGGAATTCCAGAGACCCTGGTTAGGCCTCTCGTCGGGAGTCTTCGGCTATTTTTTCCATCATTGGGTTGTGGTGTCGTTAGCATATGTAGCGCTTGCATTTCTTGAAGAAAGGTATTTGTTGAAAAAACACCCTCAAGAATACAAGGAATATAAAGAAAAGGTGCCTTTCCTATTCCCTGTACCTCATCCAAGGGAAATCCCCCAACCGATTTTCGATTTGGGTATCATAATCTTATTCTCTTTCGTTCTACAAGAAATCTATCCACGAATTATTCAAATTCTCATTTGATGATTCAATATTTGAGAGGAAAATGGTTTTAAAAAATTTCTACTCTTTGACCAGTACTTAGGAAAGTATATTGATTGTCTTTAATTTCCCTTTAGAACGCTATACGGAGTAACATGGAAGATATTGACTTGGCTCGCTCTCTTTTGGAGGAAGAGAAATGGAATCTCGTTATAGTGAAGGGAGGGCAAGTTCTTTTCAGCTCCAGAGAGCGCGGAGTAGCCCCCTTTTTCCAGGCTGTTCAGAGTATGGGAAGGAGTTTACATAATGCTGCGGTAGCCGACCGCATCGTGGGCTCGGCTGTAGCTATGCTTTGCCTTCATGCTCGGATAACCTCGGTATATGCTGGCATAGCAAGCCAGGGAGCACTTGATATGCTGAGGGGGCAAGGGGTGACCGTTAGCAGCAAGAACGCAGTTCCTTTTATCTCTAACTACGATGGCACAGACTTGTGTCCTTTTGAGAAGCTGGCAGGGAGTTGCCAAGGGCCTTCTCAATTGTTTGCGGCGTTACAGTCTCTTTTTGCCAAAGGTGACCAGTGAAAAGAATTTGGCAGCTTGCATTATTATCTCTGCTTTTGTCGGCTTTATTGGTTTCACCTTCGACTGGTTGTTATTCTTGGTGGGGTGGCGAAAGCATCCTTCGCCTCTGGGATATCGGTCCCATAACGCTTGACCCGGCGATTTCTGCCGACATGTCTTCTCATGCCTACGTCATGCAAATCTTCTCTGGCTTGGTTCGCCTTGACCATGAGCTGAATATAGTGCCCGATATTGCTGAGAGCTGGGAGAAGAGCCCTGATGGCAAAACATATACCTTCTACCTGCGCCAGGGGGTGAAATTTCATAGTGGTGGGGAGGTCAAAGCTGCCGATTTCAAATACTCCTGGGAGCGAGCTTGCGACCCCGATACTGGCTCTGGCACAGCAGCTACGTATCTGGGCGATATTATTGGTGCCAAGGATATGCTGGCGGGAAAAACGGGAGAAATCTCCGGGGTTGAAGTCGTTGGTGACTATACTCTTCGGGTTACCATTGATGCTCCCAAGGCTTACTTCCTGAGCAAGCTAGCTTATCCCACTGCCTTTGTGGTTGATAGGGCTAATGTGGAATCCGGTGTAAATTGGTGGCGGGAGCCAGACGGTACAGGACCATTTAAGCTAAAGGGATGGAAAGAAGGGGAGTGGTTGATTTTGGAGCGCAACCAGATTTATTACGGCGAGCCGGCTAAACTGGAACAGGTCGTCTATTTTCTCTCTGACGTGCCCATGACTCTGTACGAGACAGGGCAGATTGATGTCGTTCCTGTTTACTTGGATTACATTGACCGAGTGAGTGATGAGACTGGCCCGTTTTATCCCGAGTTAGCCGTAACCCCTGAGCTTAGCCTCTATTATATTGGCTTCAACACTGTCCAACCTCCTTTCGACGACGTTAACGTCCGCCGTGCCTTTTGTCATGCTGTGGATAAAGAGCGTATCGCTAAGGTGATATTGAGGGATATGGTAAATGAAGCTGATGGTATTTTGCCGCCGGGCATGCCTGGCTATAGCGAGGCTCTCGAAGGACTGGACTACGATGTGGAAAAGGCGAAAGAGTTCATCGCCGCCTCGAGATACGGAGATGCCTCGAACTTGCCACCTATCACCCTGACTGTTGACGGCTATGGCAATAATATTCCCAGTTATCTAGGCGCCATCATCCAGGAATGGCAGCAGAACCTCGGCGTGGAAATCTCGGTGAGGCAACTGGAAACAGAGGATTTCATTTATAACCTGAAACAAGAGAAGGATGAGATGTTCGTAATGGGTTGGATAGCTGACTACCCCGACCCGCATAATTTCCTGGACATCCTGTTCTATACCGGAAGCGAAGTTAATATCTTCGAATACAGCAACCCCAGCCTGGATGCTTTACTTGACCAGGCAGCTATAGAACAGGATGGGGCTGTCCGCCTGGCTATGTACCGGCAAGCTGAGCAACTGGTAGTTGATGACGCTCCTTGTCTCCCCCTGTTCCATGGCGCCAACTATATCCTGGTGGAGCCCTATGTCAAAGGCTATGAACTCAGTCCCCTGGGTATTCCCGACCTGAGCAAGGTGTATATCGACAAGGGCTAAGTTTCAAATGCCAAAGGCGCTTCGCTTCAAATCCTAAACAAACCCAAATGTCAAAATCCAAATGACAATTGAAATCCAAATGCCCCGCCTGCCGAGCCTTGGCGGGCAGGTCAAATGCTGAAAATACCTCTTTTTGTCATTGAGATTTTGAGCTTCATTTGACATTTGAGCCTTGTCATTTGTCATTGAAATGCAATCTTTGACCTTTGATTTTTGAATTTCGATATTGGTTAGCGTTTGGTGCTTAGGATTTAGGATTTTCACTACTGTAGGGTCGGGACTTGTCCCCGACCACACCACTCGTCATTGCGGGTCCCGACTTGTCGGGGCGTGGCAATCTCCGAGGAGGCGAGGATAAACCTCGCCACTACCCCTGGCCCCTCAGCCAAAATTTTTGAAAGATTCCTCCAAAAAACTACTGACAATTATTTCGGCAGGGATATAATACTATATGAGACTATCGTAAGCTGGGTGGTCAACTATGTGTGGTAGCGGTTATCCTGATTCGTGTCATATTCATCTCTCCACGTACCCGGATATTGTTTCTTTCTTCCTGCCAGAGCAGAAGCTAACTTGGTTTTGGAAGCCCAGAGTCATTTGCGAAGCGTAGCCGAGGCAATTTTCTCGCTCTAAGCACTCAAATCGAAGGAGGTGAGAAGATGTAGTGTATGAAAAGCAAGTGTAAGGAATTAAGAGTTGTAGTGAACGAATAAATCTAAGGAGGAGAAATGAAGAAAGTAATGAGGAACAAAAAGGTAATAGCCATGATGGTCGTGGGGCTTGTGTCTATATTTCTGGCTGCCGGTGGGGTAGTAGCAAGCCCGCCCATGTTTGGTGATGACCCACCAGTGGAATCGACGATCAACTACCAGGGGCAACTGACCGACCCCGATACAGGCAATCCCTATGACGGTACTTATGACATGCAGTTTCTGTTCTATGATGCTGCTACCGGCGGCAGCCAGGTGGGAAGCACCATCACCGAGAACGATGTTGCAGTCACCAACGGGCTGTTTAACGTCAAGCTGGATGTGAATCAAGCGGACTTCAACGGTCAGGGACTATGGCTAGAGGTGATGGTGGAAGGGGAGACGCTGAGTCCCCGCCAGGAGATACTGCCCGTGCCCTATGCCCTGAGCCTCAAGCCAGGGGCAGGAATTTCAGGGACCGTTGACGGTCAACCCATCCTTCACGTCTCTAATGATGGCAGTGGCATTACCGCCGCGGGCTTATGGGGAACAAGCGTCAATTCGGCTGGAGTATACGGAGAGAGTAATAATGGCATTGGTCTGAGCGGTGTCGGTCATGACAACAGCATTGGCACGCAAGGCTGGAACACGGGCGGTGGGGTAGGTGTCTCCGCCTACAGCGCCAGCGGCGCAGCCATCTCTGCTAGTGGCACTGGCATCATCGAGAGTACCGCCGACTCCTACATCTGGGTGGGAGGAACAGCATTTCGGCCATATGACCCAACACTGACCTTCACCTACTGGTATACTGGCGCTATCGAGGTCACCAGCTCTTCGGTTGGGGACAAATATATTAAGACCACGATCACTGCTCCCTCCGTCCTCTACGGCCAAGACGTCACTGTTGAGCAGTTAAGAGTGAACTTCTGTTGCGAAAACCCCGCGAGCTATATCAGTGATACCCGGTTATATGTTCAAGCGGGGGTGAAGTCCGGAAATGTGATCGTGATGGACGGCGTCGATCGTTCAAGTACGAGCGAAGCAGCCTACTACATCCTGGACACCTCCGGGTCGAATCAACTGGACGCTGATTATGGCGTTCTTTGTCTCCAGCTAAAACTGCACTTCGCCAGCACTACTCACTCGATTTACATTGGCGGGGCGAGGCTGCAGCTGAGCCACAGTTCCACTTAAGGAGGGGGGCTATGAAAATCAAAACTATGATTGTTTTGGCCGCTTTGCTTTGTGGTTTGCTAATGGTGGGCGGTGGAGTTTGGGCCATGTCTTCGGGCAGCTACGCCATCGAATGGGACGTCATTGGCGGTGGAGGTGAGCCTGCTAGTTCGGCTAACTACGCCATAGGAGGCACTATAGGGCAGCCAGCGGCGGAAAGCTCCTTCAGCAGTAACTATAAGCTATGGTCAGGCTACTGGTACCCTGCCGGACCACCCTTAGAGCCGACCATTGCCTTTAGCCCTCCCAGCTTCAGCCTCTCAGCTATCGAAGGCGGGGCAAATCCTGTGGATCAAACATTGGAGATCTGGAACTCAGGCGCTGGCACGCTCGATTGGTCGGTCAGCGATGATGCTGACTGGCTCAGCTTAAATCCGCCAGGTGGCAGCTCCACCGGGGAACACGATGCTGTAACCGTTTCCGTAGATATATCAGGGATGAGCGCCGGCAATTATCCCGCCACCATTACTATTGCCGCTCCAGGTGCTGTCAACACTCCCCAAGAAGTGCCAGTAACTTTGCAGGTCAGTACGGACGGCGTGTGCCAGGATGAGCCCAGTCCAGAAGTGGGGTTTGCCAGTCTGACTGCTGAGGGCAAGCTGGTCATAGCGTACAACTTTGATCCCTTCACTACCGTGCCCACAGCCGTGGCTGGGTGGACCTGGTATGATCCCGCATTGCCGCCTGCTCAGAATAACCTCTATCAGTTGTATCTGAGCACGGCTTACTGGGTCAAGGTAACAGAGGAGTGCTGGTTAACCTATGGGACCAAAACTTACCACTTCGCTGGGGGTTGGAATAACCCTGTTTGGTTAGGTTGCTAGAATATAGCAGGGGATGCCCCCGTGGGGGCATCCCCTTGAGGCTGCCCTTTGTGAGCAGCGGGTAGCACCTTCTTCGGAATAGTTGATCTCGCGGGTTAGAGGCTGGCGGCTTGTTGCTATGCTTACTTAATTGTCCAGAGGGCATAAAATTAGACGTACCTATTGACAATGGGCGATTCTACGCTGTATGTTAAGCACTGGAGGAAAGCTATGAGGCAAGAAATATTTTCTAAGACAACAATACGATATTTGGTGGCTGCTTTGGTCCTGGCACTATCGTTGGTTCCTGTTAGCGCCTTGCCGGCAGCAGCCCAAGATATCTCAGAGTACTTCGACATCAGCTACGAACCAGTTGAATTTGTTGATGCCTATGGGAACCCGAAAACCGACATTTACGGGTACGAAATCTTCTATGCCGAGCTTCAGGGCAGTGCAAATTGTAAGCAAGATTTGCCCTCCCCATATGACCAGATACAGGGACTCAAATTGACCTTTAGAGTCATAGCGGAACATGAGAGCGACGGTGAGGTGACACTGAATGGCAGTTACACCATAACTATAGAGCCCTTACCTACCAAGACGACTGACCCCCCCGCTGAAATAAACGAGGATATACCGCTGAGATTCCCGGGAGGGAGCCAATCTGGCATTTACAATGTAAGCAGCGAGCTTATTAAAGCTGAGGCTAAAGTTTATGGCTTTTGGCATGATATCACCGACCAAATTCCCCCGGAGTCTTGGACCCAGCCCATGGACGGCCCGGTGACATATACCGCCCCACCAAACTCAGCGCCTGATATGCCCTACAACCCTTTGCCAGCAAATGCTGCTACTGGCGTTTCCGTGCCGGTTACGTTGAGCGTTGCGGTTACTGACATTGATGATGATGCTATGACTGTTACCTTCTTCGATGCCTCAGATGATAGTGTGATTGACACAGACGCTGGTGTTCCCAGTGGCAGCAGGGCAGAGGTTAGCTGGTCAGGACTTGCCGCCGATACCACATATAACTGGTATGCCGAAGCCAATGATGGTGAGGTTAGCACACAAAGCGATACCTGGAGCTTCACCACTGCCCCACCAAATAGCGCACCGAACCCGCCGAGCAATCCCTCACCAGTAAATCATGCCACTGGCATCCCGATAGATGCCGATTTGAGCTGGACAGGGGGCGACCCTGATGCTGGAGATACTGTAACCTATGATGTCTACTTTGGCATCAGTGCAACTCCTCCCCCGGTCTCTGAGGACCAATTGGGGACCACATATGAGCCAGGGACATTAAGCTACAACACCAAGTATTACTGGTATATAGTGGCTAGCGATAGCCACAATCCACCAACGACGGGTCCTCTCTGGGATTTTACTACCGGACTGCCAGGCGCGGCTGATTACTGGAGCAAGAGCCAAATTACAGCAATTCTGACTGAGGGAACAGCAACCTTTGAGGATGACGAAGCCAGCGAGATTGTTCATGCGATTCAATGGGACAAAACGCCTTGGTTGGATGAAGCTACCTGGAGAAACGAGGCGGACGGTATTCTCGATGGTGCCAACGGTATCATCGAAGTTGCAGAGGCATTTGAGTGGGTCAATGAAAACATAAATTATGTGGAGGACCAGGACAACTATGGTGTCTCCGAGGCCTGGACCAGCCCGGAGCAAACGTTGAATCGGGGCAGCGGGGATGGCGAGGATCTGGCTTTTTTGCTCGCCTCTCTGCTGAAGTGGCATACAGACGAGGTGGATAAGGGTGGCGGAGACCTGGTCTACGTTGAGTGTGGTTTTCTGGTGCCGCCCGACCAGGACTTGCGCTTCTGGGTCTACTGGTGGGATGCTTCCGCAGAGTTTGGTTGGCAGCAACTTGACCCTGTCAGTGGCGAGATGGGGCTTGTGCTTAATGTCGGTGTAAGTACTTTATGGCTTAACGATGACCATGTTTTTGGCTTTCTTAGCGGATATTATCCCCAGCCTGCGGCTCCGGTAGGTGGATTTGATAAGGAGGATTTCGCCAAGATTTCCGACCCTCTTGGGGGTGGCTTCGGTGACGCCAGGAACAATTATGCCTGGTCTATGACGGAGTCCGACGGCGACCTGTATGTGGGGACAGGACGGAACACAGGCTATATCATGCTAAGCCTGTTCTGGCCTGGCGTCTTACCGGAAGGCATCGTAACGCAGATCACTGACCCCACAGTAGGAGGGGTTGAAGAATATTTGCAGTTCCTCGACGATATGGAGGCAGAAATCTGGCGGTATCGCGACGATGACTGGGAACGTGTACACCAGGCAGAAACGGTAACGATACCCAACCCGGAGCCGCCACCTGATTATATTCCTTTCCCCGAAGGGGTGGGATATAGAATCATGACCACCTTCAATGGGGCCATCTATGCTGGCGTCTGTGGCTTTGGTGAGCTTCTTGGCTTCGGTTCGGTGCCTAACCCGCTCATCCTAACATCGCCCAGCGGTGACCCCGGGACCTGGCAACCGGTGAACCACACCGGATTGGAGGGGACAAACACCAGAGGCATGACGGTGCACCAGGGCAAGTTATACGTGGGCACATCAATTGGAGACCCTGCCAGGGCTGCCATCTTTGCCAGCGCTGATCCCGCCAATGAGGGCTGGACCAAAGTAGCTGACTTCTCGGGCACGACCAACACTGAGGTGATAGGCTTGAAAAGCTTTAACGACTGTCTCTATGTGACTACGCAAGGGACGGTGGACTTGGATGTAGGTACGATCCATGGTTTCGAGGTGTGGAGGAGCACAGTGGAAGACCCGGCTAACCCGGATGTGCTTGCGGGTGGCGATTGGAAGCAGATTGTCACAGAGGGAGCAGGAGATTCGCGGAACTATTGGGGTGCGTCTATAGAGGTATATGATGACCATCTCTATGTCGGCAGTATCTCCCTGCCCATCTTTGACGGGGCGCTTGCGCAGACTTTCAAGGGTTTTGACCTCATCCGCATCGACAAAGATGACAACTGGGAGTTGGTGATTGGAAGCTATCCCGAGTTCGTGGGTATACCTAACTCGACCACTCCTGAGAGGGGTATCCCGATAAGCGGGCTGCCCGCCGGCTTCGGAGCCCCCTTGAACTTCTACTGCTGGTCGCTGGAGGAACACGACGGCGTTCTGTACCTGGGAACACTTGACCTCAGCTCGTTGCTATCATGCTTCCCTGTAGAGCTGCTTGCCGGGACATTTGATCTGCCTCAGGAGCAGATGGCGCAGATGCAGGAAATGATTGTCCCGTTTGCTGGGGCGGACTTATGGAAGACAAGCGATGGTATCACCTGGGAGTCAGTTTCTCTGGATGGCTTCGGTAACCCGCACAATTATGGCTTCCGAACCATGGTCAGTGGAAGTCTGTATGTTGGCACGGCAAACCCGTATGTCGGGCAGGGCTGCGAGATATGGGCGGCACTGTCAGAGGACTTGCCCCAGGATGAGCCCAGTCCAGAAGTGGGGTTTGCCAGCCTGGTTGCCGAGGGTAAGCTGGTTATAGCGTATAACTTTGATCCCTTCACTACCGTGCCTACAGCAGTGAACGGGTGGACCTGGTATGATCCCGCATTGCCACCTGCTCAGAATAACCTCGCTAAGCTACATAAGAACACGGCTTACTGGGTCAAGGTAACAGAGGAGTGCTGGCTCACCTACGGGACCAAAACTTACCACTTCGCTGCGGGTTGGAATAACCCTGTTTGGTTGGGTTGCTAGAATATATCAGGGGATGCCCCCGTGAGGGCATCCCCTTGGGGCTGCCCTTTGTTAGCAGCGGGTGACAAGGTCTTCGGAATAGTTGATCTCGCGGGCTAGAGCTTGGCGGCTTGTTGCTATGCTTAGTTTGAGTCTCATGCTGGTGGCGCCAATGGAGATGACATCGGCGATGTACTTTATTTGAGGAAAGAATGGGCCACGACCCTGAAGGGTCGGAGTACGTCTATACCCGATTGCCGCACCTTCTGCCTGAGCTCAGCTGAACGTTAAGGACAGCGCTCATAATCATCTCCTCTCTGGATGTGGCCTCTATGCACGGCTGACAAGACTTGGAATCTCAGCTTGAAACTGAAATTTTCTCCTGGGGAGGTATGACTTTCTTGCCATTGACAAAGCTTGTTGTTCCATCTAAACTCCGAACCATTGAGTATAATAATCAAGATATGCCGATAGGCAGTTGATAATGTAGTAGGTCTGGATGAAGAAGTTAGCAGCTATTCTCATCTTATGTCTGGTTTTAGCCCTGTCCTCAGGGGGCAGTATCGGGGCGGCGCACGGTGGCAGGACTTACCCTGTTATGCATCCTGACCAGGAAACCCTGGAGAAGTGGATAGAAGATTACAGCACTGCGCCGTTAGCCGAATTGGAAGTGAGGTCGTGGGAAGCTGCCAGCCTAGGCGGGTCGCAAGACCTTCTTGGGCATCTGGAATATACTCCAGGCGAGCGCGACCAGGGTGTGTGTGGGAATTGCTGGGTCTGGGCAGGCACAGGCATTATGGAGATTGCTCTCGATGTTCAAGAGGGGATAAGAGACCGTCTCTCCATTCAATATCTAAACTCAAACTATAATGGTGGAAGTGGGTCAGGTTGGGCTTGTTGCGGGGGGGACCTCTGGGGCGTCGCGGATTTCTATGACGATGCTGGTATAACTATCCCCTGGTCGAATACCAATGCCCAGTGGCAGGATTACAGTCGGCAGTGCGGGGACCATTCTAGTAGCGTGCCTGCTGATACCATCTCCACTACCCCTAGCTATTCCGTCTCTTCTATTCAGGCTGTGACAATTCCAACCCAGAGAGTCAGCCAAGCCACGGCAATTGCCAATATCAAGAATGTGCTCGACCAGGATAAGGCTGTGTGGTTTGCCTTCCTTTTGCCCAATAGCTCCGCCTGCGGGGATTTTTTTACTTTTTGGGGTTCAGGAAATGAGAGTGCCGTGTATGAAATGGACAAGTTTTGTGGAATTCCTTACAGCCATTTTGAGGGTTGCGGACACGCAGTTCTCTGTGTCGGTTATAATGATGAAGATCCGGGTAATTCATACTGGATTATGCTGAATAGCTGGGGAACGACTTCCAAGCGTCCCAATGGGCTTTTCCGCATAAATATGGACATGGCTTATGGCTGCGTTAATCTTCCCTACTATAGTTTCTACTGGCAAACTCTGGATGTTAGCTTCATCCCGACATCAATAGTGGCGCCAACGGTGACCACCACTGCTATTACGTTCGTGGGGGAGACTATCGCCACTCTCAATGGTTTGGTAGACAATGATGGTGGTGAAGCCTGCCAGTATCGGTTTGAGTATGATGTAGACTCAGGGGAACCTTATGCCTATAACACTGGCTGGGCAGGAAGCAAAACCACTGGCCAGTCCTTCAGTCAAGCTATCTCTGGCCTTGCCAAGGGAACCAAGTATTACTTCATAGCTCAGGCGAAGAACAGCGCTGGGACCGGTAGTGGCTCTGAGCTAAGCTTCTTGACCAAACCTGACGCACCCAGTAGCTTTATTGCTGGTGCTACTGGCACCAGTCAGATAAATCTGTCGTGGATTAAGGGAGAGGGGGCACAAAAGACAAAGGTACAGAGGAATGAAGGCAATTACCCGGCAAATAAGGACGATGGCACTCAAGTTTATTTCGGCGAGGGGACCAGCGTATCGGATACAGGTCTGAACCCAGGCACCACCTATTACTACCGGGCCTGGTCCTATGTCCAGGGAAGCGAGCAGTGGTCGGATAACTATGCCCAGGCCTCGGCTACCACTGGGTCTGCTCCCAACAACCCACCAAACACTCCCTCCAACGCATCGCCAGCAAACCATGCTACTGGTGTCTCGATCAATGCCGACCTGAGCTGGACTGGTGGAGACCCCGATGCCGCGGATACGGTGACCTACGATGTTTACTTCGACACCAGTGAAACTCCGCCATTGGTCTCCGATAATCAGGCAGGGACAAGCTATGACCCAGGGGCTCTGGCCTACAACACCAAATATTACTGGAAGATAGTAGCCACAGATAACCATGGGGCATCAACGACCGGGCCTGTGTGGGATTTCACTACCGGAAGTGTACCAAATAGCCCACCGAACACTCCCTCCAACGCATCGCCAGCAAACCATGCTACTGGTGTCTCGATCAATGCCGACCTGAGCTGGACTGGTGGAGACCCCGATGCTGGCGATATAGTAACCTATGATGTTTATTTCGGCACCAGCTCAAGTCCGCCATTGGTCTCCAACGATCAATCAGGGACCACATATGACCCAGGGGCTCTGGCCTACAACACCAAATACTACCGGCAGATAGTCGCTACGGATAACCATGCGGCGTCAACCGTGGGGCCTGTCTGGGAATTCACCACGGGCGACTTGTGCCAGGATGAGCCCAGTCCAGAAGTGGGATTTGCCAGCCTGATTGCCGATGGTGAGCTGGTTATAGCGTATAACTTTGATCCGTTCACTACCGTGCCTACAGCGATGAACGGGTGGACCTGGTATGACCCGATGTTGCCGCCTGCTCAGAATAACCTCGATACGTTATGTATGTACACGGCTTACTGGGTCAAGGTAACAGAGGAGTGCTGGTTAACCTACGGAACCCGGACTTACCACCTCGCTGCGGGTTGGAATAACCCTGTTTGGTTAGGGTGCTAAGAGTTTTTCTATGGGACTACCCCTCGTGAGCAGCGGGTAATAGCGTCTTCGAAACAGTTGATCTCGCAAGCTGGAGTTTGGCGGCTTGTTGCTATGCTTGGTTTGAGTCTTATGCTGGTGTCGCCAATGGAGATAACATTGGTGATATACTTTATTTGAGGAGGGAATGGGCCACGACCCTGAAGGGTCGCACTACAAATTGAGCTGTTTGCTCCTTACCGTCAAGGAAGAGGTGTTTCTTAGTAAGTTATTCAGAAAGCTATGATTATGTTGGGGTGGGTGGCGGTGGTATAATGATAAATGATGGAGAGGGAGGCGTTGCTCTATGAGACACTCCCTGGCGGCAGGGTGAGGTGTCATGTTTGCCAGTGGCGGTGCCTTATTAATCCCGATAAGCTTGGCGTCTGCCGTATGCGCATCAATCGGGATGGCAAGCTCTTCAGCATGAATTATGCCGAGGTATCCTCGATGGCAGCCGACCATATTGAGAAAAAACCTCTATTTCATTTCTTCCCTGGCACCTATGCGTTTTCCCTAGGCACCTGGGGGTGCAATTTCCACTGCAAGGGATGCCAGAACTGGGAGATTTCCTGCGTAGACATTCCGCGAGGTTCACAGCAATTGCTCCCGGAAAGAGAGATAGAGTTAACTAAGAGGTATAATTGCCAGGGCATTGCCTGGACTTACAATGAGCCGACGATTTGGTTTGAATACACCCTGGATTCAGCCAAGCTGGCTAAGAAGAATAATCTATACACTGTGTATGTGACTAATGGCTACGCCACACCTGAGGCTCTGGATACCATAGGTCCCTGGCTTGATGCCTGGAGGGTGGATGTCAAGGGCTTCACCGCCGGGTTCTATCGGGAGCTAGCCAAAGTCCCTCAGTGGCAGGGCATTCTGGACGTCGCCAGGCGAGCTAAAGAGAAATGGCATATGCATGTTGAAGTGGTGACCAATATCATTCCTACGATGAACGACGACGAGGAGCAACTCAGGAACATTGCTACTTGGATTCGAGATAACCTGGGCGAGCTTACTCCCTGGCATGTAACTCGCTTCCACCCCCTGCACGAATTTACCCATCTGTCGGCTACCCCGGTATCGACTTTGGAAAAGGCTTATCGGATTGGGAGAAAGGCAGGGCTGAAATTTGTCTATCTGGGCAATGTGCTGGGGCACGAGTATGAGAATACCGTGTGTTATTCTTGTGGCAAAACAGTCGTTCATCGCATTGGCTATGATACCCAGGTAGTGGGGCTGGATGGCGCGAAGTGTAAATTCTGCGGAGCCGAGCTTAATTTCCGGACATGAGGGAGGTGCTTTATGACAAGGGGACTTCATCCTGTGGTAGAACTGGCTAAGGAGACTGTGGAAAGCTATATTCGGGAGGGTAAAACGCCCAGGCCGAGGGAGTTAACTCTGGAAATGAGAGAGCGGGCGGGGGTTTTTGTTTCCCTTCATAGGCGTGGGCAATTAAGAGGATGTATTGGCACCTTTGAGCCGAAGGAAAAGAATGTGGCTGAAGAAATCATTGCCAACGCTATTAGCTCATCTACCGGAGACCCTCGCTTTCCCCCGGTGACTGCGTCTGAGCTTGATGACCTGGAATATAGCGTGGATATCCTTACTAAGCCTGAGCCAGTCGCAGATATCAGCCAGCTTGACCACAAGAAATATGGTGTTATCGTGGAGAGTGGTTGGAAAAAGGGACTTTTGCTGCCTGCTCTGGAAGGCGTAGATAGCGTTGAGGAGCAAATTGCTATTTGTCGGCTCAAGGCGGGAATATCAGCCGGCGAGCCGGTTAAGCTCTATCGCTTTCAGGTGAGAAGATTCCAGTAATAGGTCGTGATTACCAATAATGGAAGGGATGCCTCTTTTTGACCTGCCTGAGGAAAAGGATTTGCCTCACAGTATGCCCTTAGCGGCAAGGATGCGACCGCAGACTTTTGCCGAGTTCGTGGGGCAGGAGCATTTAGTTGCCGAGGGACGGGTGCTCCGGAAGTGCATCGAGGCAGACCAGCTACCTTCTATGGTATTCTGGGGACCGCCGGGCAGCGGAAAAACAACTCTGGCTCACATTATCGCCAATGTCACCAGAGCACAATTCAGTCCTTTGAGCGCCGCGAGTGCCGGCGTGGCTGATTTGCGGCGTGTTATTGGGGAAGCTAAAAAGAGGCTAAAATCATCAGGACAGAGAACCATCCTCTTCATTGATGAGATTCACCGTTTTAATAAGGCACAACAAGATGCCGTATTGCCTTTCGTGGAAAATGGTACAGTGACTTTCATCGGCGCAACCACAGAAAACCCCTCCTTCGAAGTTATCGCCCCGCTTCTTTCTCGGTGCCGGGTTTTTCGATTGAATCCGCTGAGCGATAACGAGGTCGGGCTCATTGTGGAGCGAGTCATCAAGGATGTAGAAAGAGGACTGGGAAAGTTCCAGGTTAGGATGAGTGAGGAGGCCCTGCGACACCTGGTGACTATGTCCAACGGGGATGCTCGGGTGGCTTTGAATGCTTTAGAAATGGCGGCATTTGCTACTTTGCCTGATGGTGAGGGCTTGCGGTCAATAGACTTGTCAGCCATTGAGGAGGCGCTGCAGCACCGTGCTTTGCTCTACGACAAGAGTGGTGACCAGCATTATGACCTGATTTCGGCACTGCATAAATCGTTACGCGGCTCCGACCCCGATGCTGCTTTGTACTGGTTAGGACGTATGCTTGAAGCTGGAGAAGACCCTCTCTATATCGCCCGTCGCCTGGTACGCTTTGCTTCCGAGGACGTTGGTGTGGCTGACCCTCAAGCACTGGTGATAGCGGTAGCTGCCCAGCAGGCAATACACTTCGTGGGCTTACCCGAAGGGAATCTTGCTTTAGCGGAGGCCGTGGTTTATCTGGCCGCTGCTCCTAAAAGCAACTCCTTGTACCAGGCTTATTCCCGGGTTCAAGAGGATATACAACAAGGCCGAAATGAGCCTGTGCCACTCCACTTGCGTAACCCGGTAACTGACCTCATGCGTCGGATGGGACACGGGCAGGGCTATAAATATGCCCACGATTATCCTGACCATTTTGTCAAGCAACAAAACCTGCCACCTTCTCTTCAGGGAAAACGCTATTATGTTCCGACTGAGCAGGGCTATGAAAAAGAGATTGCTGCCAGGTTAAAGAAGTGGTGGGGGGAGGGAAAGGCTAACTCACCTTAGCCAAAGACGCACTTTGGGCAAGGCGCTACCTTAAAGGATAAATCTTAGGTAGCTCACGTCTCTTGCCCTCTGATACGGTTGCCATGATTTTGACATCGCCGGAGGCATCGGGTGCAACCCAAGTAACCCCAGAGGCGCTTCCCGAATATCACGTCCATTACATGACCATGATAACAGAGAGCGATGGTTGTTTATTGCAGTGCTCCCCTGAGCGTAGCGAAGAATATTAAACTACCTCATACCTGGGAGGCTCGTAAGAGAAGCATGAAATGGTTAGAATAAGGAGTTCCCAAGAATTCCTGGTACTCGGGATAAAATGAAAGAGCTACCACGGCGACTGTGGCATATCTTTGGAGGATTAGCGCTTCCTGTTGCTGGTTTATTGGCACCTCAAGACATATTCCTTCCGGCGCTTGTTTCCATCACGATAGCGGCTCTGATTCTTGATATCGTCAGGCGTAGGTCTCCACGGGTAAATCAGCGCTTTGTGATTAGCTTTCGGGCATTGCTCAGGGAAAGGGAAGTTTCCACGCTTACCGGTAGCACTTACTTTCTTATAGCCGCCTCTATCGTTTTTATTTTTTGTGACAAATCCATCGCTGCTATAGCCTTAGCTTTTGTCGCTGTGGGCGATCCCGTAGCTGGCATAGTAGGTGAGAGATGGGGAAAACCAAGGGTGAGCTCTGAAGAACAAAAATTTTCCGGGGCTCCTAGGTCTTCGCGAAATCTTAGATTTCGTGGGATGAGGGGCAAGAGCTTGGAAGGCAGTTCTGCCTGCTTTGGGGCCTGTATCGTGGTCGGCGTTATTTTAGCTGCTGTTACTCATGTGGCTTTATGGGTGGTTGTGGTTGGGGCGATCTGTGCCACCGTTATAGAGTTTCTCTCCTTGCCGGTCAATGATAATCTGTCTATGCCCTTGGTGGCAGCTGGGGTTATGAGCCTGGTTCACGCCATTGTGGTGTAGAGGCAGGGGTTAAACCGGTAAAATTCCCCGTGACTTCAAGAAAAACATAGTAGAAATTTCTTATGGTGTGCTATAGTATGGGACATAGCCGAAGAAAACTTTGGGACGGGAAGTGTGTATTGACCAGTGTGGAAATAAGAGGGGCGTGGTTTTGCATTCCTGCATTGTTTCTCATATCGTTACTATCACGAATAGATTGGTCCTGCTGACATCGCTTTTTCCTGGCAAAAGAAATCTGGAGGAATACTCTCGCTTGTCTATCCCCTTATCTGGTAAGGGAGAGGAGGTGCACTTTGGTTAAGTTTCCCTTCACCCCTAGAGATATGGAGTTCTACGACCTGTTCGAACAAGAGACGGCTAATCTAGTCACTGCTGCAGAAAAGCTGGGTGACCTCTTTGACAACTACGAAAACGTGGAAGCAAAAGCAAAAGAGCTTAAGGAATTAGAACATAGAGGCGACGTTATAACACACGAGATAATAGCCCGACTGCATCGCACCTTTGTGACACCCATCGACAGGGAGGATATTACTCTCCTGGTCCATAGCCTGGACGACGTAATGGATTTCATCGAGGCTGCGGGCAGAACAGCCTGCCTTTATCATATTGCTCAACCCACGGAGCGGGCTCGGGAGCTAGCCCGAATCGTGGTTAAGATGGCCCACAAGTTGAACGAGGTAGTACCTCGTTTGCGCCGCCGTGACCAGTTCACATGGATTCTTAAGCAGTGTGTGGAGATCAATACTCTGGAAAACGAGGCTGATGATGTGCAACACGCTGCCCTGGCCGAACTGTTCGAAGTTTGCCATCTTGACGCATGCGAGGTAATCAAGTGGCGTGAAATCTATGAGCACCTGGAAAACGCCACCGACCGGGGCGAAGATGTCGCCAATGTTCTTGAAGGTATAGTATTGAAGCATGCCTGAGCTCGCTCTGCTGGTTCTGGTAATTGCGGCAGCCATCGGCTTTGGTGTGGTTAATGGTTTCAACGATGCTGCCAATAGTGTTGCTGCTTCGATTGGCTCCCGGGCTATTTCACCTCGAAACGCCATAATACTGGCTGCCTTTTGTAACTTCGCTGGTGCCGCTACTGGCAAAGCAGTAGCTATAACCATCGGGAAGGAAATTTTAGACCCCGCAACAATCTCATCTTTACCATCGGTTACTGCTTTCTTGATACTGATTGCTGCTTTGGCTACGGTTATCATCTGGGGAAGCATAGCTACTCGCCTGGGTTTGCCGGTGAGCGTCAGCCATAGCTTTGTGACCGGGCTGGCAGCGTCGGGAATAGCAGTGATGGGTTGGGGGGTAGTAAAATGGGATGTCCTGGAACGGATTGGGGCATCAGTGGCTATTGCTCCTGCCCTGGGTTTCATCGGTGGCTTTGCTCTTATGGTTGTCCTGCTCTGGGCGTTTCGTCGAAGCGCCCCTGCCAGGATGAGAGTTGTCTTCAGCCGTCTGCAATGGCTTACTACCGCTTTCTTAGCTTATAGCCACGGCAAAAATGATGGTCAGATGCCCATAGGCATTATCACCTTCGCCCTGGTGATTTATACCGGGCAGGTTGGTCTATGGGATAATATCCCGTGGTGGGTAATAATCGTATCCGCTTTAGCCATTAGCTCGGGTATCGCTATGGGTGGCTGGCGAGTTATTCAAACCGTGGGAATAAAGATCACTGCCCTACAACCTATACATGGTTTTGCTACCCAGGCCTCAGCGGCTACGGTTATTGAGATAGCTTCGCGTCTGGGCATTCCCGTAAGCACCACTCATTGTGCCACCGCAGCTACAATGGGAGTGGGTGCCACGAAGCGCCTTTCCGCAGTAAGGTGGGGGGTAACCAGAAATATCGTGTTGGCCTGGGTTTTAACCTTCCCGATATGTGCTGCTCTCGGCTGGGCGATAGCGTCACTTCTGAAGATTGCCTTTTGAGGTGACAAAACTACTTTGCCTCTTTAGAACACCTGTGCTATAATCTGGCTTCGCTAGATGGGTAATAAGGGTTCAATAAGGAAAGTAGATTGAGTTTGAAGCTATTGCCGGCGGCTCTTCAGAACCAAGATTACAATCTGGCAGCTCATGTCCTCGTCTATGGCTTGGTCAAAGCCTCGGTAAAAAACCCCAAAAATTCTCTGAATTTTCGGGGACCTCGGAACTGTTATGGCAGGAGAAGGAAAAGGCAGGAGAAAGAGTAGCCCACGGGGTTTCTATAGCCGGGCCCTGGACGAGGCAGAAAAGCTGGAGCTGGAGGAGGCTTCTCATGTCGAAGGAATCGACGAGGAGATTGCCCTTCTCAGAGTAAAGCTCAGGGAACTTCTGGAAGAGCAGCCGGAGCGAATTGACCTGCACTTCGAGGCAGCCAATATAATAGCCCGGCTGGTAAGAACCCGATATCAAATTACTAAAGAACAAAAGAAGTCTCTCAAGGAAGCCATCCAGAAAGTCCTGACCGAAGTTGCTGTGCCCCTCGGGGTTGGTATCGGAATTAAAGCAGCAAGCAGGTAAGCATGTTGCAGCTTGAATCCTAAGCACTAAATTCCACATCCTTTCAACTTCATTCAGGGCAGGCCTGAACAGTATAGAAATTCAAAAATCAAAGGTCAAAAATCAAAATGACAATTCAAATTGCAAAGATTTTTACCTTTGCTCTGTCATTTTGCACTTTTATTTTTACTTTTTGCATAGATTTGCTCAGAGCTTAAATATTGAGATTTTATTCTTATGAAGCTAAGACCTTATCAACTGGAAGTGGCCCGGGCGGCTATGGACTCTATCCAGAAGGGAATGGGACTGACCTTTTCTGTGGAGATTGCCAGGCAAGGAGGCAAAAACGAGCTTTCAGCGCATCTGGAAGTTCTGCTGTTAACGCTATATATGGCCAGGGGAGGCAATCTTATAAAATGCTCCCCAACCTTTAGGCCTCAAACCATTATATCTATGGAAAGGTTGAAGCAGAGGCTGGATGATTTTGGTTTTGATGGCATTTATCGTCTCCAAATGGGCTATATTGTTCAGCTCGGCAACGCCGAAGCCATCTTTCTGTCGGCTGAGGGTTCGTCTTCAGTGGTGGGACACAGCGCTGATATACTTCTGGAGATTGATGAATCGCAAGATGTTAGCAAGGAGAAGTACACCAAGGAATTCCGCCCCATGGGTTCAGCTACCAACGTGACCACGATTCTTTATGGCACTACCTGGGATGATAGCACCTTGCTGGAAGAGGTAAAGCAGACTAATTTGGAACTGGAAAGAAAGGACGGCATTAAGCGCCACTTTAGATATGATTGGCAGGAGGTAGGCCAGTACAATCCTGACTATGTCAAGTTCGTCCAGGCAGAGCGGCAAAGATTGGGCGAAGAGCATCCCCTGTTCAGGACTCAATATGCTTTATTACCTATCACCCACGGCGGGGGCTTCCTATCACGGCAGCAGATAGCTCTGGTGCTAGGAGAACACCAGAGGCAATCGCAGCCTGAGGGGAAGAGGACTTATATTGCTGGCGTAGATTTGGCCGGGGAACATGAGCAGGAAATGACAGAAGTGGGCGTTCATGGCCATGATAGGGGAAGAGGATGTGATTCCACAGTAATCACCATTGCGGAGGTGGATGCCCGCCTGCCAAGCCTTGGCGGGCAGGCCGCTAACCCATCGCAGCCGCTGTTGAAAGTTGTGGAACAATACCAGTGGACGGGAACGCCCCATAGCCAGCTTTATACCCAGATGACGGATATCCTTAAGAATGTCTGGAACTGCCACAGGATAGTGGTGGACGCCACCGGCATTGGTCAGCCCGTGGCTAGCTTTCTCAGAAAGGAACTGGGAAGCAGGGTCATCCCGTTCGTCATTACCTCAAAGAGCAAATCCGACATGGGCTTTGAGCTATTGTCCTTTGTCAATTCCGGGAGGCTTAAACTCTACAGGCAGGATGGCTCCAGGGAGTATAAAGAGACCTTGTTTGAGCTGGAAAGAGCCAGGGCGCAATATCGCCCGAACCAAACGATGAACTTTTACGTTGACCCTCAAGAGGGACATGATGATTTTCTCATGAGCCTGGCTCTGGTGGTCCAGGCTGCTAAAGGTCTTAGCCCCAGGGAAGCAAAGGGTTGGCTCCGGGAAAGCTAGACAAATCCCGAAATGCAAAAAGTAAAAATAAAAGTGCAAAATGACAGAGCAACAGTAAATAAAAAATTAAAATGCCCCGATTTAATCGAACAAAGATGCAAGCAAAGGTATAAGTATTTTTAGATTTTGCATTTTAATTTGTCATTTTGCTTTTTGCCATTTAATTTTTGAGTTTCTGTATTGGTTGAGCTTGTCCCGACTTCATTCCAAGCTAGGCAAGTCTTTGCTTAGCTCAGCCAGGGATGCAATCCTCTTCTTAGTTTGCTCTAGCTGTCCCTTATGTTCTTGGGCAAACTGCGTAGCTTGCTCGTAAAACTCTTTTATCCTGGGCACAAAGGATAACTGGGATAATATCAGGGTAACGTCAATAAAGTGCTTTTCTCCGGGAAAATCGCCGCCTCGAATCAGGGCGTTGGATGCCAGCTCCTTGATGTAATCGCTAACGCTCTTGACCATGTCCATATTCAGGTCTCTTTCCGGGCCAGATATGATATATATAGCTTTGCCGGCATCCTGAGGGCTACAAGTGAGGGAAAGGTCAGAGATGGTGGCGTCCAAGGCTTGTGTCCCTCTGAAGCTTTCCAGAGCTTTGTCGCGGAAAGTTTTCTTCCTTACCTCCCAGGGGAAGCGGAATGAAGGAAGCTCAGTTCTCCCCAGGCCAATGGTGGTCCACCCCTCCAGGCTGGCAATTATGTCCCCGGCGTCTATCGTCCGCGAACCCACATATTTGGCCTTAGTTACCTCACCAGCACACATTAAATCATAGAAAGGCTCGGCAATCATCCTGTTTATTCTATCTATGTTACTAACGAGACTGGCATCTTTTCTCACATACCTCTGGTTATCAGCAAGAAAAATGGCATCCACTACATCATAAGTGGATTTCAGGCAAGTGGCGGTGTTATATGTGCTTCTGGACTCTGTGGTCTGCTCATGCTCAAAAGGCAAAACTACCAGGGCATAAACTGGCTTGCTGATATACCTATCCTTAACTGCCCTGGCTATTATGGGCAGCGCTCCCGACCCTGTGCCGCCGGCAGCGCCAGCTATGAGAAAAAAGGCATGTGTCTCGTAAAACTGTGGGGTAGCTTTCACGGCATCCAGTACCTTATCACCGTCCTCCTTGGCCAATTGAGCTCCTAGCTCGTTTATCTTGCCTACCCCATGTCCCAGGGTCTGGCGCAGGCCCAGGAGCACCCGATGCGTGTAGTCGTCCTTGATAAACCTTAGCCCGGTCAGGTCTGCCTGGTCTGTATTCACGGCAATGACAGTGGGGGCTATGGTGGCCTTGCGCTGAGCACGCGCCTTGAAATTTAGCCTGGCAAAGTGGTCAGCAATCCGGCATCCACATTGCCCCAGTCCAATAACTGTTAACTTCATTTTCCTCTCCTTCCTCTGAAACGTAAAAAGTAAAAATAGAAATGTAAAGTGACAGAGCAAAGGTTAAAAAATTTTGCGTTTTGAGTTATCATTTTGATTTTTACCCTTTGACTTTTGAATTTCTATATTGTTTCGTATTCAGTGCTTAGGATTTTCCTCATAACTCCCCCGACCCCTCTTGCCTTAAGAGGGAGAGTTTGGGCATTCCTTTAGTAGTAATGTATTCTTCTCCTTATTACGAAAAAGTAAACCAGGGCGCCGATGGCCACCACTATTGCAACTATGATAACAATTAATGCCCATAGGGGCAAGAGTCCAGCTTGGAAGGAGTAGGCCGCAGTCCATCCGCTTTCGTTCTCGGCGCCATCTACGGCTTGTACACTCCAGTAGTAGGTGCCATAAGACAGGGCGTCTGCTTCCTCCAGGGTGTAGCTCGTTTCAACTAAGTCCTCTTTCGAAACTAGGGGGTCAACGAATTCTCCAGTGTCGGTGACATTTTCACTGGTCGCTATTTGTAGGTGATAGTACACTCCACTGGCGTCGGATACCTCCGACCATTCAAACGTCGGCCTCACCTTGCCTGTGAATCCCACCCGGCTTCCGTCGGGTGGTGAAATGAGGTCCGGTGTGTCAGGGGAGATTGATTCCATCGTGAAGAGGTCTGTGGCCTTATTGTTCGCAGTATCCTCGGCTGTTACCTGATGCGCGCCATGGATGCTCTCAGGCACGGGAAAGCTTATACCTGAGAAACTGCCTTTGGCATTGGTACTGGTTGTCGCTTTTTGGCTTGTATCATACTTGATGACTACATTTTTGCTGGCGGCAAATCCGCGGCCGGTGACGGTCAGGTTCATGCCCACATGTCCTTCGTCGGGGGACAACACTATGCCAGGCTTTACTTGGAAGCTGAGCTCGCTGATATCTTGCGTCTGTTCTCCCTCGGCGGTGACGCTATACTCGCCTTTGGGCATCTCGGGCACCTGGAAGCTTGCCTCCCAGTAACCCTTTTCGTCGGCTCTGATTATCTCAGGCTCCGTCTCCGCCTCCTCTCCCGCAAACAATATCTTGATGTCCCTCTCGTCAGCCTCAAATCCGTTGCCAGTCATCGTTATGCTTTCGCCTGGGCTGCCCGATGGTTCCTCTATCGTGTTGCCCGATGCTTGGTCTATGATGCTTACCCCGGGTTTTACTTCGAAGGTGGCATCCTCAACATCGTAGAGCTTGCTCTCATCGCCCTGGGCGTCTATCTTATGGCTTCCTTGGGCGGAAGGGGGAATCTGGAAACTCCACTCCCACCAGCCATCCTCGTCCGCAGTAATATCATCCTCTATCTCTATGAATTTAGAAGCGCCATCGGAATAGTACCTCAGCTCGATGTCTTCCTCATCCTCGGCAAACCCATGACCTTCCACGGTAACAGTAGTCCCCACAGGACCTTCTTCAGGGTCTACTGTCAAACCCGGCTCCACGGTAAAATCAACATAAGCATCGATGTCATACTCGTCCTCGGCGAACACCTCATGGGGTCCCGTGTAGCTTTCGGGAACGGTGAAAGTCGCCCATGGGAAATCTCCGTCTTTATCAGTCTCGACTTCGGCTATCCGGGTCCTGGAACCGTTTAGATAATAGTAAATATCAACCCACTCGTCAGCCGTAAAATTATAGCCACGGACCCTGACTTCCTCCCCGGGAACTCCCGAATTGGGAGAGAGCGTGATGTAAGCTCCATCGTCATCGGCTCCTATGGGCGCAGCCGGCAGGGCAATTGATACAAGACAGAGGATGATAACAATCAGCAATCGAGATAGCAAGCTCATTTGACTAACCTCCTTTTTGCTATTATAAACGAAAATATCCCGAAAAAGTAAGTGCCCTTGACTCTTTTTACTCCACTCACGTCATTGCGAGCACCTGAAAGGTGCGTGGCAATCCCTGCAGCTAAGTTCTAAATCCTAATTTCTAATCTCTAAACAAATCCAAATATCAAAATTCAAAGAGCTCAACTGTTTTGGTCATTTGTATTTTGTGCTTTGATATTGTTTAGGATTTTGCTCTACGCCTGATAAATCAGGCAACTACAGAATTTCGAGGCCTGAAGGAAACCCTTCCTTCAGGCATTGTGAGCGTAGGGGTGGGGCTTGTGGCCAGCCAGGAGGCTTCAAATATCACAAACCAAAAAAATTAACCTTCAAAAATGACACAATACCAGTGAATACAACATTGATATGAAAAAAGACAATAAGCAACAAAAGGTATAAGACTTTCCAAAGCATGCTAATCATGCTGATATTGTAAACGAAAAAGCTCCCCAAAGTAAATCGCAACACCCACAGCTATGAAAAGAGAGGCGACATATAAAATGTCGCTCCACGGATTATTTGTCATTGCGAGCGAAGCGCGGCAATCCCCACAGCTAAATCCTAAATTCTAATTTCTAAGCTCTAAACAAATTCAAAATTTCAATGTCCTAAATTAAAAACCCTCATGTTTTGGTCATTAGAGCTTTGATGAGAGGAATTAAATTCTTCCTTTCTTTTGTTTAGTATTTCGTGTTTAGTGTTTAGGATTTTCTTCATTTGCCCATGATGCCGATTGTAGGGTCGAGGCTTGTCCCCGACCGTTCACCACCAGGATTGCGGAGCTTGTTCCGAGTGAAACGAGGAATCTCGGCTCCTGGCAATTCGAGGCGTGAAGTAATCCCTTCCTTCACGATTCTGAAATAGAGTTGACCCCTCTAGTAGTAATATATTCTTCTCCTTATAAGAAGGCGAGTCAAGGCGACCAGTAGCACTACTATGGCAACTATGATAACAATGAATCCCCACATAGGTAAAAGTCCAGCTCGGAAAGAGCAAGTTGTGCTCCAGCCGCTTTCGTTGTCGGCTCTATCTACGGCTTGCACACTCCAGTAGTAGGTGCCATAAGGCAGCGCGTCTGCTTCCTCCAGGGTATAGCTGGTTTCGGTCAAATCTGTAATCGAAATCACGGGCTCAACGAATTCTCCGTTGGCGGTGACTTCGTCACTGGTCGCTATTTGCAGGTGATAGTATACTCCACTGTCATCGGGTACCTCCGACCACTCAAATGTCGGCGTCACCCTCCTGCCTATGAGTCCCACCCTACCCCCGTCGGGTGGTGAAATGAGTGCCGGTACAGGTGGGGGGTCTGATTCCATGGTGAAGGTAGCGCTGGCCGCATTCTGCCCAGAATACCCGGCTGTGACTTGGCGCTCGCCATATATGCTCTGGGGCATGAGAAAACTTACATCAAAGCTGCCTTGGCCGTTGGTCGTGGCTGTCTCTACCTGGCTGCCATCGTACATTATGTTTACATCTTCGTTGGCGGTAAATCCACGGCCGATGACGGTCAAGTTCATGCCTACATATCCTGCGTAGGCGGACAATATGATGTCAGGCTTTATCTCGAAGCTGAACTCGCTGATGTCTTCTTTCTTGGTCTGAGCTCCCTCGGCGGTGACGCTATACTCGCCTGTAGGCATCTCGGGCACCTCGAAGCTTTCTTCCCAGTAACCCGCGTCGTCGGCCTTGATATCCGTGACCACTGTCTCCCCATCAAACAGTATCTGGATGTCCCTCTCGTTAGCAGCAAATCTGCTGCCCGTCAGCGTTATACTTTCGCCCACGATGCCCGATGATTTATCTATGCTTATCTCCGCCGTTACTGTGAAGATGGCATCCTCGACCTCGTAAAGCCGGCTCTCACTGCCCTCGGCGTCTAGCTTGTGTTTTCCCCTGATTGAGGGGGGAATTTGAAAACTCGTCTCCCAACTGCCCTTGGCATTCGCTATGATAGGCCTTTCTACCGTTTCGTAGTTGCCATTGAGGTAATACATCAGTTCGATGTCCTCTTCCTTCTTGGCAAACCCCCGTCCTTTCACGGTAATATTAGTGCCCACAGGACCTTTTTCGGGACTTACTGTCAACCCTGGCTTTACTGTAAAGTAGGTATCTACACTTGCATACTTCCCCTGGACAAACACCTGGTGGTGGCCCTGGCAACCTTCAGGAATGGTGATCATGACTGTAAAGTCTCCCTTGCTACTGGTCCTGTCTGTGGCTATCAGGTTTCCGTCGTAATAGATATCCACCAGCACGCCCGCAGCAAAACGCTGGCCATAGACGGTGACATCTGTCCCGGGGAGCCCGGACTTGAGAGATAGCTCGATGAAAGGTCCCCCACACTGGGCTTGTGCGGGTATGCTTGGCAGGCCAATGGCCATAAAGCAGACGACAAGAACGATGACGAGTCTTGGCAGGAATTTCATCCCACTACCCTGCGCAATAGTTCGGTTTTTTTGGCAAGTTCTCTCTAAAATTAGGGCCCTCTCCTTTACTATCCCCCTTAAGGTAAGGGGGATAAAAGGGGGTTACGAATCCCTGTCAACCTCCTCTTTAATCTTTTCCCCTACCCCCTCGATATTTTGTCCCGACTTGTCGGGATTCCAGAATCTTATCACACGAATGCCCAACTCCCTGAGATACCTATCACGATAGGTATCATGTTGTTGGCCGTATACATCCGCGTGTTGCCCTCCATCAACTTCAACGGCTAGTCTTTGTTCAGGACAGTAAAAGTCGAGGATGTATGGGCCTACACCATATTGTCGGAAGAACTGAAGACCAGCCATTCGCCTACTTAGCAATGTATTCCATAATTTTCGCTCAGCATCCGTTGCATTCTTCCTGAGGCGGCGTCGGTCTAATTTTGTACTTGGATCATTACGGAGGTATTTGTTCATAACTCCCCTTACCCCTCTTATCTTTAAGAGGGGGATTTTGGGAAGACTTATCTGTTATAAGCCTGCTTGCTAATATCCGGGCTGTTTAATTTTGATTTCTCGTTCAATTTTGGGTATTTATGTAGTTGCCTGATTTATCAGGCCCGCAACTACAATATCTTAATGTTTTCGATATTATAAACTAAAATGCCACTAAAAAATAAGTGTTTTGCCCCTTTTGTGACAAATTTTCTGGGAAAATCCCAGAGTTGAGTTTGTGTAGTAAGGTCAGCGTTCGAGGCGTGAAGGAATCCCTTCCTTCACGATTGAAATGCGAAGAAAGAAAGAGGCGGCATATAGAATGCCGCCTGCGTATTATTTGTCATTGCGAGCGAAGCGTGGCAATCCCCTGCCTCACCCAGATTGCTTCGGCTGAATTCGTCAGCCTCGCAATGACAGGAGGGGGGGTCATTCTGAGCCGAAGGAGAAGAATCCTTTGTGTAGCTCAAGGTGGCGTTTAGAGATTCTTCGTCGTCCCGATGTATCGGGACTCCTCAGAATGACATTACTAAACGCTCTCAGTATTCGGTGTACCCCCTTCTTTTTGCTCCTTTATAATCCCCATGTTTTCGCTATTATAAACGAAAATGCCGCTGAAAGATAAGCCGTATTGGCTAAATTTCAAATCCCAAAGACGCTCCGCTCCAAATTCTGAGTTCCAAGCACCAAATACTAAACAAATTTCAAATTCAAAACCGTTTAGTCCTTTGGATTTTGGGCATTTGATATTGTTTGGGATTAGGATTTAGAGTTTCCCCTTCGGTGCTTGGAATTTAGTATTTTGCTCTGTGCCCGACAAGTCGGGGCAACTACAAAATGATTCGAAGGCGAGGATAAACCTCGCCTCCTGAAATGTCCCCCTTAAGATAAGGGGGATAAAAGGGGGTTATCGGTCGCAATGACAAAGGGGCCTTTCACCCTCACCTTTATCCTCTCCCGTCGAGGGGGAGGGATGTTACCATCCGGGAAATAGAGAGGGGCGGCTTTTGCCGCCCCTCCCAGGAATCACCTTTACCTCTCTCCGATGTAATCGGAAAGAGGTTAGGTGGGGTGTGCTTACACCCGACGTGTCCTGAAGATGAGCACTATGACCACAATCACCAGAACAGCACCGATGGCGATAACTATCCACACCCACAACGGAGTTGCGGGCTGGGCTGGGTGCTCCGCATCGATGTGCGCTTGGAGTTCCGCCTGAGTGTCGAAGCACAGGCCACACTGTGGACAGCAGAACTCGCCTGTTGCTGCCGTGGTGAAGATGCCTATGGCGCTCTCGCTTATGGGAGTGCCCTTATTGTAGGCCTTCACCTTCCAGTAGTAAGTAGTGCTGTACTCAAGAGTCTTGGTGCACTCGTAGGCTGTGTCTTCCAGGCCGGGCATGCTTTCGACAGGCGATGAGAAGTCAGAGTTATCATCAAGCCACCAATCGAACGCATCGGCTTCCGCCAGCAGGTCCCAACTGAAGCCTACATGCTTTATGGCCACACCCGTGTCTCCGGGCACGGGAGAGACAAGGCGGATTTCGCCGGCTTGAGTGCTGGGGGCAATGGTCACGCTCCGCGGCTCAGACCACCAGCTGCGGATTACCTGGCCCGTTCCGGCCTCAATAGCCCTGACCTGATAGTAATAGGTGAATTCGCAGATAAGTACACCGGGCACTTCGTAGGCGGGGGCGTCTCCTGCAGACGGGGTAAAGTCATACTCGCAGGCAGCCTCCACTAGCGAAGTGAATTCCTCGTCCCGCGAAAACTCGATGTCATAGACACAGGCGTCGCATAGGCGTTCCCACGAGATGGAAAATGGTATGTTATAACACTCGCAGGGGTCAGCAGGGACAACACGGCCGTCCTCAGGAGATTTAATCTCGGGAGCCTTCTTGGCATAGCAGTCCTCAAACATCCAGACGGCGCCGTCTTTGGCCTCCTCCATGTCGTAGTCGCCCAGGCCGTCAATAGCAAAGAGCTTGCTATTGCTAGCTGGAGTCAGACAGCCGCAGATCTTAAGTGCCTTGGGCATCATGTAGAAGGCCTCTTCGTCGGGAGTGAGACCCTCGGTCAGGTAATCCCAGTCACCACACTCTTTACATACTACATCTTCAGCCGGGCTGAGATAGCGGGCTACGCCGGTGACTAACTTCCCAGCTTTCTCGGTTATGTAGCTAGCGTAGAGAACTCCGCCCTTGTCAGCGCTGGTCTGGGTGTTGCCAGCGGCGTTGTCCAGCACCAGGCCGGTATACCCGTAGGGCTCAGCACCGAGGTCTTTCCAGCTCGTGCTCTCGCCAATTATCCAGCGGTAGACGTCGCCTGACACGCTTGGGCATTGCTCGATTACAGCAGCATAGATTGTGTCGTTGGTGTCGAAGTAGCTATCAAAGGCAACGGTGACGAAGCCATCGATCTTGGGCTTCTCCTCCAGCTCGGTGAAGGTCTCGCCGCCATCGGTGGAGTGAGAAACGTCTCCGTCTTGGCCGCCGACAAGTACGTCGTCGCCCCAAACGGCGATGGTCCAGCCATTATCAACCTCGCTCTCCACTGCCTCGTGCCAGTCCTCGGAATTGAACATGGCGACGTAGCCATTATAATCTAGGACATAGATGGTCTCTGCATCCTGCAGTGCCAGGTCAACTATGTTGTCTATCTCTGGTGGAGGAGATGATACCGTGTCCCAGCAAGCCAGGGTTTCCGTATCATTCATGTATATGGTATCGGTGCCGCGGTCAACGAGATAGACGGTCTCGCTAGTCTCTTCCTCGGGAGCCAGCCTGAGCAGGCCGTATTGCTCGTCCCCGAGCTGCCCGCACCAGGTCCTCAGCCAGCGTTCACTGTACTCCTCAGCCTCGGGAAGGTCTTCGGCATGGAGCCAGACGCTGTCGCATTTGCAGCCAGAGTCCAAGTTAACGCTGACCAGCATGGTCTTAATACAGTTGGGCGATACGGCGACATCCGACAGGTAATCAATATCAGTATCAATCAGGCTGAGCTGGTTCCAGGTATCGCCGTCGTCGAAGCTTACCGACCAGGCACCCTCGTCATAGTCTGAAAAGCCATCGAGGGCAACAGCATAAGCCTTATCTTCGCTTACGTAGAATGCCTCCATGGCCCAAACCCCGGTTGGCGGCTTGCAGGAATCTTCCCAGGGTATGCAGCAGATATCCATTTTGGCGATGCCATCATTGCGATAGACCTGGACGCCCGCGCAACAGTCTGCATCGTCTCCCATGCCGTCGCCCAGCACGCCGGCTATAGCATTGCCTTCGGCGATGGTACCCAGGTAAGACACATTGGTCAGCCAGAGCAGCTCGTCCTCGATCTGCCCCATCGGCCCGACGTGGTCGGCATCATCGTCTTTCACCTTGAATATCGTGGCTACTGGATCACCAGAGGAATCATAGTAGTTCACCCATACCCAGGCATATCTCGTGTTGGTGGTCTTACCGGAGTAGTCGAGGGGCAGGGTTATGCCCGCTACCAATCCATCAATGTCATCCAATGGGATGTTTTTATCCTCGACTATGGGCACAGCATCGGCAAAGCCTGCCTTCGCGTTCCAGCCTTCGACCGTTCCCCAGGTGCCGGACTGCATGTGGACATCTTCGCCGGTGCCGTCGCCAGTAACAGTGGTAACCAGGATGGCATGGTCCTTATCCCAATTAGGGGAGAACTGGATGTCAGTAACGGCTTCAGAGGTGAATGCAGAAGGCCGGTCCTTGTCATCCCAGCCATCATAGTCCGTGGCATCCTCCCAGGAACCGGCGGTACCTCCATCAACATGGCAGCGGAAAATCAGGGAGTCCCCCTTGCCAGCGATGGCGATGTCGCACTCACCGTCGTCTTCGGGGGAGATGGCAAGGTCAAAGACCTCGTCGAGATAAAGGCCGCCGTCTTCAACTTCGCCGGGTTCGTCATCGAAAGTCACGCCGCCGTCATCGGAGATGAACACACTCAGAAGATCGGCGCCTTTACTGGCGTCGTGCCACCAAAGAGCGACAGCCAGAAAGTCGGGATCCTCCCCGTCGGTGGCCACTTGGACCAACTCGTCTATGTAGTCGTCATCATCGAGCAGCTCCTCCAATGCATCGTTGAGGTCCTCCCAGGTGGCAGCATGGTCGTCGGACTTCAATAGCCAGTAGTCCGAAACATAATCGCCCTCTCTGAGATACCATCCATGGACGATAGCGTAGGCCACCTCGCCCCCGGAAGCCACGGCATAATCGATGATATAGGATTCTGGTGCCAAGACTAGGCCCTCCATGGTCGGAGTGGAGACCCTGTCCCACTCGGCCTCTACCTCATTGGTGGCGGCATCTACCTTCAGGGTTGGTGCCGCTATAATTATCAGACTAATGGCCAGTGCCGCAGCGATGAGCATATACATCACCTTCACTGGCCATTCTCTTGTCTTAGTCATTATTTCCTCCTTATATATCTTTTTCAACTTATTTTCACTCTCGCCTGAAGTCGACCCCTCCAGGCTCAAGCTCTTAATTGCATTTTGTTCAGTAAGCCCATTTTTAAGCCTGCCTCATTTCAGGCTGCCCTTCTTGGGATTGCTTCGTCGCTGCGCTCCTCGCAATGACGAAAAACAATGGTTTTTTTGCCCGGGCTAGGCATTGCTGTCTTCCCCTTGGCGAATCCTTTGATATGCCCCGCTCTGGGTTCATAACTCCCCCTGCCCCTCTTAGCTTAAGAGGGGGGAGCAAGAGCAATGACGATTCGCTCTGGGACTTTCCCATAGGCATCACCTCCTTTCTTTAGATCTTTAGAATCATTGTTCAACTATCAATCTAATAAGCACTCGACAAATGTCTCATATAGCCACGAGCGGAAAGTTGCCGCCGCTGCAACCCCGGTGCCGCTCAGAGCAACATTCACCGTAGCTTCATCGGGGTCGTTTGATGTTATGGTCAATGTGGCTGACTTAGCCCCGGTTGACGTTGGGCTAAAGGTCACGTTCACGTTGGCTGAGCTACCTGCGGCTATCGTTCCCGGGTATGTTCCCCGCGAGAATTGGCTGCCGCTTATGGTTATATTCGTGATGGTCAGAGCAGCCGTTCCCACGTTGCTGATAGTCAGCGTCTTTGTTTTAGATGTACCCACGTTTACACTGCCAAAAGCGAGCGATGTGGGAACTGAGATGTCAGGCACAACACCAGTAACCGCCGCCAGATTGAGGGCCTTATTGCCACCGGCATTCCACGTGCCCGTGTCCCCCAGATATCCACTCACATAGAATTCGAGGGTAGCATACTCTGCAGGCACGCTGTCTGTTTGGGCAACCATCATATTGTATTTTGACACACCGCCTTCAATATAGGCGGTTGTTGACCCCACTTGTGTGCCATCTGTCATGGCAGTAATCGGGGTCCCGGCAGCAACTGAGGCACCGTCCAGTGTTACTGTGCCCTTAAACTGACACACCGGTGGTTGAGCTAATACTGGAATCGTTGCCAAACAAGCCAGAAGCATCACTAATGCTATCAGGCTAATTACCCTTCGATGCTTCATTCTTTAACCTCCTTTCTAAAATTTCTACAATATAAATAATAATGTATCTCTTTCAGGGGATGCCCCGCGCGGGGCATCCCCTGATTGTAACTTCTAGCAACCTAACCAAACTGGGTTATTCCAACCCGCAGCCAAGTGGTAAGTCTTGGTTCCGTAGGTGAGATAGCAGTTCTCCGTTACCTTGACCCAGTAAGCTGTGGTCAAAGATAACTCATCGAGGTTGTTCTGACCAGCGGGCAAGGTTGGGTCATACCAGGTCCACCCGCCTACAGCGGTCGGCTCGGTAGTGAAGGGATCGAAGTTATACACTATAACCAGCTTACCCTCGGCAATCAGGTCGGCAAACCCTTCCTCTGGACTGGGCGTGGGGTCGCAAGGTCCGACAGCCCCTACGTTGATGTAGGCCACCTTTTCACAGATGTCTACCATAGGTCCGACTGGAGGTGGCGTGCTATCGGTTACCGTTAGGCTTACTGTGTAGACGCCGTCGGTCGTGTATGTGTGGGTGGTGGGGGGCAGGGTAGCAAGGGTCCAGCTACCGGACACGTCTTCGGTGTAACCATCGCCAAAGTCCCAATGTAAGTCGGTATAGGGAGCCGTTCCGCCTATGGTCCAGGGAACAGGGTCAAAGTCAACGGTAAGCGGAGCATCGCCTTCCCTGGGGTCAGCCTCGAAGTCTGCATCGAGGTGCACAAAGGCCGGGCCCCAGATGATGTCAATCTCTTCGGAAACCCTCGGTCCGTACTTGCCTCTCAGGATGTAGGGGTACTCCGCCGTGGCCGTGATGGTGACCAGGCCCATGTTATCCAGGTAGTCAACCGTCACTCCCGCGATGCCGTGGTTGTCAGAGTAGACCTCGACATCCCACGGGTCTATCGGGCTTTCATAGGTATTGGAGATGATGGACTCCAATTGCAGGTCAGTCCAGAAGTCGTAGGGTCCATCTACGGGTATATACCACCAATAATACGCGGGATCCCGCATCCAGCTCCTCCAGTTATATCCTGGCGGTATCTGCCAGTTGGCAGGAATCTCCACAGCATAGTAGGGCGACTGATATATCTTGTCGTCGGTATCAAACCACTCGAATCCGTAGCCTTCAAGGTCGCCCTTGTCCAGCTCGGATAGGCTGGGTAGCTCGCCCATTGTCGTGCTGTAGTCCACGATGTCGAATATCACTAGGGCCTGCGGCATGGGGGCATCGTACCAGTTGATTTCGCCATCGGGAACTACGGTGTTGCGCCACCCGAATGGCCACCAGTCAATACTAGAGGGCACCGTAGCTTCGGTAATCCACATATCCTCGGTGCTCCAGAGCTGGTATGTGCTGAAGGGTCCGATGGTCGGGTATTGGGCCTCGCCCGGCGTCGGCTCTGTGGTACGCACTTCGTCGTCATAAGGGCCAAGCTCCTCATCGTGGTCAAGATTGATATCAACCGGACTTACGATGGTGTCAAGGTCAGCCTGGTCCATGAGGTCGAAGTTGGGTCGCAGGTTAATATTCTTCGTGCCAGCTAGCAGCCACCAATCGTCGGGGAGCACGTACCGCCCTTCGGGCAGCATCACATCCATCACGCCATCTCCGTCGTAGTCGATTGGCTGCTCCGGCCGTAAGGTAGCGGGGAGATGACTATGTCGGTAGTCGAAGAATCCTCGCACCTGAACGGCCACGTAGCCGTCCTCTTCTTCGGGATCTAAGCCCGTCAGCGAGTCCCATGGCGTGATGTCCTCAGCCAGAGTGACATCCTCGAATTCCAGGAAATAAACCAGGAAGCCATGGTTCATGATGGGACCATTTGCTTGAACTTCAATAGCTGTACCCTGTATCTCACCCTCAACAATTTCGATGAGGACTCGTACCTCATACAGGGCGGCATTGACATCAGCTTGCCCGGACTGCTGCGAAACCAGGATAGCCTGGGTACCGGCATAGCCTCCCCACTCAGTCGGTTCCCCGGTAAAATCATAGTAGTAGCCGCCCAGAGGGCAAATCACTTGCTGTGCCCCGGCCGGAAGACCGAGATAGTCTAATCCGATGTAGATGCCACTAGTACCTGTCACGTCGACACTGACGCCAGCAGCGTCTGAAATCGGCTCCAGGTTGCCAATGCTGCCCTCTTCCAGGCTGTAGACGGCGGCATAAAATGCCAGGTCTATGTAGTGTACCGTAAAACTGCCTAGGTCGACGTCCCACTCTTCGAAGTAGGGCTCATAGGGCCACTCCTTCTCCAGGACGATCTTCTCGCCAGCCCATCTCAACTGAGGGGTCTTCACCTGGTCTATCTCAGGTGCCGTCTTCTTGTGGAACTCTTTCTTGCCTTTCTCCACACAAACGATGTTCTCCCCGTTATGCGGGTCATCCTGAGGGGTGCTGCCGCTGGGATAGGAAACGAGAACCACAATCATAACCTTTTCGGGATTACAGGGCTCGAGCTGATCTGTGTCTACCGTCAAGGTAGCCTCAGCTCGTCCCGCAACGTCCCCGGGAACATAATCCTCGCTCTCATTCCAAGCGTACCAGCCGGGAGCCCATATCTCGCCGAGCTCACCGGGATCGTCGCCAGGATTAATATAATCCCAGTCAAAGATGTTCGTGTCGGCATGGTGGGTGAGGGCGTAGTCGTTAATGTAGTCCCAGGGCTGCTTGCCGCCGAGGAAGTCGTCAGTTACCTTATACTTGCCACAAGCTGACCAGTAGTCGGGTTCCGGATCGCACCCTATATCCTCAGGATCATTGGCAGCAAGATAGTCCATCAACGCGTTAATGTAGTCCTGGTTGGCGTCCGTATCCTCGAAGAGCCACCAGTGGACGATGGCATGACCGGCCTCTACGCAGCCAGGGACATGCAGGAACGAGGCGGTGACCCAATCCGTTATGACCTCTTCATGCAGGCCTGTTTCATCGGCAAGAACGGTCACATCATGGGTATGTTGAACTCCAGCTGTATCAGGGTCAACGTCCAATTCTGTGCAGCAAAGCTCGCCCCACTTCTTCTCCGTATGGAGGGTCCACGACTCCGCGCCGAGAGTGATCTTCACAAAGATGTGGATATCGCCCCTCCTCATAGACCTGATTTCAATGCAATCATACGGATTGTCTATGGTTCCGATCGTCTTGATGGTCTCCGCGTAAGAAACGTTGCCAGCGATGTTCGGATTTTGGCCAGTGGGCGAAAGGACGGTGATATCGTTGGGGTTGAGGTCGACACCTGCCTCCAGCCACCAGTCTAGCTGAGCCCGGTTTATCTGGTCCTGACTCCAATCATCCCAGTCGATACAGACCTTATGGACGGAGCCCTTGACGTTGTAGGCGATATCGGGAGGCACCAGAGTGGGTGCCGTCATTTGCGCTGTCACTATTCCTGGCACGATGGCCAGCCCGAGCAGGAATGCCAGGGCTACCATTAGGTGAATCGCCCTCGTATACCAATTTCTTCTTTTAATCATTTATTCCTCCTTCTTATTGTATTTGCCATTGCTTTATTAGCCACGAGCTTTGTCTGCCCCAAATAACACAATGGCGCAATCCTTTTGACAATGCTACCATCAGCAGTGCTCAATGTGTGCTTAACCCTTGGCTCGACGCCAAGTGCTCTTGTGTGTGGGGTGGAAGCATAGCAAAAACAGCGCCGGTGTCGGTCCAGACATCGGGCCTCTCAGATCCACTCTTATTCAGATTCGCTATATTAACGCTCGTGGTAAAAAAATCCACGGCAAATCTTCTCTTTTTTCTACTCTCGCCTGAACTCGACCTCTCCAGGCTCGAGTTTCATTATTTTATTCAGTAAACCTACTTTTTTAAGCCTGCCTCATTTCAGGCTGCCCTTATCCTTACGGAAATCCCAGATTCTAATTTTCTAAGCCCTAAACTTATTTGGGATTTAGTGCTTAGGATTTCCTATTTAGCTCTTGCCCGGGCCAGGCATTGTTCTCTTCCCCTTGGCGAATCCACCCACAGACCCCGCTCTGCCTTCATAACTCCCCTTGCCCCTCTTATCTTAAGAAGGGAGGAGCGAGGATTCGCTTCGGGACTTTGGTATAGACATCACCTCCTTTCTATTATTTTCGCTACACAAGGTAATATTCAATTGTTAACGTTCCCCCTATTTCCAGTACCACCAACGCAAATACCCATACCACCCTTTTTCGGGTTTCTAATAACTTTAAACCTATATATTTATTTTGTCAATAGGTAATTAGTAATCTGCCAAAAAAGCCTACATAGTATTATAGCAGCTAAGTTCCATTTGTCAATATACCTAAATATACCCAGGGATAAATAGGTTATTCCGTCGCTGTAGCGGGGGCTATACCCATATGGGCAGAGTCCTGTGTCATCGAATAATACAGAAATTCGCAAGGCAAAGGTCAATCCCGATTTAGTCGGGAAAAAAATAACAAGGCAAAATGCAAAAATTTTGGGGCGGGAACAAGCCCCACCCCATCCTCCCCTCTCCCGTCAAGGGAGAGGGGAGGATGGGGGTACTAGTAAGGGCGCAACGGGACAAAAGTCCCTTGCTCTTTTAGAACAAAAGTGCTAATTTATGCTCAATCATGGAAAGTAAGATTCGGCTTCGCCGAATGGGTAAGAATGGGCTTTGCCCATTGGGTAATTAGGGATTAAAAGCGGAAAGCAGATTGATATATGGAAAGTAAGTTGATATGGGATTTATTGCCCGAGGAATTTCCCTATGAAGATAAGGGCTGTGAGCTCTTTCCCTCCTGTCTTAACTGCCCCTTTCCTGATTGCCTTAAAGAAGAGCCCTGGGGGAAGGAGAGGTTCTTAAAGAGCAGGCGAGCCGAGAGGATGAAGGAGTTGAAGGGGGAAGGGAAAAGCGTTAAGGAGATTGCCCGCATATTTGAGGTGAGCCCGAGAACGGTGCAGAGGTGGCTGAAGGTGGTCGCCAGTCAGGAGTCGAAAGTCGGGACTGATAATTAAGGAGGGTGAGAAACCTTCATAACCTCCTTTATCCCCCTTATCTTAAGGGGGATAAAGGAAGAGAAGCGTAGGGGAGGGTCTTGGACCCTCCCAAAATTCCCCTCTTAAGATAAGAGGGGCTCGGCGAGCACTCAGCGCCATGAGTGCTCGCCGAGGGGAGTTATGAAACCCCGCTCCTGAAGGAAGGGATTTCTTCAGGCGTCGGAGAAAAATTAGAAATCAAGGCTCAATCCCGATTTAATCGGGACAAGCCCAAAACCCTAAATAATGGCAAATGACAAAGCGGAGTAGGTTTGACATTTAAGCATTTGGATTTTGACATTTGAGTTTGTTCAGGTCTGTCATGAGGGAGGTGAGATTCTTCGCCCTGACAAGTTGGGGCTCAGAATGGCAAAAAGGAATGGGCGGGGATGATGTGGGCTGACTACTGGCTACTGACTACTGAACACCTATGTTTAGATATTAGGATTTAGAGTTGAGAGATGACTGATTTCAACCCGTCTAGCCTGAACCGCATGGACACCCAACGCCTCGCCAACTATCGCACCAACCTGGACTTCTACCAGGGCAGCCAGTGGCCGACCACGTCACCTGCCCGCCAAGGCTTGGCAGGCGGGCGCCACCGCCAGCTCGTATTTAACTACGCCAAGGTCTCCATTGACAAGCTAACCAGCTTCCTTATGCCGGGACTCGGCTTCGCCGGCTATCCCGTAGCCGACGTTGCGAGCAATAGCGACGCAATCAAAGCCCGAGTAAGGCGAGCCGAGCAATTGCTACACCAGGTCTATGAGCAGAACAACCTCCAGCAGCTCGATTACGAGACCGAGATTGACACCGCCATCCTGGGAGACGGCTGTTACAAGGTGATATGGGATACCGACGAGAAGCGTATCCGCATCACCGCCCCCGATGTCTCAGGCATCTATGCCTGGTGGCTCGGAGATGACACCTCGCGGGTCTGGAGGGTAGCTTCACGCTATACCCTCACCCGGGACGAAATCCAAATGCTTTACGGTGATGTCATTGCGAGCGCAGCGAAGCAATCCCAAGGAAAGGACAAAGTCGTGGTAACCGAGCTCTGGACGGATAAGGCCTTCGACCTTTACCTGGACAATGACCTTATAGAGTCCAGGCCCAACCCTTATGGCTTCATCCCCTTTATCATCTTCCCCAACCTCAGAGAGCCCAAGAAGTTCTGGGGAACATCCGATATCCCATCGCTTATCCAACCCCAGCGGGAGCTTAACCGTGCCTTGAGCCAGCTATCACGCATCTTAGAACTGTCAGGAAATCCCATCGCCGTCCTGGAGAACATCGCATCAGCCGAGGACATCAAGGTCCAGCCCGGAGCCCTGTGGACCATACCGGAGGACGCTAAAGCTTATCTTCTGGACTTACTCCAGGGGGGTGGAGTCAGACTTCATGTCGATTATATCGATTTGCTATACCGTGCCCTGCACGATGTAGCGGAGATGCCCAGGGCGGCCTGGGGAGGCATAGAGAGGGAGCTCTCCGGCACTGCCCTGCGGATTGAGCTCGGCAGTCTTATTCAGAAGGTGGTGCGAAAACGCACCATCAGGACCAATGTATATCACCAGCGTAATGCCATGATATTAAAGCTGGCGGAAATGTTTATGAACGAGAACTTTGAGGGAGTGAACCATAGAGTGGTCTGGGGTCAAATACTGCCGCAGGATGTAGATAGGCAAGCCCAGACCGAACAGTTACTTGTCCAGGCCGGAGTCCATAGCCGGAAGACGGCCATGGATGAAATGGGGATCCAGGACCCCGACGAAGAGTTTAACAGGTGGCTGGAGGAGAGGGAGAGGATACTTAAGATGAACCAGGAGTTCAGGGCAGCCTCCACACGTGGCGGAGCGAGAGAGAGCGGTTGCCGCGGAGATGGAAGTGCCTGAATAAAAAGCTCACCCCCTTGTCATTGCGAGGCGAAGCCGAAGCAATCTCAAGGGGAATAGGAGAAATATATGGAGAACGAGAATGAGGAAACCAAGGAGACCCAGGAAACCACCAACGAGGTTTCCACCCCCGAGGACTTAGAGGCCATCAAGGCCCAGCTCGAGGAGGAAAAGAAGGCTAAGGCCGCCGCTGAGGCAGCGTTAGCCGGCAAGGCCGAACGCATCACTGAACTCGAAGCCTCGCTAAACGTAGTTTCACAGGCCAGTGAAGCGGCGGCGGCCGAGCTCGCCCAGGTCAAGGAAGCCCACGCCCAGGCCGTGGCCAAGTACCTCGGTGCCGTCAGAGCGGCCAATTCCACCATTCCCCAGGACATCATCGCCGGCGACACCATCGAGGAGATAGACGCCTCGCTGGCGAAGGCTACCACCATCGCCAGCGCTGTCAGACAGTCCTTAGAGGCTGAGGCCAAAGAGGCCAAGGTCCCGGCAGGGGCACCAGCCAGGGGCGAGATATCCCTCGAGGGCTTAACCCCCAGGGAGAAGATCGCCGCTGGAATCCAGCAAAAAGGAGGAACCTAATAAAGTTCAAAGACCAAAGCTCAAAGTCCAAATTTGTCATTTGAATTTTGGATTTAGTTTGTTATTTGGATTTAGTTAAGGAGGAAATATGAGCATATCTTTAGCAGAAGCAAGCAAGCTCTCGACCGATATCCTGCTTAAAGGAATCATCGAGACCATCATCAAGGACAGCCCCATCTTACAGGAGCTGCCCTTCATCCAGATCGTGGGCAATAGCCTGAAGTACAACCGGGAGAAGACTTTGCCCACCGTAGGCTGGTACGCCCCGGTGACCGGCACCTGGACGCAGTCCGAGCCGGCTTTCGAGCAGTGCTCTGCCAGCCTTTGTGTCCTTGGCGGAGACGCCGACGTCGACAACTTCCTCAAGGCCACCAGGAGTAACATCCAGGACCTCGAGGCCGCCGTCATCGAGCTGAAGGCTAAGGCCTTGAGGAACGAGTTCGAGAACACCTTCTTGAACGGCGACTCCGGCGTGGACGCCAACCAGCCCGACGGCCTGTATAAGACCATGAAGGGTACCGCTTGGACGGCCGATACTGAGATGGCCGTTGGAGACATCGTCGTCCCCACCGCCGGCAAGGAGAATGGCTTCCGGTATGAGTGCACCGCAGCAGCAGGCGACAAAAAGACCCACGCCACCACCGAGCCTACCTGGCCCACCACGGAGGGGGCGACCGTCGTTGATGACCAGGTTACCTGGACCTGCCGCTACGGCAACCATCTCGGCATGGCGGTTAACGGTGCCACTCTTTCCCTGACCAAAATGGACCAGCTGATCGACCTCGTTCGCGGCGGCAAGCCTGATTTGCTCTTAATGAGCCGCCGGTCCCGCAGAAAGCTGGCAGTGCTGGCCAGGGCCCAGGGCAGCAACCTGCAGGTCGGACAGGGCAAGCTCGGCGAGTTCGTCGAGCTCTATAATGGCATCCCCGTCGCCATCTCCGACTGGGTCAGTGATGGCTACACCGTGGGCACGTCCAGCGATTGCTCGGCCATCTTCGCCTTCCAGATGGGAGAGGGCGCCGTCTGCGGCCTTACCAGCCCCGAGGTGATTCAGGTCGAGCGTCTCGGCTCCCTGGAGACCAAGGACGCCGCCAGGACCAGGGTCAAGTGGTACGTATCCCTGGCCAACTTTTCCATCGTCAAGGCCGCCATGCTCACAGGAGTAAGAGACTAGCGAGAAGCAGGAGTCAGTAGTCAGAATTCAGAACCTACTGGCTACTGGCTCCTGACTACTGGCTACTAACAAGGTGAGATTATGAACTTAACAGAAATGCGAGCCCGGGTCCGTGAGGACCTCCAGGATACCGACGCCCAGAATTACCGCTGGACGGACGACGAGGTCGACGGCGCCATCGACAGGGTAGTTACGGAGTACTCCCTCCATGCCCCCATCGAGCAGCAGGACGATATCGCCACCACCGACGGAGACACAGAGCTCGATATCTCCACTCTCACAGGCCTGCTTGGAATCGAGTCCGTCGAGTTCCCTATTGGCCAGACTCCGAAGTATATGCAGCGATTTGAGTATTGGGCCGGCCACCTTTATATGCGGGACGAGGGCAACGGCAACGACGCCTGTGTCCGCTGGCTTAAGAGGCACACCCTCATTGCCGAGTCCACCACCATCCCAACCGAGCACGAGGAGATTATAGTCCTCGGCGCGACAGGCTACTTAGCCATGTCAGCCTCGGCCTACACAGTAGACAGGGCCAGCATCGCCGGCAGGCACGCCACCATCAACTTCAAGGCCTGGGGCAAGGAGCGCCTGGATCGCTACGATAAGAAGCTCAAAGCCGTCTCCCGCAGCTCTAAAGTCATCCCTCATCAGCTCTACACCGATGAATGAAAGGATCCCCCTCTTAAGATAAGAGGGGCCAGGGGAGTTATGACATGCTAGAAATCGGCATCTTAAAAAACTTCGACAGCGGCACCTACAAGGCCGGCGTCCAGCTCGCCGGCTCCCTCACGACCTACTTCGACGACATCAGCGTGGCCAAGAATATCCCGTCATCGGCCCTGGTCATCGGCAACTACGTCATCCTGGCCATTCCCGGGGGCAACCCAAAGGACGCCTGCGTCATCGCTACCTGGCCCCAGGGCAGCCCCGGCGGAGGTGCTGGCTCATTCCTCGATTTATCCGACACTCCCTCCAGCTACTCCGGCCAGGCCGGCAAATGCGTTAAGGTTAACGCAGCCGAAGATGCCCTAGATTTCGAGGGAGCAGCATTTTATGCCCTTGACAGCCCGAAACAGATTTATACTATGCACCCAGGTGTTAGCAGTAGTCCAAGGACAGCTACCATCGACAGTGTTAGCAGTGACACCATTACGCTAACGGGCAATCATGCCTATCGCTTCTTCAACAGCGGTATGGAGGGCAACAGCTATCTCAAAATCGCTAACACTTCCAAGAGCCCGTCCGAATACGCTTGGGTAAAGGCTCGACCCGCAGCTAACCAGCTTCAGGTAACCGATTCAGCCGACATCTCTGGCTGGGCAAATGGTGAGACTATCTCTACAGCCGCAGATGGGGCAACGAGCATCAATGTTGAAGTTGACCTCTCACCACTATTGCCAGAAGGGGCAACCGGTATTTTTATTGGATTTGAGGCTAGGGACGAGGGAACGCAAACAACAAGTGCTGGTAGATGTTCCATTTCTCCGGATGGAGCCAGTGGAACCTTTCAGCATGTTCAGGGTCAAGTGTCCGACATTGTTAACACTGCATTCCCCTTCTCTCCAGTCGATAGCAATCGGCATGTATTGTTTAGAGACTTTGCCACAGGCACGGATACATTACATGTGTGGACTAAACTTGCTGCCTACGTCAAGTAACATGTAAGGAGGAAACCATGAGCAAAGTAAAAGAGGCCATCGAAAAGGAAAAGACCAAGGAGGGACTCCCTAAAGAGGCCTTCGCCATCGTCGGCGACCCCCAGGATCCTGAGACCTGGAAGCTCCCCCACCACACCAAAGCTATCTTCAGGTATCTCCAGGGGAGAATCGACCTGGAGAAGACCGTGGACTGGGACCGCATGCCGGCAGCCGTCGCCGCCTTAAGCCGAGGCGGTTACCGCGGGGAGAGGGTCCAGGCCTCCGAGGAGGATATCATCCAGGCCGCCCGGCATTTAGCCAGGCACTATGAAAAGGCCGGGAAGTCCGTCCCCGACACCCTGGGCGCCCTTATTTAACATAATCATACTCAGGAACGAAGCCTATGAGTATCTATAGTGGTAAAAAGGGAAACAGGGGCTTTCTTGGGCCTCTCAGAGCTCTCTTGCTGTCATTGCGAGGAGCGCAGCGACGAAGCAATCTCGAAGCGAAGGAGTGAGAATGCCGGAGGAACAGAACAAAGCTAACCCAACCCTGGTAGAGGTTTTCACCAATTTCTTCCGGGCCGCCACCAGGCCCGCCGTCACCATCATCTTTGCCGCTGTCATCGCCCAGGTCGTCATCGATAGAATCGATGCCCCCCAGTGGTTCATCGCCCTGGGCAGCGCCTGCATCCTTTGGTGGTTCGGCGACAGGACGGTGCAGCACATCAAAGAGAAGAAAGGAGGAGCGAATAATGCCCAGACATGATGGAACAGGCCCACCGAAAGGAGCCACAGGTCCCAGGGACGGTCGAGGCGGCGGTAATCCCGGAAGACCCGGGCCAGGCGCAGGAAGCCGAACGGGCGGACAAAAGGGCCCGTGCAAGTAATGAACTCCCCAAAAGGATTCTTAAAAGGAATTGATATCAGAGGTTTTATAGATACCGGTGAGGAGTGGCACGCCTTTGTCTATGGACTCTGTGAAGTTCTTGCTCCCTGGCCTCCCCGGCACAAGTCTATGCAGGATAATCTCCTTAAGCAAATCACCTCTGAATATCATTATTATCTGTTCGGCCGGGCCATGGGCGTCATCGCCTGGCTCATCATCGCTAAAATCATCCAGGAGGCCTTCTTTGCTTAAATTCTAAGCACTAAATACGAAATGCTAAACAATACCAAAGCTCAAAACTCAAATGATAAAAACGATGAGGTTTTGTACTTCGGAATTAGGATTTTGAATTTGTTTAGGATTTAGAGCTTAGGATTTAGGATTTGTGAGCGAAGCATGAGAACTTTATCGGACACGCTCTTAGCCGCCCAGAAGAAAGCCCACCGCCTCCCCTATGTCGAGGCTGAGGTCCGGGACTTCGAGCAGGGCATTAAGCGCCTTTCCTGGACTCGCCTCTATGAAGGCAGCGAGCCCGACAACCATCACGGCATCGCCTTCGACGGCCAGGGGAGCATGCACCGCATCCGGGCGGCAGCCGGCGATATTCTCTACCATCAGAAAATCACCGACCCCGGCCCGAGCTCCGACTTTTCCCAGTGGACTCTAATCGCCACCGACTGCGCCGGTCCCTGTGCCATCGCCGCTTATGGAGCTAAGGTCTACATCTTTTATAAGACTACCAGCAACGTCCTCTGGAAATACTACTCCCATGACTATGGCCAGACCTGGGATGATGCTCAGCTCGCAAGCTACGCCGACGTCCTTTCCCTGGCCGCTTGCTGGTGGGGGACAGGGAATATCGTAGTCTGCTTCGCCCTTAAGTCCAACCAGCTCAACGGCATTACCCTGGACACCAGCACTCAGGAAGCTACTCAGCACACGTGGTCCGACGGCACCCATCCTTTGCTCGATACCTATGGCATCGGAGCTACCTATAATCCCTTCTGGTCGGCCATAGAAATCGTCTTTGCCGGCAAGGAGTCCGATTCGCCCTATAATCACTATGACCTCTTCCGCACCAAGTTTTCCAACACCTACAACTTCTTGGCCCTCGAGAGCTTCCTTGTGTCCCCGGACGGAGAGGACATCACCTACGAGTACCCCGACTGTCACCTGCCGGCCAATGCCGAGCTCTACGAGCCCAACCGTATCGTGGCGGTGGAGAAGTTCGCCGGCACAACTGCTTATACCCGCCCCCTCGCCTGTCACACGGTTAAGGGCACATACTGGTCCGACACCACCTTCACCGAGCCCAAGCCTTTTTTACCCGCCGAAGCCTTCGGCGAAGGCGGGCTGTCCTATGGCTTGAGGCTCCAGAGCACCGCCGGCTACTGGTGGATGGAGAGGCCCGACGGAGTCTGGAGAGCCCCCCGCCCCGCTTTACCCGCCATAGTCTTAACGTCGGCGGGCGACATCGTCTCCCTACAACAAAATGTCATTGCGAGCCCCGATTTATCGGGGCGTGGCAATCTCGTCATCGAGCTCAATAACTCCAAAGGCCAGTACGCTTCGCCTGGGGAGGGGGAGCTCGCTTCGCTTCGCTTCCGCAGCGAAATCGTCCTCGAGCTCGGCTATAAGACCACCGCGGGCAAAGAGACCTCCGAGGCCGGCACCTACTGGATTGATTCCTGGGAGTACTCCTCAAAACCCAACATGTCCCGCTTCATCCTCACCTGCCTGGACGGCTGGGGTCTCATGGACCGCTGGTCCGCCCGCTATCAGATGAGGTGGAATAAGGACGAAGTCAACCCCAAGAGCGTCTGGCAGATCCTCTATCAGCTCTTAGCCAGGGCAGGCATCAAGCTTACCAACACCCCACCCAAGCCCCAGTCCTCCGCCATCAACAATTTCTATCCCGACTTCACCGTCAACCCTGGCACCCGGGGCGACACCGCGATACGCAAGCTGCTATCGTTCGTTCCCGACAGGCTCGTATTCCGTGGCCAGGAAGCCTTCACCAAGAACCCTTTACCCGCCGAAGCCCCCTCTTACTCCTACGGCGCAGGCGCGGCCGACCATGCCATCCTCAGCGGTAAATACACCGAGGCTGTCACCGTCTCCCGGGCCCGAGCCATCGGCCGGGACAGCGGCGATAACCGCATCTTGGAAGAAGCCCTGGACTGGGATTTACTTGCCCTGGCCATCGATATCCTGGAGCAGGACTATGACCCCAACCTCCAGACCGCCGCCAGGGCTCAGGAGAGGGCCGATGCCCTCTTCCGCCAAATGTCATTGCGAGCGGAGCGCAGCAATCTCGTTATCCCCACCAACGTCGGCCAGGAGCTCCTCGATGTCGTTGAGGTCACCGACGAGCGCTGTGGCATCTCGGAGGAGAAGTACCGGGTCCAGGCCATCCAGACCGACTACGACCGCCGTCAAGGAATTTACACTCAGCGTCTGGCGCTCTGTGCCCCATGACAAATTAAATAGAGTTGCCCCCTTTTTAGCTAATTAATGCTCGCTTCAAATCGTTGAGCCTTGGGGTAAAAGCTTCAACGAGCTCCTGTCGGGCTACTTGCCATTTGTGGTTAGCTTCGATATTGATAGCATCTACCGCTGTTCCTGAGATTCTCAATTGGTGCAGGGTTTCCCTGTAGTCGCTTTCTAGTTCCTGCCTTATCTTTTGTTCTGCCCATTCATACTCTTGAACAAGCTGGCCTATTTCCTCTGCCTTTGGCTGCAATTCAGGCCCTAAGCTGCTTATAGCCGCGATTACCCTTTTCACGCTATTTATACCCCGGGTAGTTGTAAACTCGATAGCCTCTACCAGGTGCCCGATTACGGCCTGCTTTATTATTTCTCTCTCCTTTTCTTCGTGCTTGTTGAGCTCCGCAGTCATATCCAGTTGTTGGGAGCTGTCAAGCCATTTTTGTGCCAGCACCTGACCGATTTGGCGATACCCTTGTCTTTCTTGCTGTTCCTTTTCCTCGGCTGACAGCTTGCCCAATCTATTTGCTTTCTCTTGAGCAATTTCCCGGGCACTCTTTAGCTCACTCATACAGTTCCTTCTCCCTACGTCATTGCGAGCCGAAGGCGAAGCAACCTCACATCCCATTCCTCGAGATTGCTTCAGTACTACCGTGCTTCGCAATGACAGGGTAGTGACGTTATTAGCATTAGCTGTGCATTTTAGCCTATAATATTGAGGGGGTTCAACAAAGTGAGTTTGGGTGATACTGATGATTTATCATAAATCTGTGAAGTTAGCGGAGAAATTTTATTGTTATGTGTGGCAAGGCAGAGGAAATAACTGCAATGCCATTCTCTGGCCCTCGGTTTTAAGGGGGGAGCGTCCGCACGTATTAGTTGACCCTGGCCATGTCGGGAATGAGCTTGGGGAGCCCTGTTTTGATTCACTGGCTCAGGCTATGGAAGGGGATGGCTTCAAAGTGGAGGATATTGGTCTGGTGATTGCCACCCATAGCCATCCCGACCATATTGAAGCCGCCGAATTGGTGGTGGAAAAAAGTGGTGCTTTGTTTACTTTATCCCGGGAAGAGGATGAATTTTATCGCACGATGGGGATGACTTTCTTTCAGGCATTCGGTGGTAAGCCGCCGCAGGTTAATCCCTCCTTTTATCTTAAGGAGGGCGATTTGTCTCTGGGAGCTAAAAATGATAAGGTGGCGGTCAAGGTTATCTTTACCCCGGGACATTCTCCCGGTTCTATTTCCCTTTATCTAGAAGATGATAAAATATTGATAAGCGGTGACGTGGTCTTTGCTGGCAGCATAGGCAGGACTGACTTCCCTGGTGGCAGCCCTTCCTTGTTGCGGAAGAGCATTGATGAGCTGTCTCAGCTTGATGTAGAATACCTTGTTCCCGGTCATAGCACCGAAATGGGCAGCATAATTGCCGGCAAGGATAAAGTAAGGCGTAACTTTTACACGGTCAAAATGTTTATTTAAAATGTAGAATGGTGGAATTGATATGGAGACGGATGACAAAATTAAATATGCTCTGGAACAGACGGAATTAATCCGAGCACCACGGCAAGAGCTGGACACTTTTGGCAGTTCTGTCATTGATTATTATGTTGTCACGGAACTGGTGGGAAACCTTAGTGTGGTCAGGGATGGAAAGGTAATTGCGGAAAGGCCCAAAATTGTTACTCCTGCTTACCTGGTCAATATCGAAGGCTTTAGCGAGCAGGCAAAAAGATACATAGCTATGATGGCTCGGGAGCGCCCTTATGAATCGGGCATTTTTTACCGGTATAAGAACGAACCCGGGGGGATGAACGTTGTCTCCGAGCCTATCAAGCAGGTGATAAACAAGCTCAGCTCTCAAATAGAGGAGCAGCATAACCCCTTAAGCACCATAATAAAGGGGGTGGAGGAACTATGGGATGTATCCTTGCTCATGTTCATCTATGAGCTAACCAGCAAGTCGGCTCGCACTAATATGGCCGAATTTAATCGCCGGGGCTTTTTAGACATAGATGCCAGCGGAGTGCCCGAAGGTGCCCGGGATTACATTGAAGAGCTTTTTGAGAAAGCAAGTAACAACCTTTCCCGAGCCCCGGAGTTGGTGGTTGAGTTAAACCGCTGGGGTCTGTTTCCGGAATATCAAGACCGTTTCTTTGCCCTGTTCAGAAGAAAGTGAGCCCGCCCTGGCTTTACATAAAGTGCGTTAAGTGGTTACGCGTAACCCACAGAGATTAGATCCCAGGTAAATGTCTCTGAAATGCAAAAGGTAAAAATAAAAATGCAAAGTGACAGGGCAAAAGCCAAAAATTTGCATTGTAAGTTGTCATTTTGATTTTTGAATTTCTCCTGAGGCGTGAAGGAATCCTTTCCTTCACGGTTGAGATGTACTACATCAGTCCTAGGTACCAACTTAGTATATTACTTCCCCAGAGCAATGTTATCATGGCGGCTAGGGCCAGGAAGGGACCAAAGGGAATTGTCTCCCGGCGTGTTCTCTTTTTAGCTACCACCAGCGCCCCGGCCACTATGCCACCGAGGATAGCCCCCATGATAATGGCGAAAAAAACCAGAGGGAAGCCAGTAGCCAGACCAATCAAAGCAGCTAGCTTAACATCTCCCCAACCCATGCCGCCACGGGAGACTATGGCAATCAAAAGGAATATGCCAAAGCCAATGCCTCCGCCCAGAGCAGCGTTGGCAACTCCGGTAACTACCCACTGGGTAAGCCAGGACTGAGGCAATAAAGCCAGAAGCAAAGCCACAACCATGCCGGGATAAACCACCTTGTTCAGGATGAGCCCGTGCTCCAGGTCAATGACAAAAATGATAATGAATAGACAGGCGTAGAAAGCCATAACTCCCAGCTCCACACTTAAGCCGTAATGCCAGTAAAGGAGAGCGAATATCAGGGCGGTGGCTAGCTCCACCCAGAATAACCTCCGCGGTATGGCAGCCTGACAGTACCGGCAACGACCACGAAGCCTGAGGTAGCTAAATACCGGTATAAGGTCTTTAACGGCTAGCTTTTGCTGGCAGGCTGGGCAATGGGATGGTGGATTTACAATGGACTCATTCCGGGGCAGACGGTCAATGCACACATTAAGGAAGCTGCCTACGGCCAGACCCAGAAGGGCGAATAGGAATGTCAAAAGTATTTCCACGGGTGTTTATTGTGGACGTATCATGGCCTGAAGTCAATACTTGGTGGGTATTATTGCCAGGCGTAGCTTATTCTGTCGTTGCGAGTCCCGATTTATCAGGACGAAGCAATCTTGGTGGAAAATAGAATTGCCCCCATTTTAGGCAGGCTGCCAGCTCAGCAAGGGGTAGGTCTCGTCGTCAACGATATTCCAGATGTAGGAAGGGTTGCGCGTGCCAGGATTGGCGACCGTGACTATGTTCCAGCCTGCTCCTGAGAACGTGGCGATATCCTGCATTTCCGCCGTAGTCTTGCCTGTCCCGCCAGCCGAAGTAGACTGTCCGCTGGTTTCGGTATTCCAGAAAGAATCGTCCACGTGGTACTCAACGCCATATCCCACCAGACCGCCGACGTCTGACTTGCCGTTTACACTGCAGGTGGAATAGGAATTCCTCACAGTACCAAAATTCGATCCCACCAGACCGCCAACATCCGAATCGCCAGTTACATTGCCCATGGCATAGCAGTTGCTCACAGTACCATCATTCCTTCCCACTAGACCGCCAACATTCCAACCACCAGTTACGTTGCCCATGGCATAGCAGTTGCTCACAATGCCCCCGTTATATCCGACCAGCCCGCCGACAGCGGTCACGGTGCCTATGTCGAAACATCTCACAGTGTCCTCATTAAGTCCCACCGGACCGCGAGCAGCTTCACCGGTAGTCACAGTCGCATTTATCAGGGCGATATTCTTGATGATTCCCTCTTCAGCAACAAAACCAAAAAGCCCGACCAGACCCTCGCTGTTGATATACAGGTCGCGTATCTCATATCCTTGCCCGTCGAGTGTCCCTTCGAAGATTTCGCCGAACACTCGTATGCAACCTGGTGCGCTAGTCCAGGCTCCCCACCCGATAGGCTCCCAGCCCTTCCCCTGATTGGCTGACGGGCTCGCCAGTTCCTCATAACCGGCAATGGTGGAATCGAGGTTGTTCATCAGAATGTAGCTGCCGGTCAAGTTGCCTCTGACGGCATCCAAATCATACCAGGTCTGTATTTCCAGGTTTTGGGAATAACCGTCACCGTCACAGCCTGCCATCCCGGCAATTAAGGCTACTACAAGCAAAAAGATGCTAACTTTTATTATGTAACGATTCAGTTTTCCCAACATCTCTAGATTACAGTATTATAAGCTACTTTTGTTAAAATCCTGTTAAGTTGAAGCGTATGTTACAATTTTTCGAATGATTATATCGGGTGTTACTATATACCCCAGCGCGTTGCCAGATGAGTCGATTTGGCGTGTGCGCCAATGGGGATATCATCTCACAGGCGAGCCTACTTCTCTGGTCGTATAAAGGGTTACTTCCCCATCTGTCATTGTGAGTCCCGATTTATCGGGACGAAGCAATCTCATTTCTGAGACTGGACACTGGATTAGGATGATAATATAGTAATGTGGTTGCCAGAAATCGAGGTTAGTCAATATGTCACTGAAGTATTACATTGGTTGCAGTGGCTGGCATTATGAGCACTGGTGCGGGCTTTATTACCCTGGGGAATTGCCCAAGCCTAAATGGTTGCCATTTTACGCCCGGCAATTTACTACTGTGGAGCTCAATAACAGTTTCTATAAGCTGCCTTCGGAGAAAGCTTTCACCACCTGGCGGGAATCCACACCCGACAACTTCATTTTTGCTGTTAAGGTGAGTCGATTCATCACGCACATAAAAAGGTTAAAGAATTTAGGTTCAACGGTAGAGAACTTTCTATCTCGAGCTGAGTTTTTGGGAGAAAAACTGGGTCCTTTGCTATATCAGCTGCCTCCTAGCATGAAGCGCAACGATGAGCTACTACAGAATTTCTTATCTTCGTTGCCGCGAAAATATCAGCATGTGGTTGAATTTCGCCATAAATCCTGGATTGACGACGCTGTATTCGATATTTTGCGAGGGCACAATGTTGGGTTGTGCGTTTTTGACATGCCTGGCTTTAGCTGTCCCCTTGTCGCTACCAGTGATTTTGCCTATGTCCGGTTCCATGGCAGCCAAGGTCTATATTCCAGTTGTTACTCTGACGAAGAGCTTGCCCAATGGGCACAAAGAATTGCCCGGCTGGGGCAAAACGTTAAAGCCAGCTATATCTATTTTAATAACGATGCTGAGGCATTTGCGGTCGAGAATGCTATAACATTGAGGAGCTTCCTGCAGTCGCTCCGCTCCAAATCCTAAATTCCAAGCACCAAATACTAAACAAATTCCAAATGTCAAAATCCAAATGCCCCGCCTGCCGAGCCTTGGCGGGCAGGTTAAATGCCAAAACTACTTCTTTTCATCCTTTGGGTTTTGAGCTTGATTTGACATTTGAGCTTTGTCATTTGTCATTGTTTAACGAGTTCCTCTTTAACTTTCTTCGCAAGGGCCAAAGTTATGCCTTCTGTCTGGCTGAGTTCTTCCGACGAAGCCTCCTTGATAGCTTCAATCGAGCCAAACTTTTTTAGCAAAGCCTTCTTTCGCTTTGGCCCGATGCCGGGGATGTCGTCCAGAGCAGAAGCGATGACTTCTTTGTGACGCAACCTCCGGTGGTAACTTATAGCGAAGCGATGGGCTTCATCCCTGGCTCTTTGTAGTATATGGAGGGCTGGGGAATCTTTAGCTATATAAACTGGTTTGGAGTCGCCGGGTATAAATACCTCCTCGTTTTCTTTAGCCAGGCTGGCCATGGGGATAGAGTCTAGCCCTAATTCTTGCCTCAGCTCCAGAGCGGCATTAAGTTGTCCCTTGCCGCCATCGATGAGGACAAGGTCGGGAATGATTGCCCAGGTACCTTCGCCTGCCACCCCCCGTTTAAACCTGCGCCTCAATGTCTCTTGAATCATGGCATAATCGTCAGCGCCAGCCACAGTTTTGATGCGGAAGCGGCGATAATGTGCCGGTTTAGGCCAGCCTTTTTCCAAGACAACCATGCTGCCCACGGCCAACGCGCCCTGAATATTAGAGACATCATAACATTCTATTCTCCGGGGCATTTTGGGCAGGCGTAGTCTGTTTTTTAGCTCTTGTAAGCCAGAGCTGATAACCTCTACCTTCATCTCTTTAGCCTGGGTTAGTTCTAGACCCCGGGCGGCGTTTTCAGCCGCTGTATCCACCAGTTTCTTTTTGGCTCCCCGCTGGGGCACTTGAAGCTCCACCCTGCCCCCCCTTTGCTGTTCAAGCCATTCAGAAAGCACTGCTGGCTCGTCCACCGGGTGCTGAAGCAATATCAGCGGTGGGATATATGAAGCTGAGGCATAGTATTGTTTCACAAAACTGGTCATTATTTGCCCGGGAGACTCGCCCTTGATGCCTTCCATAATAAAATGGTCCTGGCCAATTAGTTTATTATTGCGAATAGAAAAAAGCTCGACATAAGCCTGTTTTTCATTTTGTGCCAGACCGATGATATCCTTTTCCCCCTGTAATGTTATAGCAATCCTCTGCCCCTCTATGACTTTTTCTATGGCCTTAATTTGGTCGCGCAGCAAAGCTGCCTTCTCAAACTGAAGCTGCTGCGCTGCGGCTTTCATCTTGGTGTTTAATTCACGAAGAATAAGTTCCTGCTTCCCCTGTAAAAATAAGATGACCTGGTTTATTACGTCGTGGTATTCCTGTTTTTCCACTGCTCCAATGCATGGTCCGAGACAGCGGCGGATGTAATAATCGAGGCAGGGCCGCTTATCTTTACCCTCGATGCGCTTGCTGCAACTACGAAAAGGAAAGATTTTCTTTATTAACCTTAAGGTTTTGCGTACCGAGCCGGCACTGGCAAAAGGTCCAAAGTATCTAGCTCCGTCTTTCTGAACCCGGCGGGTGATGTAAACACCAGGCCAATCTTCGTTAATGTCTATCTTGAGGTAAGGGAAAGTCTTGTTATCTTTAAGGCGCACATTGTACCGCGGGGTATATTTCTTTATCATATTGCATTCCAGGATAAGCGCCTCTTGCTCGGAATTGGTAACTACGAACTCAAAATCCTGTATTTTTGCCACTAATCTTTGGACCTTGGCTGACAGGCTAGAGGGGGCACCAAAATAGCTCTTTACCCGACTGTTCAAGTTGGCAGCCTTGCCAACGTAGATAACCTTACCCTCTTTGTCCTTAAACAGATAAACTCCGGGCTTTGCTGGCAAAGCTTTTAATTGCTCTGATTTCACGGCAAATTTATTGTAGCAAGTGGCTTGTATAGAGGCAAAATAACTCGCATTATGTTACAATAATCACTGTCTCATGAAAAATTGGCGTCGTCCTTTTACATGGGTCCCGGAAATGCCAATGGATAAATTTGGGGTTCCCTGAAAAGCGAAGTTTTTCAGGGTGAGTAACTATGATGAAGCTGGATATCGATGCCTTCCTTCAATATTTGACCAAGGACAAGGGCTATTCCCAGAATACTGTGGCTGCTTACCGCAACGATTTGACTCAAATGGCAGCCTTTATTACCGCAGAGCAGGAAAAGGGCATAATCAAGTCCTATGTTGAGCTTTTGAAGAGCTATTTGCTCAAGCTCAGGGAGAAGAGATACTCTGTGGCCACAACTGCGCGCAAGGTTGCATCAGCCAAATCATTCTTCAAATTTATGGTTGATTCGGGGAGGATGAAGGAGAATCCGACACAAAATTTGCCCTCTCCTCAAGTTAGCCGGCATGCACTCAGGTTTTTATCTTCCTCTGAGTACCAAAAGTTGCTTGCCGAGCCAGCAAAGCTATCCACTCCGGAAGCTAAAAGAGATGCCGTGATGCTGGAATTACTTTATGCTACTGGTTTACGCATAAGCGAATTAGTATCGTTAAATGTTAAAGATATTGATTTGAAGCAAAGTTGTGTGCATATTAATTCTAAGAGGCGAGTTCCTTTTGACCATCGCTTAAGCCTGATTTTAGGAAAATTCCTCAGAAGTGATAGGCTGGATTTATTATATGACGAGAGAGAGGAAGCCCTATTTCTTAACCGACGTGGTAAGAGGTTGACTCGGCAGGGGTTCTGGCAGATTATTAAAAGTTATGCCTCCAGGGCAGGTCTGGGTGGCAAGGTCACACCACAGGCCTTGCGTCATAGCTTCGCCAGACGTAAGTTACAAAGTGGCATTGAGCTCCGTCAACTCCAGCAACTTTTAGGCCATGCCTATATTTCCAGCACAAGAGTTTATAAGCAATCTGCACCGAGGAGAGGATAATGCCGAAAAAATCACGGCGTGCTAAAGCTAAGCATCGAACTAGAGCGGCAAAGGTGGCACAGGAGGGGCGTTCGCAACAACTGGGGCCGCTGCCTGCTGAGTTACAATCGCCGACTCGAGTGTCCCCAAAAGCCCAAGATTTCACCAGCCGCTATCAATATGTTATGCCCGAAATAAAACGCATCGGCATCATTGCCGGAGCTATAATTCTAGTCCTCATAATCCTGTCTTTTGTTCTTGGTTGACATCTTCGGCTGGTGAACTGCGGTGGATTTAGAGCAGGCGAGGCAGAGTTTACTTAGATATCTTGACCACGAAATCGCCGACAACCGTGTAGTTGACGCTATGAGGCGTGTTCCCCGTGAAGCCTTTG
>Ga0315541_1000209_pt1 | contig 61597 bp, 56 predicted proteins | sample SalMarSW160190MG_FD_203095 | JGI IMG/M metagenome (GOLD analysis project Ga0315541, IMG submission 203095) | Salt marsh sediment microbial communities from the Plum Island Ecosystem LTER, Massachusetts, United States - Salt Marsh Sediment SW1601-190 ... | reverse complement strand
TGATGTACCACGGTGTTCGCATGACCGCCTCCGGATGCATCTACAGGCTGGGGCTTGCCCTGCTGGACCGGTCCGACCCTACCACGGTGCTTCGCCGCAGCGACGAGTGGATCTTCAGTCCCAGGGAGGTCTACGAGAGGCAGGGAGACGTCGAGCAGGTGGTCTTTCCCTGCGGCTGGGTGGTCGAGGGGGACGAGATCCGGCTTTACTACGGCGGGGCGGACACCTGCATCGCCCTGGCCACGGGCAGCCTGCGCGAGGTAATGGACCACCTGCTGGGCCTGCCGGCGTATGAGGCCCCGAAACCTCCCCCGTGCTGACAAGGCACAGGCGAGACAGCATCAACGCTCGGCCAGGGTGGCAACGTATTCGCTGAGCATCTTCGCGTAGCTCGCCGCGGCCGGGCCGGGCTGGACTCGGCGAGTCTCGCCGGCCATCGACCGGTGCAGTTGGTCCAGGGAGGTTTCCTCCTCCAGCATGGCCCGGGCGAGGATGGCGGCCCCGAAAGCGCTGATCTCGGGCTCGGTCGGCAGCGTCACCGGCCGGCCGACCACGTCGGCGACGATCTGGGGGGTGCATCGGCTGCGGGCGCCGCCGCCGCACATGATCAGCCGACGCGCCGGGCAGCCCGCCACCTCCAGCCAGCCGATCTGCCGCGCCAGCTCCATGCACAGGCCCTCCACGGTCGCGCGGAGCAGGTGGGCCCGCCCGTGGGCGAGCTTCAGCCCGTGCACGCTGCCGGAGGTCGGGCGCCCCCCCCCGCCCGTGCCGGACAGGAACGGCCACAGCCTCAGTCCGTCGGAGCCCGGCGGAATCGAATCGATCACCTTGTCGATCGCCTCGGGCGATTCGCCCTCCAGAGCGGTCATCGCCAGGGCCCAGCGAAAGGCCGAGCCGCCGACGACCAGCGAGAGCATCTGCCCCCATCGCCCCGGCAGGACGTGATCGCACACCCACGCCGACGGCACCACCGGGCTCATCAGCCGGTCGGTCACCGCCAGCAGGGCCCAGGCCGTCCCCGCCCCGAACATGACGTCGCCGGCGTCGATCGCGCCGCAGCCGAGGGCGGCGGCGTACTGGTCGTGCACGGCCGGTCCGACGGGAATGCCGGCGGGCAGGCCCGTCAACTCGGCGGCCTCGGCGCTCAGCGGCCCGGCCGCCTGCCGCGCCGACAGCAAGTCGGGAAGCTGCTCGGCCCGCAGGCCCATCAGCTCCAGCACGTCCGGGTCGGCCTGGCGGAGGGAGGGATTGTACAGGCAGCAGATGCTCAGCGACGAGCCGTCGTGGGCCCCCCGCCCGCACAGCCGCCGCACGATGGTGTCGCCCACGAAGCCCACCCGGTTCGGCCAGGCGAGCAGCTCCGGCCGGCGCCGCCGCAGCCAGAGAAGCTGCCCCAGGGAGATGCCGCTTCGCCCGTGGCCCAGGCGGGAGGCGAAGTACTCGCTGCCCATCCGCTTCGTCAGTTCCCGGTCGAAAGGCTGTCCGCGCGGGTCCATCCAACTGATTACCGACCCCAGGCAGGTCCCGTCCTCAGCGCGGATCTGCATGGCCGCGCCCTGACTGGAGACGCCCACCGCCCGCACCTCACCCGGCCTGGCGCCGCCGGCGGCCTGGCGAACGGCCTCCAGCGTCGCCTGCCAGATCCGCTCGATGTCCTGCTCCACGCCGCCGTCGGGGGTGTGAACCAGCGGCACGGGCGCGGACCCCCTGGCCGCGATCACCCCGTCGGCCTCGACCAGCAGGGCCTTGACGTTGGTCGTTCCCAGGTCCAGTCCCAGCAGCATCGCCTAAACCTCAACGTATTCAGCGCCCAGCATCTCGGCGGCGATGGCAAGCCGGCCGCGGGCGTCGCCGAAGCACACGGCCAAGTGGTGCGGGCCGCCGGCCCGGGCATAGGCCGTCAGGAACTCGCGCACGTCGCCGGGCGGGCTCATCTTCGAATGCGGCACGGCCAGTTGCGGCAGCGGGCCGAAGTCCTCGATCGTCATCGGCGAGGCGATGATCCGCCATTTCTGCCCGGCCGCGAGCGTCAGCGCCGTCAGCGTCGCCTCGCCGGGCTGGAAGCTGCACGCCAGCGCCAACTGCCGCCCGCGAATCGGCACCAGCGACTTCTTGCGGGCGACCATGCACACCTTGCGGTCCTTCCGGGCCATGGCCACGTTGGCCTCGCCCATGTGGCTGACCAGCACGGCGTTGCCGGCGAAGTCGATGGTGAAGATCTCGCTGAAGCTGGCCGGCGGGTGCAGCCAGCCCAGGAACGCCGACCCGGCCGCGGAGATCAGGTCGCCCTCCCCGCCGAAGCCGACGGCCTCGCCCAGCAGCCGGCTGGCGGCGACGAACGGCAGCGTCTCCACCCTGTCGTCCTCGCCGAAGGCCAGGAACTGATACGTCAGCGCGTCCAGCCGGTTGTCGCCGACCATTCCCCGCAGGGCGATCTCCGCCCGGGCGGTGGCAGACAGATCTTCGTCGGTGACGTCCGCGGCGATCTCGTAGGCGTCGCGATACTCCGCCGTCAGCCGGGCGACGTCGGCCGGGGCGGCCTGCCCGGCTCGCCGGACGTACTCAGCCACGGTCAGTGCCTGCCACTGACAGCCGAGCGTCGTGGCCATCATCGTCGTATCCAGGCCGAAATCGCCCATGCCCGGAAACGGATAGCCCAGCAGCCCCAGCCGCGCCCTGCCCAGCCGGCTGACCGCGTAGCCGGCGCGGATGTGGTCGGTCAGGGCGGCCACGCCCGCGGCATCGTCCAGGTGGCTGGTCACGTAGCCGAACGGCACGCCGGAGCGGACCAGCACGTTGCACAGGTCGTGCGTGCCGTGGACGCCGTGATTGGCGGTCAACTCGGCGTCGCCGTAGGAAGCGTCCACCGCGTACAGCTCCTGCGTGTTCCAGACCACGATCGGCAGGCGCGTCCGCTTCAGCGCCGGGGCGGAAATCAGGCTGGGCGAGTACGAAAGCAACACCACCAGCAGGACGTCGACCCCGTCAGCCTCGAAGCCCGCCACCGTCCGCTCCACCGCCTCGCGAGTGAAGACCGCCCCGCCGAAGCGGACCTCGGCCACGTCGGCCAGGGCGGGCATGAGCCGCTCGCGGACGAACTTCTCCCGGCCCTGGCGAAGCTGGGGTCCGGACCTCTCATAAAACTCCAGCGTCAGCCCCAGCAATCCAACTTTCGGTCGACTGGAATTTTCCGGCACGGCGGTCTCTCCTGACAGGTTGGCGGCTGGGTCAGTCCTCGATTTCCTTGCGAACCGGCTCCAGGAAGCTGCGGGGAACGTCCCTCGCCAGCAGGTCGTTGAAGACCTCGGCCACGGCCGAGGCGTATGTCTCGAGCAGCCGGCGGCCCAGCTCGGCGGTCGCGCGGGTGGCGCGGCCTTCCACGGCGTCGGGCAGGTCGGTCACCGAGGGCACGCAGAAGACGCCCTCTCGCCCGCGAAGTGCCGGGAACGGAAACTCCCGGCCGTAGAGATCGGTCGGACCGTCCACGGCCGCGGACATGTTCACCAAGTCCGGGCGCAGGGCCAGCATCAGCGAGGTCTCGATCAGGCCGGCGTGCGTGATCGGCTCGGCGGCGATTCTGCCGGCTACCTCGGCGGCCATCTCGTACGGGCTGACGTCAACGTACATGGCGTGCGTCCCCCGCCAGCGCAACTGCCACACGGCCAGTTGGGCCGCCGGCAGGTTGCCGTGGCCCTGGACGAAGACAATCTTGCGGAAGCCGAGCCGGTGAAGGTCGCCCGCCACGTCGACCAGTTTGGCCAGCAGCGTCGCCGGCGAGACGCCCGCCGACGCGAACGGCCGGGCCCACTCCACCACGCTGTACCGCACCGTCGGGAAGATGGCCACTCTCTCGGCATCACTGGCGGCCGCGGCGCGGGCGAGGATGCCCTCGACGATCAGGCTGTCGGTCCCGCAGGGAAGGTGCGGGCCGTGGGCCTCCAGCGACCCCATCGGAATGACCCCGACGCCGCCTTCGGCCGCCCGACGCAACTGGATGTAGTTGGCTTGTTCGGCTTCCACGCTGCTCGATGCCTCCGGCCCGCCCTCACCGGGCGGGGAATTCGATCGGGACCCTTCTCTCGCTGGTCTCGCTACTGCAATCCGCGGCCACCGCCCCGGACAGGACCAGCTCGCTGTTCAGGATTTGCAGGATGCTGGCCGGCACCAGCGGCGTGACCGGCCCGTGGGCGGCCAGGCGGGTGACGAACCGCTGCCACACCGACTCGCCGCAGCCGAAGCCGTTCCAGAAGCTCACGCGCTTGGCCCCGGCCAGCTCCCTCGGCCCGATGGTGGCGGCCTTGGGCGGCGTCCAGGACCAGTCGCCGGCGCTGCCGGCGTCGGCGTACAGGCAGTTCTGAAGGATGGTGATCGGGTGCAGCTCGACGATCCTGGCCCCGGCCTGGAGGTAGGCGTCGACGTCGTCGCCGAACTCGACCCCCAGGTGCGGCTCGAAGAAGGCGATGTGCCCGCCCCAGCCGATGCCGCCGTAGCAGACGTCCGCCCCGCCCGCGTCCTCGAGCATTCCGCTGTAATCGTTGACGTTGTCGGTGCTGGGGAAGTGAATCTGCTCCTCCGGCATTCTCAGCTCGGGCCTGATCCGGCCGAAGAAGTCCTGCCACATCCAGTACTGAAAGCCGCCCTTCCAGTCGCGCGGAGCGGTGTTGCCGTCCTGGTCGGCGTACTCGTCCATGTTGAACGTGTGCACGTGCCGGCAGGAAAGGTTCAGCTCGTTGATGGCGTGGGCGGCCAGGGCGTAGTTGGGGTTCGGCGCCGGCAGGATCATCACGTGCCGCCGGCCCTCGTCCAGGCTGCGCTGGATCCCGGCCACGATGTCCAGCACGTAGCCGAACTGAAAGGCCGTCTCGTTCTCGATGATGCGGATCTTGAAGTTCGGATTGGCATGCCGGCAAAGATCCTCCTTCCCGATCTTCCGGACCCGCTCGCACACGGCCGCATCTCGAAAGGGGAGGAACCGGGCCATCTCATGGGCAAAGCCCGCCGGCATGTCGCGCTCCTTTCTCCCCGGCGCGTTTCATTGCATCTGCGGCAGATCGACCGCGGCCTGCGTCTCGGCCGATTCGCGAACCGCCTCCAGCACGCGCTGGAGGTGAATGCCCTCTTGCAGCGAGGGGCTGGGCTGGCCCCCCTCGGCGATAGCCCGCAGGAACGAGTACAGGCTGTGGACATGGCCGCGGACCCAACCGACGGGGAACTTCGGTCCGGGGAACTTCCCGCCGGGGGCGGGGTACCGGTGCACGCAGGCGATCTGCTGCCAGCCGCGCCCGCCGAGATCGCCGTCGGGCGGTCGGCCGTCGTAGATCTCCAGGTAGTTCGGCTGCATGGAGTTGAAGCGGATCGCCCCGTGCCGGCCGTGAATCTCAAACCGCAGCTCGTCCTCCGTGCCCGTGGCGATCTTGCTGACGTCCACGCTGCCAAAGGCGCCGTCGGCGCTTTGCAGCAGCACCAGCGCCGCGTCCTCGACGTCGATCTTCATCATCGTTCCGGGCTCATCCAGGCTGGGGCGCTCGGCCGCCCAGATCCGGCTGAGACAGTGGGCCCGCTGGAACGGCCCGATCAGCCACCACAGCAGGTCGATCACGTGCGAGCCCAGGTCGCGGATCACCCCGCCGCCGGCGGCCGCGGTCGACTTCCAGTTCACCGCCTTGTTCGGATCGGCGCTGCCGCTGTGCAGATACGCCGCCCGGAAGTGCGTCACCTTGCCCAGGAAGCCCTCCTCCAGAAGCCCCCTGGCCTTCAGCGTGGCCGGGTAGAACCGGAACTGAAACGCCACCTGTGCCTTCGCCCGGTAGCCGGCAAGCAGCCCGGCAAGTTCCTCGGCCTCGGCCAGACTGGCGGTAACGGGCTTGTCGACGTAGACGTGCTTGCCCGCCTTGATGGCCGCCGCCAGGGCCGGGAAGTGCGCCTGGTTCGGCGTGCAAACGTGAACCAGATCCACGTCGTCGGCCTCGATCACCTCCCGCGGGTCGGTCGTGTGCCGCTCGAAGCCGCCGGTCTCGCGCGCCGCCGCGGCCAGCTCGTCGGTGAGTTCGCAGACCGCCTTCAGCCGGCAGGCGAGAGGCTCCGGGCTGTAGTACAGGGGGATGGTCTTGTGGGCGAACGTATGCATCTTGCCCATGAACCCAAACCCCAGCACGCCCACGCCCAGAGTCTTCATGCCGCGCTCTCCTCGGTGCCAATCCGGATCGGCCGCTACAATACGGTCTCCAGCAACTTCATTCCATTTCCGAAAAAGACGGCCTCGAAAAAGCCTCGCCCCAGGTGCAGCCGGCCGGCCGCCTTCTTGATCGCTCGAAGCTCCTCGTACAGGAACGCGGTGAAGATAAGCTTCTGCTGCTCGTCGGAAATCGACAGGTGCCACGGAACCGGCGTCACGTACGTGTACTGGTCGTTGATCTCGACGGATTTTCCCGGCGCCAGGGCGATGGGAGTATCCGTGGCGAACAGGATCTTCTCCTGCGGCACCCGCCGGAAGAGATACTCCATCACCTCCCAGTTGTTCAGCATCGCCAGGTCGAAATACAGGTTCGGCAGGTCCTTCAGTCCGGCCAGGTTGCCCACGATGTTCTTGAGGAAATACGCCCTGCCGATGTGTGCAAGCACGATCTTTGCCCGCGGCCAGGCCGAGCAAAGCTCCACGATCTGGGCCTGGTTGAGCGGATCGGCCAGGCGCCGGCTGCGGGGGATGTGCAGCATCACGATCAGGCCGAGATCGTCGGCCACGCGCATGATCGGCTCCGGGAGCATCTCGTGGATTTCCACCAGGTTGGGGTCGTCCTTCCTGACGTAGTCCAGGTAGGGCTTGAGGCCCAGGAAGCCCGACTCGATCACGTCGCGCCGAACCTCGCCGGCATCCTCGGCAGGGTCGACCAGGCGGAAGCCGAAGAACTGCCGTCTGTCGGCCCCGGCGGCGACGTATCGGTTGTTGGCGACCATATCGTACTGGACGTGGGGCAGGCCGAAGCAGACGGCCGACGTCTCCCGGCCGGGATAGGCCTCGGCGAGGTCCTGCCGCAGATCGTCGAAGCCGTACCTGCTGATGAGATGCCCGGCGGAGGAGTAGGTGTGCCCGGCCGGCAGAGTCTTCTCGTCGAAGACGTGGACGTGAAAGTCCAGCACCCTGGCCGGCACGAACTCATCCAGCTCTTCCCGCCAGATTGTCAGGTTGCGCGGGTGTTTCGTCGTCTGGCGCCACACGGGCAATTGCTTTCACTTTCGAGGCCCGCGGCCTGCGGCAGGCCGTCGCGGGCGAGATTACGCCGGGGCGTCGCCCCAGTCGGGCACGTCCATCCATTCGCCGTCCTTCAGCGCGGATTTGTGGGCCATCACGCCGGGGGCGAAGTATCGCGCCGCCTCCCAGGCGTTGACGCTCGGCCGGCGGCCGGCGGCGACGGCATCGACGAACTCGTGCACCAGGTAGGCGTGGGAGCCGCCGTGCCCGCCGTAGACCTCCACGTCGCTGGAGCTTTCCCGGCTGAACGCCTCCAGCACCTCCGGCGGCAGCGGGTCGCGCATCTCCTCCGGCGCCAGCGGCGTGATGTCGCTCTTGGTCACCCAGTGCGCCCCCCAGGGCTCGTCGATGAACGAGCCCTCCGTGCCGAACAGGCGGAACCCCTCGCGGCCGCCATGGCCGACGCGGCGGTACTCGCACACGCGCGCGACCGCCCCGCCGCTCAGCCGGAAAAACGCCGTCTCGTTGCTGAAGACGTTGCCGGAGACCGTATCCTGGCGGAACCAGTCGTCGTTGGGGTGCACGTAACCGATGGCCGAGACGCGCGTGACCCGCTCCCTCATCACCGAGAGGAACCCGCCGATGGAGTGCGTGGGATAGTGCATGGGCACGCCGCCGCTGTGGGAGATGTCCCACTGGTCGCCGCGGCGATTCCGCGCCACCTCGCGCAGGCCGTGGTCCAGGTCGTGAAGATACTCGCCCTCGGCCAGGACGAAGTTGCCGAAGGCCTCCTCGGCCGCGCGGCGGCGGCAGTACATCGCCTGCGGGCGGTAGTAGCTGGTCTCGCCCATCATGTAGTGCATGCCCGTCCGCGTGCAGGCGGCGATGATCTTGTCGCACCAGTCGAGCATCTTGTCCCCCTCGGCCAGGCAGATCATGGGCACGGCGCTGTAGACGTGCTTGCCGGCCTCCATGGCCTGGATCGCCTGCGGGGCGTGCAGCCACGGCTGGGTGATGATGGCGAGGGCCTGAACGTCGGTCCTGCAGATCTCGTCCAGGCTGGCGTAGGTCTCGGCGATGCCGAATCGCTCGGCCACCTTGGCCAGCCGCCCGGCCTTGACGTCGCAGAGGGCGATCCGATCCACCAGGGGATGGTCCCGGAAGAGCCGGACGAACCCCTGCCCGAACATCCCCACGCCGACGATGCCAATGCTGATTCCCATGGTTTTCCCTTTCGCGTCTTTGCTCCGGTTCGCTTGTCTTCCTGCCCCGCGGCCTAGGCGTGGCCGCGGCCGTGCTCGCGGTAGTGATGCAGGCCTTCCATGAAGGCGCGGACGTTTTCCCGATTCGTGCCGGGGGCGATGCTGCTGCTGGCGCCCAGCATCAGCCCGACCTCCGGTCCGTTGGCCACGAGCCACTTCATCTGGTCCACCACGTCCTGCCGGCTGCCGAAGGGCAGCGTCGTGGTCACGGACACGCCGGCGATGATGAACAGGGGCCCGCCCGCGCGGTCCTTCATTTGGCAGATGCGGGCGTAGTCCATGCCGTCCTCGTATTGAAAGCCCTGGAACCCGCCGATTCCCGCCTCGATCAGCCGCGGCACCATCGCCATCAGGTTGCCGTCGCAATGCCACAGCAGGCGGATGCCGGCGTCGCCGAACGGCTCGATCGCCCGGGCGAAGTGCGGCAGCCAGATCGCGTCCAGCGTCTTGACGTCCACCAGCGTCCCGCGCGAGTCAGCCATGTCGTGATCCAGCCGGAGCTGCCGCGGCAGGCCGCCCTCGACGATGGCCCTGGCGGCCAGGCGGTTCCGCAGCACGGACAGGTCGGCCTGCTGGGCGAAGTCCCGCTCCATCACGTCAGGGAACAGGGCGTAGGCCGCGAAGTAGTCGGCGTAGCCGTAGGCGCCGTAGTGCAGCCCGGGAAAGCTCTGGAAGCCGTCGCTGTAGGGCCCCTTGAGCAGGTCGCCCCCGAAGCGCCTCTGAAGGCTCGCCTCGCTCTCGATCAGCTCGGCCAGGCGCGCGGGGGCATCGGCGTCAAACGCCTCGATCTCGGCGGCCCGGCGGGGGAAAACCACCGTCTCCATGTGCTCGACGACGGCCTCGGGGGAGTCGATCTCGATGCCGTCCAGGACGACCCTCTCGGCCCCGGTGGTGGCCTTTCGCGGCGTGGCGGAGGAAAACCCGTCCTGCTCCATGGTCAGCGGGTTGGTGGGGATGAACTGATCGATAAAGCACGCGCCGGCGAGCTGCTGGAAGGCTAGGTAGACCGTCTCCGGATCGGCGGCGAAATCGCCGGGCCGCCGCCCGGTCGCCTGCTCGATGAAGGGCACGTCCATGACGTGGACGATCCAGCCGGGAATGCCCCGGACGGGCTTCATGGCGAGGGTGTCCCAGGCCAGTTGCGCCCGGCCGCCCCATCTGCCCGCCAGGGATTCGTAGTACCCTTGCATGGTTCCGTCCTGCACGCTCTCAGGCCGGGGCGAGGGCTACCCGCGGCCCAGCTCCTCGGCCGTCTCGCCGATGGCCTGGTCGATGATGTCCAGCCCGCGCAGCAACTCGGCCTCGTTCATCACGATCGGCGGGCTCATGCGAAGGATGTGCCCGGCCGGGATCCACGCCAGGCCCTTCCGGAAGGCCTTGACGTAGACCATCCTGCCGGCCTCGTCAAATGGTTCTTTCGTGGAGCGGTCCTTGACCAGCTCCACGCCCATCAGGCAGCCCCTCGCCCGCACGTCGCCGATGATTCCGTGGGAGGACTTCATCTCCTCCAGCCGCTTGCCGGCGATCTCGCCCAGCCGGCGGCTGTTTTCCAGCAGCCCCTCTTCCTCGATCACCTCGATGGACGCCAGCGCGGCCGCACACGCCATCGGGTTGCCGCCGTAGCTGCTGGAGGCGCTGATCCGATCGAAGTTGTCCCGAATCCCCTCGCGGGCGACGCAGGCGGTGACGGGAAAACCGTTGCCCAGCCCCTTGCCCAGCGTCACCACGTCCGGCAGCACGCCCCAGTGCTCCATGCACAGCCACCGTCCGGTGCGGCCCATGCCGGTGAGTACCTCATCCGCCACCAGCAGGATGCCGCGCTCGTCGCAGAAGCCCCGCAGCGCGGGGAAGAAATCATCCGGCGGGGTGATGGTGCCGGCCCAGCCCTGGATCGGCTCCAGCACGAACGCCGCCACCTGAGCGGTCGTGCCCTCCCGGATGAACTGGTCGTAGTAGGAAAGGTAGGCCTGCGTGTCCGGCGAGCCGTCCGGGCGCGCCCACAGCGGCCGGTACGTGTCCGGCCGGGGCAGCATGTAGAACCCCGGCATCCGCGTGGGCGCGTACATCGGATTCATCCGGGCGCAGGAAACCGACCCCAGCGTCTTGCCGTGGAAGTCCATGAAGCCCGACAGGAACTCCGTCCGCCCGGTCGCGGCCCGGCAGACGCGCATGGCCGCCTCCACCGCCACCGTGCCGCTGTCGTAAAGCTGCATGCCGTTCAGATCGCCCGGCAGAATCTCGGCGAGCTTCCTGACCAGCGCCTCCTTGACCGGCGTGGTGAAGTCGTGGCAGTTCATCAGCCGGCGGGCCCAATGGGCCACCGCCTCGCTGACCTTCGGGTGGCAGTGGCCCAGGCTGGTGACGTAGATGCCGCTGGAGAAGTCCAGGTACCGGTTGCCGTCCACGTCCTCCAGCGTAACCCCGCGGCCGCGGCTCCAGCAGACCGGAAAGAGCCTCACCTGGCCGGACAGCCCCTTGTAGTGGCCGGCGGCCGAGGCGTGCAGGCGGCGGCTCTCCGGCCCGGGCGGCGTGGTCACAATGTTCGGCACCCGCGACAGGTCCGCGCGGCACCAGTCCCGGTCGTACTCAACCTTGGGAATGATCTGCTCCGCTGCCGTCTTCGACATCGCTGGCCTTCCTTCATCCACGGGCGCCCGCGGCCGACGACCGCAGCAGCGACCGGAACTTCTCGATGATGAAATCCACGATCTGCTCGTCCGCCGCCAGGGAGAGCTTGGTCAGGATCGTGCTGTGCCCGGCGTGATACGCGTGCACGCGGACCCACAGCCCGGCCTCGACCGCCCGGCGGTGAAAATCCAGCGCGTCCTCGACCCGGCGGAACTTCAGCCCCGCCAGGTGCCGCTTGCCGCGGGCGTCCTGAACGACGCCGCCGAACTCCTCGGCCAGTTCCGAGAGCCGCCCCAGGAAGCGGTCGCCCACGGCCGCGAGCCGCTCGCCCTGCCCGGAGACCATGTCCATCACGCACAGCCCGACGTAGCTGGCCAGCGAGGCGCTGCCGTTGGTGTTGATCGCGTCATACTGGCCGAGCACATCGTAACGGCTCTTGTACAACACCGCCGCCAGCGGATGGAAGCCCGCGGTCATGCCCTTGCCGGCGATGACCATGTCCGGGACGAAGCCCATCGTGCGGTAGGCGAAGATCTCCGGCTGCCAGAAGCCGGTCTGGATTTCGTCCATGCACATGATCGCGCCGGCCTCGTCGCACAGCCGCCGAGTGAGTTGCAGGTACGACGGCTGGAGGGGGAGAGCCTCGCGGTTCATCATGATCGGCTCGGCCCAGAAGGCGGCGACGCGCCGGCCATGGCGGCGAAAGACCGCCTTCAACTCTTCGGCATCGTTCGGCTGGACGGTGGCGACTTCCAGGCCCTTGACGTACTGCCGCCACATGCCGCGCATGTACTGGGGAACCATGTCGGTGCCGTGGTAGTTGCCGTCCAGAACCACCACCACCGGCTTGCCCCTGCCCCGGTGGGCGCGCTTATACCAGACAAGCTGCATCTTCAGGGCCGCCTCGCAGGCGACCGAGCCGGTGCAGCAGCCCAGCAGCACCGTGTCGATGGGGTCCCGCTGGCCGGGGGGGCTGGCCGCCTCCACCAGCCGGTGGGCCAGGCGCTTCACCGGCGCCTGCGGGATGTTGGCATGGTTGTCCCAGACGACCCCGGCCGCGACGGCCTCGTTGATGGCCGCGCACAACTGCGGGTGGTTGTAGCCCCAGAGCATCTGGTAGTGCCCGGAGGTGCAGTCCAGGTACAGCCGCCGCTGCTCGGTGAGGTAGAACAGCCCGCGCCCGACCAGCAGGTCGTCGCAGGCGGCCGTCTGGCTTCCGCCGAAGGAGTCCTGAAGGGCCGTCTTGTCGACCGGCGTCAGCGCGGGGATTTCCTCAATGGTCTGGCCGACGCGGGCCAGGAGCTGGTCGGTCGGCCCGGTGAGGAAATCCAATCCGGCCCGCATGCTGGCGAGCGTCTGCCCGCCGTCGGGCCCCAGCAACGAAGCGGCTGTCGAGAGCTGTGTCATGTTGCTACTCCAGACTGTACTTGGCGATCATCGCCTCCGGGGCGGCGTTTTCCCTGACGACCTCGCACAGGGCGGCCTGAAAGGCCTGGGGGTCGGGAACCTGGATGGCGTTGCGTCCGAAGACCACCCCGGCCGCGCCGGTCGAAACCTCCGCCGCCGCCAGGGCAAGCGCCTCCCGCTGCGTGGGCAGCCGCTCGGCCCCGAGGGCGAGCACGGGAACCGGACACGTGCCGGTGACCTCCTCGAATCGGCAGGTGCAGAAGGTTTTGATCGCGTCGGCGCCCAGCTCGGCCACGATCCGGCTGCCGATGCGCACGTTCTCATGTAGCTCCTCTGCCGACATGTCGGCGTGTCCGGTCGGGAAATACTCGCCGATGACGGGAATGCCCAGACGGTGGCAGCGGTTCATCGCCCGGGCGAACACGGACACGTTGGCGGCGTCGCGCTGCTCGGACCCGGTCCGCAGCGTCAGCGACACCAGGGCGAGGTCCATCCCCTCGCGGAGGGCGTCCTCGGCATCGTAGCAGTCGGCGCTGGGGGCCTCGCGGCAGCCCCACGTGAAGCAGTACACCGAGTTCCAGTTCAGCCGGACCGCGGCCAGTGGTCGGCGCCGCCCGGCGAAGATGCCGCAGCAGTGTCGCAGCATCCCCGGCGACAGCAGGACCGCGTCGACGGCCGGGTTGATCTTCCCGGCCGTGGCGGGCAGGTCCTCCATGCCGGCGATGGGCCCGTCGAACAGGCCGTGGTCGATGGCGATGATGACCGCCCTGCCGTCGCCCAGCAGCCGCCGCATCCGGATTTCACGACCGTCCATATTCTTTCCTCGCTTCCGTCATGCCAGCGTCACCTTGACTCCCCGCCGCCGCATGGCCGCCACGAGCGACCCGCTCGCCCGCCGATCCGTGATGAGTTCATCCACGTCCTGGATGCGGGCGAACCTGGCGGCGGCGGTGCGCCCGAGCTTGTCGGCGTCGGCCACGACGATCACCCGCCGCGCCCGCCGGACCATCAGGGCGGCCACGCCGGCAACCTCCGCATCGTCGGCGAAGCTGCCTCGCTGCGGGTCCACGCCGTCGCTGCCGACGAAGGCCACGTCGGCCCGCATCTGCCTTAGCGCCGCCTCCGTCTCGGCCCCGGCTAGGTCCGGCGAGCCGTCGCGGACGCGCCCGCCCAGCAGCACCAGCGCCACCGGCTCGCGCGACCACAGCTCGGCCGCCACCGCCAGCGAGGACGTGACCACGGTGCAGCGCCGCCTCGTCCGCGCCAGGGCCCGGGCCAGCGCCAGGGTCGTGGTGCCGGTGTCCACGAAGACCGTATCGCCCGGCCTGACCCTCCCGACCGCGGCCGCGGCGATGCGGCGCTTCTCAGGCAGGTGCGACAGGTGCCGCTGGCTGAAGGCGTATTCGAAGGTGATCCTCCCGGCCGGCACCGCCCCGCCATAGCTGCGGATGGCCACGCCGGCCGAGGCCAGCGCCGCCAGATCGCGCCGGATCGTCATTGCCGTCACGCCGAGCCTCTCGGCCGCCTCGGAAGTGCGGATCCGCTCGCTCGATCGCAGCAGCCGGGTCAGGACCCGCCGGCGAAGCTCTGCCTCTCTGGAAGATCGCGACATGAAACCACACGCCCAATAATGTTCACTTCGAACATTATAACCGCCGCCCCCGCCACTGCAAGCGCCAACCCGCCGCCGCGCGCGGCCGGCGCCACGGCCGCGCCGGCTTGTCGGCCAAGCCCGCGTCGGGTAGAATTGGTCCGAACATGGAAGCCCCGGCCGAGAAGAGCCCCCGCAGAATGCTGTTCCACTTCAGCCTGTACGGCTTCCTGAAGAACCAACAGTATTACGAGCCCTTCCTGATGCTCTTCTTCCTCCAGACGCTCAGCGAGGACTTCTTCAAGGTGGGACTGCTGGTCAGCTACCGCGAGGTCTTGATCAACCTGTTCGAAGTGCCCAGCGGCGCCATTGCCGACCTGTACGGGCGGCGCCGGTGCATGATGTTCAGCTTCTGCGCGTACATCGTCTCCTTTGCCATCTTCGCCTTTTCATCGGTCCTGTGGCAACTGCTGCTGGCCATGAGCTTTTTCTCCCTTGGCGACGCCTTCCGCACGGGCACGCACAAGGCGATGATCTTCGGCTACCTCCACCGCCACGGACGCTCGGACGAAAAGACCAAGTACTACGGCACGACCCGGAGCTGGTCGAAGATGGGCTCGGCCCTGTCGGTGGTCATCGCCGCGGGGATAGTATTCACGGCGTCGGCCTTTTACGGCAACTCACAGGCCCCGGTGTACCGCTATCTGTTCCTGGCCTGCATCGTGCCGTACCTGATCGGGCTGGTCAACTTCACCGGTTATCCCCGGTACCTCGACGGCACGGCCGGCAAGGCCCCGGCGATCGGCAAGATCTTCACCCACCTGCTGCGCGTGGGGCGCGACGCCGTCAAGGCCCCGGCCCTGCGGAGGCTGCTGATCGAGTCGATGGGCTACGAGGGCCTCTACAAGGTCGCCAAGGACTACCTCCAGCCGATCGTCAAGGGCCTGGCGCTGACGCTGCCGCTGCTGGCGGCGCTGAAGGGCATGCAGCGGACGGCCGCGCTGATCCTCGTCGTCTACGTCGCCATATACCTGCTGGAGAGCTTCTCCTCCCGGCGCAGCGACAGCGTGCGTCGGCGCAAAGGCGGCGAGGAGCACGGGGCGTGGTTCCTGTGGAAGCTGAACCTGATCGTCTTCAGCGCGATCGCCGCCGGGCTCACGGTCGACTGCTACCTCAGCGGGGCGGCCGTCTCCTTTGGGCTGGTGGTGGCGATCGCCGGCTTCATGGCCTTGGCCGTGCTCCAGAACCTCTGGCGGCCGATGCACATGGGCCGGTTCGACACCGTCGGCTACGCCAAGGCCGGCGCCACCATCCTCAGCGTCGAATCCCAGGCCAAGAGCCTCTCGGCGGCAATCTTCGCCCCGCTGCTGGGGCTGGCCGTCAACGCCATCAAGAACTTCCCCCAGGTGCACAGCGAACACGCCAAGTTCATCCCCATCTCCCTGGTCGGCATCCTCTTTGCCGCGGCCATGCTGACGCTCCGCCGCGGCCCCCGGCCCCGGGCGCAGGGTGCCGATGCTGTGCAGGCAACGACCGAGGACGTATAATCCCCGCCGGCGGATCGGCCCGGCCGCGGCCGGCCGGAAGCGCAGGAATGCAAGCGGCGTTGAGGTGCGATCATGGCCCAGCATCAAAGGCGCGTCGTCATTTTTCCCGGGATGTTCGACCCCGTCACCAACGGACATCTCGACGTCATCGAGCGCGGGCGGAAGCTCTTCGACGAACTCGTCATCGCCGTCGGCGAAAACCCGGACAAGAAGGCCCTCTTCGCCCAGGCCGAACGCGCCGAGACCATCGGCCAGCTCGTCGCAAAGCACCCCAACGTGCGGGTGGAGGTCTTTGACGGGCTGACGGTCGACTTTGCCGCCAAGGTCGGCGCCGCGGCCATCCTCCGCGGCATCCGCAACAGCTCGGATCTCCAGTTCGAATTCCAGACCGCCTTGACCAATCGAGCGGTGGCGGGCGTCGAGACCGTGTTCATCATGACCTCCACCGAGTTTGCCTTCACCTCCTCGTCTCTGATCAAGCAGATCGCCTCCATGGGCGGCGATATTTCTGCCCTGGTGCCGCCGATCGTGGTCGAGGCCATGCGAACCAAGCGCGGCGAGATACGCAACCATGACCGGCACCTGGAGGAGTCAGACTAGGCGGCGGCCTGGGCGCACGCCACAAGCCGTCGAGCAAAGGGATTGACCAAAAAAAGTCGGCGTCAGGGGAGGGGAGCCTGACGCCGTTGCAATAAACTCGGCCAAGGGAGGGAGCTCGGCCGAGGAGCCTCACTCGCTGTGCAACAACGTACACCCCATCTTGTATTCGCAAACGGTGGAATTGTCAACCCAAAAAGATGATTTTCCCGCGGATTTTACCGTTTCCCCGTGGCCGGCCATAAGGTCTTTATTCAACACGACTTATATCGCCATACTCAGTCGGCGTACAGCCCCCGCTGGCTTATATAATCTATTACAGCATAGGGGGTTAGATAACGGGCCGATTTCCCCTCCCGGACGCGTCGGCGAATCTGGGTGCTGGTGATGTCTATCAGCGGTGTCGGGGCCACCGCGGCCGCCAGGCGCGACACCTGATCGGGCGTGAAAAGCACCCGCAGCTTGTCCAGCGTCGCCGAAAGTCGGGCACTGTACGGCGGGCGGGCGAGGGTGACAATCGTGGCCATCTCGACCACCTCGCTGGCCCGGTGCCAGGTCGGCAGGTCCTCCAGCATGTCGGCCCCGATGATCCAATACAACTGCACGTCCAGGCCATGCTCCTGGCGGAGCTGCATCAACGTGTCGAAGGTATAGCTGGGCGGGGGCCGCCTCAGCTCGACGTCGCTGACGTCGAACAGTTCCTCCCCCGCAATCGCCAGCCGGGTCATTTCCAGGCGATCCTCGGCCGTGGCCGCAAAGCCGGGCGAAGCCGCCGGCCCCCGACCGCCATGGTCCACACTCTTGTGCGGCGGCACGTACGCCGGCACGAACGTGACACGCTCGAAATGGAAATACTCCGCCACCGCCCGGGCCGCGATCAGGTGCCCGTGATGAATCGGATTGAACGTCCCGCCGAACAGTACGATCCGCTCGCGCATCTGGGTCTTCCTTTCGCAGCGGACATTAGAACACGCCCGGCCGTCCGATGCGAGCATCTCCGCCGGCCCGGCCGCGCCAGCGCCGACCCCGCACGCGCTGGCCTTCGAGCGGGCGTTCGGCTACACTTTCCGGCCTGCAAGGGAAGGCAGAAATGAAATTGTGCCGGGTCGTCGATGAAAGCTCGCAGGTCTGTTACGCGGCCGAGGCCGACGGCGTCTTCCGAAAGGTCGCCGGCGACGTCTTCGGCGATTACAGCATCGTCGACCGGGAAATTCGCCCCGGGAAAATCCTGCCACCGGTCGTTCCGCCGAACGTCTTCGCCGTCGGGCTGAACTATCGCGGGCACGCCCGCGAGACGAACAAGCCCCTCCCCGAGGCCCCGGTGGTCTTTGCCAAGGCGACCACGTCGGTGATCGGCGCGGGCGAGCCGATCGTGCTGCCGGCGGCCGGGGCGGCGTGCGTGGACTACGAGGTGGAGCTGGCCGTGGTCATCGGGCGGACCTGCCGGGACGTCCCGGCCGAGCGGGCCGGCGAATGCGTCCTGGGCTACACCGTCGCCAACGACGTGTCCGCCCGCGACTGGCAGCGGCGGCTCGGCCAGTGGGTCCGGGCCAAGAGCTTCGACAGCTTCTGCCCGCTGGGGCCGTGCATCCAGACGGAGCTGGACCCGGCCGACGCGGGCCTCTCCTGCACCCTCAACGGAACGCTCATGCAGGATTCAACCACCGCCGATCTGATCTTTTCCGTGCCGCAGTTGATCGAGTTTCTCTCGGCGGACCTGACGCTGCTGGCCGGGACGGTGATCCTGACCGGCACGCCGGCGGGGGTGGGCGCGGCCCGCTCGCCGCAGGTGTTCCTCCGCCCCGGCGACACGGTCACCTGCGCCGTCGAGGGCATCGGCGAGCTGACCAACCCGGTGATCGCGGCCGAAGGGGCCGCAGCCCAATCGGGCGGCGCCGGCCGGACCTGGGGAAGCTGAGCCGCGCATTTGCCGTCTCCGGTCGGCGGCCCTCCGCCGCCGGGTTCCGCAAAGCGGCGCAGCGGAAGTAAAAGACGCACCGCAGGTCGCAGTGGTAGCCTTTAGGGCGGAAAGACTTACGTCCCCATTTCCGAGCGCGGGCAACCGCACCATTGACAAAACGGGAGATCCGTTGTACCATACTGACGCTCAAGCTCGGTAAGCGCGAAGGTTTCCACCTGACAGCACGGCCGATTTTGTTTCGGCGCAGCGGCACGTGCCGCAGGCATACCGGCTCGTTTCAGATAGCAGAAGGTGGTTGAGGTCTGGCAAGGATCTTACGGCTCGGCTCAATTCAATGAAGGATTCTATCATGCGGACACTGAAGTTGGTTGGCATGGCGGTCTTGGCGGGGTGTCTCTGGGCGGGTGCGGCCTCTCAAGCGGCGGAGATCGGCAGCCTGGAGGCCTGGGGCTGGAACGCCAGCGGGCAGTGCGACGTACCGGGCGGCGACTATTTCCTGTCCGTCGTGGGCGGGAACTGGCACAGCCTTGCCCTCAGGGACGACGGATCGCTGGCGGCCTGGGGGACAAACGTCTACGGTGTCTGCCAAGTGCCGGCGGGGGACGATTTCACAGCCATCTCGGCCGGGCTGGTCCACAACCTGGCTTTGAGGGAAGATGGGTCGGTGGAGGCATGGGGCTCCAATGAAAGCGGGCGATGTGACGTCCCGCCGGGATACGTCTTCTCGGCCATTGCCTGCGGCAATCGCCACAGCTTGGCCATCACAGACGGGGGAGCCCTGGTGGCCTGGGGGGAGGACCTCAACGGCGAATGCGACGTGCCGGCGGGCAACGATTACGCCGCCGTCTCGGGCGGGTACCGCTACAGCCTTGCCCTCAAGGATGATAACTCACTGGTGGCCTGGGGCTGTAGCAGCACGGTCGTATCCGACGTTCCCACCGGGAACGATTACGTGGCCATCGCGGCCGGAGACGAGCACGCCCTGGCCCTGCGGGACGACGGATCGATCGCCGCCTGGGGGCGGGACACGTTCGGTCAGTGCAACGCCCCGGCCGGCAACGACTTCGTGGCCGTCGCCGCCGGCTGGTGCCACAGCCTGGCGCTCAGAAGTAATGGCACCGTGGAGGTTTGGGGCTCCTACCTCGGCACGCCGATAAAGCCTATGCCCCCGAGGGACGATTTCATCGCCATCGCCGCCGGGCACGACCACAGCCTGGGCATCGTCCCCGAGCCGGCCTGCACACTGCTGCTGGCCGTGGGCGTCTGTGCCCTGAGCCGGCGCCGGCATAGACGCGGCAAGGGTTGAGCCAGCGAGCCGCGGGCTATGTCGCGGAGGCAGGGAGCCCCTTCAGATCCGTGCGGTACTTGAAAAAATGGACCGTCGTGGCATGTATCCCGGGCTTCGCGACCGCCCGGGCAGCGGCGGAGTAGCTCAACGTGATGGGCAGGAGCGTCACTGGTTCCAGCGCAGACTCGGCACAGGCCACACCGCCCAAGTTGCCATGCACAGGACGCTGTCGGGTCAGTGTCGCGCCCCAAGGTGAGGAAAGGACAATGGTAGGAAAGTATCTGCTCTCGACGGCTGTGGCCGGGCTGATCCTGCTGACACCACGCGCAGGCGCCTCGGCGACCATCAGCACGTTTGACTCCACCGATGAAGGCTGGACGATCACCGGCGACGCACAAGGTGCTTCAGTCTTGCCGACCTATCACGCGACGGGTGGAAACCCCGGCGGGTACGTCTCGGCCACCGATAATGTTCAAGGGGGCGTCTGGTACTTCAAGGCGGGCCCGCAGTTCCACGGCGACTTCTCAGCGGGTCACGGGACCGACCTGACGTTCGACCTGCGCCAAAGTGGCACGCACAGTCAGTTCGACGCGGTCGACGTCTACCTGCGGGGCGGCGGATTGGAACTGACCTACGACACGGCCAGCAATCCCGGCACTGTCTGGACCTCCTACAGCATTGAGCTGACCGAGACAGCCGGCTGGACGCTGGGCGCCGTTCCTCCTACGCAGGCCGAGATGCAGCAAGTGCTCGCCGACGTGACGGACTTGCAGATTCGTGGGGAATTCATCACGGGTAGCGACATAGGTGACCTGGACAACGTGGTGATGGTGCCCGTACCCGCTGCGCTGTCGCTGCTGGCGCTGGGCGCCCCGCTGCTGGGCCGGAAACGCCGAAGATAAACCGTGCGCAGGGAGCGGCGCTTCCCTGCCGGACAATAGAAAGGCCGCGGACACCCTGGGAAAGGGCGCCCGCGGCCTTGGCTTTTGCCGCGGTCAGGTCTTCCGGCCGATCAGAACTCGTACTTGAGCTGGGCGCCCCAGACGCCGTTGCCCTCGGAGTTGGCCAGGTTGCCGAAGAACCCGCAGCCCAGCCCCAAGGTGAAGTTCGGATTGAAGGCAAAGCCCACGAATATGGCGTGCCAGTTGTTCTCGTCGCCAAGGACGTTGTTGATGCGGTCGTAGGGGTTTTCCTTCTGGCGGAACTCATAGCCCACGCCCATCCAGTCGGTGACCAGGCAGATGACGCTGCCCTCGACGGTGGTGGCGCAGCTATCGCCGAAGCCCAGATAGCCGAGCTGCGCGGCCTGGCTGTTGCGCAGGCCCGCGCTGAAGATCACCGGCCGGCCGACGATGGGCACCGTCTTGCTGGCCGTCAGGGTGTAATCGATGCCGTTGCTGCGCTTGAAGCCGACGGAGCTGAGCGCCTTGCCGCCATTGTTGTCGATGGTGCGAATGCCGCAGGTGTACTTGAAGTGCATGCCCGCGGTGACGGCCGGGGTCGGCAGGCCGAAGCTGTTCTCCTCGATCACCATCGCCCGCAGGTTGAACACGTTCATGTACACGTCGCTGCGCTTGATGTTGAAGCCCATCTTGCTGATGGCGTCCGGCACCGTGCCCATGTCGAAGCGGCTGAGGGTGTAGCCGACCTCGACCCGCCGCCAGAACGTCTCGGTGATGGAGATGTTCTGAGCGCTTTTCTGGGAACCGAGGTAGACGTAGGTGAACGAGACAGCCGGCCGCCCGATGACCGTGCCTTTGGGCCCGGGGTTGGACAGGTAGGCGGTGGGCGTGATCAGGCCGCCGCCAACGCCCTCGATGTTGTGCAGGGGCCAGGGAGGAGGTTTGCCGGGCGGGGCGGCCTCTGCCTCTTCCTCTGCGGCCACGGCCGCCTGGCCCACCTGAGCCAGCCAACCCGCCGACTCGCCGCCCATGGCCAGCAGGGGCGTGGATTCAGCACTTTGGTCGAAAAGCCCCAGATCCTTCGTCCCTCCGGCCAGGGCCGGAACCGTCAGGGCAAGCATCGCCACGAAGCCCACTGCGTAACGCAGTGATGACATATCAAAGACTCCTTTCTCCCATGAGGCAAACCACGTGACAAATATACCCGGCCCGCCGGCGCCGGCCGGCGTGCCCAGAACTTTTATTGAGAAGCATTTAGTTTATCGGTCAGGGGCATTCAAGAAAATTTGCCGAAAATCTGCCGCCGCTGCCGCGCTTCGCCCGACAGGGCAAGGCCGCCCGCCGGCAGTGGGCCGCCCGGGCCGGAGAATTTCGGCCTGCCCGCGGCCGCTGAATGTTGACGGCGCAGTGCCGGCCGACATAGGCTTTGCCCGGCCATGGGAAAGAGCTTGGCAGAGAAAGTGATCGCCCTGCGGTGGTGGATCGTCGGGGCGTGGGCGGCCGGCGCGATCGCGCTGGGGGTCTTTGTGGTCGCCCCCGACCCGGCCGCGAACGAATTGCAGACGTTCCTGCCGGTCGAGTCGGCCTCGGTGCGGGCGGCCGGCGCCCTGGCCAAGTCCTTTCCCCGTTCGGCCGGGCTGTCGCAGGCGGCAATCGTCATCGAGCGGCGCCGGGGCGGCCCTGCCGGCAGCGGGCGGAGCGCCCGGCTGACGGAGGCCGACCTGGCCGCGCTGAACGGCTTGGCCGGGCGGCTGCGGGAGAGCCTGCCCGAGGCCTTCGCCGGCGTGCTGCCCGCCGGGTCGCTGTCGGTTCGGGCGCCGGGCGACTTTCCGGCTATTCTGGGGGCGAATCCCTTCGTCAGCGGCGACGGGGCGTCGGCGGTGGCGGCGGTGCAGATCCCGGCCACCTTCGTCACGATCCGCGCCGCCCGCGTCGTCGAGTACGTCCGCCGCGCCGTGAGCGAATCCAGCTTCCCCACCGGGCTGGACGTGGCCGTGACCGGCTCGGCCGCCTTCGGGGCCGACTACGCCGCCGCCGCCAACAAGTCACATTCCGACACCGTCTGGGTGACGGTGGTGGCGGTGCTGGTGATCCTGCTGGTGGTCTACCGGGCGCCGCTGGCGGCGGGGACGGTGCTGGCGACGATCGCCCTGGCCGCAACCGTCGCCCACTTCGGCCTGCAAATCGCTTCCCACCTGGGCCTGCACGTGGGCACGGCCGAGAAGATCTTCGTCTTTGTGCTGGTCTTCGGCGTGGGCGTCGACTACTCGCTGCTGTACCTGAGCCGGTTCCGGGAGTCGCTGGAGGTTTCGCCCGGCGCGCGGGCGGCGGCGGCGGTGGCGCTGTCGGCGACGGCGGCGACGATCCTGGCGTCGGCGAGCACGGACATCGCCGGGCTGGCAATGCTCTCGACGGCCCGGTTCAAAATATTCCAGACGGCGGGCATGGCCGTGCCCATCGGGCTTGCGGTGGCCCTGGCGGCGGCGTTGACGCTGGTGCCGGCGGTCGTCGCCATCTGCCGGCACAGGCTATTCTGGCCGAGCCGGCGGACGGGCTTCATCGGCTCGCGGCGGATCTGGCCGGCCGTCGCCGGGGCCGTGGCCGCCCGGCCGGGCCTCGTCCTCATCGTCACGCTGGCCGCCCTGGCCGTTCCCGCCAGCCAGGCCTTCCGGCTGGACTTCGTCTACGACGCCCTGACCGGCCTGGGCAACGAGTACGGCTCGGTCCGCGGGCGGGAGATGACCCGCCGCCACTGGCCGGTCGGGCAGACCAGCCCGACGATCGTGCTCTTGCAGGCCCACTCGCCCTCGCCCGCAAAAGAGCTGCCCGCGGCCGCCGCCAGGCTCACCGTCGCCCTGGCGAAGCTCGACGGCGTCTCCGACGTCCGCTCGCTGGCTCAGCCCCTCGGCCGGGCGGGGGCAAACCCCGCCACCGGCATGCTCCTGGGGGCGGCGGGCGAGAAGGTGCGGGCCGAGTACCTCAGCCCCGACGGCCGGGCGACCCGGCTCGACGTGGTGCTGACGCACCCCGGCTTCTCCATCGCCGCCATGGACACGCTCCAGCGAATCCAGCAGGCCTGCCGGAGCACGCTTCCGGACGGGGTGGCCGCCGACTTCTCCGGCGTCACGGCCGAGATGGCCGACATCCGGGCCGTCACGCAGCGAGATTTCTACCGCATTGCCGCCCTGGTGCTGACCGTGGTGTTCCTGATCGTGCTGCTGCTGCTGCGGGAGCCGATCGTTTCGGCCTTCATGGTCGGCTCGATGGTGCTCAGCTATCTGGCGGCCCTGGGCACGGCCTGGTGGTTCTTCACCGGCGTGTGCGGCTCGCCCGGGCTGGACTGGAAGGTCGAGGTCTTCCTGTTCGTGGTGATGCTGGCCGTGGGCGTGGACTACAACATTTTCCTGGCGGCGCGGCTGTCGGAGGAGTCGCGCCGGGCCGGCCCGCGCGAGGCCGCCCGGACGGCCATCATCCGCACCGGCGGCATCATCAGCTCGGCCGGGCTGATCATGGCCGCCGCCCTGGGCTCGCTGATGATCTCCAGCATATCCCTGTTCGTGCAGTTGGGCTTTGCCTTTGCGGTGGGCATGCTGCTGGAGACCTTCCTCGTCCGCCCGCTGCTGCTGCCGTCCTTCGCCATCCTCACCGGCCGACTCGGCCACCGGCGCAAGTCGGCATCAGAATCAACGGAACCTGCGGATCGCTGACGCCGGCTGTCGTGCCCGTCACCACTCGCCGCGATTCGCGGGCGTGTTCCTCCCAGGCGACAGCCCTTGGCAGGATCAGGAGCACCCACCCCGCCATCGGCAGGCAGATCCCGGGCGCAGCGCCAGCCATGCGTATCCGCCCGCCGCGTGCTATTTCTTGTGCAGGTCGGCGATCAACACCCCGCCGGCGGCGACGTTCTCCGGGGGGTTCTCCTTGATCAGCACGGTGACCTGCTTGATCCCGTAGACCTCCACGGCCACGTCGGTAAGCCTCCTGGCCAAGTCCCGTTTCTTCTGGACGTCCTTAACGATCGGGCCTTCCACCGTAATCATCGGCATCGCACTTCCCTTCCCTGCAAGAGCCGGGCGGCCAGCCGACCACGGCAAGGCCAGCCGCCCTGCTGTCCGACGCGCTCATCTCCGGGCACGCACACACGCCCGCCGGGATGTCACAACGTTAGCAGGAATGCGGCACGGACAACAGCGGCGTCGCGCCGGCGCTTCCAGGTGCATTTCCCGGCGGCGTTGACGCAGGCCCCGGGCGGCGATACAGTGGCGCAAATGCGATACACGCCCATAGCTTTTCTCTGCTTGTTGCTGGCCCTGGGCTGTGAGGTCCAAGAGCCGCCGACGCCCTCCGCCGCGGCGGCCGAGCCGGCAAAGCCCGGGCCGGCAGCGCCGGTCGTGCCGGGCGGTAAGGTGATGGCGACCGTCAACGGCCGGCCGATCTACATGAAGGACCTCTACCAGCCGCTGGTCGAGGCCGACGGACTGCGGATGGCTGAAATGCTCATCGCCGACGCCATCGTCGCCCAGGAGGCCGCCCGCCGAAGCGTCAGCGCCACCGACTCCGACGTCGAGGCCGAGAACCAGCACTCTCTCAAGAACATCTCCCACCTGCTCAACGAAGCCCTCGGCCCCGACCAGCGCGAGCGGCTGCTGGATCAGTTGCTCGCCAGCCGCGGGCTCACCCGGTCGCTGTGGCAGGCCACCATGAGGCGCAACGCACTGCTGCGGAAGATGGTCGCCCCGCAGGTGGTGGTCAGCGAGGCCATGCTCAAGGTCGAATACGACCGCAGATACGGGGAAAAGGTCCAGATCAGCCACGTTCAGCTTCCCACCTTCGCAGAGGCCGAGAAGATCATCGCCCTGCTGAAGGCCGGGGAGGACTTCGCCGCCCTGGCCCGGAAGCACTCCACCAACACCGACACCGCCCGCGTGGACGGGATGATCTCGCCGGCGTTCACGCAGGCCAACGCCTCCGTGCCCAAGCCCATCCGCGACGCGGCCTTCGCCCTGAGAAGGCCGGGCGAGATCAGCGGCGTCGTCCAGGTGGGCAGCGAGTTCCACGTGCTCAAGCTCCGCCAGCGGATCCCCGCCCCGCCGGCCGATTTCGGGAAGGTCAAGGAACAGCTCCGCGGGGAGCTTCGAGAGCGCCTGACCGAGCGGCTTCAGCTTCAACTGCTGCGGGACCTGCGGACCAAGGCCGACGTGGACTACATCAACCCCGCGCTGCGGACGGCGGTGAAGCGGCAATCCCGCCCCTGAGCCCGCGGCGGCCGAGAAGGACAAGGAAGGGTGGCCGATGCAGCCGTGCAACGTCTTGTACATTCACTCACACGACACCGGCCGATACGTCCGGCCGTACGGCTACGCCGTGCCCACACCGAACATCCAGGCCCTCGCCCGGCAGGGGGTGCTCTTCCGCAGCGCCTTCTGCTGCGCCCCCACCTGCTCGCCCAGCCGGGCGTCGCTGCTGACCGGGCAGTACCCCCACAGTAGCGGAATGCTGGGGCTGGCCCACCGCGGATTCGCCCTGAACGACTACGGCCGGCACATCATCCACACGCTGGGGGAGGCCGGCTACCACTCGGTGCTGAGCGGCATCCAGCACGTGGCCCGCAATTCGGCCACCGTCGGCTACGATGAGGTGCTGCCCGCTCCGGGCTACAGCGAGGAGGCCGTCGCCCGGGACGCGGTGAGATGGCTCGCCGGCTCGCCGAAAAAGCCGTTCTTCCTGTCGGTGGGCTTCGGCGCGACCCACCGCGTTTTCCCCCCGCCGGACCCGGCCGACGAGCCGCAGTACTGCCGGCCGCCGGCGCCGCTGCCGGACACGCCCGAGACCCGCTACGACTTCGCCTGCTACCGGAGCCGCGCGCGCATGCTGGACAAGGCCGTAGGAACCGTGCTGGCGGCGCTGGAGCGGGCGGGGCTGGCCGAAAGCACGCTGGTCATCTGCACCACCGACCACGGGGTGGCCTTTCCCGGCATGAAGTGCAACCTGACCGATCACGGCATCGGCGTAATGCTCATCCTCCGCGGGCCCGGCGGCTTTTCCGGCGGGAGGGCCTGCGAGGCGATGGTCTCCCACGTCGACCTGTTCCCGACGGTCTGCGAGCTGATCGGCGTCGACCCGCCCGGCTGGCTCCAGGGACGGTCGATGATGCCGCTGATCCGCGGTGAGGTCGAGCAGATCAACGAGGAGATCTTCGCCGAGGTCACCTATCACGCGGCGTACGAGCCGATGCGGGCGGTGCGGACGCAGCGGTGGAAATACATCCGCAGGTTCTCCGAGCGGCCGACGGGCGTGATGTGCAACTGCGACAAGAGCCCCAGCAAGGACGTGTGGCTGGCCCACGGCTGGCGGGATCGGCCGGTCGCCGGCGAAGAGTTTTTCGACCTGGTTTTCGACCCCAACGAGGCGCACAACCTCGCCGCCGACCCGGCCGCGAAGGGCGCCCTCGACGACATGCGCCGGCGGCTGGAGAAATTCATGCGGGCCACCGACGATCCGCTGCTGAAGGGCCCCGTGCCCCCGCCGCCCGGGGCACGCGTCAACCACCCGGACTGCCTCTCGCCGGGCGAGAAGCGGTTCATCGACACCTGAACCGCCCTGGCGAAACGAAAGGAAGACATGGCCAAGCCACCCAACATCCTGCTGTTCTGTGCCGACCAGCTCCGGGCGGACGCCCTCGGCTGCTACGGCAACAATGTCTGCCGGACGCCCAACCTGGACGCCCTGGCCACCGCCGGCGTGCTGTTTGAGAACACCTTCACCCCCAATCCGATCTGCGTGCCGGCCCGGGCGGTCATCACCACCGGCAACTACCCCCACGTCTGCACCGGCACCAAGAACAACTCCGGCAGGATTCGCGACGATCAGCCCAAGCTGGCCGAGCACTTCGCCCGGTGCGGCTACGAGACCTACGCCTGCGGCAAGCTGCACTATGTGCCCTATGCCCCGCCGGGCGAGCCGCGCCTGCTGCACGGCTACCAGCACTGCGACCTGACCGAGTCCGGGCGGCTGCAATGGCTCTACAACCCGGCCGGCGGGCAGCGCGGGCTGGAAGACTACATCGACTACCTCGCCGACGTCGGCTGGGCCGGCTACAGCCGCGCCCACGGTGCCGGCAACAACGACGTCCGCCCGTGCCCGTCGCCGCTGCCGGCCGAGCATCACGTCGACCACTGGGTGGCCGACCGAGCCATCGCCCGCCTGGGCGAGCACCTGGCCAACCGCGCCGACAAGCCCTTCCTGATCTGGTGCAGCTTCCCCAAGCCGCACTCGCCGATGGACCCGCCCATCGAATACGCCACGATGTACGACCCGCGCGAGGTACCCCCGCCCGTCGGCGGCGAGTCGACGCTGGCCGACCGCAATCCGCTGCTGGAGGCCACCCGCATCACCCACGGCATGGACACGCTCAGCCCCGCCGCGCGGCAGGTTATCAAGGCATACTACTACGCCGTGATCAGCCATCAGGACGCCCAGGTCGGGCGGGTGATGGCGGCGCTGGCGGCGGCCGGCGCGGCCGAGGACACCATCATCATGTTCATGGCCGACCACGGCGACCTGATGGGCGACTTCGGCGTTTACTTCAAGAGCAACTTCCTGGAAGGGGCGGTGCGGGTGCCGCTGCTGGTCAAGGCCCCCGGCCGGCCCGGCGGGCAACGGCGGAGCCAACTGGTCGGGCTCCAGGACGTGCTGCCGACGCTGGCGGCCCTGACCGATTGCCCGCTCGGCCGCGAGGTCCACGGGATCGACCTGACGAACGCGCTGTCCGACGCAGACGCCGACGTCCGCGAGTTCTACTACAGCCAGTGCATGGACGACCCGCGGCAGGCGGCCATGATCTGCGACGGCCGCTGGAAATACTGCTACGCCCAGCAGGGCCCCACCGAAGAGCTGTACGACCTGGCCGAGGACCCGCACGAGCTGGTCAACCTGGCCGCCCGCGGTGACGCCGAGAAGCTGCTCGAGCCCTGGCGCGAGCGGCTGATGGCCGAGGCCCGCCGCCTGGGCGATACCGCCCTGCTCGACGGGAAGAAGCTGAAGACCGCGCCGCTGGATCGGGCCGCCATCGGCAAGCTGCCCATCAGCGGCATGGGCTGGCGCTGGTTCTGACCGCCCGGTCGAGCCGCCCGCCGCCGCGCCCAAGAAACCCAAGTGATTTCGGGGCGGCGCTCGCTATCATGTGGCCATGCTCCGGCGGCGTTTCGGGACATTCACGGGCGGGATCGACATTCCCGACGACAAGGAAGCCACCCTGGATGCACCCATCGCCCCGGTCGGGCGCCTGGAGAGGCTCCGCGTTCCGCTGGCGCCGGTCCCGGCCGAGCCGGCCCGCCCGGTCGTTCGGCCGGGCTATCGCGTCGCGGACGGGCAGAAGCTCGCCGAGGCGGACTCCCCGGAGCAGGTGGCGGTTTTCGCCCCGCTGGCGGGGCGGGTGGCGCGGTTTACCGAGGCGCTCGTTCCGGCCCATCCGAGCGGCTGGCGGGTCTCGCCGGCGATTGAGCTGACCGACCTGGGCCGCCCCGAGGGCATACGCCCGCTGCCGACGACCTATCAGTGGCAGGCCGCCGACGACGGCTCCCTGCGGCTGCGAGTGGCCGAGGGCGGGCTGGTAACGTCCGGCTCGCCGCCGACGGCCCTGGCCGGCTGGGTGGAGGCCGCCCGGCGGGCGAAGGTCCACACCCTCATCGCCAACGTGATGGAGAACACGCCGTTCGTCACGGCCGATCACCGCCTCCTGGCCGAGCACGGCGGCGAGGTCATGCGCGGGCTGGTGATCCTCGCCCGGGCCATCGGCGTCACGGAGGCTATGCTGGCGGTCGACCTTCGCCGAACCGGCGCCTACCAGGCCGCGGTCGGGCCGGCACACCTGCACGGCGTCGACGCCATCGCCCTGGCCCACAAGTATCCCATCGGGGCCGAGCCCATCCTGGTCAAGGTCCTCACCCGGCGGGAGATCCCGCTGGGCCGGCGGGCCTTTTCGATCGGGGTGGCCACGACCGACGCGGCAACCTGCTGGGCGACGTACCAGTGGGTGGCGTGTGGCGTTCGGCCGACGGCGCGCGTGGTCACCGTCGCCGGGCCGAGGGTCGGCGCGCCGGGCAACCTGCTGGTGCCCTTCGGCGCCGACGCCGGCGAGGTGCTGGCGCTGGCCGAGGTTCGCGGCGACGAGCCGGCCATCCACGGGCCGGCCATGACCGGGCGCATGCTGCCACCCGAGGCGGTCGTCACCGGCCAGACCAACGCCCTGCTGGCACTGGAGCCCCCGCCGGCGGGCGTGCCCACGCCCTGTATCCGCTGCGGCTGGTGCACGGACAACTGCCCGGCGCGGCTGAACGTGGCCGCCCTAAACGACGACTTCGAGCTGGGCAGGACCGAGCGGGCGCGGCGGCGCGGGGCGCTGGCGTGCGTGGGCTGCGGCATATGCAGCTACGTCTGCCCGGCCCGGCTGCCCCTGGCCCGGCGGGTGGGGCTGCTGATGCAGGCCATCCGGGAAGAGCAAACGGCCGCCCCGGCCAGGGCGAGCCAATGACGTGAACCACCGCCGCCGGCGCCGCAGCGCCCGCGGCCGGGAGATCCAAAGCGCTGGTATGGTGCAGACACGGCAAACGCTGAGCAGCCAGGCAGCCGCCCACGCCCCGTTCCTGCGGGCCCCCGAGGCCAGCCGCAGCATCTTCGTGGTGATGTTCGCGGCCGCGTGCGCCCCGCTGGGGGCCGGGGTGGTGCTGTTCGGCTGGCGGGCGCTGGCGGTGGCAGGCCTGAGCGTGGGCGGATGCGTGCTGACGGAGACCGCCTACTACCGCGTGACGCGGACGCCGGCGCTTCTGGGCCGCTCGCACGCGGCCCTGACGGGGCTGCTGCTGGCGCTGACGCTGCCGGCGTTCGTGCCCTGGTACGTGCCGTTGACGGGGGCGGTCTTCGCCATCATCGTCGGCAAGGCCATCTTCGGCGGCATGGGGCACTTTCTCTGGCAGCCGGCGCTGGTGGGGCGGCTGGCGGTGGGCGTGATCTTCGCCCCGCCGCTGCTGCCGATCGACCTGCTCAACCCGCAGCAGTGGCCCGTGCTGGCGGTCAACCGCGTCATCCTCGGAGACGTGCGCCAGACCCGGTCCGTCCGCGCCGTCCGCGACTGGCAGCGGACGCCCGCCCCGCCCCAGGCTGACGCCTTCAAAACCCGGCGCCCGCGCGAGATGCTGCGCGAGCTGACCGGCCCGGGCGAGGCCCGCCCGGCGTCCATCGTGGACACGCTGCGGCGGATGCCGCCGGTCCGCGATCTGCTGCTGGGCGCCCACGGCGGCGACATCGGCGAGACCTGTGTGCTGGTGATCCTGGTAGCCGGGCTGTACCTGGTCTATCGCAACTACGTCCGGGGGTTCCTGCCGGGGATGTTCATCCTCGCGGCCGTCGTCACCGCCGCAATCGCGCCCGTCCGGGCGGGGCAAGGCCAGAGCTGGAAGTGGCTGCCCATCGCCTCCGAGGGGCTCGACGTGGGGTTCAGCTACGTCGCCTACCATCTCACATGCGGCGAGATCATGCTGGCGGCGTGGTTTCTCGCCACGGAGATGACCTCGCGCCCGGTGACGGCGCCGGCGCAGGCGATCTTCGCCGCCGGCTGCGGGGCAACGGCGGTGCTGCTTCGACTGTATACGCCGCTGGCGATACCGGCCTACGCGGCCGTGCTCGGGTGGAATACTTTCACCCCCGTCCTGGACGTGATCCGCCCGCGGGTGCTGGGGCAGAAGCGCTTCTGGCAGCGGTGGCGCGAACCGCGCCCGGCAGAGTGACCGGCGAGAGCAGCTCCCGCCTGGGGCGTCTCTCGTGCCGTGCCGCCCGGCGGTGCAACCGCTTTACCGACTCCGGCCGCGGAAAGCCCGCCTCCGCCTGCGAGTCACCGCCAGGGCCCCCATGCCCAGAAGCACCATCACGGCCGGGGCGGGAACCGGAGTGCCCTCGAAGATGAGCGTCGCCTGCGTCACGTCGCCGGTTGCGTGCTCCACCAGCTCATAGGGTTCCTCGGGATACAAAAAAAGGGGAGCATTGATGCTCCAGCTCACCTCGCCCCATCCCTGTTTCACGCGCTCCAACTCGTAGGCGGCAATCTGGTCATAGACCGCCTCGCCGTCGAACGCCCCGCTGCAATCGAGGGCCACCACGTCCACGCCCGAGATTCCGCCCTCCGGATACAGCACCGAAAAGAAGCCGGGGGCGGTCACGTTGTCCACACCCGTCCCAAAGGGCAAACCACGCGCCCACAGGCCTCCGTAGAATGTCCCGGCGATTCGGATTCGAACCTCCTGGACTTCCAGAAAGGCCGTGCCGCAGTCATAGGCGCACTTCTTCCCCGACGAGCCGGCGGAAGCGTCGGTGGTGTAATGTCCCAGCAGACCATCCAGCGGCAGTTCGAACGTGTCCGTCCATCCCGCCGATGCCGGCACCAGCAGACCCATCAGGCAGGCAATGGAAGCACATCCCTTCGCGTACATTCGGTCCTCCTTTCCGCCATGCAAGGACAGAGGCATTCTCCTGGCTTGTTGGACGTACCCTCGGCGTGGCTCGGCTGAGGCCGATGGCCATGCCGCACGAAGAGGAACGAATCAAGACTTCCGACAAAGTCCCGGCTGAACTGATCCCCCAGGCCAATGTAATTCTACGGCCGCCGACCGCCGGCGTCAAGGGCCCATCTCGCGGGAAGGAAGCTCGGGGGGTGGCCAACCCAGGCGTGAATGCCCGGCCTCCGCTACCTTGCCCGCAGCAGGCGGGCGAAGGCCAGGGCGGCTGCGACGCCCGGCCACAGGGCCCAGGCCCAGATCGGCGCGGGATGCCAGGAGGCGCTCCTGGCGGCGGCGACCGAATACGCACAGGTCGCCGGCCCGGCCGAGAAGAGCCAATCGGGCGGGACGCCCCTGCCGGTCACCTCGGTCAGCACGTAATAGGTCACGGGCATGCCAACGGCAATGAGGGCGGCGGCCAGGGCGGCGGCGGTCGTGGTGGCGGCGCGGCCTTGGGCCACCCACAAGCTTAGCCCCCACGCCGCCATCGCCACGCCCGTCAGGTACAGCAGGCCGCGGACGACGTCCCCGGCCGTGGCGTCCGACAGCCACGCGGCGGCCACGTAAAGCGGCGCCGAGGCCACCAGCAGCATCACGTACTCACCGGCCGCGGGAAAAATCGACGCCAGCGCGCCCTCGTCGCTCGCCGCGGACCGCCCGGCCGCGGCGGCCCTGCGCCCGAGAACCAGCGGGCAGATCAACATCAGCAGGCCCGCCTGGGCCGCCAGCAGCACCTGCAAGGCCGGCGGGCTGGCAAAGCCCCCGCCAAAGTCTGGTTGCAGGAAGCTCTCCGGCAGCGACCCCACCGCCAGCGCCGCCACCGAGACGGCCAGGAAGACCGCCCCGGCCGGATGCCAGAACTGCACGACCTTCCCGCCGGCGGGAACATCGCCGCCCTGATCAATGGATGCTGACATGGAGTTTTTCGAAGCGGAGATCGATCCAGTCCTTCACGCCGGCCAGCTTGCCGCCGTTGGAGGCGACGTAGGCGTCCAGGTTGGCCAGTTTGGCCTCCGGGGCCAGGCAGTAGTCCAGCCCGTCCTCGGCCGGAAAACGCCCGAAGAGAACCCGCGTCCGCCGCGACTGGCCGAGCTGGGCGTAGAACTGGAGGTGCGGGTCCATCGGGCTGATGCGCCCGTTGTGATTGCGGACGTCGATGACGCTGATCTGACCTTGCCACGCCCGGCCCTTCAGCAGGCTGAGCAGGCGCAGGCCCTTATCCAACTCCGGGGCGTCCCACTTCTGCCCCGGCCGCGGCGGTAGCGTGCCCACGCCGTCGATCTTGACGAAGGCGTCCTGGCGAACCTGATTGGCCCGCAGCGGCAGCACCACGCCGCCGGCGTCGACCACGTGAAATTCGCCCGGCCGATCCTCGACCGCCACCAGCGCCGCCGGCCGGCGGAACTCGGCCTCGATCACGACCGTGCCGTCATGGTGCTTGCGGACGCAGCGTACCTTCGCGATCCAGGGGTGCTCGGCGGCGGCATCGTAAACGTCCTTCGCCAAGCTCTCGTCGAAGACGCTGCGCCCGGACACTTTGGCCTGAACGCGTGACAGGACACTGCGGACAGCGTACGGCGGCAGGTCCATCGGGCGCTCGGCCAGCCGCACGCGCGCGGACTTTCCGGCGTACTCCGGCGAGGCCAGCACACTGCTCCGCATGCCCCACAGCGCCAGCGCCGCCAGCGCCGCCACCGTCAACACGGCCGAAGCCTTGACGGCCTTGGCCTTGTGCGGCCAGGGCGGGTGCGACGGCTTGACCTGGGCTTTCGCCCGATCCTTCTTCTTTTTCTTCCTTCGCAGCACCAGCGGTAACCTCCCTGTTCCGGCCGGCACAGGCAACCCGTGCCCGGCTCACGCCCCACCGGGCAACCTGTTCAGGGCCAACTGCACGATCCGGTCGCAGAGCTGCTCGAAGCTGACGTTCGCGGCCGCGGCCGCCTTCGGCAGCAGCGAGTGAGACGTAAAGCCGGGAATCGTGTTGACCTCCAGCACGTGGGCGACGCCGGCCGGGGTAAGGATGAAGTCCACCCGGCTGAAGTCCCGACAGCCCAATGCCTTATGGGCAGTGACCGCGGCCGCCCGGAGGTGCTCGACCACGGCCGGCGGCAACTGCGTGTCCACGATGTACTCCGTGGCGTCGTCCTCGTACTTGGCGACGTAGTCGTAGAACTCCCGCGCGGGGCGAATCTCGACCACCGGCAGCGGCCTGTCGGCCAAGATGCCGACGGTCATCTCCCGCCCCTCGATGAACGCCTCGACCATTGCCCTGCCGTACCGGGCCAGCAGCCCTTCCAGGGCCGCGTCGCGGCTGGCGTCGTCGCGGGCGATGATGACGTCCACGCTGGAGCCGCCATCGACGGGCTTGAGCACGCACGGCGGCGGCACGCCCGCCAGCAGCCCACCCCAGTCCGGCGGCGAAAGCCCCCCGTCGACCACCACCCAATCCGGCGTCGCCAGCCCCGCCCGGCGGAACAGCCGCTTGCTGGCGTCCTTGTCCATCGCCAGCTCCGAGGCGGACGGGCCGGAGCCCACGTACCTCAGGCCCCGCTGCTCGCACAGCCGCTGGACCTGGCCGTTCTCGCCGAAGGCCCCGTGCACGGCGATGAACACCATCTCGATGCCCTCGCGGTCCAGGGCGGCGGTGTCTTCGGGGCCGACGTCGGCGGCGGTGACCCGGTGCCCGCAGCGCCGCAGCGCCTCGGCCACGGCTCGGCCGGACAGCAACGATACCTCGCGCTCGCTGCCGGGCCCACCCATGAGCACGGTGATGTCCAGCGGGCGGGTTCTACGGCCCGCCACGTCGATGGCGCCTTGGGCTGCGAGGGGCTCTGCCGGCATGGCTCACCAGACCTCCACTTCCAGTTCCAGATACACTTCCCAGCGCTTGTAGACGTCCTCGCGGATGATGTTGATCAGTTTCAGCACGTCGGAAGCCCGCGTCCCCGGGTCAGCGATGATGAAGTTGGCGTGCCTGTCCGAGACCTGTGCCCCGCCGGTGCGGCGGCCCTTCAGGCCGGACTTGTCGATCAGGGCCCCGGCCGACAGGCCCCGGGGGTTCTTGAAGATGCAGCCGGCGCTGCGGACCCACAGCGGCTGGGTGTTCTTCTTGTAGATCCAGATACGTTTGACCTGGTTGAGGATCCTGCGCGGGTCGTCGGGCATCAGCCGAAACTGGGCGCCGAGGATGACCTTGGCGGAGATGTTGGTGTGGCGGTAGCCGAAGACCAGCTCCCCGCGGAGGCGGGTGAAGCCGACGCCGTCGCTGTCCATCAGGTCGACCGACTCGACCATGTTGCCGATGTCGCCGAAGGCCCCGCCGGCGTTCATCCGTACCGCCCCGCCGATGCTGCCGGGGATGCCGGCCAGGCATTCCATTCCGCTCATCCCCTCCCGCACCGAGCGCAGCACTATCCGGTGCAGCTCGGCCGCCGCCCCCGCCTCCACGCCGTCCTTAGTGAAGCGCACCCGCCCGAACGTCTCGCCGGCCAGACGCACCACCGCCCCGCGTACGCCGGAATCGTCGATCAGAAGGTTCGCCCCGCCGCCCAGGATGCGCACGGGAACCTCGTTCTCCCGGCAGCGCCGGAGCACCTCCGCCAACTGCTCCGGCGTGGTCGGCTCGATGAAGTACTGCGCCGGCCCGCCGATGCGCATCCACGTATACGAGGCCAGCGGCACTTCCGTCTTAACGATCTGTTCCAAGCCAGCGAACAATGTCATCCGCAACTTCCCAGATGTTGCCCGCCCCCATGGTTACCACCAGGTCGCCCGGGGCCAGAGAGGCCTTCAGGTGTCGGCTGATCGACTCAAAGCTGTTCCGGTAGACCGCGTCGCCGCCGTTGAGGCGAATCTGAGCGACCAGGTCTTCGGCGGAGATGTATTCCTTTTCGCGCTCGCTGTCGCGGACGAAGTAGATGTCCGGGACGATGACGCGGTCGGCGGCGCCGAAGCTGCGGGCGAAGTCCTTCAGCAAGAAGCGCGTGCGCGAGTGCTGGTGCGGCTGGAAGACGCACCAGATCCGCTGCGGCAGGAAGAACTCGCGAATGGCCCGCAGCGTCACCTGGATCTCGGTGGGGTGGTGGGCGTAGTCGTCGACCACGGTGACGCCGCCGAGGGCGGCCTTGATGGTGAGCCGGCGATACACGCCCTCGAAGCCGGCGACGGCCTTCGCGATCTGGGCGGGGCTGAGCCCGGCCTGATGCAGCAGCCCGGCCGCCGCCAGGGCATTATAGACTTGGTGCAGCCCGGGAAGCTGAAGCGCCATCCTGCAAAAGCGCTTTCCGCCCAGCAGCACGTCGAACCGGAAGCGGCCGCGGTCGGCCCTCAAGTTGCTCGCCCGCCACAGCGGGTCGTCCTCCACGCCGAACGTCTGCACCTCGCAGGTTGCCTCGCGCACCGCCTGCATGACGTTGCGGTCGTCGCCGTTGGCCATCAGCAGCCCGCGGGCGGGCAGCTTGGACGCGAACGCCCGGAAGGCCTCCACGATGGCGGCAATGTCGGCATAGCAGTCCAGGTGGTCCTCCTCGATGTTCAGAATGGCCGCGTACATCGCGGAGAGGTTCAGGAAGGAGCGGTCGAACTCGCAGGCCTCGGCGACGAAATGCCGGCCCGCGCCGACGCCGCTGGGCCCGCCGAGCTGGGCGACGGTCGCCCCGATGATGAAGGACGGGTCCATGCCCGCCGACGCCAGGGCGTAGGCGACCAGGGCCGTGGTGGTGGACTTTCCGTGGGTGCCGGCGACGGCGATGCCGCAGCGGTCGCCCATCAGCCGCCCCAACATCTGGCTATACTTGATCACCTCCGCCCCGCGCTGCCGAGCGGCCAGCAGCTCCGGGTTGGCCTCGTGAATCGCGGCCGAGTACACCACCAGGTCCAGCTTCTCCGGCAGGTTCTCCGCCCGCTGGCCCACGGTCACGCCGGCCCCGTGAGCGGCCAAGTCCTGTAGCGCGGCCGAGTCGGCCTGGTCGGAGCCGCTGACGGTCGCCCCGCGGGCCAGAAGCATCCTCGCCAGGGCGCGCATGCCCGATCCGCCCATGCCGATCAGGTGCACCCGCCGGCGGAGATACTTGGCCTCGGCCACCCCGGCGGCGGCGAATGTCCTCCGCTCAGTTTCCATCGGTCTCAGCATAGTAGTTACTCACACACGTCCCTGTCAAACTCGCCCAACCGCCACTCTCGTTGCAGCTTTCGGCCTCCCGCTTTCAGTTTTCAGCTTTCAGCTTTGCCCTTCGCTCTTCGTCTTTTTCAAATCGCGCGGACTTTGACAAAGCCCGCGTAGTACTTATCGCCCGGTGGAGGAATTTTGCTTTAGCCCGGTCAACCAGCGGGCGACGGCTTCGGCCGCGCCGGGGCGGGCGAGCGCCTCCGCGGCCGAGCGCATCGCCTCCAACCGCGACGGGTCCCGCAGGATCGGCAGCAGGGCCTCGCGCAGCGCCTGGGCGTTGAGTGCCCGGTCGCGGGCATCGATCACCTCCACGGCCGCGCCGGCCGATACTAAGGCGGCGGCGTTGTGGCGCTGGTGCTGGTCGCGGTGATACGGATACGGCATGAGCACGGCCGGAGTGGCGGTGGCGGTCAGCTCGGCCACGGTCGATGCCCCCGCTCGACTGAGCACGACGTCGGCCAGGGCGTAGGCAAGGTCCATCCGCTGGCAGAACTCCAGCAGCGTCCACCGCATCCTGCTGCCGGCGAGGGCCGCCCGCACTTCGTCGGCCTTGCCCGGCCCGGCCACGTGCAGGAGCTGCCAGCCAGCGGCCAGCTCGTCCAGGTCGTCCACGATTTCGGCGACCGCCTGATTGATGTTGGCGGCCCCCTGGCTGCCGGCGGCGACCAGCAGGGTTTTGCGATCACCGCCCAGCGACCACAGCTTCCGGCCCTCGGCCGGATCGCCCCGCACCAACGCCTGCCGCACGGGACAGCCCACCAGCCGCGATTTGGCTCCGCCGCGGCCAAGGTCGGCCGCCGTCCGCTCGAACTGCGTAAAGATCACCCCCGCCCGCCGGGCCAGGTGGCGGTTGGCCGCGCCGGCCACGGCGTCGATGCAGAGCAGGCCCGTTCGCACGCCGGCGCGAGCGGCCGCGCGGACCACCGGAACGGCGGCGAATCCGCCCAGCCCCAGCACCGCCGCCGGACGGACGTCGGCCAGCAACTCGCCGGCCAGCCGCGCCGACGACACCCAGCGACGCAGGAACTTTCCCCAGCCGCGCAGGCCGCGCGGCGGCGGGCAGATCGGCTGGGCGACGAAGGCATACGGCGTGGAGGAGAGGATCCGCCGGTCAATGTCGCGATCCGAGCAGGCGAAGACGATCTGGGCGTCGCCCTGCATCTCCAGCAGCCGCTCGACCACGGCCAGGGCCGGATACAGGTGCCCGCCGGTGCCCCCCCCGGCGAAGATGTACGCTGGTCGGCTCATGCACCACCACGGGCGGCCGCCAACGGAATCGCCAGGCGCAGGCCGGATTCCGGCGGGCGGCGCGACATTTGTGCTCCGTCATTCATTGGCCATCAGGCGTTCGGCGCTCGTCATTTTCTTGCGCGCGCTCACTGAGACGATCATGGCCGTCGCCGCCGACATTGCCAGCAGCGAACTCCCGCCGGCCGAGACGAACGGCAGCGACACGCCGGTCGGCGGCAGGCACACCGCGTTCACGGCGACGTGCATGACCGCCTGCAAGCCGATGAGGAAGCCGAGCCCTCCCGCGAGCAGGGCGCCGAGGCGATCGCCGGCCGTCCGCGCCGCCCGATACGCCAGCAGCAGCCAGACCAGCAGCAGGGCGATGACCACCCCCGCCCCGATCGCGCCCAGCTCCTGGCAGATCATGGCGAAGATGAAGTCGGTGCCGGCCTCGGGCAGATATCCGTACTTCGCCACCCCGCCGCCGACCCCGGCCGGCGCCGCCCCGGAGGCGACGGCGATCAGGGCCTGCCGCGGCTGGTAGGCCGACGGGTTGGTCGTGCTGAACGGATCCCAGAAGGCCGTGATCCTCGCCCACCGGTGCGGGTCGCAGACGACGAACTTATAGAAGCCGGCGGCGGCGAGCGGCAGCAGGGCCAGCACGTACAGCCACGGCACGCCGCCCATCAGCAGCAGCACGGCCGAGGCGATGGCGATGATCGCGGCCGTGCCGAAGTCCTGCGTGACCACCAGCGCGATGCCCAGCCCGATCAGCCCAACGGCCGGCAGGAACGTCCGAGTGAAACTCCGCGGGCGGACGCCCGGGCGGCTGAGCAGTCCCGCCAGAAAGACCAGCACACCGAACTTGAGCACCTCGGAGGGCTGAAACCCCACCGGGCCGAACTGGAGGAAACGCAGCGTCCCGCGGATGTCTCTGCCGAACACCAGCACCGCCGCGGCGCTGCAAAGGCCAACGACCAGCAGCGCTTCGGCCGGCGTGGGCAGCCGTCGGCCCCAGGGCCGGCGGACAAGCCAGCGATAGTCCAGCCGCCACAGCAGCAGGAGCAGCAGCAGCCCGCTGGTCGCGAAGAGTAGTTGCCGGACATCGCGGCGATAGTACCACTTCGCCCCGGCCGCCGTTGGGAAGGAGGTGCTGAAGACCATCACCGCCCCCAGGGCCATCAACGCCAGCGTCGTCAGGATCAGGGCCTCGCCGCCCGGGTTGTCCCGCAACGCGATCCGTCCAGGCTTTCCGCCTTCCATGGCGTCCTCCAGAACGCGAATTCGAGCAAATCACGAGAAGAAACAGAACGCGAACTCGCGCGAATTCGCGTTCTCAGCGGAGTTTCAGCGTCGCCAAAGCCACGGCCGCGCACAGGATGCCCAGCAGCCAGAAGCGGACCACCACCTTGGACTCCGCCCAGCCGGCCAGGTGGAAATGATGATGGACCGGTGCACAGCGGAACAGCCGCCGGCCGCCGGTGCCCTTGAAATACAGAATCTGCATCAGCACGCTGACGGCTTCCATGACGAACACGCCGCCGGCGAGGAACAGCATCAGCTCGTGCCGGGTGACCACGGCGATGTAGCCGATCAGCCCCCCCAGCGGCAGCGAGCCGGTGTCGCCCATGAACACCTGCGCCGGCAGGCAGTTGTACCACAAGAACCCCACGCAGGCGCCGACCATGGCCGCGCACACCACCGTCAGCTCCGCCGCCTCCGGCACGAAGGGCAGGCGGAAGACGTTGGCCCAATCGTGCACGCCGGCCACCCACGCCAACACCAGAAACACGCCGGTGACCATGACCATGCAGCCGCCGGCCAGCCCGTCCATGCCGTCGGTGAGGTTGACGGCGTTGGAGGAACCGGTGATGACCAACACCCCGATGATCACGAACGCCAGCAGCGGCAGGTGCAACGGCTGGGCCCGGAAGGGGAAGTAAAAGTTCTGGACGGCGTTGATGAGTCTGCCATCGTAGTCCTCGTAGAAGCTCTCGCGCCCGTGGCTGTAGATGAAGATGGTCAGCAGCACCCCCAAGCAGACCTGGAAGACGATCTTCTCCCACATCTTCAGCCCGTCGCGGGTGGAGCCTTCGCCGCTGCCGGGGCGGCCTTGGCGCAGCTTGAACCAGTCGTCGAAAGCCCCCACCCCCCCCAGCCAGATCAGGGCGAACAACGCCAGCCGCACGTACATGCTGTCCAGGTCTGCCAGCAGCAGCGTGCTCAGAAAGATCGCCAGCACGATCAGGGCGCCGCCCATGGTGGGCGTGGCCGACTTGTGGCGGGTCAGCTCGTTCAGGGCGGCGTGGTCGAACTCCGGGCGGTCGCCCAGCTTCTTGCGAATCAGGAAGCGGATCATCCGCGGGCTCAGCAGCACCACCACCAGAAAGCTCACCACGGCCGCGCACACCATCCGCAGGATCAACTGCGTCCCGCCGAAAAGCAGGTCGGTCAGCACTTGGGCTTTGCCTTTCTGGTCTTGCCCGCCCGCCTAGCGGGGGCGAAGGCCGCCTGAATTTTGCCTACCAGCCGCTCCATCCCCATCGCCCGGGAGCCCTTGAGCAGGACGACGTCGCCGCTCTTGAGCATCTTCGGCAGCCTCCTGCACGCGGCCTCGACGGAGGCGATCTGCTCTGTCTGGACGTTGTCGCCCGCGGCCGCGGCGGCGATCTGCCGGCCCAGCGGACCCACCCCCACGAGCAGGTCCACCCGGCAGCGGGACAGCGCCTCGCCGGCGGCCCGATGCAGCTCGTCGCTTCGCGGGCCCAGCTCCAGCATGTCGCCGGCGACGATGACGCGGCGCTTGCCGGGGAAGCTCGCCAGCGTCTCGCCGGCCGCCAGCAGCGAGGCCGGATTGGCGTTGTAGGCGTCGTTGACGATGGTGACCGCGCCGGCGGGTACCCGCTCCAGCCGCATTTCCAGGCCGGTGTAATCGCCCAGGGCCTCGGCCGCCGCCCGCGGGTCCATGCCGAACCGCTGAGCGACCCCGATCGCTGCAAGGGCGTTGAGGGCGTTGTGCTTGCCCGGCACCGACAGCTCCGCCCACGTCCGGCCGTTCAGCTCGAAGCGGCACCGGCCGTCGCCGGCCTCATAGCCGGTCAGGCGCAGCTCGGCCGAGTCGCTCTCGCCGAAGCCCACCCGCCGCACGTCGTAGGCACGCACTGCCCGTTCCAGCGGCTCGCTGTCGGCCCAGATCACGCCCAGGCCGGATGGACCCAACCCCCCAAGAATCGCCGCCTTCTCGGCCGCGATGTGCTCCAGGTCCATCAGCTTCTCCAGGTGCGTCTCAGCCACCGAGGTGATCACGGCCACGTCCGGGCGAACGATGCCCGTCAGGGCGGCGATCTCACCGGGGGCGTTGGAGCCGATCTCGCAGATGACGTAATCGTCGTCGGCGGCCGCGTCGAATATCGTCAGCGGCACGCCCACGTCGTTGTTGAAGCTCTTGGGCCCGGCGCGGCCTTTGAGCCGCCGGGAGAGAATCCGGTCGATCATGCCCTTGACGGTGGTCTTCCCGTTGGAGCCGGTCACGCCCACGAAGCTCGCGGCCAGGTGTTGCCGGACCGACCCCGCCAGCTTGCCCAGCGCTACCCGGGTGTCGGCGACGCCGACCACGCCGCCGGCGAACCACCCCATGACCTGCTCGTCCAGGGTCGCGCCGAAGTCCACCACGGCCGCGACGCAGCCAGCCGCGGCGGCCTGCGGCAGGAAGTCGTGCCCGTCGAAGTTCGGCCCGCGCAGGGCGAAGAACACGTCGCCGGCCCGGGCCGTGCGCGAATCGACTGAGACGCCCTCGATCGGCACCATCTCCGCCGGCGAGCGCCACCCGCCGCGAACCGCCCCTCGAAGCTCTTCCGGCATCAACCGTCGCATGATCGTCGCTATATCCTACCCCGCCCTCGGAAAACTTTACACGCGAGAAGGAGACAAAGCTGAAAGCTGAAAACTGAAAGCTGAAAAAAGCCAAACGGTCCGTTACGCTCGCGTCGTCTTTCAGCTTTTAGCTTCTAGCTTTCAGTTTTCATTTTTCCTACGCCCCCGCCTCACCCAGCAGCTCCGCGGCGGTTTCCATGTCGTCGAAGTGGATCCGCCTGTCGCCGATGACCTGATAGTTCTCGTGGCCCTTTCCGGCGATCAGGACGACGTCGCCTTTTCCCGCCGAGGCGACGGCCGCGGCGATGGCCGACCGCCGGTCCGGCTCGACCTGCACCTGGCCGCGGGCCCGCTCGGAGAATCCGGCCATCACCTCCTCGATGATAGCCGCCGGCTCCTCGGTGCGCGGGTTGTCGGAGGTGACGATGATGCGGTCGGCGCGCTTCTCGGCCACGGCGGCCATCCGCGGGCGCTTGGAGCGGTCGCGGTCGCCGCCGCAGCCGAAGACCAGGATCAGCTTTCCGTCCGTCAGTGGCCGCAGGGCCGAAAGAACGTTGTCCAGGGCATCGTCGGTGTGGGCGTAATCCACCATCACGTCGAAGGGCCCGGCGAAGGTTACCCGCTGGAGCCGGCCGGGGACGTAGCGAACCTCGCCCAGGGCTCCGGCGATGGCTTCCAGGTCAACGCCCAGGGCGATCGCCGCCGCCGCCGCCGCCAGGGCGTTGGCAACGTTGTGCCGCCCGATCAACTGAAGCTGCACGCCCGCCTCCCGCCCGGCGTGGACGAGAAAGAAGGTGCTGCCGGACGGCTCGATTCGCTCGATCCGGGCGTACACGTCGGCCGCGGGGCTCAGGCCGTACCAAAGGACCGGCGCGGCCGTGGCCGAGGCGATCTGCTCGGCGTAGCGGCTGTCGCGGTTGACCACGGCCCGGGCGGCGGCCGGCAGCGACTCGAACAGCCTCCGCTTGGCCGCCAGGTAGTTGGCCATGGTGCCGTGATAGTCCAAATGGTCGCCGCTGAGATTGGTGAACACGCCCACGTCGAAGTCGACCCCGGCGGTGCGGTGCTGGTCCAGGGCGTGGGAGGAGACCTCCATCACCAGGTGGGTGCCGCCGGCCCGGACCACCTCGGCCATCATCTCCGCCAGTCGCAGCGGGTCGGGGGTGGTGGTGCCGGCGGGGGCGGAGGCGGCGATGGTGTCGTAGGCAATCGTGCCCAGCAGGGCCGCTTTTTTCCCGGACGATTCCAGGATGTGGTGCAGCAGGTAGGTGAAGGTGGTCTTGCCGTTGGTGCCGGTGACGCCGACGACGGTCAGCTTTCGCGCGGGCCAGCCGGCGATGGCCTGGGCGACCGGCCCGACGGCCCGGGCCGAGTCCGGCACGACCGCGTAAGCAACCCGAGGGCGCACGGCCGCGGCGTCTTCGCAGACCACGGCCGTGCACCCCGCCGCCACGGCTGAAGCGATGTATCGGTGGCCGTCCGTCGCCGTCCCCCGAACGGCCACAAAGCAATCTCCTTCCTGCGCCTTGCGAGAGTCCGTCACGACGCGCCGCACGTCGGCCTCGCCCCGGCGCTGCACGCCGTCCACTCCGGCCTCGGCCAGCAGTTCTGAAAAACGCATCGCCATCTCGTTGCCGCCGGCGAGGGCGCCGACTCGCCGGCACCGGCAGGAAGACATCTTTCGAGGGCCCCAAACGCCCATCGCCCCCGCCGGGGGCGCGGCCTGCGCTTGGGGCCGTCGCTGCCCGGGCGCGGCGACACTCCGAGTGCCGCCGGCCCGGGCCAACGCTGGGACACTATTGTAACCAATCCATCGGCCCACCGGCCGAGGGGTCATCGCCTGACGACCTCCCCGAGCTTGTCGGGAGGGGTCTCCAGATATTCCAGGGTCTTTTCGAGCACCTCGCCGACGTAGGGGGCGGCCACCTTGCCGCCGGTGTAGCCGGTGCTGTAGTCGGGCCGGTAGACGCTGATCACGCACACCGCCGCCGGCCGGGCGGCCGGGGCGCCGCCCACGAAGGTGGCCGTGTACGCCCGCTCCTCATAGCCGTTCGGCCCGCCGATCTGGGCGGTGCCGGTCTTGCCGAAGACCCGCCACTGGCGCAGCCGCGCCCGCTTGCCCGTGCCGCGCTCGACCACGTTGACCAGCACCTCTTCCAGGAACTGCCGTGCGACGCGGCGGCTGAGCACACGCCGGATGCGCCGGCGGCGGGACTGATACACCAGGGCTCCGTCGGCGTCGACCACGTGGTCGACGATCCGCGGGCGCAGCAGCTCCCCGCCGTTGGCGATGGCGCTGAAGGCCGTCGTCATCTGCAAGGCGGTGACCATGATCGGCCCCTGGCCGAAGGGAAGCCGGCGGGTGGCGTAGGGCGTCCAGCGGCGGATGGACACCAGCCGTCCGGGAGACTCGCCCGGCAGGTCGGCTCCCGTGCGCCGGCCGAAGCCGAAGGCCGAGGCGATGCGGTGCAGCCGCCAATTGCCCAGGTGCTCGCCCAGCTTGGCCATGCCGATGTTGCTGGAGTGGATCACGATCTCCGCCAGCGGAAGCTGCCCGAAGTGCATACCCGGGAAGTCGCGAATCGTCCCGCCCCTGTAGGCGTGGTAGATGCCATTGTGGCAGAAGAACTCCGTGTCCAGGGCGGCGGCGTTCATCTGCACCGCCCCAGCGGCGATGAAGAGCTTGAAGCAGCTTCCCGGCTCGTACGGGTCGGTGACGGCGCGGTTGCGGCGCCGTTCGGGGGAGCTGTGGGCGTAGTCGTTGGGGTCGTAGCCGGGCGCGCAGGCGACGGCGAGGATCTCGCCGGTGTCGGGCTCCATCACCACGCCCCAGGCGGCCGCCGCCTTATAGCGCTCGGCCAGCTCGGCCAGGGCCTGCTCCAGAAAGCCCTGTACGATCACGTCCAGTGTCAGGAAGACGTGCCTGCCGTCGACGGGCGGGCGGTAGTGCCGGAGGAAGCCGTAGCTGCCGGTTCTGGCGGCGTCGGAACCCATGACGGCGACGCCATCGCGGCTGCGGAGGTAGGAATCGGCCTGAAGCTCGATGCCGGCGCCGGCGACACCGTCGACCCGCCGAAAGCCGACCGCCTGCGCCGCCAGCGACCCGCTGGGATAGTGTCGCCGCCACTCATGCATCAGCCCCACACCCCGCAGCTTCAGATCGCCCAGCGCCCGGGCTTGGGCGGCCGAGACGTTGCGAAGCAGGTACACGAAACGCTTGTCCCGCCGCTCGTACATCTTGCGGTACAGCTCCGCCTCGAAGCCGCCGACGGCGGCGGCGATCTTCCGCGCCGCCGATGCCAGATTGTCCGGGCCGATGAGCACCGGGTCGGCGTAGCAGGTGGGCACCTGCTTGGACCCGGCCAGGAGAACGTATCCGCCGCGGGTGCGGGCGTAGATGTTACCCGGGCGGGCGGGCAGGACCATCACTCGCCGCTGCTGGCGGGCGGCCAGACGGGCCAGGTCGCCGCCGCCGCCGAACTGCAAGTACACCACCCGCCCGGCCAGGGCCGCGAAGGCAGCGACCAGCAGGCCGAAGAACAGGTCGAATCGCCATTTTGCCAGTTTCAGTTCGCCCATGCTGGCGTGCTTAGCATTCCGGTGCCGGCGCGGGGCCGGGCCGAGGGCCAAAGTTAGTTTCGCTCGCTCACCAGGCCGGCCGGGGCGGGCGGCGGCTGGGCCGGCGCGGCTCACCGGGGCCGGCGACGTCGATGGGCCAATCCTCGGCCAATCGGCGTATGTTCTGCGGGGCCGTCAGTTCGCCCAGTCGAAGCTGCTGGCTCCACAGCCTCCGCCGGACCTCGAGCCTCCGGCCCTCCAGGTTGCAGATGTCGGATCGTACTCGGGTTTGTTGCAGGCGGAAGCCGGCCGCGGCCGCGGCGATTGCCGCCACCGCCAGGATGATCCACGCAAAGCGCATCCTCACACTCCGCCCGTCCGCTCACGCACCGTTGGGAATTCGCAGCCTCAGCCCCACGGGCAGGCGGTCGGGGTCGCGGATCCGATCGGGATTTGCCTCCAGCAGCTTCCGCACGGCCGACCCGGCGGACGAGCCCATCTGGCGACGGGCGATGTCGGTCAGGGTGTCGCCGGCCCGGACGACGTAGGTTCGCCCCCGCCGGAAGCGGCCCTCCAGCGCAGGCAGCGTCATCTCGGTGTAGTTCTCCCGCCGCCGCACCCCGGGCGGGGAAACCGCCCGCCGCGACGCCGCCTCCAACGGCGGGATCAGAAGCACCTGGCCGACACCCACCTGCGAGGCGCTCGGCAGCTTCTCGCGATTGGCCGCGAAGATGCGGAGGTGCTCCCTTTCGTGCTCGCGCCCGTAAACCTTCCGGGCGATCCGGATGAGCGTGTCTCCCGCCACCACCGTGTACGTCCGCGCCGGCCGAGCGGGCTGCACCGGGGGCGTCCGCTCCGGCGGCTGCGGGAGGTCCTGGCGGGCGACCAGGCTGGGCAGGCGCAAAGAGCCGTCCCCACGGTTGGCCTGATCGGAAGCCGGCGGAGGCGCAGTTTGCGCGGCAAGCTCGGGGGCATCGTCGCGGTGGTCCATCGAGGCGGCGGCCAGCTCCGGGCCAGTCAGTTGCGGCGGGGGCACGACGCCGGGGGGCGGCTGGCGGCTGGCGCTCTCGGCCGCCAGTCTCAAACTCCTCTGGCCGAGGACCATGCCGAAAAGAGCAATGAACGCCAGACCAACCAGCAGTGCGACGCGTCTGTCCCGTTTCATGACAGCAGGCTCCGTCCCAGGCGGGTCAGGCAGGTGCCGTCCGGGGGCGACCCGTCGGCGTCCGGGGCCCGACGGGTGAGAACCTGCTCTGACCAGCGACTACTGAATCCTTTCCAGTGTGCGAAGTTTCGCCGAGCGGCTTCGCGGGTTACGTGCGACCTCGTCTCGACTCGGCGTCAGCGGTTTGGGCGTCAACAGCCGGTGCGTGCCGGCCTCGGCGGCCGCGGCAAAACATCGCTTCACCAGCCGGTCCTCCAGCGAGTGAAAGCTGATGACGGCCGCCCGCCCGCCGACGCTCAGAAGCTGCGGCAGCCGCTCCAGCAGCCGCTGGAGGTTTTCCAGCTCGCCGTTGACGGCGATGCGGATGGCCATGAAGGTCCGCGTGGCCGGGTGGATCCGCCCACGCCCGGGGCGGGCGCGACGGACCGCGCCGGCGACGATCCAGGCCAACTCCGCCGTGCGGCAGATCCGCTCCCGCCGGCGGGCACGCACGATGGCGCGGGCAATCCGCCGGGCGTGGCGCTCCTGGCCGTAGCGGCTGATGAGATCGGCAAGGGCGACCTCGCCGGCGGTGTTGACCAGGTCCTCGGCCGTCGGGCCCCGCCGCCGCATCCGCATGTCCAGCGGCCCGTCGAGCTGGAAGCTGAATCCACGCTCCGGGTCGGCCAACTGGGTCGAGGAGACGCCCAGGTCGGCCACCGCCGCGTCGACCGAGGCCACCTCGGCCTCGGCCAGTACCGCCTCCAGCTCGGCGAAGTTGGCCTCGAACAGCCGGACACGCGCGCCAAACCGCGCTAAACGCTCTTTGGTTTTCAAAAGATTGGACTCGTCCAGATCGACGCCGATCAGCCTTGCGGCCGGGCCCGCCGCCTCCAGCAGCGCTTCGGCGTGCCCTCCCAGCCCAACCGTGCAGTCGACGATGGTTCGCCGGCCCGCGGGGGCCAGGTGCCGCACGACCTCATCGAGCAATACAGGAAAATGGCCGGCATCGTCCATGACGCCGGCCCTTCAGACCGTTGGAGCCCGCCCGAAAACTGCCTCGACGTGCTCTGAAAACTCGACCCGGGCATATCCGTTTCCCAACGACCGCACCCGCGCCAGGCGCTTTTCAAGTACCAGCAGGCGCTGCCGAAGCCCCTCATCACAAAACGAGGGCGTCGCGTCCTGACGCTGAAGCTGGGCGAAAACGGAGCGGAAACATCCGTGTTTCGCGCCCGATCCGCTTACCGGCCGCTGGGAAACGAACATGGCGGAATCCTTTCCATCCCGGTACGACTCAACGGTCTTCCTCGCCGGCGCTTTCGGACCGTCCCTGCCGCGCCGACGTTTTCCTGGCTTCACTTGTCTCTCTCGGAGGCCCCGTCCAGACCGTCGCCGACGTCCAGGACGTCTTCGCCGTATCGCGGCAGGGTCTCCTCAACGTAGCGCTCCCACTCCTCGGTGGGCCACAGCTCGATGTGGTTGCCCTTGCCCACCAGCGTGACCTGCTCGGAGATCAGCGCGCGCTGCATGGACTTTTCCGGCAGCACCACCCGGCCCTGCGAGTCAGGGCTCAGCAGCCTGGCCATCGCGAACATCAGGTCCAGCCGGCGCGACCCACGGCTGGGGAGCGGATTGCGCTGAAGCGGTGCGAGCATCCGCCGGTACTCCGCATCGGGGTACAGGCACAAATACCGGTCGGGGCTCAGGACCAGATAGAATTTCCTGCCGTCTTCGGCCGGGTTCATCTGCTCCCGCAGGGGCGCCGGAATCGCCAGCCTGTGCTTGGCATCGATCGTTACATCAAACTCGCCCACGAACAACGCCACTTTGTGGCCCCTTTCACCGCTAGAAGGGAATTGCAGGGAAGATTAACCACCAGTAGGGCAAGCTGCAACAAAAAAATTGTAAGTTTTTTCCGGGGCTGCACCTAACGGAACCCTACTCTGCCCAATAAATTCGCCCTCGGCCACCTAAAGGCCCAATATGTGGGGGATCAACTTTTTTTGGCCGGCTCAAATTGCCTCTTCCGAAAACGCCCTATCGCCCCACCGGACCCCACGCCCCACCGCCGCCGGCAGGCAGAATTCGGCGCCTCGGCGGCCGCGCGCGGCGAATTCAGGCGAGACTATCACTCGACGCATGGACATACCTAGTTGGATGCATGATGCCGGTGTTCGCCGCGAAGCCCCCTCGGCAGGATGGACGAAGGCCCCCGTCACTCCGCCCATCAGCTCACGCGCCCCGGTGCGTCCCCGGCCAACTCCGTGTAGAGGCGCTCGTGTGCGGCCAAGTTGGCGGCGATGGAAAAACGCTCGCCCACGCGCCGCCGGCCGGCCAGACCCAACCGCGCCCTTCTCGCCGGATCATCGATGAGTCCGGCCACGGCGGCGGCGAGGCCGTCGAGGTCTTCCGAGTCCACCAGCAGTCCGCTCTTGCCGTCCTCGATCACCTCGGTCAGCCCCGGGACCCTGGTGGCGACGACGGGCAACCCGGCCGCCATCGCCTCCGCCACCGCCAGACCGAAGCCCTCCCAGCGGCTGGGCAGAACGAGCATATCGGCCGCGCTCAGCACGCCCGCCACGTCGTCGGTGAATCCCAGCCAGACTGCCCAGCGGGAGGCGTCGTCGCGGCGGAGGAATTCCTCGACGAGGGACCTTTCCGGCCCGTCGCCGGCGATCACAACGCGGACGCCCCTGCCCGCGCGGCGAAGCCGGTCGGCCGCAGCCAGGAACAAAGCGACGTTCTTCTGGTAGTCCAGGCGCCCGACGAACGCGAGTAGGACCTCCTCATCGGCGACGCCCCAGCCGGCCCGCAGTTGCCTGCCGCGGGTGAGGTCGGCCGCATAGTCGTCCGGGTCGATGCCGTTGTGAATCACGCCGTAGCGCCACGCCGGCAGGCCCGATCTCCGCGCGTGGTGGTCGCGGACGGCGGCCGAGACGCACAGAATGCGGTCGCACAGGCCGGCGGCGGCGCGGGCCCAGGCATACTGCCACGGGCGGAAGCGGGCTTCGGCCACGTGCACGGTGTGCACCAGGTGCGGCACGCCGGCGGCGCTGGCGGCGATCCTGCCGGCCAGGTCGGCGTGGAACAGGTGGGTGTGAAGCAGTTGGACCCGCTGCCGCCGCAGCAGCCGGATCAGCCCCAGGAGCTTGACCGCGTCCAGCCGCCCGCGGACGCCCAGCACGGTCACCCCCACGCCGGCGCGCCGGAGCCACTCGGCCACCGCCCCGCCGCGGAGGGCGGCCACGTGAACGGCGAAGCGCCCACGGTCGAGCCTTCTGGCCAGCTCGTAGACGCATCGCTCCGCCCCGGCCGGGCGCAGCTCCGTAATCAGTTGGCAGATACGCAGGCGGCCCATGTCCACAATGTATCGGCAAGGCCGCCCCGGGCAAGATCACAAATCCGCCCTGGAAAAGCGCGCCCGCGCCCGATACATTCTGCTGGCTATGAGCAGCTACATAGGCACAGACAGAGCGATCATCCTGGCCCGCGGGCTGGGCACGCGAATGCAGAAGCGCGTGGAAGGGCTTCCCCTGGATGACGAGACCGCCAAGCTCGCCGACGAGGGCGCCAAGGGGATGATCCCCGTCGGCCGGCCGTTCCTGGACCACGCCCTGCAAGCCATGCTGGACGGCGGGGTGCACCAGTTCTGCCTGATCGTCCCGCCGGAGGCCTCGTCCATCCGGAACTACTACAAGGCCGTGCGCAGGAGCCTGACGGCCGCGACCATCTCCTTCGCCGTCCAGGCCGAGCCGCTGGGCACGGCCGACGCCGTCGCCGCCGGGCGCCAGTGGGCGGGCGATCGGCCGTTCATGGTCTTCAACTCCGACAATTACTACACGCCCGAAACCGTCCGGGCCCTGGCTGCCGCCGAGCCGCCGGCAAGCATCGCCTTCGAGCGAGAGGCGATGATCGAAAAGAGCAACATCGCCCCCGAGCGAATCCGCCGGTTCGCCGTGCTCGACGTCGACAAGGCCGGCTACGTCCGCCGTATCATCGAAAAGCCGCAAGACCCCGACGCCTACGCCCGCGGCGGAAAACTGTTCCTGTCCATGAACTGCTGGCTGTTCACGTCGGAGATCTTCCAGGCGTGCGCGTCGATCGCGGCCCACCCGATCCGCAAGGAATACGAGCTGCCCGCGGCCGTGCAGCACAGCATCGACAAGATGCACCTGCGATATCGGGCGGTGTCGCTCGCCGAGGGCGTGCTCGACCTGACCGGGCGGGCCGACATCGAGCCGGTGCGGCGGATGCTGGCCAATCACCAGGTGCGCTTCCCGGCGCCGGATCTTTGGTAGGTGCAGTGAGATGGTCTGCTTATGCGACCTGCTTGGCAGCGGCGATGCATTGATGGCCCGGTCGGCGTCCGCGCTGGAGCGGCTTTTCGCCCGGAGCGGGCAGGAGCCGGTCATCGGCGTGTACGTCCCCGGGCGGGTGGAGTTCCTGGGCAAGCACACCGACTATGCCGGCGGGCGCAGCCTGCTGATGACCGTGAACCGCGGCTTCCGGCTGGTGGCGGCCCCGCGGCAGGACAAGACGCTCCGCGTCGTCGCCGACGGCAACGAAAAGGACGCCCAGGAGTTCCGCTACGGGCAGATGCCCGCCCACGAGCCGGGCCATTGGGTCAACTACGTGGCCACGGTCGCCCGCCGGGTGGAGCGGAACTTCTCCGCCCGCGCGGACCTGCGCGGGGCGGACATCGCCTTCGCCTCCGACCTGCCCATCGCCGCCGGCATGAGTTCCTCCAGCGCGCTGATGGTGGCGACCTTCCTGGCGATCTCGGCGACCAACCGGCTGGACCGGACGCCGGACTACCGCCGCCAGATCACCTCGCCGGTGGAGCTGGCCGAGTATCTCGGCTGCGTGGAGAACGGGCAGTCCTTCGGGCCTCTTACCGGCGAGGCCGGCGTGGGAACCTTCGGCGGCAGCGAGGACCACACCTCCATGCTGTGCTGTAAGGCGGGGATGCTCTCGCAGTTTTCCTTCGCCCCGGCCAACTTCGAGCGGGAGATTGCCTTCCCCCGCCAGGCCGAGCTGGTGATTGCTTCCTCGGGCGTGCACGCGGTCAAGACCGGCCCGGCCATGGAGCTGTACAACCGCGCGTCCATCCGCGCCCGCAGGGCCTGCCAAGCCTACGACCGCGCCACCGGGGCGGACTGCCGCCACCTGCGCGAGATCGCCGCCAGGGTCGGCCCCGAGGGGCTGCTGGAGGCATTGGAAGCCATCCGCCGCGGGGCCGAGCCGGCCGACGGCGAGCTGGACCTTCCCGGGAGATTCGAGCAGTTCTTCCGCGAGGACCAGCAGATCATCCCGGCCGTTGGCGACGCTTTGGCCGCCGGCCAGATCGAGCGCATCGGCGAGCTGGTGGACGCCTCGCACGCCGGCGCCGCCCGCGGCCTGCAAAACCAGGTTCCGCAGACGAACTTCCTTCAGAAGTCGGCGCGGGAGCTGGGGGCGCTGGCGGCGTCGTACTTCGGCGCCGGCTTCGGCGGGTCGGTCTGGGCGATGGTGGAAAAGGACCGGGCCGAGGCCTTCGCCGACGAGTGGCGCCAGACCTACACGCGACAATTCCCCGAAGACGCCCAGCGCTCGGAGTTCTTCTCCTCCCGCCCCGGCAGGCCGGCCGAACTCTTGCAGGATTAACCCGACAGAACCTACGCCCATGGAACTAACCACCAAAGGTGATTACCGGCAGTGCATGGATCGTGTCGAGGCGTGGTGGGCCCGGCAGATCATCGACCGCCCGCCGGTGACGATTTTCGTCCGCCCGGATCGCCCGGCGCGGGAGATAGCCTCGCATCACACGTCGCTTCAGCAGCAATGGCTGGACGCGGAGTTCGCCGTGGACCGGGCCGAGGCCGCGGCCGAGGCGGGCGTCTGGCTGGCCGAGAACTTCCCCAGATACATGCCCAACCTCGGCCCGGAGGTCTGCGCGAACGCCTACGGGGCGGAGCTGGAGTTCTCGGAAGGCACGAGCTGGTCGATCCCCTGCGTCGGCAATATCCGCGACGTGCTGAAGATGCAGCCGGACCTCGAGGCGCCCCACTGGAAGACGATCCGGCGGATGACCGAGCTTTCGCTCCAGCGCGGCGCGGGCAGGTGGATCACGGGCGTGGCCGACCTGCACACCAACGGCGACCTGCTGGCCAGCCTGCGCGATCCGGAAATGCTCGCCCTGGACTACGCCGACGACTTCGAGGGCGTCCGCGCGGCCTGCCGGCACGTGACTCCCCACGCCAAGGTCTTCTTCGACGACCTCTACGGCCGGATCGCCGCGGCCGGGCAGCCCTGCTCGACCTGGGGAACGGCGATCGCACGCGGGACGATGTACTACGTCAGTTGCGACTTCATCTGCATGATCTCGCCGAGGATGTTCGCCGAGACGATCCTCCCGTCGATCGAATGGGAGGTCAACCAGCTCGAGCACAGCATCTTCCACCTGGACGGGCCCGGCGCGCTTCAGCATCTGGACGCCCTGCTGGAGATCGACAAGCTCGACGCCATCCAGTGGGTCTACGGCGCCGGTGCGGGCACCGCGAGCGACTGGATCGACCTTTACCGGCGGGTCCAGTCGGCCGGCAAGGGCGTCGAGGTCGCCGCCATCGACGCCGACGACGCCCGCGCGGTCATGGAGGGAATCGCCCCGGAAGGTGCGTGGCTGGCCGTCGGCGGCAGCTATTCCATGGACGAGGCGGAAAGCTTCCTGGCCGAGGCGGAGCGCTGGGCCGCCGGAAAGAAGTAGCCGGCATGGGCGTCATCGACTTCCACACCCACGCCTTTCCCAACCGGCTGGCACGCCGGGCCATGCGGACCCTCGCCCGGCAGGCCGACTGGCAGCCCGTCCTGGACGGGCGGCTCAAGAGCCTCATCCGGAGCATGGACGCGGCCGACATCGACGTCTCGGTTGTCTGCGCGATCGCCACCAAGCCGGAGCAGGCCGCGGACATCTTCAAGTGGTGCCGGAAAATCCGGTCGGATCGGATCGAGCCGTTCCCGTCGGTCCACCCGGACACGGACGACCTAACCGGCTGGATGAAGCGATTCGCCGACGCAGGCTTTGCCGGCATTAAGGTGCACCCGATGTATCAGGACTTCGCGGCCGACGAGCCGCGCGGCCTGAGGCTGCTGTCGGCGGCGGCGGAGGCGGGTCTGGCCGTGCAGATGCACTGCGGGCGCGACATATCCTTCCCGGCCGACGACGACCGCGCCAGCCCCGCCCGCGTCCGACGGGCCCTGGAGGCCGTGGGCGAGATCAAGCTCATCTGCACGCACATGGGCGGCTGGCGGATGTGGGACGCCGCGGCCGAGAAGCTGCTCGGGGCCCGCTGCCACGTGGAGACGTCGTTCACCAGCTTCGAGGTGCCTGCCGAGCGGCTGGTGGAGATGATCCGCGCCCACGGCGTCGACCGCGTGATGTTTGGAACCGACTCACCCTGGACGGATCAGTCCGAACAGCTCGCCCAAATCCGCGGGCTGGGCCTGACCGACGAGGAGCTGAGCAAGATCCTCTTTGCCAACGCCGCTCGCCTACTGCGGCTGTAGGCCGGCTGCAAGGAGGCTTCAACGGTATTCCTCAGCACGATCCGACCGACGGTGGAGGGAAAGACCACCACGAATTTCACGAATTACGGCGAATTCCACGAAGAATCCCTTAGAAGAACACAGATTCGTGCAATTCGTGTTCTCCGGACGACGGGGGAAGGCGGCCTACGGCAGCAGGTACTTCCGCTGCACCTTGCACAGGTAGGTGAACAGCGGATTGACGAACTGCGTCACGCGGGCCTGGAGGACCTGCGCCAGGAGCATGTGGGCCGCCGTCGGCGTGAAGTCGAAGTCATCCACCATCCAGTGGATCAGGTCGGTCAGTGCCTGCCGGAAGGCGTCCTCGGCCGGGCGGGCGAAGCCGGTGGTGGCGATCCACTCGTCCGTCTCGATCCGCGGGTTGCCGAAGCGCTTCGGCCGGTCAGCCAGCTCGACCTTCAGCGTCAGCACCGCGGCCGTTTCTATGCCCCCGGCGCCGTCGATCTCCCCGTCGCCCTGGACGGCGTGCACGTCGCCGACGTGCAGCAGCAGCCCGTCCACGAAGACCGGCAGGTGCACGCGGGCGCCCGTGGTGATCTCCGGAACGTCGAAGTTGCCGCCGAAGCGGCCGTTGTGGGCGTTGGACAGGGCCTCGTTCGGCCGGGCGACACCGACGTAGCCGATCATGCCCGCGGCCGGGATCTTCAGCTTGTCCGACCACTCCACGAAGCCGTCGCGGATGCGGACGGCCTTGAAGGCCTCCTCCCAGCCGCCCTCGCCCGCGATCGCAGGCAGCACCGGGCTGGACTTGCCCAGACGCGTGTAGCCGTACTCATGAAGCTGAACGTCCAGCACGTGGACGATCACGAGCTGGCCGGCCTTCGCCCCGTCCACGGCGATGCAGCCCGTGGAGGCGTTGATGCCACTTTCGGCTTTCTCGTCGAAGACGCCGGTGTGCGAGTCGAACTGCCGCCCGCAGGTCGGGACCGTCTCCACCTGAAAGACCTCGCCCGCGGCGACGGTGAACGTCACCGCATTGGCGGCCGAGGTGTAGGAATAAACGACGTCGGGCTCTGCGCGTCGGATCTTCATGCCGTTCTCCAATACGAACAGCAAGTAGGGCGGGCCAACCGGCCCGCCGCACATCGCGCCGACGAACCTACAAGCCGTCCGGCTCGATGTCCACCCTCCCAGGCCAATTCACCGATCCACACCAATCGACATCGTACCAGCCCATACGCCGGTACCGATGGAAACTCGACCACGGCCATTCCGAAGGACGCCCTGCCATCCCATGCTTGACAGGATTCACGTGAATGTAGTCCAGGAGCCGCTTGAAGTCCGCAAAATCCCGAATCACATGTTCGAAGAAGCGCTTTTGCCAGACCCCCCGGTATCGCTGCCTCTGCCGCCCCGGCGTGGACGCACCTTCGGCCCCGCCGGCTGAGAGGTAATCCCGGGTGAAGCTCTGCTTGATAGCGCCAATGCGCTCGGAGTAGTCCGCGTCCTCCTGCGGCAGGCGCCAAATCATGTGGACGTGCTCAGGAAGCAACACAAACCCCATCTGCTCGAACGCCCGACGCCGCCGGGCCTCAACAATCGCTCGACGCAGTATGGCTCGTGCCGGCTCCGTCGTCAGAATCGGACGGCGTTGATGCGTGACAACCGTGAAGAAGTATACGCCTCCCTCGACGCGCCAACGTTGGTAGTTGGGCATTGTCTCCCCAAGCAAAAAAGGTTCCGGCGGGCCCGTTGGCCCGCCCTACCTAACCTTCACCGGCTTGGATGGGGCGGAGGCGTTCTCGAAGAAGTCCACCGCGCGGACGGTCAGCTCCCGGCCGCGGACCTCCGAAAGCGGCAGAGAGGCCGAAAGCCCCGCCACCTCGGCGACCACCTCGGCTTCCTTCGCACCCGTCCGGGTTGCCCGAACCTCGTACCACACCGTCAGCGTGTTGTCCCTGGCCGACGTCCAGCTCAGCACCGCGCGGTCGCCGACCACCTTGCACTTGACGCCGGTGACCCGCTCCGGCGGGGCGCTGTCGACGCCGCGGAACATCACCGCCTCGGAGATGAGGATGTCCTTGCCGTCGGCCTGGTGGATGAACCAGCCGGGAATCCGGTCCTTTTCCGGATCGATCCGCCGGTTGTGCGGGTGCTGTGTCTGCAAGTCGCCGACGCGGGTGAACACGACCGCCCAGTGCTTCGGCCCGGCGAAGTGAATCCGGCCGATGGTCGGCTCGGAGAACCAGCTCAGGTGCTTGCTGAACCCGGCGTAATACGCATCGGCCACGCCCGAGGAGGTCGCGTCGATCCGGCCGGCACCGTCGCAGTAGTTGAACGACGGCGCCAGCGGCGTGTGGTCGCAAGTCAGCGTCGTCACCTGCCGCGGGCAGCACTTGTTCGTCCCGTACATCTTGCCGAACGTGTGCCAGTACATGCCGCTGCCGCCGTCGGACCGGACCACCGCCAGCAGGTTCACGTCGGCGAACTCCGTCAGCAGAACCTGGAAGACGGTAACCTCATCGGGCTTAACCCGCAGGGCGTTGCCGACGCCCATGTACCCGCCGGGCTCGACCGTGCCCTTGGAGAACGGGCCGCTCTTGCCGGAGGAGAAATCCTCCCGGGCGACCAGCTCGAAGAGCCTCCGGGGGGCGGGGGTCTTTCTCGTGCCGACTTCCAGGATGGCGTGGCCGAAGCGCCAGGGCACGTGGGAGCTGTCGCAAAGGGTCTGTGCCCAGCCGGTGTCCTCGGCGAAGCGGAGCTTTTCCGGTGAGTCCACGGGCCAGGAGTGCGGCACGAGCGCGCCCAGCTTTGGCCGGCCGGCGGCGATGTCGGGGCGGTAGCGGGTCAGGTTCATGCCCCAGACGGTGGGGATTTCGCCGGGCGGCAGGCCCAGCTCGGCGACCGGCAGGGCCAGCTCGACAGTCCAGCCGGCGGCGGACTTGGCCGTGGCGACGGTCAGGTTGGGATTCCACCTCATCTCGGCGTCCTTGCCGCCGGCCGAGTCCATCGTCACCCCGGCCGGGTTGACGGCGATGTGGTAATAGCCGTCGAGCACCTGGCGGTGGTGCGGGTCCAGGAAGATCTCGACGGTATCGCCCTGCCAGACGGGGTCGTCGCGCTTGCTGCCGGCGGCCTTGAGCCGCTTCATGTCGGACTCGGCGCAGTCGAAGGCGAAATACAGGCTCTTGGCGTCAGCCAGGACGCGGGCGGTGGTGGCCTGCGTTGGCGGGGCCGCCTGGCCGGAAAGATACACGAAGCGTAGCGGGCGGGCCTCGGCCCAGCAGTCGTCGCTCAGCCTGCCGTCGATCCTGGGCGGCGCGGCCGGCCCGGGCACGAGCACCGCCGGCCGGCCGAACCGCCCGGCTACCTCGCGCTCGCGGGCGGTGACGGCAGAGTCCGGGCGGGCGATGAGCCGCGGCGGCGGCCAGGGCTGCCTGAGTTTCGGCGCCGGGCGCGCTCGCGCCGGGCCGTCCTCCACGACAATCCGAAAGCCGGTGACCGGCTCGCGGGCGTCGGGGCGATAGCGGTACCGGTGCCCCGAGCGGCAGTAGTACGTCGTCCAGTAAAAATAGCAGCCGCCGCGGAGGACCTTGGCCTGGCCGGCGGACGGGCCGGCGGGGTCGGCCTCGGGCGACCGTTGGTAGTAGTCGGCGGCGAACCAGTCGGCGCACCACTCCCAGGCGTTGCCGTGCATGTCGTAGAGGCTGAAGGCGTTGGGGGCGAGCAGGCCGACGGGCTGGCTACGGCCCTTGGCGTTGGCGCCGTACCAGCCGGCCTTGGGCAGGTCGGGCGAATTCATCACGCCGCTGATGCGGTCGCCGCTGTGGAAGCGGGTGTTCGTGCCGGCGCGGCAGGCGTACTCCCACTCGGCCTCGGTGGGCAGACGGCAGGTCTTGCCGATCTTTTCCGACAGCCAGCGGCAGAAGGCGTCGGCGTCGTACCAGGAGACCCACAGCGCCGGCTGCTCGTCGCCGTCCAGGTGGCGGCCGGAGTGGTCGGGGCGGAAGCGGCGGTACTGGGCGTTGGTGACCTCGGTGATACCCGCGTAGAACGGCTTGGTGATGCGGACCCGGTGGACGGGCGTCTCGCACTCCTGGCGCTCCTTCTCGCCGGCCGGCGAGCCCATCTGGAACTCACCCGCTGGGATCAGGATCAACTGCATCTTGACCTGATCGCCCAGGTCGATCTCCATCGCCTTCTTGTCCTGGCTGAGCTGGGTGGTGACCTTCCCGGCCGGCGGCGGCACTGCCGCCCGGACAAGCGCCCTCCGGCCGGCAATCGTCTCCAGATCCTGGGCGATTTGCCCGGCCCGTTCGCCCTCACAGCCGATCAGTACGCATCCGAACACCGCGATCAGACAAGCCGTTCGCATCTCCGGTCCTTTCAAACAGGGGGACGCTACCCTGTTTTGCGCTTCCCGTCCGTGTGTGTCCTCTGCATCGGCGCCGAGAGGACGTCGCCGGCTATTCGGCAAGGGCGGCCTTGCCTCTGCGGATCTGCTGGATGATGTCCAGGTGCTGGGGGCATTTCTCCTCACACTGGCCGCACTCGGTGCAGGCGCCTAGCAGGGCGACGGGGTCGGAGTGCGGATACTTCGACCAGATCCAGCGGGCGAGCTTTTCCTCGGGCACGCCGTAGATGACGAAGTCCCGCATCGTCTCCATGAATTTCTTCGGGTTCACGTCGTTGGGGCAGTCCTTGCAGTAGCCGCAGCCGGTGCAGAAGTCGCCCTGGATCAGCTTGGCGGCGTCCATCCTGGCGATCAGGTCCTGCCGGCCGGCCTCGTCGAGGCTATCGGCGCCCTCCAGCGCCCGGGCCGCCTCGTCCACCTCCCCGACGGCCCGGAAGCCGACGATGGAGGTGGAGATGTTCGGGTTGGCCAGCAGGAACCGCAGCGCCCCGTAGCACGGCCCGAGGCCGTCGCCGCGGAGAAAGTCCAGCGACGCATTGCCGGCCAGGCCCAGCACGCCCCCGGCCAGCGGGTTCATGATGATGATGCCCACGCCGTGCTCGCCGGCGTAGGCGATCTGCTCCTCCTCCTTGCGGTTCATCAGGTTGTAGGAGACGGTGGCGCAGAGGAACTCGCCGGTGTCGACGGCCGCCTTGAACGCCTCCGGCGGGCCGTGGAAGGTAAAGCCCAGGCCGATCTTGATGAGGCCCTCGTCCTGGGCCTTTCGTACGCCCTCGATGGTGCCGCCCTTGGCCGTGGCCTGCTGAACCACTTCCGTGCTGCCCAGGCCCCACATCTGGTAAAAGTCGAAGTAGTCCAGCCCGGACTTGGCCAGGGAGCCCTCGATGGCCGCCCTGACGGTATCGGCCGGCGGGGCCTTGCCGAAGCTCGACTTGCTGGAGAAGTAGATCTCGTCGCGGCGGTCCTTGACCGCCCGGCCGGACCATTGCTCGCTCTGACCGCCCACGTAGTCGGTGGACGTGTCGATGTAGTTCATCCCCAGGTCCAGCCCGCGGTTGATACTCTCGTGGCAGACCTGCTCCGACGGCCAGCGCATGGCGCCGAAACTGACGGCCGAAACCTTCACGCCAGACTTGCCAAGATCGTTGTACAGCACCTTGATCCTCTCCTGTCCTGCCCGCCCCCGGCGGGAGCTGCTATCTCATCGCGGCGTCTCCATGTGCGAACGAACAGTATAGTTTACCGGCTCGCCGCCGGCGAAGCCAGGCGCTTGCGGGCGAACACGTCCCTGTTTAGGATGCGTTCATGAAGGGCACGAGGCGATGGCCGCGTCGCCAGCTCTATTGTCTTTCATGGTCAAGCCTTCTAAGTTCTTGGATGCCTTGACCACCGGAACAAGACCCACGTGCAACGAAAGGGGAATTCAATGACAGGCGCTGACCGCATTGGAGGTCTCATCTGCTTAGGGTTTGCCGCCATGCTGCAGGCGGGAGACGAGTTCGTGCACGTCATCGGCAACGAGATTATCAACGCCTCGCATACGGTTGCCTCCCCAGGTGGAGGGATGTGGTCGCTTCTGAACGCGTCGATGTTCGACCGGACCAAAGCGTGGTCGATCGTACTGCTGATTCTCGGCATCCTGTTGCTCGCCAAATCCGTCATCCTGGAGGTGCGACAGATGCGGGGCAAGCGCTCGCCGGCTAGAAGCTCAGGTTCTTGAGGAATTCGGGGTAGGTCACGGCCAGGCGCGTGATCTTCCAGCCGGCCGGGCGGCGGGCCCACTGCAACTGCCAGCCGATGTCCCTGACCTGCTGGCCGAACCGGTCGGAGCGAGCGAAGACGCGCGAATCGATCAGGGTGGTGGCGTTGGCCCCGGCCAGCTCTGTCTCAATGTTCCTGAGCCGGATCTCCGTTACCGTCCACCGGGCCAGGGCGGCGCGGGCGATGGCCATCAGCTCGTCCTTGCCGATGACGGTCCGGCCGGACCCGGGGGAGCGGCAGTTGGCGTCGACGTGCTCTCCCACGGCGGCCAGATCGCGCCGCTCGACGGCGGCGCCGACGGCCTGTATGACCGCGGCGATCTCCTCGCGGTCCGTCCGCACCAGCCAGGCCGTCAGGCCGATCGCCACCGCCAGCACCGGCGCCGGCAGCAGGGCCAGGGCGGACTTTCGGTCGCGACGCGAATACCACACGCCCGCGGCCGCCAACTCCACCACGGCCAGCGTAATATAGAGGTATAAGGGATTTTCAAAGAGATGGCTGCGAATGGCATCCATGCCGGGAATCTAACCACGTTGCCGCGGCGGCACACAAGCCTAAATTTGCCGACGAGCGCGCCGGCGGCGCCCCCGGCCGCCCGGGCGGCTAAAGTTTTCCCGCCCGCGGCAACGATATGATGAGAGAATGCCCAGCCAAGCAGAGCCCAACGCCGCCCCCGCCGAGCCCGGGAAACTAATGCGCATCGGACAGGCCGCCAAGGCCGCCGGCGTCTCCGTTCAGACCGTCGAGTACTACATCATGCTCGGTCTCGTCGAGCCCATCACCCACGCCGGCTCGCGGCGAAGGTCCTTCGACGAGGACCTGATCAAGCGCATCCGGCTGATCCGCGAACTCAACGACACCGGCTACACCCTCCGCCAAATCCGCACCACCTGGCTGCGGAATCGCTGAGTCGGCGACGGCTGCCGCTGCCGCCCGGGCAGGGGCGGCCCCAGTGGTGTAACTAATTGTGTGTAAGTTCGTGTTCGGGCGTTCGTGTCATCCGGCTGGAGCGTAGGCGAGCGTAGCGAGCCGAAGCGGAAGCCAG